>Ga0179591_1376191_pt1 | contig 15887 bp, 20 predicted proteins | sample CZOMad2_1_08_16f_FD_182891 | JGI IMG/M metagenome (GOLD analysis project Ga0179591, IMG submission 182891) | Vadose zone soil fungal communities from Angelo Coast Range Reserve, California, USA - CZOMad2_1_08_16fungal (PacBio error correction) | ecosystem: Environmental > Terrestrial > Soil >...
AGTTCCTCTTCACAAGACGCTTTCCCCCTTTCCCAATGGATCTGTTATTTTATACGGGTTTTAGATGGCGGCACGGGGTTCAGACGAAGAAGGGGATTATCGCGGAGGGAGGCCGAGGTGCATTAAGAACTGGGGGGCTAAGATGCGTAACTTGAAGGAGGCGAATGGTCACCGAATAAAACCTCAAAGAAAAACCCCTAATATCCTCCTATGGAGGGGATCCCTTCCAAGGGAGAAAAGGGATTCTCCCTTAATTCTCAACCCCCCGATAACCTCGAGCATAGACTCTGCCAATACGGGAAGGAGGGATCCATTCTCAACCCCGAAAGAAAAGAAACCTCCCGTAAAGAGAGGGATTTCCATTCAGCTAAAAAAGAGGGGCTGAAAAGACTACATGTACAGAAAACGACGACTCCTCCTAGAAAAGTATTATCAACAGAACCGCCTCATTTTTCTCCAAAGAGGCGCCGGAATGTCAGAAAGCACCCAGCGAGGTCATATTAACGAAGGCCACAGGAAGGGTGCAAAGACCGCCTCTAGAAGAAGAAAAAAAATCCCTGTCAAAAAAAAAACCCACCCAGGCCCCCCATCCCTGGCCACCAAACAAGTCTCGGAAGACCCTCCGCCTCCCCAGACACACGCCTGACCCTGGGAATCAACCGGCAGGTCCCCAGACCGCTCCCACCAAAGAAAGGACCAGGCCCCCGCTCCCGCCCTAGGAAAAAAGGAAGACTCTCCAAAAAAAACAAAGTAGGAAATATAATATTTTTTTCCACAAGAGAAGGGAGAGGTTGGGAGGCCCTTTTCTGTAGCGGAGGTCGGCTGTCGGCTTTGAGGGGAAAAACTTGAAGAGGGTTCTTGTGAGGGGTATGTCCCCTCCTCAGGGAAAGGTGAACGTCCTTGCCGGTTTGGTAAAAATCGGGTCTTGGGAGAAAGAACATCCTTTTGCTCTTGGAGAGAAAAAAGAGTCTTTCCGCAAAAGTGTTCCTCGGAGCTAAACCTCGGTGCGGCACGCTTACTCATTAATCAAACATTATAAAACTGGGGAAGAAAGCCCTGCAGTTCAAAGAGAAGCCGGTGGGTAGCTGGGGAGAAGAAACGGATGTTTTGAAAGAGACTAAAGCTTTCCCTGCACTGGGGTGAAGGGCCTTTTTTGGGGCTTCCGGGGCCCCCGAGAGAGAAGACTCACAGGAAGGGCCGCCTTCCCTCGTCGTTGAAACCAATCCTAATTCCTCCTTGGAAAAAAAAAACGGCCTTTCACCGGGGAAGTATCTGAAGAAACGGGGTGAAAAGGGCCTACAAGGGGGGTTGTGCTGCGCGGTCACTAGATCGGAAAAGGGGTTTGGAGAAAAGGGGGTTTGGGTTGACAGGGGGACTTTAACCGAGCGTCGGTGCTCGGCCCAACGCCACCTCTCCAAAGAAGGGGGGAGCGTAAGGGGAAATAGAAAAGTAAACCGTGCAATCAAACCGTTGGAGCTTCCGTCAGAAGAAATCGGACCCCTACGGGGAAGCGAAGATGAAAAAAAAAGCTGACTTCCGCGTAGAAAAAAGGTCCGAGGAAGAGGCCGTACCGGGTGTCCAAACTGCGGGGCGCGCAGGGGGTGGCCAAACCAACCTGGGTTTATGTTAAAAACCGGGGACGGGCCGTCCGCAGAAGGGGGAAGCCCCATGGGGTTGCATTTCACGAAAAAAACCCTCCGAGAGGAACCGGCCCTGTTCGAGAGGAGCGGAAAAAAAAGACGAAGGGAAAGAAGAGAAAAGGTGGGTCCATCGGAATCAGAAAGGGTCCATCGGGGGGGGGGGGCCGATCAAGGATATCACAAAAAAGGTTTCGCAAGTCGGAAAACGCCCGTCCAGGCGCAAGGGGAACGCCGCTTTGCAAAGGGAGTAGGAAAAAGCTCAAGACACGCCGTTCATAAAAGGGTGGGAAAAAAAGGACAGCCTCATGGGCGAAAGGGAAGGATTCAGACCAAAGTGGTGGCGGAATAGGAAAAAGACGGCCGGCGTCGTAAAGCCGGACCGAAACAGGCGGCACGTGGGGACTCCGAATCGGGGAAAAGAAGGATAGCCACCGTACAGGGAGAAGAAAGGAAGCAGTCAATCCGCAAAAAAGGGCCCCCACGTTGGTCTGTTGGAATCATAGAGGGGCGTTGGAAAAAAAAGGTAATTACTTGCAAGAAAAAAGGAGCCAACGAGTCTTCGAAATCCAAAGAGGCGAAGGGCTTCCTACGGGGAAGAGCTTGGTACTTTCCCAGGGAAGGTCACAGAAAGGGGGGAAAGAAAGCGTCCTAACGAGCTGTGGGGAATCAAATTAAAGATTTTGGTTCACTCGGAAAGAAAAAAATCGTTTTGGGAGACAAGCGGCGTAGGGGGAAATATGAAAAGAAAAGAGAAGAGCCAAGTAGGAAACTCGGACGAACACCGGAAAGAAAAAAAAGAGGTTTTCCTCCCGCCTGAACAAAAAGAAAAGTCCACGGGTCGGGGGGTCACCGGAAAAAGAGAGCATTAGCGGAGTGCACGATCCTAAGTGTTATCGATCCGGTGAGAAGGGAGGGAAACTGTTCGTCAATTGAGAAAGGGGAAAGGGGGGAGCTTTCAAAAGAAAACGGTGACCTCTGGGAAACAAAAACCGAGGCCTGGCGGGGGGACCGACCGAACGAAGAGAAAAAAAAAAAAACCGTGAAAGGCATCTCCAGTTGCAGAGGGGAAGACCTACTAGGGGGGGAAAGGGGACTCCAAGGTAAACCATTAGAAATAAATGGGAAAAGTTCTGAACCTTCTCCTAAAGGCACCCTTCATTGTAAAAAAACATGCTGGGACAAAGTGTAGTGGGACGGAAGAAAAGGAACAAGATAAGAAAGGGGGGGGGAGGGGAAGGGTAAAAATTGATAAAAAAAACCGTCTTCTGACAAAGAAAGGGTGACAAGGGAAGGTTTGGGCGAAACTGGAGAAAAGAAACCGTTCTTCCGAAAAAAAGGGATCGGTGAAAAACACGAGTAAAAGGGGAGGGGGAGCTCAAAAGGTCTACTTTTGGTTTTACCAGGAAAGTCACATGGAAATGTATCAAAAAGGAGAGCAAAAATGATCTAAGGGAGTGTGACTCTTTCAGAAGAACCCAGCAGGAGGAAACACTTTACCAAAAAAAGAGAAGAAGTCATAAGGGAAAGACCCATCGAGGAGCGAATCTCAGGGTCGGAGAAGATGTTTCCGTTAAAATCAAAATTGGTTGGGGGACAAAGCATCGAGCCGAGGCCAGGGGGAGAAACCTTGCAGGAGATCTGCCAAAAAAAGAAACCTTCAGCAGCTGTGGGAAAGGAAGGATCGGAAGTACTTAGGAACCAAGCTACTACCTCAGAGGAGTAGGGGGACTTCGAACCTCCTACCTGTTTCGTGGAGGAGGCACAAGTTTGTGCCAACCGAGAAATGCAGAGCAGCTAAAAAGACGCTTGGGGGAAAAAGGAAAAAAGATTGACCGACGGTTTGTTCAAGGGTCCACTATCAGGGTGCAGAACTGTGAAGCAGCAAAGGGGAGGAGAAATAGAATATGAGGGGATATGCCAAGGACAGTCGTGGAAAGAGGGGGAAAACCGCCCGTGCGCAGGGAAGAAGGGGATCAGCGGAATTGAGCAGGGTGAAAATTCGGGCAAGGAAAGAGTTTTCAAGCCAGTGGGAGAGCTCCGAAGGGACATCAGAGCGCCTACCACGTGGAAGGAAGCTGGAAGATCCTTAAAGGATCCTAAAGCATCCCACGAGAAAAGAGGGAAAAAGTATTCCGCGCTATTTTCGAAGACCATTTCCCCCGCAGGCGGCAGATGCTTTACAGAAAAAAGGGGAAACGCGTCCGCAAGAGGGGGATTCAGGAATCTCGTCTACTGATAGAAGGGTGTTCCAGGTAGAAAGCACGGGGGTTGAGTCAGACTTTCCAGCAAAGAAAAAACATAAAAGGGGAAACCTGTAATATTACACAGAGAACGAGACGCTCCCCAAGGAACACTTCAGGGAGGGGGAAGGGTTGCCCTTTTTCCCGGGGTAAAGAGAATCGACAAAAAAATCACGTCAAAGCGAAAAGCGGCCCTAAAAGGGACGGTCAAAAAATCAGTCTAGGACAGAACAGGAAAATCGTTGGGAAGAGGGGGGTAGCCCAGTGAGAGAGAATGCCCAAGGGAGGGGAAGGAGCCGGTGGTTAACGGCAAAGGGAAGTTCACTTGAGTAATTCAAGGAAAAAACAAAAAGAAAACCAGCAAGGCGCTCCGAACAACGTTACAGGGGGGAAAAAGAAAAAAAAGCGCGTTCAAAGGAATCGAGGGGTCCAGAGGGCAGGGGGGGGCATGGAAAGACGAGGAGGAAGAAAACAGAGGAGGGGGCGAAGTACCCCTTGACTCCACAGAAAAGGCGGGAAAAGGGAAGAAACCGGATCCCGGGAAAAAGGGCGGGAACAGTTGCTCTCGAAAGCGGCGGAACAGAGGAAAAAAGAGGGTCGACCGGGTTTCGACTCATAACTAGGGGGGAAATGAAAGGGAAAAAAAGTTTCCGACCTCCCTACAATCACAGAACAACCTCCTTCAGAAAAAAAGGAAACTTGACGCCATCTTCAGGGAGGGACTGAAAAAAAAGTGCGGAAAAAAAAGTCTTCCCTTTCCAAGAGTACCGTCGGCAAAAAAAAAAGACGCCGCAGGAGAGGCCTAGTTTGCAGTTCAAAACTCAGGGAACTTCGGGGGACAGAAAAAAAGAGGCATCAGCCCCAAGGTAGAAACGTGGGGCTGTAAGGGGAGGACGCGAACGGCCCCCTGCGAGAAAGAAGTTCAGGGGAGAAAGTCGCGAGGAAAAAAGGGGGGCACTGGAGAAAGACTGGGTAAGAGGACTTACTAAACAGAATGGAAAGGGACCATAAGAAGAAGAAAGGAAAAGATTTGATAGGGACGACGAAAGAATAATCTTGCCGACCGTCAGGGGAAGGATGGGGAAGTGGTTATACGTGCAGACCCTGAATCGCGTAAAAGGACCGAAGGAGGACGAATGAACTTACTTTCTGAACAGTGATGAGGGGACCAAAAGGAGAAAATGTGTACCGACTGTAGCAAAAGATGGGGGGGGGAACAATTTGAGAGGGGATCCGCCTGTGGGAGATGGGAACAGGCCGAAAAAAGAGGGAAACAGGAAAGCGTCTTGAGTCGCACAAGAGGGTCCAAAGGTTTCTAGGGGGGCCGCGGAATAAAAAGAAAAGGTAACCGTAAACATCGGAAGGTTTATATTTTCAAGCGTCGACCGCAGCCGGGGGAAGAACTCAAGGTGTTTCTTGGACGGAAAAACCGGACCGATCAAAAGGAAGAAAAGAAAAGGAATAAGGGGTCCATCAGTGGGGAAGGAAAAAGAAAGCCCACGGGATTCTCCTTCGGTAACGAAGGGACCACGCTAAAAACCTACAAAAAATCATTTTCTGGACAGGGGAAAGCCAAAACCCCAACGAAGGAAGAGGGGATAACCTGGGGGTCAAAACCCACACCCACTCCCGCCAGACCCAGAAAAGGGGAGACTCGTGAACTAAAAGGATTCCCAATGTAAAGAAAAAGACCAAAACCCTGCTAGATCTAAACCTGCAGGGTAAGAAAGAAGGTTAACCACGGAGGAATGAAAAACGCCACCGACCGAACCGCCGAAAGAATTCGTCTCGATTAAAGAGGCAGGAAGAAGGAAAAAAAGGCCGACGGGAACCGGCTCTTCAAACGTCGCAACCAGAGGGGAAGAGGGAAGCGCTGGCCCGAAGGGACGTTCCTCCGCCGCAAAAAGGAAGACGCTCCATCGAAGCAAGGGAGGAGAAAACTTATTATCAAAAAAGTAAAAAAGAGTGAGTCAATTCAAAACAATCCTCGCCGGATGAAAATGGGGTTATTAAGCGTAAAAAAGAATTGAAAAAGGTAGAAACCGGCTCTACTAACGAAGGGAATAAAAAAACCATTTGAGGAGACCACCGCGCGGTGTACCCAAAAAAGAAAAAAAAAAAAAAAAAAAAGAACCAACCCAATGTAGGTCAAAGAAAAAGTGAACTTGAACCCGGGGGAACCTGGAAAAAAACCGAAGCCCGCCGCCCGCTCCAAAGGAGAAGAAAAACCTTCCCAAAAACCACCCCCCCCCAGGCCCAAACGGCCTATTCAAAGGGAAAAAAAGGAGGAGACAACACAACACTTAAGGATGAAGGAAAGGAGAGATATTCGGAGGGGGTTCCCTTGTGACGGGGCTGGAAAGATTGGACGGGCCGGCTTGAATTGGAAAGAAAGAGGGGGTCTGGTGTGCTTGAAGGCCAAGAAAAAAGGGGGGGGGGAAAAGTGGGGACCGTTTTGGAGAGGGGGAGAAATGGGGGCGTGGTGACCTGTTTGGGAATGGTAAAACGAAACGTTTTCGGGGAAATCTCTTAAAGCCGAAGGGAAAAGTATTCATCGTCGAAGGCACTTCTGTGCAAGGGAAAAAACTGCCTGGAAGGGGGTGGGGATTTACCTACAGGTCTGGGGAGGGGGAAGTCGCGGCGGGACGGGGACACGTTGGACGCAGGGGGTTCCAAAACACTCACAGAGAGATCGTGGGGACTTTTACTCAGCGCGTTTTGTTAACGTTAGCCCCTCTTCACTTTTCTGGATAAGTCAGTTATCCTCCTAAAAGGCGGGGGGGGAGAAAGCCCAGGCGCGAACTCCACTTGGGAAAGGGGAGGTGGCAACCCGGCGATGTTTTCAGCCCCCACATCTTATCTGGTGTGGAGAAAAAAAGGTTTGAAAAAAAACTTTCAAAAGAGCACTTAAAACTTCACCGGGTGAGCGGATGTTTGGAAAAAGGGAACCCCCGAGTCTTCCTGAGGTTTGCTAGGGACAACGCGAGCTTAAAGTATTCGGGGGGTTCCAAGGGGTACCTGGAAAAATTACAAGGACTTAAAAACGGGTTTAAACCGAAGGTAAACTCAGGACAAAGGGAAGATTTGTCCGCGAGAGGACCCTACGTTGGGAGGCATGAGGGCAGTTCGAAATTCCTGCAAGAATTGCTTTCGAAACAGGAATAAAAAAAGAGTGTCAACCCTCCCGCGGGGGGGGGTGAAATCCCTAAGAAAAAACCACCCGCAAAGCGTGGGTGTCCCCCCGGGGAAAAGTCACGCGAAACCAAAGCCTGCCATTGAGTTCGAGATCGGGTGAAGGAAAAAACCGGCCTACAGGGGTAGAGGTCTTTGGGGGGGGGGGGAACGTTTCCACGGGGGGCGCTCAAAGAAAACTGAAAAAGGAATGTGGTCCAGCGGGGTCCAAAGGGAAGGGGGGTTCCGGGGGCGGGGAAAAAAGAGGAATGGTTTTCCTACGCTGGGGGGGGGGGTTTTCGCCAGTTTTCAAAAAGGGGACGTCACACGTTCGGAAGTCGGAAAGGGGGAGGGGCAGGAAGCCTGCTGGCCTCAAAGGACTGACGAGAAAGGGGGGGATCCGATCCTCTGGAGGGAAAAACAGGATCCTTCGTCGTGGACGATTGAAGCTGAAGAGGGGTGTCGGCAGGGATTAAGTCCGGCCGGATAGTCCGGGAAAAGAACCAGTCCCATCCCAGGGGGAAAAACGGACCCCTGTGACACTTACGCAAAGGCAGCAAGCTAAAGGGGGAAAACAGGGTGGGGGGGCATTCTCTTGTTCAAGACGGAAGGTTCTGAAGAGAACGCTAAGCTCCAAATTTCCTTGAGAGACATGTCCTTAATAGAAGGAGGCTTTCCGGAGGCCAGGAAACGTTCAAATTCCAACTCGGATAGAAAACGTCTGACTTTTTGAAAGCCTTGAAAAAGGTTAAAGTCGTTGGGGAACCGGGAAAGGATCCGAAAGAGGTGGAGGGGAAAGTCCTGGACTAGCGTAGTGGCAACAGGGTCGCTGGTCGAACGGAAAAAAACTGGGAGGAGGGGGTCTTTCACTTTTGTTGTTCCGAAAGAAATTTGGGAAAAAGAACTCCCTCCTTCCCGACAGGGAGATGTTCCTCCTGAGAGAAGTTCAGATAAACGTTCCGAACAGGGCTATTGAGGGTCACAGTCCAGCAGTGGAAGAAAAAGAAAGGGGAACGCTCCGCCTGGTTTCAGTCCGCCACCGGATGGTTTTTCGGCAAGTGTCCCTGAGGGGAACTTCCAGCGACAGAAGGAAAGAAAACCGGCGGAAATGCTGTGGGACGAAAAACGAAGAATCGTCGCCCGTGGAATAGGGAGAGGAACCGCAGGGAAAGGAGAGAAAAGGGAAGAAGGGGGGGAAAGGTTTGCCTGGCCGAGACGACAAGAAAAAGTCTGAGGGCGGCCAGAAGGAGAATAAAAAACAGCCGGGAGGGACCTTACAGCAGTCGGGGGGAAGCCACAAAAAAGGGGAAAACTACCCACACCCAGAAAGGGGATATATCCTGGAGGAGCCCGAAACGGAAAATTCCGAGGGGGGGATTTCTGCAAGAAAAACCTGGAAAAGGGGCGCGACGTGATCGCCGCCCGGACGGCGATATCCAGCGAAGACCTCAGAAAAGCCACGGGCAAAAACAACCGAGCACCGCAAAAGGAACGGTTTCACGGAGAGTGGGGGGGATCAGGGGAGGTCCACCGGAACGAGGGGACCTGGGTACAGGGGGACCCCCCGTGTGCATGGGAAATAGAGGGAAAGGCAAGTACGATCGGAGACCGTAGGGGCTTCATCAGAAAAAGCTCCCAAAAACTTGGGGGGGGGGACAGGCTTCCTTGGTGGGTTTCGAGACTGAATCTCAGGTTTTCTACCGGAAGAACTGAAGGTCGAATTAGCTCCAACCTAAGGCTGGAGGGAACGATCTGATGAGGAAATAGAGCTTTCAATGAAAAAGACTGTTCCGGGGGGAAGTGTATCGGTTGTTAGGGGGGCCGTGGTATTCCCTATCGCCCGGATTTCGGGGGGGGGGGGGGAGGGGGTGCTACCCGGTTTTGGGGATGCATCTAAGAAACGGCTTTCGAAAGGGCAAGAAAAAAAACATGGGGAGCTACGCGGGTTAAATCCTGAACACGAAAGGACCACAAGTTCGTTTCAGAAAATAAGATATCGGAACACTTAGGAGGATTAGAAGGGAATACGGGGGGGCCTAGTTCAACAGATAGGGGAGACTTTTAACCATAGGGAGTAAGGGGGCCCGTTTGGGGACGCTTTTCCGCCGTAGGGGATATGAATTGAATGGTAAAAATTTTCGGGCCGGTCAAAAAAACATTGGGGAGTTTAATCCGGGAACGATCCGCAAACAAGAGGGTACCGAGGATCATCCCCCGCAGAATAAGAGTGAAAGTAACGCGATCAGGGGGACCGCGACGGGAGGAGCTTCAGGTCCAAAATGCGCCGATTAGACCCTTGAAACATACACCTCGGGTCCACCTGCGAAATTAAAGAAAAAAAAATCCCGCCGGGAAGCACGATTGATGAAGGGACAGTAAGAAACCTGGGGAAAACAGACACGGCCCCTTAGGGATTCCTGGGAAAGCTAAAAGAAAAGTACTCAGGGAAGCTTTTTTGAGCGAAGAGGGCCCGTTTGGGTTTGCGAGGGGAGAAACGCGCTCCTATACACTAAAAAAAAAACGCCCAGTTCTCCCAAAAAAAAAGAAAGGGCATAACAAGAGTCCTCGGGTGCCCATCGGGAGACGAGGGGGATTCAAAAACAGTTTCCCTTGGAGGGCCCGTTGTGAAGGGAACGGCCAGAATAGGGGGGAAAATTGGTTGTTTTTTTTGGGTTCAAAAAAAAGAAAGAGAGGGAGACCAGGAAAGGTTAACTGCGCGAGGGCGATGCCTTGTGGACGAAGAGAGGAACGTTCCCCGCTGTCAGACCAAAAAGGGGAAGAAGAGCCTTTGGAAGGGAGATTTCACCGGGGGGCTGGGGGAGATAGAAGGAAGAAAATGAAACGAACAGTAAACTTGACTGCAAAAGGTGAAAAGAGAAACTCGAAGAGACCGTGATCTTCCTGCCGGCAAAAAGGAGGAGTACAGTGGAGAGCCGTCCTTCTGAAAAGCTAGTCTTGGAGTGGCTGGTAGGAAAATAAAGTGGAGGGAAAGAAGTACTTTGCCCCTAGGAACTCCACGTAAGAGAAGGGTGCCATAGCAGGAGAAAATTGGTAACAACGCCCAGATGTCCAAAAGGAAAGGCCCAAAGGTCGTCCCGTCCACAGACTGTCTTAAAAGAAAAAAATCGCAAGAGGAACAGTCGCCGAGGTTGGGGGGGGGGGGGGGGACAAAAAGAGTCATACAAGGGAAAAAGAGGAGCATCAGCTCTTCTAAAAGGGCTTCGGCGGAGATTCCGAGGAAAAGAGGACTGAAACCGGGGGCGCGGCGAAGAAACCACTGTCGTGACCAAGAAGGGGTTACTTTTACGAAGGGGACGTACGACGCAAAAAAGCCTGAAGGGGAAACCAAATCTTCGCGAAATAAAAGAAAAAAGGGCTGCCCATCAAAGGCTGAACTGCCGCCAAAAAAAAAGTGGTGATAAGACCCCATCGTCGTAACCACGGGGGGAAAAGAAACGGGGGGGGGCGAAAAACTGGTTAAAGCGTTTATCTCAAAGGGGAAAATTCCTATGCTTCAAGGAAGGGGAAAAGGTTGGAAGATGCGTCCAAGTGGGGGGAGATGACGAAGTTTAAAGAACTCTAAAAAAAGAATGAGAAAGTCGACTTGATTGGGGTTGCAAATCCGTTTGGTTAGAAGTTTCGGCGGGACGGACCTAACCGTCAAGAGAAGAAGAAACGCTTTGCCAGTTTCAAAAAAAAAAAAAAGAAAAAAAAAAAACCCATCTCACGGGAAAATGGAAAAACCAGTAAAAGGGGGGTAAAAGTGTCTTCCGAAAGGGAGGGACGAGCAACCGAAAAAGGAAGGAACGGTAGGTCAGGGGAAAGGAAAAAGAGGATCAATTGCACGCGGGACGACCTTCGGTAAGGTTGAAGGAAGCTAGAAAAACCAAAAAAAAGACAGGATCGCGGGAAGAGCGTCCACCCGAAAGAAAAGACGCCTCGTGGGGAAAAAACCCGTGGGGAACAACCCACTAAAAAAGGTGATTCTCGAGTTTAAAAAGACACAACCCCTAACAACCCACTATAGACGCCCGCCCACAAAAAGGAAAAAGAATATATCAGAAGTAGAAAAAGGTTTCCCTCGCGTTAAGACAAGGATGCGGGGGAAAACTCTCCACCCGACCCTCGATAAAGGACGCCTAGAGAGAAAATCACTCTGACCCCGGGAAAAGAAAAAAAAAAGAGGCCACCCGCAAAGAAAACCTTCCAGCTCTCCCGGACGAAGGCGTCATGGGGAACCCCAAAGAAGGAAAAAAATGAGCCGCTCCCTTCACGCAAAGGGCGCCAGAAATCCTCCAAAAAAAAAGCCTCCATTCAAGCCGCGCCAAAAAGGGGTCGAAGTTTGGGGGACCACCCGCATAAAAAAAAAAGGGGAGAAAAGAAAGAGGGCCACCTTGAGAACCGAAAAAAATATCCACATCAAAAAAAAAAAAAGCACAGGGAAAACGGCAACCCACGGGAAGAAAGGGCAAAAAACTTTCCCCCAACCAATGTTCTGCGGAAAGTACCGCCACGCCCTCTGGGGTACCTGGGAGAGCTTGTCACCGGGAGCTCCCAAAAGGACCCGTTCCCGGAAAGAAAAACAAATGCCACCGGCACAAAAACCAACAAAGCCCTCCCCTGAACAGGTTATTGGAAAAATAAACAACAACAACTTAGGAGTAGAAAAGAAGAGGGGGAATTGTTTTGGCACGTAAAAAAGTTTTCAGGGGGGGGACGGGGGGGGCTTATCTGGACCGAAGGGCTTCGGGGGGGGTCTCGGCCGAAGCGGAAAAGAACTGGGATTTATTAAGACCGAAGTTTTTTTTTCCTGGGGAGAGAGAAAGGGTTAGAGGGTGACATTTTCTGTTGGAAAGAGGAGTTATGCCCCGCGATTGGTCGGTGGGGGAGGAAAGATCTGTTTTGCCGATATCCAATTTCACGGCGTAGGGTGCCTGGATAAACGGACGAGAGGTGGGGGGAAAGAAAAGTCTACCTGCCGTCGAGGGCTCGTGCGCAGGATGAAAAAAATTTCTCGTGGGAAGCATCCAAAGAAACTAACCTCTTGTCAGGGAGGGAAAAGGCCGGCGGTTGGGTGGGCAGAATGTCAAAGAAGGTCCTGGAGGACGAGCTTCAAATCCCAAGGAAGTATCTCTGGTCTAAAGAACGTCTTCAAAAGACTACAAAAGGACTCAGGAAAAAAGGCGTCCAGGAATTAGCTTGTTTTTGGGGGCCGGGCTACCAGGGTAAGAGGGTTCAAAAGCACTTTCCGGTTGATGCGGGAGGGTGGGGGGGGACACGGGTCGCGTGTTAAATCTTGCCTTGTTGCGAAGGCACCACGCCGGGGGAGAAGTGGAAAAATTTTCTCTCCCCTAGAGGAGGGACTTGGAGGTAATTAGAAAGAGTGGATTCTTTTAGAGAGCAAGGGGAATAAAGAAACCCTAACTAGATGTTCGGGAGGTGCATAGTCCCGCCGGGGGGGGGAGAAAAACCCCCCCAAAGAGGCTCTACCTTTGGAAACCCAGTTCGGGGCAATCCTTGGCGAAACACCAACCGAAAAAAAAAAGCAGTGGGTGGGTTGTTTACCCGGGGGTAAAGAACAAGGGTCCGACTAAACTAGTGGGAGGTGGTAAAGGAACCCGGGCAGAGGGGGGGGCCCCCTCAAGATTGGGAAGGGGACTCGTAAGGGGAGGGCTTTCGCTGAAATGAGTCGCTCGCACGGGGAACAAAATCCGACATGTTCCAAAGGCACCGAAAATCTAATTGTCCAGGGGGGGGGGGGCTAAGGGGGAAAGAGAAAGAAAGAAAGGGTTACTAAAAAAAATTGGAGAGTCAAAGATCCTCATTCGGACGCAAGGAGGGGCAGGGAAAGAAAGGCCACATCCGTAAAAATCCGGGGAAAAATCCCCTGGAAAACAGCCGTGAGAAGATGCCACGAATCAAAAAAAAGAAAAAAATGGAGTTCTGCCAAAGGGGTCCGCTTCGTAAAAAAGGGAGAAATTCTACCATTAGCTCCTTGAAAGAGATCCGCGCTTACACCCCACAGTGTTACGGGGGGGCAGAAAAAAAACAATCGGCAGTTTTGCGATCAAAGCGAAAGAGGAACGAAGGTCGTCGACGGGAGGAGGGGGTGAAGACGGAAGAGTCTTTAAAAGGAAAATGTCCTTGCAATTTACATAGTCAAGGGGCCACTCCGAGAAACTTTTTGTCCTGGGAGGAAGAGGGGGGAATGAGTGTACAAGATCCTTGGGGAAAGAACTTGAAGAAGAAAGATTGTCAGTGAAGTTGGGGAAGAATCTTTTGGCACATGAAGCGGGGGAGGGGGGGGGGGGATTTCGAGTCGGATGAACTATATAAAAAACCCTTCGGACGAGGGAAGCTGTGTCCCCGGAAGTTTCCCCTGTGGGGAGGGAGATCCCCAGAAGTTTCCTTGTCAAGAAGGTCCTGGAAGGATTACCCTACAACTGAAATAATTTGGGAAAATCGCCCCGGAGAGGTTAGTGAGGAAGAAAAACCCTACACGCTGTGGTCTGGGAAAAGCAAAGACTGTTACTACCAACAAAAAGAGGAGGTCCCTGGCGTGGGGGGAAGGAAAATTGGAGGGCAAAATTGTGACCGTAGCTCCTGAGAAAAAATGCGAGAACTGACTTATTGGGGGTTTGCTCCTTGACACAGAAGAAAGGTGGAAGTTTCACTGAAGAAAACTGTCCGGCAGGTTCGAAAAGAAACCCTTGAGACCATGCAGGAGTGAAGATTTCAACTGTTTCCCAATAAATAGAAAATTTTCCAAAAATATTTCGAACATGCGACTGCTTTCCGTTAACTAAACTTGTGGTCCGCTACCTTGGTCGAGGAGGGGCGGCGATTATCTCTTCTCCCATTTCACAAGGGGGGAAACCTAAAAAAAAAAATAAAAAAAAAGAGGTCCCAACAAAGAAAAGGGTCCCAAGGAGTGTATCTGCCAAAAAGGAAAGATAGCCCGTGGCCGAAAAAAAAGGTTTACAGAAAAAGTTCTGGAAGGAATGTAACACACACTCAGGGAATATCGACATCTCGGGGGGAAGGAAGGCGCAGAAAGAGACCATTCGCGGTCTTTACGGTTTTTCACTTCCAAAGGCAGACCTGGGGGGGTTATCCGCAGAGCCGGTGAGAAGGGGAGAAGCGGCGATTTGCTGTTTGCGGACAGAGTTGGGAAGGGTCTGAAAAAAAAGGGATCCTCAACTGATCTGTACTAGGGTAGAAAGGGGGTCACTCAGAACTCCGAGAGGGAAAAAGGGGAGGGGGTTGTTTCCGGCAAGCATTGGGAGTACAGGGAACGGGCAAGATCACACGGTTTTCCACCTACATAGATATACAGAGCAGCTTAAAGGGAGACATCCGCTTAAGGGGAAGACAGGGAACGGAAGGGGTTCAATCACCAAATGTGGAAATAACCCCCCCGTCGGGGGGGCAACCAGAAAAGCGCAAAACAAAAACACTGGGGGGAAAGGGGAGATTCTTTCCACTGGAAGGGGGCAATGGACAAAGGAACCCCCGAAGACACTGGTAAAAGGTTTTTGCCAACAAGACAGGAGAAACGGTAAAAGACTGCATGGAGAAGGGGGGAGGCGCAAAAAAAGGTGGCCCGGGGGGAAAAGGGAGGCCGTTCCCCAGACGACCACGATTCTACGGGAGGTGCGAATTGGTCAAAACCGTAGGAAGAAAACGCGAATCTCAGGGGAAGCTAAAGAAGTTTTGCGCAGGGAAAAAAACTGCAAAGGTGTCCAAAACGATGCTTGGGACCCTTTGCGCGGGGAAACAAACCCTAGGATCCGAGGGGGAGGTGCTCATTGGCGAGAAAGGCTATGAAAGCAGACTTGATGGGACGGAAGCCGCTGATTGGTCCAAGGGGGGGGGTGGAGAAAAAAACTGCCCCGTAGGGACCAGGTGGGATCAGGTAAAAAATTGACGCCGTCTTAGACGTGAAAAAAAAAGAGTTGGGGGAACGTTTCCCGTTCAGGAGAGAGAGGAAAACCACACGGACGACTCACGTGAGGAGGAAGAAAAAAACTCCAGTGAAGAAGAGAAATCATTCTGCTCAAAGAAGAGCTTGGGAAGGTACCTTGAAAAAGTGGGCAAGCAGAAGGGTCCTTGGTGGGTAGTGCAGAAAGGGGGTTAGGCGACGTAATCCTTTTTTCCAGGGCGGGTTTCAAACGAAACCCTTGACCATCAGAAAGAGACGGTTAAAAGCCCGGCGGATCAAAGTAAAAGGGCCGGGAAAAAGGGATAACTTCTAGGACCGGACACTCCCGATTCAGAGGAAAACCATGTTTATGTCGGTCAGAGGGGGGGCTTGGGGGTCGTGCTTGTAAGGAACGAACATAAGTCTACAGCAAAGCTTGACGAGTTTTCCCAGTGTAGGGGAAACCCGGAACAACAAAGGGCGGGGAAAAAGTTGCAAAAAAAAGACCTCAATCCCGACGGCGGAACACCCAAGAAGAGGCCGCTGAGGCAGTTGACAGTTACGCGAGGGGAAAGGTGCCCCCCCTCCTCAAAGGGAATTGCAACAAAAGTGCAGGTTCAACAACAAGCAGAAAACTTGGAGGACCAGAAAAGAAGAGAACTTACGGAGGACTGTCTAAGGAAAGGGGGACGTCTTCCCCGTCCACAAACGTGCGGCAAAGAAAGATCACATAGGGAAAGGCTCGAAACGATGAGGCTTAACCCCAAGACCCTGAAAAAGTACACACAGATTCTTTAGGGAGGGGCACTGCTAGTGAGGCTCAGGGCCTCTGAAACAGCTAGGCAGCAAGTTCCAGAAAACGAGTCGGGTCACGGGGAATGTTTACGAAGGAGAAAGAAACCTTCCTTCTAAAAA
>Ga0179591_1277700_pt1 | contig 15886 bp, 19 predicted proteins | sample CZOMad2_1_08_16f_FD_182891 | JGI IMG/M metagenome (GOLD analysis project Ga0179591, IMG submission 182891) | Vadose zone soil fungal communities from Angelo Coast Range Reserve, California, USA - CZOMad2_1_08_16fungal (PacBio error correction) | ecosystem: Environmental > Terrestrial > Soil >...
CCATTGTCCCCATCACATCTTTCCAGTTCCCACACAAGAATGAGGGAAGGGGAAACACGTGTACAAAGAAAATTAAGGACCACAGACTTTCTAACGAGGTGAAAGAAACCACGCCTCAACAACGAACTCCCTAAAACTGCAAAAGCAGGACAATAAGGGGAGCTAGCTTTCCGTTTGGAAGAAATGCCCTAAAAGGGCAAAGTCCGAAGAAAAAAAACAGTTAGGATAGATGCCGTGGATTCATTTCTAACCAAGCACCAAGGGACTAGGAACCCAGTCAGAAAGAATTAGAAATTTCGAGGAGGTGCGGGGAATCGTTGTCAGGGAAAGCGTTCGAACTATTGGGGTGGCCAAACATACTTGGGTCAAAGGGCACTCACTAGATGACCTCGTGTTTACAGGGGGGGAAAAAGAAATGGTCTTGACATGGCCGAAAGGCTTGGCCGCGGGTAATCTCAACGTCTTTAACATATTCCCCTAGCCACCGTAAGTCAGAGGGGGAATCGACCATTTCGAGGGAACGTGCTATTTCCAGGGAAGGGCCCTTAAAAAAGGGTGATCACTGGATATGAATCTTGAGATAGGGAGGGCGAAAACCTTGAGAAAGGTTGGGTTGAGGGTCAACTACCCAGCCAATGTTAAGGACAGGGACAACATCTTGGTGGGGAAACCCGCCGATTGTGAAAAAAGGAATGGGGGAGTTCAGTTCGCCATCCTGAACTTTCAAAAAGGCCCACGTTGGGAGGGGCGGACCCAAGAGTCCTGGACGATTGGAGGGGGACAGCTTGTGGGGGTGGAAAAATCAGGCGTTTACTCGTACGAGAATGCAAAAGGAAAGAGGTCAAGCTCATCCTTTGTGGATTCACGCCTCGGGAACTCGTGAGGTGCTCGGCTTTTCCAACCCAAAATCGTGAATGGGGGGACCGGCGGTGTTAAAAAAGAGCAACACCAATAGATCTTCGGAAAAAAAGCCATGTCGGTATTCAGGGAAAACTCAGTGCCCGGCAAGTCAAAGGAAACCGGGTTGTGCCCTGGTTGAGGGCACAGAAAATCAGGGGCCCTGGTAGGATCCCTGAAAGAGACCAAAAAGGTCGCACCAGTCAATAAGGTTTAGGCGAACCGTGACGGGAACTGAGCACGATTACCCTACAAAGAACTTTACAAAAAACGGGTTTGGCGGGGAGTCTTGGCCGGACAGGATAGGCACCACTAGGTATGAAATAAAAGGAACAGGGGTTCTGTGTTTGAAATCTAAGGGCCCCACCGTATAGTTAGGGGGAGGGGGTGTCTAGGGGGGGGGCACAGTATCGGAAAAACACAGGCGGGGGAAAAAAAAAATTACAAAATAAAAAACCGGGCCAACAAAGGGAGAACGAGCAGCCCCCATGACCGGGACCTCCCTGGGAACCAAACTTTGAGGGTTCGCAGGGAGCGGAGTAAAAATGCAATTTGGGGGGGGTACAAAGTTCTTAACCCCATACTTCAGGATGCTCAAACCCAAAAAAGAAAAACGGTGCTTACCGGTGTCGTTGGTGCAGGGATGAATTCCCGAGTTACTAGACGTGGGTGGATGAAGTGGGTGGCACCGCACACTACCATTTTCTACAACGGAGGGGGGTCCAAACGGAGGCCGCCTCGTGGAGAGGGGTTTGGTCTAACAGCATCGTGGGAACGGTAAGACTGAAAACGACTCGGGGGGCCAAGAAAAAAAAGAAAATTTCAAAGCAAAGAAAGGCGACCGGGTGTGGACCGATAAAGGATCAAATCGGAGAAACGGCATTAAAATAAAACGTTGGCGGCGGAAGGGTGCGAAAAAAGGGTGGCGTCTCGACACGACCGCAGATCGTAACGCACAAAGTTTCCAAAGAACAAGGACGCAGAGTTTTATGAGGCCATCCAAGAGAAGCCCAAACTCTTACAAAAAAAGGCGTTCTTTGCGGGCAGATAAAAAACCCAGGTTCAAAGAAACAAAGAGGTCGCACAAAGTAAAAATCCTGCCCGGGGGCGTTGTCATAGTCGGGGGCTACCAGCCGAAGGCCCCAGCGGGGGCCGAAGCAAGTTTGAGAGGTAGCGGATGGAAACACCAACGACGTCGGAGGGGGGGATGTGGTTACAGTATCGGGGGGGGGCCGTGTCATGAATAGGGTCGTTGACAAAACCTCGAAGCAACCTCGGAGAACTCACCCGTGAAGAAAAAAGAAGTAAGGAAAAACACGCAAACAAACGGGGGCTTTGGTCAAAAAGGTGTACTCCCAGGGTAGAGCGAAGAACCCGCTGCAGGCTGTTAGGGGAGCCCCTACCGCCGGGGAGGGTGAGCTGACAGGTCCAAAACCAAAAACCCGCCAACAGCGTCAAAATGGACGCGGCAAGAAAATCCCCGGTGAGAAAGACACACAATACTACGGCCACTGGTCAAAACAAAAGCTTGTCCACAGCGCAGCATCCAATCGGCCGAAGACCAACCGTGACCAAGACAGCCAAAACAAAAGCACGGGAAGTGCTAGCCGAAAGAAAAATAACCTTGCCCTTGGTTGTTCACGGGTTTCCTGGGCGGCCCTATAAAGGGCCCACTTGCTGCGAGAAAAACAATAAGAGCAACAGACATACGACCTCCCTTGTCTCTGGGATAAACAGTTGACATCTGGGCTTATCTATTAAAAAAAATAAACCGAAAAACTGGGGGATTGTCTCGAGGTTCTACGACTGCGACTTTCGTGAAATCACGTGGTAGGCATCTGCAACGGACAACACCGCGGACCCAAATCGAGGAGATGATTACTAGTTTGGGGAGTCCCTAAGTCAACTTCCATTTCCCTCGACTCCCAGCATAACGGGGCCAGTCCTCCTTTGTGCAAAAAAACCCCCTCCGACACGGGGGGCCCCAAGAAAGAAAAGTGGCTGGTTGTCAAAATTGGGGGTTTCATGTCCTGAACGCACTTCTTTCTTCCACAGCACCTCTTACCCTCGCATCTGGTTGTATGGTCCTGTTGGGTACCCTACCGTAATTAGCGAGTGTTTTGTCCTTCAGGATCATTGCGTGAAATGGGGGGGCAAGTCCTAAAACAACTAACAAAAGAACTTTCCGCCCTTCGAAACAGCGGACCCCACAAGTGCCTCTTGGCACAGTAACCAACAAAGGAGGGAGATAAGACCAAATCATCCTCCGAGAACTGGTGGACGGGAATGGTCCGGTCACTTGAGTCCTGAATAAAAAAGAAAAAAACCATATCTATTTTACTACTTTCCTGCGGTACGGTCGGGACGGTTTAGAGGCGCATGACACTGAAGAGGAGCTAAGAACGGACACCCCTGCTCAGAGCGCCACTACTCACCATAACCTCGGCCCTGTTCTCCGAAGAACGAAAGGAGTTTCCTAAAAATTTATAAGACCGAAAACGGAATCGCAGGGGGTGCGTCCCCTCTTCCCTCCTGACAAAAAAGGAGGGATGCAAGGCGTGGGGTGCCCTAACTGAGTGTGTTGGAAGAGAAGACCCTTCAAGTGCCTGAGATAGGTGTGTTGCGGGGATCTGTTACAACTGACACTTTGGGGGGACGAGACGAGGAGAACGAAACAGGGGGACCGTACGGAAGGCGCGGACAGACAGGGGGGAAAAGAACCGGCAGAGGAAAAAAAATTTGTCACGACCAAGAAGAAAGAGGTCAGAAAGGCCCATAAAAACAACGGTAAGAACGGTTGTCCGGACACCGAAAAGCAGAAGGTTTCGGGAAACCGGCGGAACTAACCGGACAGCCACGAACCGCGGGAAAAAAAAGCGAGGAAGGGGCGACCCCGTTGACGACACCAAGCGGGGGGACAAGAATGATCGGAAGAAATCCCTCCAAGCCCACGGTGAAACAAGGGCCTTTTCGGCCGGGAGAACTCAAAAAAACTTTTCAGAAAAAATAAGAGAAAAGACCCACCCTGCGAAAAGAGACAGAGGGGGGGGTCAAATCTTTTCCACACATTAAGTGTTAACCGACCGTACTCGGGGTTGCCTCAGAAACGTCAACCCGAAAGGGCCCAAACTGTGTTCCCAGGCGAAAAAAAACTGAAGGAACATCTACTTTGGCACGTAGGCAAAGGAGACTCGGGGAGGACCTTTTGCAACTAATTGCACGGGGGGTACGCCCGAAAAAAAGCCGGAAACTTTGAAGCTACCCTCCCAGCTAGGGTGGGCTTTCTGGGAGACAGGGGGGTTGGCCGGGGTGTGGGACTGGGAAGGAACGGGGCTACCCCTCAACACACACATTGGAGGGGGGGGGGGGCCCAGGAATGGGAGGAGCCCATCTCAATACTTAGAACCAGCACTTTCACTGTCCTTCCAATGAAGGAAGATTCGGACTTCGAAGATCTGAATTTCATTTTCCAGGCTTTCTGGGAAAAAGAAACATCACGACCGGGGTTGTGGTTTAGAGACTGAAAAATAAGTCTTTTGTCGGAAGGCTTATCACTGAGGGGTGTCCTGGGGGGATAGGGGTGCCGTGGGGGGTTCACGGGGGGCGAATGACGACGCCTGGGACTATGTGGCGGTGTAAAAGAGAGTAGCTGTGGGGTTTGTCGCCTTGGGAACTTCAGCGAAATACACGGAGTTTCCGTCAAAGGTCGAAGGAGGAGTCAGGATGCCTACGTTCTGGTCCCCTAGTTTGGCGTCTGGCCCCGCGTTCCCGGCCCTAAAAAAATTGAAAAAATCCGTCAGTTGGTGTTGTCATACCAATGTACAAGCCGCCTTCGGGTCCGTTTCAAACAGGCGCCGGAAAACAGTTCTACAACTGGCATTCACTCCCCCCGTTCAAGTCTGGCTAGGGGTTAGTACAAACACGAAAAAGCCAATCAAAAGGTCAGTTAAAAAAGAGCAGACAGACCAACTACAACATGCCTACCCACCCCGGCACTGAGGAAACGATTACCTGTCATACGCTCAGTAGGATACGCTTAAAGAAGGAGAAACTAGCGGAAACGGACCAGGAATCCGGTGAAAAAAGCCACAGTTAAACTGCCCTAACCGGAAGAAGAAGGGGAAAAAAGTAAACTTCGAAGGAGAACGGCACAATGTTTCAGTCGGGGGAAGCAGAGTAAACAAGGTGGGGTCCACCGTAAACGGTAGTGGCCAGGGACGGGGAGACTTGAGAACCCTAAGCCATTGAGAAAAAGAAAATGTCGGGGTGGGGGGGGGGGAAACACTTTCTAAACAGAAGGAGAAGATCTCCCCAGGACCATCTCAAGTCCATACGCGAAGAGGGAGAAAACCACAACTTAATGTATATTAAAATCAATTGAAGGAAAGAAGGTATGCACATTTGGGGGGGCCAATTTCCATTCCGGTTCCACTAACGGGACCCTTGGGGGGGGGTAGGAGAACAAGGTGGACAGAAAAGAATTCTTGGCGACAAAAAGGGGGTACTCTCGGATGAACTTGGGGGGGAATCTAGAGGGGGGGGACACAGAGACACCGGTTGGGTGAGGAAGTAGACGTAGAGAAAGTCAAAACATGAAAAAAAAAAAAAAAAAAAGAGTCAGAAAGGGCCTGCTTTCCAAATTATTCGAAGGAGAAATGGGGGGTCCTCAACCTAAAGGGGAGGACGAAGAGCGAACAGGGTCTATACAAGGACCTCCAGGGAACCAGGGGGATGGACTTTTAAGTTGCGATGGTCCAGAAGGAATTGGGGGGGACAGTAGCTTAAGTGATTCGGGACACGGTAGATTTCAAAAGGGACCAAATGGGGAAGATTGAGCCCTCCGTTAGGAAAAGGTAGAGGAGGAGGAACAGGTTTTTCACCCGTAATAGGGGCGAGTTAGAATCGTTTCTTCCTAAATGGCGGGCCCTCGTCGGATTCCCAGAAGGTAGATACCAGGGTGGAGACATCCCTTCCAACAAACGTCGCAGGACTCAAAGAAGGGTCCAATTGGGGAATCCGAAGTCCATGCTTCTTAAAGAGGGCCGAAAAGGGTGTTCCACCCAAGACGGGAGGGGGGGCTTGGGCAAAGACAAATTTGCGATCTTCGGTTTAAAAGGGAAAGACCGGGGGCAAAAGCCGGCAGGAAAGACATCCGTCAGGAAGGGCCTCCGGAACAAGAGCGGGAGAAAAAGTGCCGTAATCTTGCCCTATTCCAAGGCCAGCCAGGCATTTTTAGAGGGAATGGACAAAGGAAAAAAGGAGAGCAGGCAAAGAAAAGGATATCAAGAGAGTGGTCCTGGTCTACGGTTTTAGACCGAGAGGGGGGGACAAAAGGGGGTAAGAGTTTTCTCATCGTTATACTGCAGAGAGAATGGGATGGTCGTAAGGAAAAGTTTTGAGGTGCGGGTTGCCTTCCGCGGAAACACGATTACTCTTACCAAAGCGTATCGGGTTTCGCCGATTAAAAAAAAGAACTGTACCATAGAGGATTTCGACCCCGTATGTTCGGAGCTTGGGGGAAAAAAGGGAAAAGAAAGTTAGCCTGAGTGGATGGATTTTCAATTCCGGGGCATATAAAAAAAAAAAAAAAAAAAAAGAAAAAAAGGGAGGGGGGAGAGAAAGAAAGAAAGAGGAGAAGAAGGAAAAAGATGGGGGCCCCGAAATGGGTCGCTCGAGCAACCATGTTTATGGCGTACCCTCCGCGTCTTACATCTAGTGAACGCTTGAGTACCCCAAAGGGTACCAAGGAAAAAAACAAACCTTTGGGAATGGCGGTGGGGACGGAAGGGGTCTGGACGAGGGGGGACACGGCATGGCAGGTCGTGGAAATTTGGGTCAAAAAGGGGGCCAAATCCGGGGGGGAAAACCTTAGGGCCGACAGATATGGCCGACGAAGGGAGGGGGTTGGGATCTAGAAAACAGCAAGAGTTCAAAAGGGACAGAAGCAAAGAAGAAGAGGTCGGTGACAGGGAAAAAGAGACGGCAAAGAAAGAAAACTCTACGGAACGGCGTATGTGTGCCGAAGTAGGGGCACAATCAGCCGTTTGTAGCGCCTATCTGGGCCACTAGGGGGTGTCGGGTGATAGGCCCCGACTACAGTCCGCGTCGAGGAAAATTACTGCGTCGGGTAGGAGGCTGGGGTTGTTGCGGAAAGGGGGGGCGCCTGTGTGGGGATGTGGAGAAGTTGAAAAACTTTTCTATCAGAACGTGAGAGGTAGTGGCCTTGGATGGATAGGCAAAAAGATCTTCAAAACCCAGAAATGGGACAGTCCTTTTTTTTTCAAGGAAATTAGCTGTCCTCAAAAGGGTTCTGGAAAAGAAGGTGGTTGGCTTAAGGAGACCTCACCGGTGGGCTAAAAAAGTGTATTGTTCCTGTTGACCGACGGGGAAACCTGAACGAAAAGGGTTGTGAGTAACAACAAAAATAAGACCATAAACAAAGGGGCAAGAGAGAGTAAAGGCCGGCCAACGCCAAATAACGGATGGAAAAGAGGAGGAGCTCTTTTAAGTAAAGTACGAAAGGGGCTTTCAAGACAGTTGCTTCAACAGCTCAAAACACAAAAGCACTTGGTGGCGAATGTAAGGGATGTCCACTCAAAGGATGGTATACACAGACATTTTCGAACAGAGGTAGGCTTTGAAGTTAAACAATACGGGCATAACACCATTGTTCAAACTTTATGCATCACCTCAGAAGGGGGGAGCTTGTTTTAGGAGGGGTGGGGTACCAACTCCCTATGAAAACAAAAAAAAAACCGGGGGGGAAGGAAGGCCGTAGTATACAGATTCAGGGCACACCTACAAGGAACTCAAGATCGGCGTCCGATAAAGGGCTAAGGCAACAGAAAGTACAGCAGTGAGACAAGAAACTGGCGATTTCTTCTAGCAAAAAAGTGGGTCTGAGGAGACCTGGTCAGACGTCAGGGACTTGTGAGACACTGTTGGTCATGGGGGGAGGGGGGGAGGGTATTCGAAGAAAAAAAACGGCGGTAATTTGACACAATTTCTCTTATTATGCGAAAAGGTACATTCAACCAGCTAAAAACTACTATTTGTAAAACGGGTGAAGGCACAAGAAAAAAAACGACCTACTCAACTTCCAAGAACACGTGGAAAGGGAGAACTACACTAACAACAGAGAGAAACTACTACAACGCTGACAAAGGGGTTGGCTGATCGAAACCGCCCGAGGTTCCGTCACGGTGTTCAAAAAAAAGTAGTGAACAAGGCAGGTCTCTTGGGCCTGGCGGCTGAGGACGGACTAAGCTCAAATGAAAAGGCCGCAACCGCAAGGAAAAAAAGAAACAAAAAGCCTTCAAAGACAGACTTTGGGGTAGCAGGGAGAGGGGGGGGGACATTTTTGGCGCAGGAAAAAGCCTGAAGAAGAGCCCTAAGCCGAGTTATGACAAAAAGCATCCGAGGGGCCTTATCCAAAGACTGGCGAACCAGATTTATCAAACACCCTGGGGGAATCTGCAAGAAACGGTATGTGGGGTAGATATTGGGGGATAACGGAGCTATATTCCCAACTAGTCAACTCCCCGGGGGGGACAGGAACCCTGTCGTGGACCGAGCTGACAAACGGGAGGCTACTACTCAAAAAAAAACCAGGGGGGAAAAAACTAAACCTACCATCTAGGCTACCAGTGCCAAGAAGGAGGGGGGGGGACCCGATCTCGTTGGAAAAACATAAAAAGTTGGGTTCAAAAGCACCACGGCCATGGGGTGATTGGGGTTTGGGGGGGGGAAAGGGAGAAGGTCGTACGGAACGAAATGTAGGTTTCTACAAAAAAAAGACGGACCAGTCTCAGGACACAGAAAGGTACAGACGGGCAGCGAACTTTAAAACGGTGCTGTTAGAAAAGAGACAAAAAGCCAACTTCTCTACACTAACACGGGGGAACGAAAACCTCAAGATCGAAAACGTCTGGGGTGGGAACCAGACCGGGGGGGGGAAAGAAAAAAAGTTCTTGGGGGCGATTAAGGGGACGAACTGATTGGGGGTGATCCCGCAGTGTTGGGGCCTGCCAGTCGGGTGGGAGGGGCAACGTTTTGGCGGACTGGGGGCCGCACCACAGGGGGGGGGGGGGGAGAAACTTGTTGCCGAACCAAACCCGCATCCGGAAGGGGTTAGAAGAAAAAAGGAAACACCTTGGGTTTACTCTGTTCTCCGGACCAACTTGAACGAGCATGGCCGTCTCCTCGCACACTAAAAAAAAATGGTTGGGGTAGACGGGGTCAAGGGGGGTTCTAGGCAGAGTGTGCTCAACTATCCGCGTGTCAAACTTTAGGGAAAGGAAAAAAAATAACCTGTTTCTGGTAGGGGGGGCGAGGGAACTCAAGGGGAAAAAAAAATCCAGCAAGGGGGAAGGCAAAACATCCGCAAATCAACACCCGTTTAAGACAGTCATGAGAAGACAAAATGTTGCGAAGATGCTCAAGGGGCGTCAATCAATAAAAGTGGTTGGACCCATCGCCGCGGGGGAAAAAAAAACAAAAACACGAAAAGGACGAAGTGGCCATCGTGTAATGTCCATAAAACCACAAAAAAAAAATTAAGACAAAGTTCGGTTACAGGAGCAAATTCCTAAGAAACTCGTTCTGACCAGGAAAAGACCAATCCTACCAGAATAATATAAAAGGGACGGGGAAAAGTCATCCGGGGAAGGGGGTCCTTCCCAAAATAAGGAAAGAAACCGGCACACAGATCGGTTACGACACAGAAAAAAAGGGAAACCACGAGATGTTGTTTGAGATCTCACCTGGAGGAGCCGTAACGGAGTCCGGGGGGGTAGGGAGGGGCGAAAGACTACTACTAAACATCAAATAACAGTTTAATAAAAGGGGGGACAGCCGGCCCTCGGCGAAAGAGAAAACCTCACTAAGAGGTCAGAGAAAAAGGGAGAGTGCTTCCTGAAAAAAAAAAAGAGGAAAGGAAAGGCGGGGGAAGGAAAACCATAATCCCACGGCCAGGAAGTGACGTAAACCAAGACCATCGGCAACGTCCACCACGAGGTTACGCCCAAAAAAAAAAAGGTGAGCGGGGGGACATCTTCCGACCTCCCCTGTAAGGGGAAAGAGAAAGACTCAAAAAAAACTCCACCAATACTGGCAGCCAAGACATTGGAGCCAGGGGATCTCGGGAAAGGGAGCAACCAGGAGAAACTCCATCAAAAGGGAAAAAGGAAAAACAAACCAAAAGGTATTGGAAAGAGAGCTATTGTGACCGGGGAGCGGAACTCCAAAACCAACGCGGGACAATTAGTCCCCTGCGCATGTACGGGAGGGCACATCAGGGGGGGTCGGCAGGGGGGGGGGAAAGCAGTGTGGGACCTTCAAAAATCTTTAACGATGGCAAACGTCGGGACCCGCTTGAAAAAAGGGCACCCGTCAACGATCGACATCAGGTGGAACAGGGGAGAATGGGGAGGGTGCCTGGGCCGTGGAAAAAAACAGGGGGGCAGCTTGCCTCACGTAAAAATACTCAAGAAGAGCCTAAGAGGTGCGGAGAAGGCCGAGCAGTGATACGGATTAAGGAAAGTAGGAAAGGGAAAAACGCTCCAGGGGTAGGGGCTAGCCAGGCTTTTAACACCTTGGGAAAAAACTTTGGATGAACTGGGGGAGGGGGATCGTCGAAGTAGCAAGGACCCGGTCAATGGGGGATGGTTCACTAACGAAGCCAGGCAGAGGGGGAAAGGCTAGGTGGTTCCACACCCCGAACAGGTCGAAAAAAAGAAAAGAAAAAAAAAGATGCATGGCGGGGGTGCGAACTTGTGAAGGGCAGGAAGGGAAACGGGCGGCGAAAATCGGGGCAAATCTTCCGAAGGGATGGATTACCGTCCCGGGCGGGCAACCGGGACGGCGGTGGGCCAAATCTGTTCGGTTAAAAGGCGTCCCTCAAGGAAAGAACGCAAGAGGACTCAGAAGACCTGGGGGGTGGAGCCCGATGCAATCCAGGAGCAAGGGGGACGTCTGGACCAGAGGAAGCAAAACTTGTGAACCCAGGGGGAGTAAACTGAGCATCTGTTACAGTCACATGTACGTAAGTAAGGAGATGAGACATGTCCTTCAACAGGGCGGTGCCTGGGGATGGTGTCAACCGAGAAGGGACAATAATCAAGTGCGCAGGGTTCCTCCTTCAAGCACAACAGTTCCTAAAAAAAATTAAAGGTTTGATTCCACAAACAAAGGAAAAACTAGAAGGTCTGGATGGAAAAAGCCACTACATGCAAAAACCACTCACTCCCCCCGGCACGGGTACACCCAAAATCGGGGGTTGTGGTACGGGTTGCCCAGATTTCGCCCGTCCAAGGGAGCATGTCGTCTATTGAGGAAAAAGCGTCCCAAACAGGGGGGGAGAGAGGGTTTTGTGGATCCAAACAAGGCAACCCATCAGGGAAGGCTGTTCGTCGGCAAAAAAAATTCCCCTGACACCTCGCAAACGGACCCAACGAGTACCCAGCGAAAGCACAACAAAAATCTGGGAAGGTAACGCCAACTCTTAGCGTCATCAAGACAACCTTAGGTAGAGGCAAGGGGGGAAGAAAAAAATGCAACACTAATGTGGTTTGACAGGTAGGAAACACAAAACCAAAATCACGGGGCGGGTTTGCTTGCTCGGGCCAAGGGGGGAAAGTTCAGAACCTTTGCAGGTGAAAAGCCAATCAGTGGAAAAAAAACACAGGATGGTCCCCCCAGGAGGACCCTTCAACATCATTTTGTGGCGGACCAAAAAGAGAAGAACCAGTGGTTGTGAGGGAAAAAAACTACACGGGGGGTCCTAATGGACCCCTCCAACAAAAACGAAAAAAATTTCTACCTTTGGGAAAATGAAAAAAAGGTAGACAGACTAGAGGACAAAGGGGAAGATCATATAGGAGGAACGGCTTGGGGGACAAGACAGGGATCATTAGTTTCTTTTCGCGGTGGCGTCGTAGACCACCATAGAGACCTACGGAGGACAGGAACACGGAATGGACTACGAGGTCGGGGAGGGAAGTAGTCAAAAAAAAAAAATGTAGCCAGCCAGATAGAAAAAAAAAGAGAAATCTTTGACATATGACCCGTTGTGGAGAGCAGGAGTCTCACCAATGAGGACACGGAAGGGGGGGCCGGATGGGGTAAAGCCAGTACGTCTCTAGTCGGCGAGGGCGGCAGCGGCCTGTTGTTCACTTGACTCAACAAACCACTAGAGGGGGGTATTTCCTTTTGCATACATTCAGAGTGGGGGCGGGGGGAATGATCTGTTTTGACATCGACGGAGACAACCTAGCAGCCGGGGAAAGGATCAGGGGGGAAGTTGGGGGGAGGGGCCGAAATCGGGCGGGGGGGGTGACGACGCAAAACAAGACCACACATTTCGACCTGGTGGAGAGCATACAGCCCACTTAGGGGAGGACTTCGAATCCCCTCATCAACGGGAGGGGGAGGGCGTTCATGCAGGCCTTCACCTCACTATACTTCATCCAGGGGGGGGGGGGGTACCATCTTGGTGAAGATCATGACACACTTGCGCAGAATCCTAACCTAACGGTTTGCCCAAAGTCAACCTCTTGGGGGAGAAAACGAACTCATCATCCCAGTACAAACTCCCGGAAAACTCAAAGGTTCCCAGTTTCATTACCAGAAAGGGCCGGCTACGAGAAAGACCTGCTTTCGAGCTAGAAGGGGAACAGCCCCCACATTTCCCGCCTGCCGTGGCCCGTTCCTCAACGCAATGGGAAAAAAAAGGAGGACAGTGAAGGTCTTCGGGGTTACGGGGGGGAACGAAAAAGAATAAAACACTAGCCTCAGGAGTCTCGAGGCCGAGACGGGGGACAAAAACATGCCAAAAAAGAGATGGGAAATGGGCATCTTAAGAAGAGAAGAATAAAAAAACAAAGGGGAATCCGAGGCGCTGGATGCGAAATGGAGGAAGCACCTTATGGCAGGGGAAAAGTACAAACGGGTACAATCGAGGGTAGACCAGGCATGAGGCAGACAAAGCAGGTTGTTTGACCACCTCCAAAAAATCGGACCCAAAACCAAACAAACTCTACGGGGGTTTCAAGAGACGGACTGGACGGCCCCAAAGTCCAGGTAGTCGGACCCAACTATAGGCAAACGGAAAGCGAAAAAAAAGGGGGATGTTGGGGGGGGGGGGGCCGAAGGGGGTCCGGGAACGAGTCTTGTCGCGTCGTAGTTGGCGGGATTTCGGGGGGGGGTACACACGAACACTAAAATGCAACATGAAACAGGTATTCAAGATCGTGGGCCCCAAAAGACTCTAACTTCTTCTGAAAAGAACGAGCACTCCCCACCCCTTGACTCCAAGGATCCTTAAGAAATACGTACACGTCAAAAAAAGGTAGGCAAGGAAGCTCGTGGGCACTACCTTGGAGGACAGAGGCCATACAACACCAAAATTGCTTTGTTCTGAAAACCGGGGTCCGCTCTTTTGGGGGGTTGGTGGGTCGGCTCCCGTCTAAAGACTGCCAGGGGTTAAGTTACTCATCAAATCTCGTATCTGCGAGTGGGTTCAAAAGGGGGGGGGGGGGGTCCCGGGAATTAAAATGTCCGATCAGAGGAACTAATGGGTCAATATTGCGAGGACCCTACGAGGTCATTCGTAGGCTGAGGAATACAAAGATAACAAAAAGGGGGGGGAAGGGGGGACATTGCGGGTGTCCATAAACGCAGGCCAGGTAGCGAAACCGGGGTTCCAGTAAGAAGGAAAGAGGGTTAAGGGGGGAGATTTTAATCTGGGTTGGAGAAAGATAAACAACAGACTGGGTGCTTACCTATCAGCGGGTGGGCCTTGCCCGAACAGGGGTTGGCAAAATCTTAAGATACACCAAGGGTCTACAGAAAAGCAAGAAGGTCGAGGCAATCGAAACGGGGTACCCGGTGCCGGAAACCACACTCCAAAAAGAACGGGGGGGGGGGTCTTGAACATGAGTAGGACACCTTAAAAAGGAAAAAGCTCAAGCTCGGGGAGGCAGGTCGGAGAAAAAAAAAAAAGGTGGGTTGGCAACTCGCCCATTAGGGGCTGTGAAAGGTAACCTCGCCCCGCGGGCTAAGAACACCGGCACCTTTCGCCACCGCGAAAAGCCGCACCTTTTTGCGGGAAAAACCACGTAGATGAAATCGTAAATCGGGGGGGGTTGGGGGGTGAAAGAAGGTTTGTCAAGACCCTGGCTAGGTGCTCAGATAAACCCAGACGCGTCCCACAAGCAGTTTTCAACGAAGAACAGCCAGTAAGATCGATGCCAGGAGAAGTCGAGACAGGGAGCGGGGCACGATGAGCGCCGAAAGCCTCGACTCACGAAAGATTGATCTCAGCAACGAAAAACTGGTAAGGCTCGAAACCACTAAAAACAACAGGAAAGGCAATATTTCAGTTCCGGAGACAGTTTACGACCCACAGGGCACTTCAAAAAACCTAAAGCCAGCACCGGAGCCCGGGAAAAAGAACGAGGGATGTGGAATGGTCTTACGAGGAAGACTAAAGAGAAAGCAAGTATGTTTGGTGTGTGCGGCTCATGGGGAGGGCACTTCAGGGGGATGGGTGCCTATGGTGGTAATACTGGCTGAGGGGGGTAGACTTCAGTGAAACCCGGGCCACGACGAAAGAGGTGTTGGAGACGGGTTCAAAGGGAGACGTGGGAGAACAGTTAAATTCGAACGAGGGTTACGAGAGCATCCCACGCCAGGGCGAAAGTGCCAGACGGACCACACGTACTAATACAGATGAAAACCAGATGGGGTTGGGGGGTGAAACAGGTTGGAATCTAGAATTAAGAAAACCTGCCATGGCCGAACTCTGGTAGCCCCACATTTTTCCACTGGAAGACCACGCAAAAAAACAGGGGATCGGGGAACCTCTTAATAAAACAGAAATACTATAATAAGGTCCAAGTAGAAGGGAAGACTGGCCCCAAAAAAGAAAAAAGACCACCGGACCAAGAAAAGAAAAGTCGTCCCTTATACGCCACGAGGGGCTCCCGCAAAGGGAAGAAGAAAAGACAGGAGGGAGGAGGACCGGTTCCGGGAAACGTTCGAATAAACGAGGCGCTCTCGGGCAAGACGGACGCGTCACTGGGGGGGGAAGTCCTTTTGAGAGTAAATTCCCCAGGGGAACAACACAGGGGGGGTGGGGGGGGGGACTCTAATCTCGTAAGCAAGGTGATCCCAAATAGCTGAACAAGAAACTGTCAAGGCTTCCTAACCGTTCAATGAATTCAAAAAGGGGCCCAGTTTCTGACACTTAAGAATGGGGGGGGGACCCATAAAAAAAAAACTAGCCCCTCACGGCCAGATACTCCCGCATCGAGGAAGAAGGGCAAAAAAACCAAAAGAGAGTAGGGAAGAAACAAGGGGAGATAAAAGACGACAGGAGCCGGAAAGGGGGAAGCGGTCGAAACAAGGTGTGAAACGTGGGAAAACCGGGGTCGCCAGTGAAGGTTCGAAGAAGCGGGGGAAAAGCCAGGGGGCCATCAGGGTGAAGAAGATATCATGGCGGACGAGCTGGGAGAAAGAGGGCAACAGAAAATTGGGGGGGGGGGGGGTGTCAAAGATTACTGAACATCAAATTCCTGCATTACAGGGGTTCAAGACGGGGGGGGGTGGGGGAACAAAAAAACCGGAGTACTACGGACGATTGGTACCCGACGCCGAGAGAAGTTTGTTCGGGGAGACGGCCTTACAGCGGCAAGAACAAAAAGGGCGCCAAAACTCCATGAGGGGGAAGGGGGGGCGTCCGGTGGAGGGAACGTGGAAAGACCACTGCAACGTGGGAAGACGTATAGGAATATGAAAGCCGCCTATCAGCTAAAAGTAACGACTTCAATTCTTAGGGGCAGGCAGCATGTTTAGGTCCGAGGCAAAAAGTTGGGTCGGCCCTGGGCAAAAAAGTTTCGTTGTGCTGAGTCCTTTCAAGTGGTTTCAGGGAAATTCTGCGCATACGGAACTCTTGAAAGGGGAATTTCAGCTCCCCGTGCAACGCGGCAAC
>Ga0179591_1327670_pt1 | contig 15886 bp, 13 predicted proteins | sample CZOMad2_1_08_16f_FD_182891 | JGI IMG/M metagenome (GOLD analysis project Ga0179591, IMG submission 182891) | Vadose zone soil fungal communities from Angelo Coast Range Reserve, California, USA - CZOMad2_1_08_16fungal (PacBio error correction) | ecosystem: Environmental > Terrestrial > Soil >...
CCCGATCACCTGGACTTTAAGCTACACTCTAATAGAGAAAAAGCAACGAGACAACGGCCAGCTACCAAGCCTATTAATCCAGGATATTGGAACTATATCGTGCGTTGAATGGCGATTCTGTTGGGACGGACGTTTTCTATGGTGCGAAGCAACAAGTCGTCGGCCGGGCATACTGACCGCGCCTACCTACCCTGGAGGTCGTCGGGGCGGTGGCTCGTGAAACTGAGTCCTCAGAACACCAACAGTAGAGGGGAAAAAGGTATCAGGGGAAGACGAGCAACCCTAAACGACTAAACCTTTTGGCGGAATTCGGCAGAAAGCTGAAAGTGGGCTTCAGAACGACGACCAAGTAAAAGGACCAAAAAAGAAACGGGAATCCCCAAACGTTACGGCAGATCTCGTTCGAACATATCCTAGAACTCAGACTTGTGTGCGTCGGTCCAAGTGTTTCGCGTTGATTAATGACGAAGGGAGTTCTGCGTGTCCGTCGCGGTTACTGCTTGAAGAAGGAACAATCTCAATGTCTCAAAGATGAAAAAGTCAGGTGATCAGCGAGTTTGGAAAGAATCTTCCTGGAAGACCAAGGGGATAGTCTGGTTGGCCAGCATCGGTAAAAAGGGAAGGAAGGGGTCTCAGGGCTTCTTGGATACGAGTCGAAAGCCTTCGCAAGAGAGAATAGGGCAGCTTTTCTGGGCAAACCTTGGATTGAAAAAAAGTCGGTGACAAGAGAGGTAGGGTTGGCAGGGACCAACTCGGATTGACGTCATAAAGAAAAAGGAGATAGGAAGAAGGGGGCGAGCTCTAACGTAAAAGTCTACAAAAGAGACCATCATAAATACATAGACGGGGGGATTAAGAACTGAATCCTGAGAGACAAAGGGGGTGCCAGAGATTACCGTGCTGGCGGCTTAACGGTGAGAGGAACTACGCAAGTGCATGAGATGTAAAAAGGAGATACTGGAGGGTAAAAAGTCAGAAGAGGAAAAGGGGACCATTACATTTGGGATATTGCATCACACTTAAATACAGAATAGAAGAAATGAAGAGGAAACGAAAAAGAAAAAGTACGAACAAGAAAAAAGAATTAAGTCTGCTCTCGGAGATCAAAAGGGTTAAGCCTCACTAACGACAAAACCCCCCCCGACAGCTAAGAGGAGAAAGGGAGAAAAGTTTAAAAATCTTCGAGACACGAATCGAGGGGGAAAAAGTCGGGTTCCGGCCTCTCGGATCTCTAATAGAACGACTTTCTGGTATAAAGGGGAAAGGGAGAAAAGAGAATCGGTGGAAATAAAACGAAAAAAATTGGAAAGGGAAAAGAGAGATAAATTTTAGTGCGTTATAAAGACCTGATTTATAACTAAGCCTGCCAAATCGGCGTTGGGAAAGAAGAAGGAGCAAAGAAATCCTAAGAGAAAGTGAAAATTGTATCACCCGGGCAAAGGGGGACAGAGGAAAAGAAGTTTGTCGGGATTCTCGACCATATCTGAGGCATTGCTAACTGTCCGACAAGGGGAAAAAGAGAGTTGTGGGTTTTTAAGGGGAGATGAGAGACCTAGAGGAGGTAAGGGACAAAACGGGTCTTTTTTAGAATTCGAGAAAGAGCACAACGGACAAGTCGCTTGACAAAGGAGTTCAAAGGGGGAAAGGATTCACTCCGTATAATTTACCAACAGATGAATCAGGACGAGCATGTCAATCACCATCCAGAAAGAGGCCCTGTGCAGAGTAAGGAAACGAAGTCGATCTCATGGCCATTCTAGGGGGGGGGGGGGGGGCATCGAGGGCTGCTAATTTTTTGGAATCAACCCGATCGCGAAGGGATTCTAAAAACAAAGAGTAGAAAGAGTTCATCCTGGTGTCGAACGATCAGGGGAAAAACGGGCGACGACACACCTCTGCTGAAGCTTCTAGAGAGGGGGTCAATCAGGAGGAACATGTGGGAAGTGTTACGAGGACCAGTAGGAGGGCTGTCGTCGACCTATCACGCAACGTTTGGGCCCTAAGGACCGGGGGAAAATTAGAGGGGGAATCTACGGGAACCTAAGTGACTTTGAAAACAAAAAGTCCAGTCTCAACCGAAAAGAGCGAGGCGTCCGCACCTGGATTGTCAGGATGGGGGGGGGGAAGTGTAGGGGCTCGAAACGTGACCGTCGTCGAACAGAAAGCTTCGAAAAGGTTCGCCCGTTTTCATAACTACCCTTGAGAGGGACGACACACGTACTCGCCACGTTAGGGGCTAAGAAGAGTTCGAACGATCGGTCCGCCACTGGGGGATCATCGGGGCGAAATAGCGCAGGCTGTTGGTGCGAGTTCTTTCTCGCATTGTCGATCGTGTAGGTGACGGAGACAGACTTGTTGACCAATAAAGATCCAACAGGTGGCCCGTGCGGGGTTGCGGCATCGGTTTACTAGAGGAAGTTCCCTCAAAACTAAAACGGAGGGATAGATCCGCGAAGTACTGCGAGTCCCCACCCGACGTCAAATCCATCCCTTCAGTAAGGAGGCGGTGGCGGAGGTGGATTTGCGTGGAAACCAGTAGTAGAGAGGGCCGGATCGAAAGAACAACGCGATGATCTTTCGCCCCCGGATGGTTGACGATCCGTGAGTCTTCAGCAGCCGCTCTTCGATACCTTTAGAGTCGGGCGTAAGGACGCGCGAGAACGAACACGGCACGGTCGACAGTCTTCTCGACGTGAGCAACGCCGACATTCTCCCATCAGAAGTCTTTGCTTATCAGGGCTCGTCGCCTCCGAGCGGGGGGGGGCGAGGTGACGTGGGTTCATCGGTCCGTCGAAAAAGGGCGGGAACATAGTGGACTTTCAACAGCGTCGTGCCTACGTCGAATATCCTTGCGACTGGTCTTGCTCCCAACGTAATTACTTGACTCCGGAGTGAAAAAAAGATCGTTCTGATAATCAGCAGCGGCCGGGGTCGTAATCCCTTAAAGAGCGTCCGACCACGAATACATCTACGGCTACGATGGTTCTCGAGATCGGGGTCGATTTGAAACGTCGCACATGTGCCAAAAAGACCTCACGGATGAGATCGAAGGCGAGTGCGTCGGGACAGGATGGACGGCAGGGGCTAATCTCGCCGGCGATGGAGTTCGGGGGCACTGTAATCCGACACGCCGACCCCAGGCAGGGGGTCGCACGACATTGCACGTGTACCGGTCCCTCTCCCGAAATTGCAACCCCCCAGGCCCCGTACATCGAGATCGGCGATAGGAACCCCCAAGGGAATCGAACGGACTAAAGAACATCACACCCGCGATCTTCGTGTATACGCAAACCTGCGGGGCGCGGTGCACTAAAGCTGAGAGGCAGTCACGACGAGCCCAGTTGGACTGCGAAGAACTGTGAGAAACCGGCACAAGAGGGACTGATTAGGGGAGTGACATTTCGAGCGATTTCAAAAGGCGTGGTGTGTCAGGCACGCGATTTACCGTTGAGGTTCCGAGCGTACAAAAAGCAATGGACGAGGGATCTCGGGCCCGGCCCACGAATGGGGGGAAACATCCTAGGTGTTCGCGGCCGCCGTGGGGGCAGCCTTTGGGACTCGCTCAAAGGTCGCAGGCAAATAGGCGCGGTTTGCGACAGATCGAAAAACGGGGTCCCTACGTTTCGGTTCGGCATGTCGTGAAAGCAGCATGGCGTAGAGCCTTCTCCTGGTGCTAGCCAATTATTGGGCCAGTGTAGACGGTGTAAAAAAGGGGAGAATCTAATCCGCAGGTCATCGACTTGCGCCACGCTGGGCAACACGTGTTCAAAGCGGATGTCAACGCAATTAACCCACGAAGCGCCACAGGCTATGGGAGTTCACCGAGCTACCACTCGCTTGATGGTGATCTTCTTGTGAAGAGAGAGGGTTCTACTTAGGCGTAGGGAAATCGACCAGGAAAGGGACTTAACGCATGGTCCGACGAGATTGAAGTTAGAAACCCCACCTATCCTATTCAAAACCGGCAGCATAATTACGTGGCCAAGGGAATGAGCAGCCGACTCTATTAGACTATAGCCTCGAAGCAGCGCAAACCAGAAGCAAGGTTATGACTGTCCACACCCCAGATACCCATTCTGCGTGCCGGAAGAGCGGGGAGAAAAGACGAAAAAAGTGAGAAAACAATACGATGGGGAAAAGAAAAGACATGATCTTATTGGCTTGCACGTCTGCAGACAAAACAGAGAAAGGTCAATCGACACAAGGGAAGCATCGGGAGATCTAGAATAAACGCTACCGCCGGGAAAAAAAAAAAGAGGAGGTCATGAGTCAGGTTATCGGCTTGAGAGGGGACAAGTCATAGTGAGTGAGGGTTTGTACGGCGGTGTCGCGGTTGCCAGACCCGGCGTCCTCCCTCCAACTCCCCCGCCTACCGGAAAGTGTAAAGGGAGGAGGGGGAGGGCGGGAATCGAGGGGGGGACACGGGAGAAACAAACAAAAAACGAGATAGAGTTTCAACAATACTACTCCCCACACGCGGGATCGTGGGGGTAATCGTCTGTAAATCGGCGGCGACTGATGCGTGGAGGAGGCACTAAGACAGACAGAGTCCGGGGTCAAACAAACGGGCACTACCAAGGGGTCGACCGCGAAAATCTCTTGAAAAGATCAATGAAAGATTCATGGGTTGGGGGGCGATCTGTGAAGGGGGTTGGTCTTCTGATCTCGATTTGATTATAGGAGGAAAGGATCGGTTGAACTGGCCGCGCCGAAGGCGAAGAATGGGATCAAGCATGTTCCTTTGAGGAAGAGGAGGGGTTGAGACAAAAAAGGTCGCTAAGCTCCAAGAAGCGGCACGTCAGGGGGGAGTGGGTTTTTCCACGCGTCATCCGCTGAGTTCTAGGAGCATAGATATCTAGGGGGCAAGCCTGGGAAAAAAAATCGGAAGGGCTATTCCTGTTATTCAAACCCTGTCGGTTCCGTTCCGCTAAGGTGACATCTGATAGCGGAGGGAAGTGTGGCGCACGTAGAGAGTAAAAAAATCTTATTCATTGTTAAAAGACGCGAACGTGGGATTGTTACGCGACCTCCCGGAAGGACGAAGAGAAACTCAGGGGGAAAAACAGATCCTCAGGGGCGTTTGTCTGGTCAAGGGTCCTACGGCCGGCTCTGGAGAGGGTGCCCAGGCCTGACACCCGTATCTACAAAGGGAGGAGGGGAAAAGACTGTACACTACAGTTTCGCTTTTTGAGGCGCTGACAAGTCTTGCTTCTTGTGGGGGAAAAAAGGATAGAACGGGTCCCAATTGGAATGGGTGGGACGATTCAACAGACGACAAAGGGAAAAGGACGATGAATACTACAATCCTAACCTGCAGAGGACCGTCGGGGAGAGAGGAAATACAATTGAAGGAAGGGGCACGAAATAAAGGAGGGCTACCAGGACCTACTTCACAAGTTAGACACAAAAGAAGGAGGGCTGAAAGAAAAACACCCCTGCTGGGTGAAAAAAGTAGTGGGCAGGCTTAGCAAGGAAAAAGAGACGAAAGAAGTAGGGGAAAGGCTCAACAATAGGTCAAGGATAACCCAGAAAAAGGACGAACGAACCGGAAATAGTCTTAAACATTTTTAGAATTGCGACGTCCTGCTGGAGAACTCGTAAGGGAGGCAGGGGAAGCGGAAACGTTGTTAGACAAAGGACGAATGTCGCAGAGAAGCTCTCTTGTTGCGGGTTCGTAAAAAGCCAAAAAGAAGGGTTGGGGGAGTGCAGGGTCTACAATAATCTCTCATAGAAGCCTGGCTGATGGGCGTTCGGGGGGAAAGGGAAAGGATGGAAAAAAAAGTGGGGTGCCGTCGGGGACTAGCTATCTTTAGGGTGGCGTCGTTTGGTCGGAAGGAATTCGAGAGTGATCGCACCGGAAAAATTTCGCAACTCACTGCTTGGAAATTGTCGGAGTGCGAAATTAAGGGAACTATGTAGAATGGAAAGAAAGAGAGGAATGGGCAAGACCTGCCATCGACGGGGAGTTCCGCCCGAAAGAAGCCTCAAGGAAATCAGAATTGGCGGGGGGAAGGGGTGGGGTCGACAGAAAGGGTTGCAATAAACCAAACAGATACTAGAGGGATGGCGCAAAGGGGCAACGCGAAACCAAGAGGATGTAGAGAGGGGATAAGAGGCGAAACCAAAGAGAAAAAGAAGATAAAAGGGGGACCAAATAGGTGTCCCCATCCGCCAGTGTAACAGATGTTTGAACGAAGTGGGGAGAAAAAAGAGGGAGCAGGGGGGGGATCAAAGTCGAAGCACTCCAAGATTGTGGAAACCTATCACATAACCCCCTTACCCGGGGGAAAAAAGGAGGATTACTCAGGAAGAACGGAACGGGGGAGGGAATGGGACCCTCAAATCGGAAAACCCCCCCCCAAAGGGAGGCGACTATAACCTTTGAAGCAAAAAACTGGAGAAAGAGTCTATGGGGGGGCGGGGGAGCTATTAGAAACGGTAAGGGAAGCCCTTGGTATTCGAAACGTGGCGACCACTTTCTACTAAAGACTACACGGAAAAGAAAGGAAAAAGGGGGGTGAAGAGCAGGGGGGGAGGAGAAATGGCCTGATCACCCGGGTAGAAAGAGAAAGGGAGTGGGGGCGTTCTCTGGAAGAAAATCGGGCTATCGGCGTCTGAGAAGAAACAGAAGGTGGGAAACTAAGAAAACCCTCCAAAGCCGAGTCTTGCTGTACCTGAATCGGGGGAAAAAACTAGAAGGCTCGTTCATCTCGAGAAACAACGAGGATGAGGAAGACCGCTCCTCCTGACGAAGGAAAAAGAGGAAAGCAGCAAAAGGGATGGCCTAGAGTGGGCGAGGGGGGGGGGGAGACAAAGCTGTCGCCGACGAATATAGAAAAAAAAAGAAGACAGCACAAAGGGTAAAGACTTAATGGGGACAAGATTCACGGTTGGAGGGACAAAGGAATGACCGCTCAAGAAGAAAGGAGGGAGTTACTTAAGAGCGTCGTAGGACCTGGGAGTCTAACACGGTCGAAACAAAACTGTCGTCGGTACCGAGTATACGGAGGGAGGCAAAGACTAAAGGACAGTAAACGACCATCGCTCTAACAAAAAAAAAAACCAAGAATAATAAAGTTCGGTCATTGAATGGTAGGGAAGAAGATTCTGACGGGGGGGGGGGGGGCAGGAGGGGAAACGGGTTGTCTTCAGGTCTTCTTTTAATAAAAGAAGAGAATGTCGGTCCAGAGGTGGGGCCAGTTCTTTCTCGACGTCTCTACACAGGGAGAGTGGTCTTTCGGAAACAAAAAGAAAAAGCGTGGCACACGGGACGGGTGGGGAATGAGGGGGGGAAAAAAAGGAGCGGGTGGGAATGTCAGCAGAAATGCAGGTTTCGTAGCAAAGATCGGAGCCCAGAAGGAGGGACATAGAGGAGGTATAGGCTTTTGCCCCCAAGAGAGAGGGGGTCGAGTAAAAGTCTCAGAGGAGGGGGCACAATAAAAATCGAAAAAGGGAGTGAGTAAACGAGGGACGTAGGGAAATGATTACACGGGAAGGAGGGTGGAAAAGAGCCTGTCCGAGGAATCAAACCGTCGATGGTCCATAGGGAGAGGGAAAGGCAGGTAAAGGAAAAACAAGGGAACAGAATGGAAGGTTAAAAACAACCTTGCCGTGGGGGGAGGTGGACGATCCGAGGGAAAGGGGAAAAAAGCACCCAACTAAATTACATGACCGGAGATCGGCTATGTAAAAAAAAAAGTTGGAAAAAATAAAACACCAGAAAAAGGGGGAACATCGAACAATCAAAGGAGGGCGATAGGGGAGAAAAAACGCCTGCTTGGCAAACGCTGAAAAAAAAAAAAGAAGAGGTTGAGAAACGAAAACGCTCAAGGTTTATAAACTGAGAACTAGAAAGGACTCCAGGGGACGGAAGGAAGCAAAAAAATTCCACCACATGTCTTGAGGGGGAGAGGGCCAGGGAACGTCAGTCGTTTTTTACATTCTCTATCCGATTGTGAGGGAGGAACCGAAGGTAGGGAGTTCGCGTCGTCTAGTCCCGGCCAAAAAGGGTGGTACCCAGCCAAAGTGTAAAGGGACAAAAAGGGGGGGGGGAAAGAGAAAGTCCAGGGAGCCGAAATAAAAAGAGTCTCCTCAAGGTCTCTAAAAACGACGGGGAAAAAAAAAATCGGTTCCTTGAGTGATGTAGGATGAAAGAAGGTAGGGTAGGCAGTAGAAGTTCAGTGAAATTTTAGTTTCCTGGTTAGTTGGGGAAAAGGGGGCGGGGAGAGGGGGAACCGTGGTAAAGTCAGCAAGCGTAAGCCGAGGGGTCAAAAGCAGACTGCAATAAAAAGAGGAGAAAATTAGGGTCAAGGACGGGCCCGCTGTTGCGGGGCAAAATACAAACCGGGTGTACACTCATCATCCCAGATGACTTCAGGGAGGGAAAACACGAAAGGGCTGGAAGGGGAGTCGAGTTAGAAGTTAGGGCGGGAGCTCTTTTATTTCTCAGAAAAACAAGAAAAACGGGAGCGCTAGAATGACTCCAGGAGGGGGGGGGGGGGTCTACGAGATGGGCAGGAACAATCACGAAAAAAAAAATCACCGAGGAAGGGACGGGGAACAATGAAATGTTTAGAAAAGAGAGACTTCTACTATTCTATGTAAAGAAATAGCGAAAGAGGAGAAAAAAGGCACACCATAAACAGGGTGAGAACGTGTGAAAGACAAAATTCCGCCCATTCACCGGCTTCTTTGATCAAACAGACGGAAAGGGAAAAAACCACCTCCTATTATCAGGGCGTGAAAAGAGGAAAGCTGATTGATAGGGGAATCCTCTAAAGGGAGAGGAAAAAGCCCGGAGCACAAGCAATTTCAAAGAGAGGAGATCAGAGAAAAAAGGAAAAAAGGGAAACTTAAAAAAAACCACTATCTTTGGTAACTAAGACTTAGGCCGGGGGGGTAGCCAGTGTATAAACTCAGAAGAAAAGGGTTGTGTTTCAGGAAAAGCATGTTAGGACAGTTGCAAGAAGAAGAAGACGTCGGTAACGCCTAATGGGGAAAAACCGCCACCACTATCCCCAGGGGACGTCGTCCGGGGGAGTGGGTCGCAAACGTGAGGAAGATCTCAAAGAAAACAAACCAAAAAGTGGGGAAAAAGAAAAAAAAACGAACGGCTACTACACTACTTTTATAAAAACGAGGTACGAGGAGGGGAGAAAAAGTGATTGAAGGGAGCACTACGAAACAAAGGACCAAGAAAAAGGGAAAAGCGACATAACAATGGCACAGAGGAAGACAAGGGACGTGCTAAAGACTGGAGAGAAGATTTTTGGCGAACGAGCGTGTCTTTGATGAGAGGATCGATGTAATAGAATAAGAAGGATGGCGGGGGGGGGGGAAGTCGAAAAGGGGCGTCAAGTCACTAGCGGCGGGGAGAGGGGGGAGAAAGTCTGAGGTGTTTAAGGGAGGGGGACGCGTGAGCCAAGAGAAAAAAAGGGGTAAGACGAGGGGGCAGGGGGTGGTGGCAGATATCTTCTTGGAAAGGGGGAGCGAGGATAAAGCGCTATCTTCTCCGAGGAGAATCGTCGGAGTCGAAGAAAGGCGTCACCAAAATTAACCTTGGGGGAGGGAAGTCAGGCTGGAGGGGGAAAACGGTAGTGTAAAAAGGGAAAGAAGAGGAAAATCTGTACGTATCCATTCTCACGAACGGGAGGCGGGGGCTAGAGAAGAAAAAAGCGAAAGGGGGGACGCACTGAGACAATGAGAAAAGTCGAAGGGAGTCTGAAATAGGTACTCAAGCTTTTGTGCGAATCAGGGGGTAAAGTGTGGGGGGGGGGGGGGGGTTCTGTGAGGGCTCGACAAGTCTCACGGGGGACATAGGAGGAACATGGGAACCCGGAAAACGTTCTCAATTTTTCAAAAGAGCGTACACAAGTATGAGGGGAAAAAAGGTAAAAGAGATCGGGGAAAGTCAGGTGGGGGAGGGGGGGAAAGGCCAACTTTCAATACATAATGATAGAGGAGGGAATAAAACATTAATCGAGAACTGGGAAGGAAAAAGAACCCCCGGATTTTGGGAGGGGGAGAGGCACTATCTCATTTTGGAAATCAGAACGAGGGGAAATTGCGGAATAACGTATCCGGAAATTGTATACCCTCCAATTGCGAGGAAAGGGACACCATACTTTGGCGCCATGGACGGGGTCCAGGGGACGAAAGAGTACGCTCATAAGAGTGAAGGGAGGCTAAAACTCAACATTTTAATTCGCGTAGCCAGGAAAACTCTGAAGGGGGGCCTGAAGGGAGAGGTGATGCTTGAAAAAAAAGGTAACCTGTTAGAAAAACTTAGAAGGGGTCGAGTCGGTACTCACCCTAATACTTGCGCATATTCACTGGCGGAAAAAGAGAGGGGGATTAGAAAAAGAAGAGGGGTGGTAGTAAACCGGACAAGGGGGGGGGGGGGCGGTCTTAAATAGCCGCAGGGGGGCCGAAGTTGGGATTTAACTTTCAGGCGGGGAGGATGAAAAAGGGGGGGCGTAGAGGGGAAGGGATCTCAATAGGGGATGGTCTTAATGAGAAGGTAGGGGGGGGAAGCGGATAAGGACACTTCAAGTATCGAACCCTGAGGAAGTTGTCGGAGGCAAAAAAATGAAGAAAACTAATTTACAGAGAAGCTGAGAGAGGCTTCCTGGAAAATAACAAGAAGGAAGATGACAATCCGGAAGTTACAAAGTCAGAGAGACGTGAAAGAGAAAGTGGGAGGGGGGAGGGGTCCAATGATTCTCATGTTGGAAGAAGATAACCCCTCATTATTTCAGAACAAATATAACTCTATAGGACGAAGAACAGGGGGGATTGATCGGCTCTTTTTTGTCGAGGACGGGAAAAAAAGCCGGCTGCTGAATCTCTACCAGGTCGGGGGACCCAGAAGAGGGCCAAGGGGAAGGGTGAAGTGGGGAAAAAAATCGAAAGGGAGGGGAGCGGCTAAAAACGAGGGGGACTTCACTAACCCGACCTCCCCTACTAGGAGGACGATGAAGAAGGAAAAAAGAATTGACAGAAAAGCCAATCTCACACCCGAGCGTCAGATAAGGACATTATCAAAAAGGGATTAGGGAATCATTCGTGGTAAATGTCGTGTCGGGGGGAGCGCGGAAAAGTTACGCCAGGAAAAACTGAGCGACCCGGGAATGCTACGATGTTTCACTACCGGTCGGGGGAGGAAAGGAAGCACGGACGAACTCGGGGCCATAAGGGCGAAAGAGCGGCGTCTAGAGTGAAGAAAGGGGTCGAAAAGAAGGTCATAGAAATAAGGGTGTGAGAATATCGCTTGGGGTGTATCGTGAACCGCCGGCGAAAAGGGGGGAAAAAGGGGAAGACCAACCTCCCACCGTCCTAATTACTGGGGAGGGGGGGACTGTGATAAAAGACGTGTGGGAGAAACAGGGAATGAGCGGTAAGAGAGCGAAAAACAACGTAGGGGGAGAAAATGAAAAAGGGAGGGAAGCAGGGAAGGAGGTCCCACCAATAACTCCAGCAACTTCAATCCTTCAAGGAGGGGTCGCGGTTGGCGGGACAAAAAGAGTAAAAAAGGGGGAGGGCGCCGGGGAAGGAGGAAGAAGAAGAAAAGCGGACAGTAAGGATCTTTCGCCCCCTTATGGTCCTATCAAAAGTTAAGGGGGGGACAGGAGAAAAGAACGCGTTCTGAATGAAGGAGAACCAGGTAGTAGTAGACGATCAAAAATAAGACAAAAAAGGGTCAGCTGTCGGAGGAAGCGAATACTTAAAGCACCTCTATCCAAAAGGAGACCCATCAAACATTCGGGGTCAGAAAATTTTTACGACTCGGAGAGGACTGGATCGTAAAAGTGGACGGGGGGGGGAAAGTAACTAGTTGAAAAAAGGGGGATTACGCATAATATCTAAGGGGGATTCCTTGGGAAAAAGGTTACCAACGTGGGAGGGAGATACTTAGAAATCCCGGAGGGGTTCTTCGAACCGGAAACCTCTGGGGGGAACAGGGAGAGGTGCCTTCTTTCACTTCGGGGGGGTGTAAGGTAAGAGAGGAGAGTTCTTATTCAGGAATAGAAGAGGAAAAATGAGGATACATCTTCTAGGGGAGAAAGAGTTAAAAAGGGGGCCCATTGAAGACAGGCTTTGGAGGAGAAACAACTTACATAATGTGGAAACATCAAATCACTTAACTGAAGAATGAAAGGCTAGGTTTTGGTGTGGGGGGGGGGGGGGGTTGGTTGGGGGGGGTTTTGCGGGAGGGGGTTGGAGGGGGGGTGGTTTGTTTTCGGGTGTTTGGTTTTGGGGAAGTGATTGTGTTTGTGTTGGTGTCGGGGTCTTTTTGTGTGTTGGGGGGTTTGGGTTGGGGGGGGTTGGGTTTGCTGTTGCGAGGGGGTTGTGTGATTTTTTTTGCGGGTTGGGGAGGTTGTTGGGTGGAAGCTCTTCCCAGTCACTGACATCTGGCCAGGGGGGAAAGGGAACCTTCGCTTGAAAGACTCTCCGTCGATGGGTACATTTCTGAAAATGGTAACGAACACGGAAAGGGGTAAAAGAAGGAAGGAAAAAAAGGGGGGCGGACCAGCTCCCGAATCATAAAAAGGCACCCAGAACCAAAACCCAGGAGAGGCGGCATAACATTCTTACAGCATCCGGAAGGAAACCGTTAACGACACAGCACGGAGATACCTTCTCGAAGATGTCGTTAGCCGAAAAATGCGGGGCCCGTCGTTAAACTGGAAGAAAGCACGAAAAAGAAGCGGTGATAGGATAAACTCTCTGGAGAAAAAAAGAGCAGATAAAGGAGGAGGAATCAGGAACGTCTGGAAGAGACAAAAGGTCATTCAGAGCGTGTGAATTAGGTTGACAAAAGGTAGAAGGAGAGAGACCGCTTTTAGGTTCGCGAAGGAGGGGGACTGGGAAAAGAGGCAAGGTCCCGTCACAAGATTGGGGTCACATCTCGTTTGGAGTCTCCGAAATGTTGGGGTAAACGCTTTGATACGTGACGGCGAAGGTCCAGAGGAATCTGCTTCTTGATTGCAGGGGAAGTGTCTCCCGGGAGAAGGTACAGAGCAAGAGGGGGAAACCCTCGAGCGGAGAAGGAGGTAATCCAAATTTCTATGAGTCCCGGGCTTTAGGGGGGGGAAAAAAAGTGGGGGGGGAAGAGGTGGCCTAGCTGCAATTGATGGGGGACGAAGATGCGATAGAATGGGGAAAAAACAAGAAAAATCGAAGACGGTTCACAAGAAAAAAAAAAGGGAGGAACGGGCTGGGCCTTGACGGGAAGCGGGGAAGAACGGGTTTTCAAGGAAACAATTCCCAAGGAAGTACGCATTAGAAGGAGCCTGATGAAACTAAGGGACCAACTCTCTGACTTTATTTAGGGGACCTTTGAGACAGAGAAAGAAAGGGAATGGTCTTCAGCTAGCACATCTAAAATTCGGAGAGTGAAGGAACGTCACGGATGGTCTACGATTACAGTCGACATCAAAGAAATCAGGAAGGGTACCTGAACGAACAGTGGGAAAAGGATCTCAGGGGGGACACGATGAGAGAGGACGGATAGCTCCGAGTTCCTATAACACGCCAAAAAAAGCGGTATGAAGAAAAGGATGGAAAAAAAGAAAAAAAAGAGACGGGGAAGGGAGTGATGTGTATGAAGAACCAAACTTGAACAATCCGATGGCAGAACCTTCTACCCTGACTGATTGATCCCCAGGCTGGCGAAATTCTGCGAAGGGGCCAAACGGAACAGGAAGGGGAAAGAATAAGAAAAGCGGGAGAGAAAGAATAACGAACACGTAAGAAGAAAAGAGGGGGTCTGGTGAGAAAGTAGTCTGTGAAACTTAGAAGGGCTTTCTCTACTTGTGCGGGTGGGGGGGGGAAGGGCGTACAAAAACCGATAGTCGGAAGGGACCTGAAGCGCTAACCCCGGCCTACAAAAATGAAAAAGTAGAGGGGGGGAGGCAGAATTATGGGGGAACTGAAAGATCACACAAACTTAGAGGAGGTAAAAAAGAAGAGCAGTTCCACGAAGAAAAACCCACAGAACGGGCGGTTATAAAAAGGGGCGCGACGACGGAATCTTTATTAAAACCAAGCGACTTCAAAACCGTCAAATTCTATAGAGTCCACTTTCTAAAATTGGAAAGGAAGGAAGGGGTTGAGAGAATGAACAGACTTGGCGGAAGCAGTGTTCAGTTTTCTGTATCTAGGAGGCTGAAAGGGGACGATGACCGGGAGGGAGACGGGAGGCCTCTCCTAAGTTGTGCGATCAAGAAACTGGTCTAAGGGGTTTAGCAAACTCTTAGGGAGAACAAACGGCAAAGTCCGACTGGGGTCAGAAGGAAGAGGGGGGCATAAGAGGGAGGGGAGCGGCTTCATAAAATCGGGAGACTGAGAGGAAAACTTCGCATATACGCGGCGATCCTGGGGAGCCAACCAATTCCGTCTCCGAAAGCTTCTTGACGGATCGGAGTCCGGGTAGGTAAGCACTGGGGTATCTCGGGGGAGGGAAAGAGTGGACGTCAGGAAAAAAAGGAAGGAGCTGGGGAGACAAGAACGACCAGGAAGAGAAAGCGACTCCAATTCACGAGGACAGATTACAGAAAAAGGGGGAAAAGGTTGAAGACATCGTCCCTCGAAGAGGCAAGGGAGTGGCAAGGTTAGTAGGTACCAAAGGGGGGGGAAACAGGCCCTCTTTAAAGTCTTTCTCATCTGGGGGAAGGAGGGAGGAAAAAAACACGATGGACTTAAATAATTTACAAGGTAGAATAGGTTAAAAGGTAAATTGTCATATGGGATGGGGGAAAAGGGGGTAAGGAGGAGGGGGGGAGGGAAACAAGAGAAAGACGGAAAGGGGAGGGAGGAAAGGGTGGTGAGGGGGAGGAAAGAGAGGGAGGTGAAGGGGGGCGTCCGACGGTAGGGGCCGGGGAGTGGAGGGAAGATCTAAAGGACTAGGATATGGAGAACCCCCACTAACGGAGGATGTTGCGAAGATAAGAGCGAAGGATTAATAACTCCGACTATTAAGGCGAGGAGAAAGCGGTATAGAATAAACCAAATGAAGTTGAGACTACCCCCCTTGTTTTTACCCCATGAAAGCTCTTTCCTCGCTCTAATCTCAGAGGGTACCTGGAATGTCCAAACCAAAATAGTTCATCGCGTCCACCTGAGCTAGCGGAGAAAGAGAGAGGGAAATTTTTCTTCTGTTAATTCGCTGGGAGGAGGCCATACCTGAGGCCTATGCGAAAACCAACGGGATCTTTCAAGAGAAATGACGAGGCTCGAGGATTCTGATCAGCGGTTCAAAAGAACAACGACGCAAGGAAAGGGGGGGGGGACAGTTAGACGAATATCGCCGGGGAGAGAAAAGGGCTTTAATTTCAAAGGTAAACAAATTATGTTACCTGGGACTAGACCGATCTCCGAGAGGGGGATCTTTCGGGGGGGCTGAGAGCTATCGCACAATAAAGGAAAAAATGGAAGTTCGAACCATGGGGGTTGGTCGGGAAAGCAAGGAAAAATGGCAGAAAAAATGTATCAAAGAGGATAGGGAAAAGGAAGTTCAATCACCATCCATATGCAAGGACGTCAGGTTGCGCCAAAGGGGGAAGATAGTTGGAAAGGAAGGTTCAATCATTCATGAAGCGGGTGGGGAAAGAAAGAAAAACCGATCTCTAATTTCGACCACGAGAACGGGGAGTATACAGGACTCAAGGGCTTTTGGGGGCTGACGAGTCCAGTCCTACGAAAAAGATCTAGGCATGGTAGGATGCACGAAAATTCTGTTTTCCGAGCAAGTAAGACAATGGGAAGAGGGGTTAAACGAGGAAAGACGAAGGGATTGGAGATCAAAAGGGGGGGACCGGGAACAAGAGAAAAAAAACTTAACCCTTATCCTTCAGGAAGGTCAAGGACCGAAGGACTGGGGTAAAAC
>Ga0179591_1310931_pt1 | contig 15883 bp, 11 predicted proteins | sample CZOMad2_1_08_16f_FD_182891 | JGI IMG/M metagenome (GOLD analysis project Ga0179591, IMG submission 182891) | Vadose zone soil fungal communities from Angelo Coast Range Reserve, California, USA - CZOMad2_1_08_16fungal (PacBio error correction) | ecosystem: Environmental > Terrestrial > Soil >...
TCACGAAATCCAACTGGCAAAATGAGGGGCACAGAGTGCGATAAACAAACTGAGAAAGGGAAGCTGTACCGGATATAAAAACGAGGGTCAATTAAAAAGTAGCGCTCAAACGAGATCAGACAATCTCCACTCGTGGGGCGCGTCTAAGCATCCTCCCCGACAAAGAAGGATTCAAAAAAAAAACCCTACCTTATAGAAAGGCACTGCACCGAATACAAATGAAGTCACTAACCCGTCCACTACAAAGTGAAGTAGTCCGAAAGACCCGCCCGAGTATTGTCCTGCCGGGACTAAAGAAGTAAGGTTCAGTTCACGAAAATTCCATAATCTAAACACGTCAAACCGAGAACACCTACTAAAAGGGACGGGAGGTGGTAGGGGGCATAAGAAGGGTGGGCTTGTCCTGTCAGCTTCGTCTGACCAAGTAAACGTGCGGAAACACTAGAGAAAATACTTCGAGGAGAAGCGGGACACTACTGGAAAAGGGAATGGAAGAGCTCATCATCTGGGATAAAGGAACACTCCATCGAAGAAAAAAAGACCTCTATAGTCGCCAAACACCTGAAACCGCCAAGGCAACAAGAATACGGAGAGTTACATCTTTGGAGACCGACGTTCGGATAGGGTTCAGGGTCGGAAACGAGGACAAAGAAAACAATTGGACGAAGATCGTCCTCGGTGAAATATAAAAAGCCGGGCTGGACAGTATGGAGGAGCTACTTCGGAAGGAAGGTGAGCAGTGTAACGCAAACAAATGGGGGTGCCTCAACTGGGAAGAAAAGAGTCACGGGCCGGCGGCAATACTGCAGATAAGAGTTCCCTTAAAGAGGAAAGAGAATTTGCACGCCTCGGAAACACGGGCTGGAAGAAGAGTAGGACTGACGGCAGTTGTCTCGAAAAAGAAGAGACGTCTTTCATGCAAAGGAAAATCCTTCTCTAACTACGCGGAGGAGACTAAACGCGGGTAAGACCTACTGTGCCAGACGAGAGAGCCTGCTGCCGGAGTTAATCCCTCAGGCGCACGGGCGATGTCTGAACGGCTTGGCGGTCAGGCAGAAAAAAATGTTCATCGCGAACGGCTGTTCTGATAAACGTCAGGAAGAGGCGCCCGTCTGGGGGGATACGGAGATTCTCAATCCGGCGCGCGGGGATACCACAGAAAGGACTCGTGCAAGGCAACCTTCATGTTCCGGTGACGAAAAAGGCGCAGATTACAGTTCAGCGCCGCGCATCCTTCATAGAAAAGAGGGGGGCTCAAAGGGGGATTTATCCGTCAAGATGATCAAAGCTCGCAAATCGGCACTGACGACGAAACGTACTAAAAATAAGACGGTGACGAAAGGTATACCATCACTGGGGCATAGGACTTGCCAACGCGTCTTCGGGGACGTCCCCGTTTCCATACGTGCACTATTCTAAGTGGATCCTGACCGTGGAAGGAAAAGGGGCCGGAACTATACAAAAAGGGGAAAAATGTCAACAGCTTCTCTCCTAGTCGGGATCATGAAGGTGTGTGAGGAGATTAGGAGCGGGTTCTGCGCTGAAAAAAATATCAACGATAGAAGTCCAAACTCTATCAGGACGTAGCGGGAATAAACGTTGTCTTGTCTGGGAAAGGCATGCCAATGATGGAAAAAATACTATCGGGCATGACACTTGTGGGGGGATAGCATTTAGAGAAAATTATCGTCCACTAAAGAAATCATACGTCTATGCTCGCGTGGTGCGCTGATTCGTACAGTGCGTTGCCCTTAGCTGACGTCCCTTGGCTAAGGCTTTCATTCGAAGTACGTTTAGGCCGACTTATATGTTCTAGACGGATGCGTGCCCAGCAGAGGATTCAGCATCTGGGGTAGAAAATGACCCAGGGATCAAAGGGACGATGGTCCTGGAAAAGGGAGGGAGAAAAATGAAGTCTTTTCCGAAAGCTGCACCCTCAGAGGCATTGGAGGAAAAAAACTGACCGACGGCGACGCGGGGGAAGACAAAGCATTAGGAACCTACCCTTTACAAGCAGAGACTGCCCGAGAAGAGTTCAGCATGCTGCTTTCTGACTTGCGTCAGAAGGAATGGAAGTAGATGATTATTCGGGCGGAGAAAAGTTGGGAATGGAAAAGGAAGGGAAGATGCGCCACTACCGTCGGAGGGATAACTTTCTAAGAAGAGACGATCTCTTATTCGCGTTAACCGAAAGAGTAGCCAGGAGGACCCCTCGAAAGCCGCGTCCTACGGGGCACTAGTGCTCATATCAACTGATACCCTGGACGGTAGTCTCTCGGGAGCCTTGTGGGAAGACTGGCCGTTCCCCTTAAGGGGCAGTTCAGGTAGAAGTCCAAGATCCCTGTGGAGAAGGGACTCTGGACGGACACTTTCTTGAAGAAAATGCAGGTGGGAGGAAAAGGGGAAAAAAAAGCAAAAAAATCCCTTCCAACCGGCAAGTTTCAGGGACTCGAAACTCGAATACAGACAACGGGGAAAGGGCGCAAGCATCGGGACGGGGGGAGGCGGACCTGGGCGAACTAAAGATAAAAAACGGTCAGACAGAAGGAGAGGAAGGGAGAGCAACATTGGCTAAGGGTCCGCGCGTCATACGAACGAGGAAGGACTTTATCTGCGAGAGAAAAACCAAACCCTTCTTAAAGAGAGAAAGGTCACGAAGGAACGGACTCAAGAGACTGCAAGAGAAAGGTTAGCGAAAAGGGGAATCCGAGCGCTTTTAGTCGGAAAAGGGGGGGGGGAGGGAAAATCCAAAAAGAGGGGACGCGACACAGCATATGCCGTAGTGGCCATGCGGTTGACCGTAGTCTCAAGTCTAGCCAAAAAAGGCGGGGGCGGCGAGTTATGGAAGGGGAAGAAAAAAAGACATTTGTATAAGAGAAGATGCGTCTGAGAGCTTCGATCTTCCTAAGAAAGAGGAATCTGGCGGAAGGAAATGACAAAGGTAAAAAAACTTACGCAAAAGCGTTAAGAAAAGAGAATACGTTCACTACGTGGGATGCCTCACGGTCCGATTACAGGAGACTTTATAGAGAAGCTCTAAAGCCGGTGAAAGGTCCACGGGTAGGCAGGGGCATCTCGTTATACTTCTGGACTGAGGTAGGTATAGAAGAAAGACCTCGCGCCGCAGAGGAGCAGATACGAGGTAAGACTAACCTCGCCGCCGCGGGGGCCGCGCACACCTAGGAGAAAACTATCTCATTTCCCGCAACGTTCCAACTAAATTCCCAAGCAGCACTATAGGGAGGAAAAGTATCCCGGTAGGGGCCGGGTGCCTCATCGAAAGGGGGTCGTCGCAGTAGAGGAAACTTATTACGGGAACTGGTCTTTCAGAAGCATGATCTTCCAGGCGTATGAAAAAGGGACGACTGCCGGAGAAAGAAGGAATTGCTCCACTCGGATACGCATGGCGGGCATAACATAAGGGGGCATCGCACGGAAGGATCCTAGCATGATCGGAAAATTCGGCCTGCCGAATCTTCAGTTAATTCCTCTGAATGACCGAGAGTACAGCAGCTTGCAGCACAGGCCGCGATTCCTTAAGGTAGGGGACTAAAAAAATACGGACGCGCGTACGAGAACCAGCATAAGTATTCTATGTTCGCCATGCGTCCGGCTGCGAACTCGGGGAAAACAGAAGGGAAGGGGGGAAAAGCGTAGCTCGCGGGGCAGAACAGGGCAGCGTGGGCGTGTTTAGTCTATACCGCAGAAGAGCGAGAATACGCAAAAAGGCTCCCGATATTGGCTCCGGCCGCTTGATGGTCGAGGGGGACCGACTGTCACCAGAGTGCAGGAGCAAGAAAAGTCGTGAGGAGGGAAACTTCAAGGACCGGTTCTTGGGGGGTGGGCAGAAGGCATAGCCGCATTCTGGATAACTCGACAGCCTTAGGGGACCGTTGGGGCGTATAAGTCGACGGATAGGGCGCACGACTTATCCAACTGTCTCCTCAAGTGGCTCCATGACCGCAAAAGCGGAAATCTCTTCAAGTCGCTGGGGAAAACCCTGCTGACGCTAACGGCGGCAAAAGAGAAGTGGGGGTAGGTTTCCCTGGATCGGCGCCGAGTGGGATCCCGCTCCGCCAAACAGAAGTAAGGGGGCCCTACTTCCCACGTTCCAGGAAACTCTGGGAAACGGGAAAAGGCCTCTAAGAAGAGGCCCAAACCGGTCCGAACTAATGTCTCAAGGAAAGCTCGAGAATCTTATGAGCAGGCAGGCGACTTCTGCCTTTCCTCCTAGAGGGATGAGGACCACCAGTAATTCACGGGATGAGCATAATCGGGGGGACTCTAAACCTGGGTCTCGCTGAAAGAGAGGCATTATAGGAAAAGAAAAAAAAAAATGGTTAGCCCGCTACGCTTGACGGGACTTCTACTCTGGACCGAAAACGGGATGCCGCTCGGCAAAAGTACGCAAAGAGGAGGAGATCTTCCCCGGGCACAGAGGATAGAAACAATGGCAGCCGAGCCCAGCTGGGACCGGAGCCAGTCTCAGTATCGAGAAGGGTCCAACCCTTCAGGGAAGCTAGATGGATTATGAAAAACGCAATCCTCGCGTGGTGGGGTCTATAGCAAGGCGCCTCAGGGGGTATCGAAAACACGTCAAAGGGGGGGTCGTCGACGTGTCTAAACGCCGATCCCACAGTCGGAAAGACAACGTATGCGCAAAATGCATTGGGGGACTTTGTAAGGTCAGGGTGTTGGGGGGGGGGAATGGCGGGGGGTTCTCGGGAGAGGGTCTTAGATGTGGCGGTGATTCGCAGACTTGATCGGAGTTCGCGTGCAACCTCCTCAGAGTCGGAGAGCTATTCCTTAGTAGTGTGGGTATACTTGTAAAGGCATCACTGGGTGAAGGCACTAGACCAGGACTCCACACAGACACACTTCTTCAGAGCAAAATGACCCGTAAAGGGGTTCGTTTGTTAGGGGTGGGGCGCGGTTGAGGAAGGTTCGACAGGACTGCACCCCGTGGGGTCGTGTCGAAAGGCCTGCCTAAGGGAGGGGATTCCGCACACAGAGGTGTAGGGCTTCTTTGAAAGTCCAGGGGGATTCGGTAGAGACCTTTCTCGAAAGGGTCGGTGCTTTTGGGAAGCGCGTTTCTGGGCTGAATTAACGCCTCGACCCAGAGGGGGGCTATCTCTCGGATCACGGAGCGACGGTGGGCGTGACTTGGGGACGGGAGCGGGATGGGCTTCCAGGTGCAGTCTACGATGGTTTTGAACTCAGGGGTCCTCGATTTGTACAGGGGGAAAGGGGGGATGGTGCACTCAACAACAAACCTGAGGGGAAGGGGGTAAATATATTATCCACACGGAAAATTAGAAAATCGGATTCCCTTTCGATTCAAAACACCTCAGAACTGACTCGGGAAGAACGACAGAGGGAAGGAGGGTCAGAAAAAAAGTCGTCTTACTAGGGGGAGCATCTTTGTCTAGGCGAGTCCGAGAATCCGAATCTGAAACTTCCATCCCAAAGTAAAAAAAAGGGTGATAAAGTTAGCGAACGACAGAAAAAATGAGAAAAGACGTCCTACAAAGGGGTTCTCGGGGGAGAAAAAGACCATTGGCCGCCTGAAGAAGAAAAAAATGGGAGGGCAAAAGGCGTCCTCACACCACAAAAAACTAAAAAAGAAGAAAACCATGAAGGATAGGTCTCAGTCAATCCTTGCTGGGATGGCTAGGGCGTCGAAACAGTGTACCTTTGCAGTTTCAAAAGAGAACAAGAGGAGTCGGGAAGAAAAGGGTACCGGAGAGGGTGGCGTGGCCGGCAAGCAGATCGATTCAAACAGAACTAGTTCCACGTAAACCTCGCCTAAGAAAAAAGTCCAAACACATTACCTCAAAAAATGCCCATCAGGAGCGTTCCCAACGTTGTCTAGGGGATCTAAGGGGCGTTCGGGCAACTGCGCAGTTGAAGAAGAACGATCAGTCAAACGAGCGAAAGAATTGGAAAAACACGCCGGGGTTGAATAAGGGAAATCCCCATCAGGGAAGATAGGGGGACTTAATTGTGACGAACCGGGCAAAAAGACGTCTCTAGGGGGGCACAAGTTCAAGACAGGAGTAGACGGTCGGTAATCCTCTGGTCGTCCCTGAGGAAGATCGCAGTGGCGGGACGGGAGGCTCTAAGCCGGGGAGGGCATGGCAGAATAAAGAAACGTAAAGTCCTCAGGGTTGCCATATGACGCTCTTCCTGTCGAGAGAGGAGAGGAAGACTTCGTCGCCGGCTCTAAAAAAAAGTGAAAAAAGCTAGCGGGGAAAAGGACGACAGCTGAAGTTTCCGGAGTGAAAAAGACATTGATGCAGGGTAGATGGCGCAGGGAAGGAGGCTGTGCGTGGCGACGGGTTTCCGAAAGAATCGAAAAGGGGTTGCGACGGAGAAGCCTTATTCCGAGAAGCCCAATTAAAATTCGCAGGCAGTGATGTCCTCCTCTGGCGTACAACATCTCGGGGGCCGCACGCAAACGGAGGGGGCCGGTGACTACTGGAAAAAAAAATGACTGCTTTTCCGCTCCTCGGGCATAGCATTCTCGAGCGTAGGCCTGCGAGGGAAGAACCAAGGGAGACCCGATTTCAAAGTAGCTACAAAATGAAGGAAAAACCATAGAAGCAAAAAGTGGCGCGAGGGGTTCCGAACTAAAGGACGAGCTGCCGCAACGGAGGCAGGGGAGGACCCTTGGGGGACGAAGAACGAATGGAAGCCTTGAGCCTTCACGCGGGGTGCAGTCAAACGGAACCCGACACACACGGGATGGTAAAAGCCGTCGCTCAGGGAGGGGGAGCTATGGTTCCTTTCTCATAGCGTCGGCCGGCGCGTAAACGGAGCAAAAAAGAAAACTAGGGAAGTGGTGGAAGGAACAAAACGCGAGAAAGGGGACGAGTCTGGACGGACTACATGGCAGGGTTCGATCTGGGGACTCAATACATAGATGCTGCTTCTCGAAAGTGTGTCAAGAGAAGTCGATCCTTTACCGGGCGTCAACACCAGGGAGAATCATTAACGTGCGCATTCGGCACCTCATGTGAGAAAAACGTGGCTTATATTACTTCATGCTGAGATGGAAGGCGCGGGAAATGCCGGAAAGGAGCTGCTCTGCTAACGTAGTGGAAGGTTTATATGCGTCCGTTCACCCTAACTATGATAAAGAATGGGGACCCAGGTTATCGTCTTCCAATCCGGGGGGCGGCCGCAAGGAGGTTCACAGAAAGAAATACTTCGCAGAGGGGGGACGGCCCCGTTACAGTTGAGGCCCCAATTCGCACGTTATCGACTCACTCTCTTCTATAATAGAACATACTTGAAAAGAGCCGAAAAGAAAGATCTTCTCTCATATTTAGTAGGAAGACTTCCATGAAGTCCAGGTTGATGCGATGCCATCGGCTGGGCTAGGTATTGCGGGACGCAGGTCGATGCGCACGATGGCAATAGGGAGGAGACCTGGAGCAGATCAATCCAGAGATCCGCTGAGAGCGATGCGCTTTAACGAAAACGGCGTTAAGTAGCAGTCAAAAAAAGCCGCGGCAGCGTCACTCGCATCAGCCCGAGAAGGCAAAGTCGTGTAAATTGTAAACTGAAAACTAAAAACCTAGAGGTAGCTTCCGGTTCTGAGGATTGACTCAAGGACCCTTTGCATGAAAGGCGACATCCGAGCGTCCCGCCCAGAGTGCTGTCAAGAAAACTGCCGCACGACATCCGGACGAACGGTGGGAAAGGGGTTGGCTCGGGATGGTAGACTCCTTACGGGAAGAAAGGTCTCCTCCGCACTGCAAGTTAAAATTTTCTAGGGAACGAGGCCCGGGTAAAGAAGCGGAGGACGTCGAAAAAAAAGGTCTCGCTGGGAGAGGGATCTACGCCGAAGGGGGAGTAAGACAATCTCTCTAAAAACAAAAACAACATAAGAGAGGAAAAGGGCTGAGACAAGTACCGGTAAAGGTCTAACTACGAGACAATTGGCACTGTGGATTCGGCGAAAGTCCTCGGCTCGTTTCATGCCTGGGAGTAAAAATACGTTGGGTCGCAACAGCCAAGGGGGCGAAAAACTAACAAGGCCGATGCAGTAGGAAAGGTTTCTGGGGGGTCAGAAAACTACGTCGATCCCGAAAACCAAAGTTGTCGTCGAAGGGTCAGGTGCAGCTGTGCGACAGCAAGATGGCGGCCTTTGAGGGGAGAGAAACGTGCAGGTCGCAGAGAAGCCGTGGACGGATCTTCACATACATGAAAAGGAACAATAGGAAAGCGAGGAGGGTAAATCCAAACCAAAGGAAAACAAAAAAAAAGAAAGTACCCTACGGTAAGCAGAGAAATGTCAGTTCGGGGAACTGAAGGGATTTCGGAGCCGTTCCAAAAAAGGTCCAGGGGGTCAACCTGGGCGGTACGCAGGAGAGATTTCTTCCGGCCTTCGAAACCAGCCTCCGACTTTCGACCAAGCGCGTGAGAATCCGAGAAAGCAACAAAGAACCTCCCTCATATGGCGAGCCTCCCCACGTAAAAGTAGAGGGGAACCAACCCCTTCCCTTCCACGACGCGACGACGAATCGGGCTTAATATATTCAAAAGCTGGAACCGGGTAGTTAAAAAAAGGGGGGAGGGTTCATATAGCAGGAGAAGCGTTGCCTCGAAGAGAGGGCCGCAGATAAGTCCACGGGCGAGAGGAAATTACACGGCTAAGATTAAGGGGAAAGATCCCTGGGAACCTCTATCTCAGTAAGTGCACCGGAAGAAGAGATCATATCAAGAATAATAGAGACGACTCAATCGAAGACTATCTCCACTGTGAAGGATCCAAGATCTTCAGCAAAAAAATGTAGAAGGAAATTAAATTCATGTATGTTACGACCATCAAAAATCGCGAAGCTCACAAAAAGGGGGGGCCATGAAGAGGAGGTGTGTAAAGCATGCGCTGAAGGGAAAAAACACTCAACCGCACACTTGTACGGTCCTAAGAAGAAGTAGAGGAATAGGGGAGTTCAATAATTTGCAGAGGTGCATCTTGTTGTCTTTAATCCACAGGACAGGCGCGGGTCCCAGACTCACTCCCGTTGAAACGATTGGAACATAAACAGGTGTGTCGAGTGGACCTTAAAACTAAGGGCAGGCTAAGGCGCAGACGAAGTCGGGAAAAAGGGACGCCGGACGCCGGGGGGGGAAGGGCGGGCTATCGATAACAGTGTTAAATCGCGAGTATGGAGGAGTCAAAAAGGTCGCGGGCCAAGGTCGGAGCAAAATTCACGTGAGACAGGGATATCACTGCCGCAACACGCAGCAGTCAGACAGCGGAAAAGTACCCGCCTGAGGGCCTCAGGAGTCAACCGAACCTATACGTTTTCACCGGTGGCACCTGATATGGTATACCATGCGGTCATCCGTCGAGCAAGGGGCTCAGAAAATGTGGCGCGCCGAAAAAGGCTACGCTAAAGTGACTCTCAACGACCTGGTCGTGTCCTAGGATCGGGGTGGAGCGTTAACCACTTTCGCAAAAGAAAGACCAACGCCATCTACGCTTCGCCTGCTATAAAGACCGGCATTCGCAGACGGGGGCGGCTAATTACCCAGCTAGTCGAGGGGATAGAGTCAGAGACACTAGTAATAGATCGGAATTCGCCGAAGGAAGAGCGTTCTCAAATGGTTCTGGACCGAATTAATTGAAGAAGAGGAGCGCTGATGAAAGAGTCGAGGCGGCTGGTCGACGGCTCCTCAATTAAGTCTCAATTACGGAGACAGAGGACTCACTAGGGAGTAATCCTTCCAATTCATCCTTATCAGAACATCTCCTGCTGAAAACCATCTTCCAAAACGTCAGTTGGAAAATAACTTTCGCTGAGTAGGAAATGCATTGCATACCACCGGGAGGTGTGGATCCTGAATCTAGAGGATTGCAAATTCAGGAGAAAACGGGGGGGTCGCTGGCCGCGTTTTTGAGACAGACGAGAGAACATTTAGGTGAACACAAGTATTCATTGTGTGACGGGGGAAAACCGGGACAGGTTTTATACTTGGGGGGTCTCGGCGCGGGGGGGAAGGAAATATATGGTCAGTCGGGAAGGATGGGGGGAATCTTCTTTAGGCCAAGAGAGGTCATCGCGATGGCCGAAGAGATGTTAGCTTCGATATGGGGGGGAAACTGCACGGCGTGTAGAGAATGTATTAACCATACAACTCCCTTCAGGCAGGATGGGACCCGACCTTTAAAACCGACCGGAAAAGTGTAGGAAGTTGGTATGAGGGATTGGGTGGATATACTTCCATGTGAGGGGAAAGTCGAAAAGGCCCTTGGTCAAGTCGGAAGCCTTACGAAAGAGTGCGTGAGGAATAGCCCTTGGGTCCTTTTCGTTAACTCCAATCCATGTGGGGCTAGACCGGTGATAAATAGGAAGTTTCAGTGCATGTGGGGGAAGATAGGGTTCTATTAAAGACACAAATCGAACACCTGTGCGCTGGGATCTATCAGGAAGAAAAGGTGTTCGGAAAAACCTCATCGAAAGTCGCGGTAAAAAGGCAGAAAAGGACAGTTCGTTGTTTGATCGACGCGTGCCCAGTAGGGTTGGGTACTTTGTACGTGAGCTCCGCGCAAAAAAACAAAAAAGGAGAGGAAAATAAAAGAACAACGGCATCAACATCGAGGCAACTAGTCGAGCAACACACTCGAGAAGACTACCACTAAGCGAACGGTAGAAATAAAACCTGGAAAAGAAAATCATCGGAAGACGACAGGCGACACTGGGGAAGAAAGAGGAAACTAAGGCCGGCATCCGGGAAAATAGGCGGGAACCAAGCACGAAGTTCGCGTCAAGGGGCTCTAACGCAGGAAAAAATGTCACGAAAAAGTCCCAAAACGTGGTCGGACGTCCCTCGAACCCTCCACTCTTCTTAATCCGAAGGGGCCGAACAAGCTTTACCGTGGAGGGAAGTTTCAAGAAAGACCTCAGAAAACCACTTAAAACCAGAAAAATTCCGAACCCAGGCTGGTCGGCGGGGGAGCAGGAAGGGCATCCGGTTGCTTGTAAGGTCCCTCGCGGCCAAACGGGGAAAGTCGGCAAACTAAGCTTAACCACTACTTCGATTCTCTCGATTTAAAGAAGCTTTAGTTGTCCTTGGCAGGCACAGAGGAGAAATGAACAGCCTAGATAACCGACACCGTGAACCTTAAAGGGACTCCAACAGAAGCCAACTGCACCAAAAAAGCAGGAGGAGGGGGAAAACTTGGGGAAGAAAAGCGGATCGGCGTTTTCCTGACGCCATCGCCAACACTTTAAAGAAGATCCAAGCGACGCTGACTTGAAGTTAGAAACACTCGCTGAGGTACATTTGGAAAAAAAAAAAACAAGCAAAAAAAGGGCGCCTGAAGTTACTAAGTGGAAGAGGAAAGAAGGAAGACACTACAGTCAAGGGGGAAGTCCAGGAAGATTTTGCGACCGATTTCGCCAGGAGGGACGATAGCAGAGGGGGAGGAAGGTTTGCCCCTGCTGCCGAGGGGCAATGGCAGCAGATCTTAAGGAAAGTAAATTGGGAAAGAAGGGCAGCGATCTTCTGCTCTACCTCCGTCGCGAGGATTAACGATGCGGCTAGGAGAGGCTCTTTCGGGAGAGGGACTGGGCCAATCCTACAAGAAAATAGGAAGGAATGTTCAGCGGGCTGGTCTATTAGAGGAATAGTTCTTGATGTGGACGCACGTGGTCGCTCGGGAGACGACTGGGGTTCAAGTAGGGGACGGAATCGTGAGCCCTATAAGGTATCCACAATTACACGGTTTGCGACGCGGCTGATCCATCATCGGTCTGAAAAAAAAAAAACAACAAGAAAAAAGGTTTCACACTCATATGGTGACGGGGGACGACGCTTCCAAAGGGAATCCGCAGCTCAGAGGTCTCGTAGCTGCGGCCGGTTTCGCAAGGTGTGGGGGGGAAGGTCCGCACGGTATCCAGAGTGCTCTAAATCTCCAGGAACTACAACCCTCAACGCCAAAGGCGCGATGTATTAAACACTTGGAGCATCGAGCTGGCAACGAAAGAAAGGAGGAGGGGGGGGGGGAATCCCGGTGACCTATTGCAAGACGATCCTGAGCAACTGACGGTGCAGTTCCAAGGCGGAAACTCGACATCAAGGGAAAACGACGCTCACAGGGAGGAAGTGGGAGCTTTCTGTGGAGGATAGACCAGGGCCGCTACTCGACTAACAAGAGAACTAAAAAGGGCACTTTTCCTGAAAGAGATCATAGTAGAAAAAGGCGGACACGTTGTCGGTGAGAGGAGAAGCCAGCATGTGTAAACAAACAAAGTAAGACTCGGGAAATGAACGACAGGAGAAAAGAGGAGTCTAAATAGGAGATACTGAATAACTTACAAGTCCTGATGAGCCGTTGTCTGTCTTTGGAGAGCGGCATTTGGATATCTGAAGCAGGCAAAGGGGTTCTAGATCGTTCAGGAAATACTTACTGGCGATACGAATGCCTTTATGGATTCCTCGATGCACCGGAGGGAGGGTAGGTCGGTAGGCCCATGATCGGGGGGGAAAAAGTCCATCCTTGCGCTGCAGACGGGGAACGGGGAACTGAAGCGGGCATCATCTTCGCAACAAGGGGCGTTGCGTGAAAAACCCTCACCGGGAGACTGGTGAACCACGACTCAAAGGATCCAACCCAGGCGACGGAACTCAACGGAGTCTCGCGCAACTGGACTTAAGGCGGGTTCGGCACTAATGACGGAAAGTCCGTATTGCAGGTGAAAGAAGGAGGAGAGGTGGGAAACAGGGGTCTAGCTAAGGCAGAAGACAGGAGTATACCTGTGTCTATATAAGCAGGAGAAAAGAATAGATCTGGCAAGAGGGGGGGGAAACGACGTCGTTCTCGGAGCGAGCCACGAGAACCCGACACGCGGTCACCGCACGGAGAAGTCGGTGATTCAGGTCTTAGAAAGGCTGCCGTTCCTGAATTATGATCAGTAAAGAAGAAGACTGGCGAGAAACCTTCAAGAGCGGGAAGGCCAAGAACTGCAAAAAAGCTTCGGGGGGGGCACGACCCGGGGTGAGGAAAAAATAACAAACAGGGAGACAAAGCGGTGTCGGCTGCGAAAGTACAGACTAAGGAGCCCAGGCGACTACTGATCTCCGGGGGGTCTTAGAGTTGTTGTTGGAAGACCGGTGCCTACTACAATCGCGAGTACATGGAGGAGAAACTGACGGGCGTTGCTAAAAGGAGGACGACGTTAACTGTAGAATGATCCGCACTCTAAAAAAAAATGAGGCAGAGGAAGGTTCGGGAATCAACTGCAAGGGAATTGCGAGAATCACCGGTAACTACCTCGTGACTGACTCTGATATTTGGAGTCGGACGAGAGCGTGGATCAGAAACCAGTGGGCCCGACACCGGCAAGATGCAGGCCGCCAGTGTATATCACGGCGGACAGAAAAAGAAACTTTGGAGGATAGAAAATCATTTCTCCCACCTGCAGGGGTCAGCATATGGCGAGGAGGCGTGGAGGGTAAGCTCACAGATTAGTCGTGGGACTTATCCTTTCTTCCTAAGAAACGGAAGAGGAGTGAAATATCTAATAAACGACCTGGTAGGAGTACGTAGTTCACTCTTCCTCTTAAGGAGTCGCGGTGTCTCTAGGGGAAAAACGCAAAAGACGGTAAAAAAACGTTCCGAGAGAGTCGGGATTATTGGCACGTCCGCGTGTCGCCCAGAGAGGAGAAAAGTAACAGAAATACCATCCGAAAAAACAGCTCCCCTCTTCAACAGGGAGTTTCCAGGGAATGCCAGAAACGAATTCTTCGTAGACTGCTATGCAGGGAAGAGAGTGAAGGCGGGAGGTGATCATCATCGGGGAGGGGAGTGAGCGTGGAGGAGCGGGGGGGGGGGGGGGGGGCGGTCAGACGCTGTCAAAATCAATACTAGGAAGGAGGCGAGTGAAATCTTCAAAGACGACCAAAGGATACTCTAAGACCCTGGGAAAAACCTCGGGCTACGCTGAAACAACGGGGGGGCAAAGACGGGGGGCCACCAGCCGAGAGCAATCATCATCACGGGAACAGGGTAGGAAGAACTATCAAGGGAAGGACGCGAAGCAAAATCCTTCTATACAGGCGAACGTTCAACACCTGACGCATCGCCAACTCTCATGGAAAGGGGGGAAGACCATAGATGCGCGACGACCCTGTAGGGAAAAACAGCGATCGTGTTCCAAAGAGACTCAGGTCCTACTCACACGAAAAACCAACAAGTTTCCGGAGAGGAAATCAATATATGCTCGCGTTACGGAAAAAAGTGCAGGAATCTCGGGGAGTACCTCATGACAAAGAGATGAAAAGGAAAAAACATAGCTCACGGCTCGTTGAGAGGAAAGGGGGAGGGAAAAATCCCGGGTTCAGAGTGAGGGAGGGATGTCAACTTTCAGGCTTCAAGTAGACTCAAGGGGCACGAGGGTCACTTGACCAAACGACGAAGTGCGGGTACGGAAAGCTAAGGCGCAGTGAGGAAAAAAAACTATCGTCTTATGTGGGGGAGTAGTAGTCACGGTCGATGTAGCTTACGGGAATCCACGTGCGTACGGGAATGGCGAATCAAATATTACGCGTCGACTGTCCATTCTCGTCGGTCAGCGAACGTGTCCTCTGCAGGGGTACGATCAGCACGGGGGCACATACAGTTGCAATGTGAACAAGGCTGAGAAGAGGGCGGATCACTCTCCACTGATTGGGCCGCAGAAACATTGGCGTGGAAGACGGGCTTAGGGATGAACTTAAAAGGCGAAAAGGGAACATTTGATCTCTATCCCGGGGGGGGAGGCGTAACCCCCTTGGGGGGAAAGAACAAAAACCATGGAAAGCACGAACGCGCCATCAAAAGGACTCCTGCTGTAACTCCTTAAATTCTAGCTAGGGGGCTTTCCGTTTACAAGAGACTATTAAAATCTACTAGATAAGGGATCGAGACCGTAGAAGAAGAAGGCTCAAGACTCTGTAAGGAACCAAGGAGGAAGGTACTTGCTAAAGAGAGGAGGAAAGACACCGCCGGCGCCATACAATCGCGGGAGACGCAACTAGGAGAACGTCAAATTCGGTTCGTCACAATCAACTGGAAAACCTTAAGAAGGAGAACATCGAGAGCCTTATTCTCACCCGGCAGGCGAAGTCTCTGCGGGGGAAGGTCAAAATTGGGGAAAAAAACAAGTTGGTAGCAGCGGAGGAAGTAGTCTGATGGCGCTTCTTCAACGGGTGCTCCTGCTGTTGTACCAAGAGGCGCGAGAGAAAAGAAGTCTTAGACACAAATCTGTTGACGCGAAATGAAAGGGCAATTGGGACCGTGGTCCGCAGGGTTTTGAGGAAAACTGTTGGGCAAAGGGGACTGTGAGGATATGGGTGAAAGGGTAAAGTTATCAGGCGTGCCAAACAAGAAAAAGAAAGGAGTTCGAGGATACAGAAGAAAGTCGTGTCACTCTGATAGGGGGTGTCAAGGAACAGGCACGGTTTCACTCAGAGGGGAAAGGACGTAACCTCTAGCTTGAACGGAAGGCAAGGTCAGCCGGGTGTTTCATTTGGTAGGCAAATTTTGGGGTCTATGATCTTTCAAGGGTCGGTCGCCAAGTGTTTTCTGAAGGCTGACGTTCCGACTCTTCTTTTAGAGGGGCGCTCACTACACATGGGGGACTTTTTGGATTCCATGTGTATGTCTTGAGACCATCTCTCAGGGGAAACGGGGGAACGTGAGTTGTGGGAAAACAAGGAGGTTGTTTGGCGGGTCTTCCGGGAGCGGCTGAATCGCCAAGGGCGCGGTCTCGCACCGAGGAGACGTTTTGATGACCGGGAAAGGGGGGCAAAAAAGGGTGCCTTCCCAGATGAGGGAGAGATTTTTCGGGGGACTCTGGGAACGGGGGGGCCGGTGGAGGCTGGGGGA
>Ga0179591_1389949_pt1 | contig 15879 bp, 18 predicted proteins | sample CZOMad2_1_08_16f_FD_182891 | JGI IMG/M metagenome (GOLD analysis project Ga0179591, IMG submission 182891) | Vadose zone soil fungal communities from Angelo Coast Range Reserve, California, USA - CZOMad2_1_08_16fungal (PacBio error correction) | ecosystem: Environmental > Terrestrial > Soil >...
AAAATGTGAAGTCCGATCATCCCTCGAAGGAAAAGAAAAAAGGGAGAAAGCAGGGAGGTCCTAGTACGCCGCGCCGAACAAGCAGCTCGGTTGCCCGTCAACGAAGGCGGAACATCAGGAAAAGGGAACTCGAATGTCTTTCCGCGAGATCGGAAGAGAGAAAAAAAGGGAAAGAAAAACGGAAGAATCGAGCCGTGGGGAGAAAAAGAGGCGTTCCTGCCAATGGGTCTCCGTTAAGAAGGGATTTTCGAACGTTGCAGAAGGGGGAAAGGGGAAGGAAAAAAAACCTACTGGGCGGACAACAAACTGCCGGCCTCGTCGGTGGCCCTCGGGGGCGGGAACACGGCCCCGACCAAGCGCCGTCTTCGGGGAACAGCCGCCGAAGTACAAAGGCCATACAAGTGAAAAAAGGGGATCTCTCCGTCAAGGGGAAGGATGAAGAAGGGCGAATCGGTTACTCAGCGGAAAAAGACGCAGGTCTCCTACTTGTTAGCGAGGGAATACCGACAATTGACCTTCTCAAGGAAAAAAAAAAAAGGGTCGGGTAAAGCGCTTCTCGGAACGCGATCATAGGAAGACTGAGCAAGAGTCTAAGGAAAAGAAGAAAAAAAGGTAACATTGGGGGAGGGAAAGCGACGTGTCTCGCCAGAGCCGAATTACGCAGGAAAAGGAGGGGGCCTTGTCTGACAAGAGCAAGCCGCATTGGCCCAAAGGCGCGAAAAAGAAAAGATGTGCTCGGTTGAAAAGAAACGGCCGAGCCTGTTCCACCGGTTCGAACGAATTACGAGGGGGAAAGGAAAGGAGGTGCTCCGACTGAACCTCAAGGGCCCCAACAAGGCCGGCATGAAGCCCGCGGAAAAGAACAGAAAAAAGGGGGGGGACAACCGGAAGCTACGTCCCCACGGAATAATGTTTGGGACGCGGACTCCGATTGAAAAGTCCGTCCTCGGACACAGGGGGATGCGATGGGTGGTGCAAAAAATCGCGAAAAGGAGGGCAACCTTCGTGAGGAGGGGAACAAAGTTCTTCGCCAGGCGGGGGATCAAGAAGCCCTCGGAAAGGGGAAAATTCAATCCCCGGGAAACAGGCGCCTCGGTCAAGGGACGGTCCGACCGCGGGGAGGAGAGGGAGGGAACACGGGGACCATATGGTCGGAAATTGGTGGGACGGCAAAAGAGGTCTCACGCTCGTGAAGACCGCAATGGGCGATCGGAAAAACGCGCCAAGAAAAGTACAGAGCTCCGTGCAGCGGGGGCACCTCAGGCAAGGGGAAAAAGCCTTTTGTTCAAGGAAGGGCATTGGGTCGACTGAACCTCTACTATTAAGAGAGGAGGCCCTTTACGGAAACAACTCGTAAGGCCTGAGTACGTTAATTCGTACGAAAATCTAACATGGGCGTCCCAGGGGGGGAAGAGGAAAAAAGGGATCCTGATCCAGGGAATAATCGACGGCTTCAAAGATCAGAAAGGTCGAGACGAAACGGGGTCACGCGACGGACGGAAGGAAATTCTCAAGACAAAAAAACCGTCCACGGACCCTTGGTCTCACCGCCAGAAAGTCCCGGAGGGCCACGACGCGAATCTTCCGCGAGGGTTGCTTGAGGTTTCGGGAAGAAAAAAAACGAATCTTGTTCTCCGGGAAAAAAAATCAACCGGCGGTTGGGGAAAGACGCCCGAAATAAGGGGAGGGGGGGGGGGGGGCTCACCCTGTTTAAAAACAAAAGGGTCTGAGTTTCTCTGGGAAAAAGCCCGGCCGAAAAAAAAAAGGGCCTCCTGTTCGTCCGGGGGAAAATAAAGAACGACCTTCCGGAAAACGCGGGCGCCGGTCACCCAAGAGGACCAGGTTTCAGGGGAGAAAACGCGGCCAACACAAAGGAACAAGGAAACGCGACAAACCACGCGAAACCCTATTCAGAGGTCCCCGTTGGCCAAGGCTTCAGGGAAAGACCTTCCCTTATAGGCGGTGGGTTGTATTCTCGGGGAAAAGAATCAGGTTCGACCCGAAAGGGAAAAAGCCAGGGGAGACAAAAGAAAAAAAGGGTTTTTAATCGGGGGAGGCGGTCTGGGCAGGAAAAAAGGGACGGTTTGGGCCGGCCCCACCAAGCTCAAGGGCTCGGGGGGGAGCCCCTTCGGGAGGGGGGGCGGCGGACGGAAGGGGAGCCGCCGTAATCAGGTGAAAGGGGAAGGCCTTATTAGAGCAACCAACCTTATCCAGGAACAAAAAGGTAACGCCCCAAATCGAGGGACCGCTAACCAGAGGGGGTTTCCGGTCCACCCAACCTTGGCCCACACTCAAACTCAAGAAAGAGCCTCTAAGGGGGGTCACGCCTCCTACAAGGAAAGGAAACCTATCCTAAAACCATGTGGAAAGGGGGGGGATCCATACTTATAGAGAAAAAAGAAGCGCGAGAAAATAAAGAAAACAGAAAAATGTCAGAAGTTCTGCTCGTGCAAAGGGGAAAAAGAGAAGAGTCTGCGTGAAGGGGGCTCCGGAATCAGCAATAAGGACCGGGATGGCGGGAAGGAAGAGGGCGCGAAAACCAAAAAAACCTTCACAGGGGTCACTAGACCCCGTCCGCTAGTAAGAAAAAGAGAAGAGAACGGACGTGCGGCCGCCCCAAAACGTCAATGGAACTCCCTTTCTCGGAAAAGAAAAAACAAACTCACGTCCCTCTCCCTTCGAAGTGTCGGGAGGAACGGGGGTTCTCTGAAATTCTTCTGAGGAAAAGTCCGGTCCTTCCCGAAAAAGAAAGATCCTCATCAACTATTTAAAAAAAAAGAAAGAAAGAGAGATTCTGGCCGCCTGAAGAAAAAAAACGATTTCGATAAGCCGAATCTCGACCTGAAAAGGGACCACGTTCGAAGGGGAACTTTAGGGAAAAAAAAAAAAGACCGGCGATCCGAAAAAAAATAGGACGGGGTCGGCGTCCCTGAGCTTACGGAGAGGGAAACTTCTCTAAGACATGGGTTGACTTGAGCTCCCGTATCCCCCGAAGAAAGAGGGAGAACGACCCCGGATGACGAAGGAAAAGGAGCTGTCCTTGAAAAGATCCATGTTGGGGAAGGGAGCGCGCATAAAAAAAAGGTTGTTGAAGGAAAAAAACTTAACCTGTTGTACGGATGGAAAGTGTCAAAGGCGCTTCCCTTAAAAGGAAAAAGTTCGGAAGTTTTTGCTTGAAAAACCCCTCGAAATCTTGGGAAAAATAAGAGTGGGGCGACGGGCGACTGGCGAAGGGGGGAAGAAGGTTTCCGGAAAACGAAACTGGGAACTTGGCGCTTAAGAAGATGGACACGAAGGCCGAACGCAGATAAGAAAGGGGAGGAACCCCCCAGGAAAACGGGAAGGGAGCCTTTCAGAAAAACGCGATGAAACCGATCGTCTCAGAAAAAAAAAGAGGGAAAAAAATGAATGGTTCGGGTCCCGAACAGACTCCCGAGAAAAAAAAAAACAACTCGTCCGACCGCTCATGAAAAAAAAAGGACAGTGCTAGGGGAAAAAAGAAAGGGCGTTTTGAGATTAGGTTGCGGGGCGATGTCCTTGGTGCAGGAAAGGGAAGGGAACTGAACCTGGTCTCGGAGAAGGGAGATTCCAGCCTTCTTCAGCTGGAAGAATAGGTTAAAAAGAGTTGGGGGCGCCGGGCGGCCAGAAAAAGCAAAAAAAAAAATAGGGGTGAGGCCCCTGTTATCGAACAGGCGGCGTCTCCGGCGACGTAAAGGACAGTGCCGAAAAAGACTTCGTCCTTGCGCGGCGGCAAGGGGAAAAAAAAAAGGAGGGATTTCGGGGCGGAAAAAGGAGAGACCCGTTTCGGACGGGAGAGGTGCGACTAAGGGGGGGGGAAAGGAGGGGGACAGAAGGCCTTCATGCCTGCGGGCTCGGGGGGGACGACCCCGTTATATCCTTGCGAGAAAGGGAAGAACAAGGCCTTCCAAGGGGACGCCCCAATGGGGGAAAAAAGGGATCGCTTCCGAGGAGAAGGGAGCACCGTCTCTTCGAATATGTCAGGGGCTACATCTTCCGCCGATGAGGAAAAAAGGAAAAAAAGGGGACACAGAAGCCTCACGAGCCTTACGAAGGCTGTGCTCCGAAAATCGGATATCGTCTCCTCGGAGAATTGCGAATCGGCACATCGTCCGCAGAGAAGCAATACAATCTGGTACCCGTGTCCGAAAAAAAGGAGGAACAGGCCCTGTGACGAGCGCTTTTTAAAAGGTCCTTTATTCCCGAGAGGGGGGGGATCGGAACCTGCATGGCAAAGGAAGACCATCTTGAAAGGGGGGGGGGTTAAATCCCGAGGGGGATCAGATACTCATCCCTTTTATTCTAGACGAAAATCTATCCGGGCCTCAAGTGTTCCTACAACCTTCTCCGTGGAAGAAAAGGAGAGGTGTCAGTCACGAAGGTTTCCCGTCGAGGACTTTGTGAGCCCCGGAGGGAAACAAACGACTGTTAAGGAAAGCCCTCCGGTTGGGAAAAAAGGGAAGCCCGGTTACGCTCGGCTTCGGAAATCTTTTTTGATGGAAAAAAAAAAAAATACAGCCTGGGCAAACTGCTGCCGGCCCCTCACAGAAAAAGACAGGACGACTCCTCTGCCGTAATCGCAAGAAAAGGAGAGCCACCGTAAAAAAAAAGACAGGGACGTGGTCCCCGGGGGAGGGAAAAGGGGGGAAATTTTCTCCTCTTGCTAAACAGTTTTCTATTAGCACAGGGAAGGGGGAGAATTGACTCGTGACAGAAAAAGAAGTCGGGTCCCCCGGAAGAGGAAGGTGCGTAGTTGACCGCCGTTGACTCAGGGAAAACGGAGAAGCTCGAATCCGCCCTGCGCTGAAAAGAGGAAAGGAGGGTGATCGCAGCCTCAACTTGAAGAGCCGGTCGGGTTGACTAGGGGAACGGTATCAAGGGGGGAGGACGGAGCCGTTCGTCTCCTCGAAAAGAAAAGAGGGGGGAACGATGTTTTTCCGCCGGGCGCCACGGGGGAAGGTAGGTCCGCCTGACGATGTCGCCTTAGAGGGGGGGAAAAAAAACTACAATCCGAAGAAGAGACGCTGACGAGACCCCCTGCAGAACGGAGGGTTCGAGGAGAAGAGAGAAGGGGGAGCCAGGAACGATCTCTCGGAAGACCTCTAGGAAGAGAATTCGTGACGCACTATACTCTTCTTTGCGAAGAAAGGGTCTGTTACGAGAACGAAAAAAAGATCCGCTCGAGCCCTCGAGGGTGGGAGGAAAAAAAAAAAAGGAGACGGGGGGACGATCATCCTCTCTCAAAAAAAAAGAGATAGATATCCACCCGGCTTAAGGAGAGGAAAAAAAAAAAAAAACAAGGGCCCTCGGAGAAAGAAGCCGTTTTTCGTTCGGAGGTAACGCAAGGGAAAAAAACGGTCGCAAAGCGAGTCTCGTGCGTAGGTGCACCGTTAACTGGAACAAAAAAAGGGGGGGTCTGAAGGTCTTTCCGCCGAGAATCGCGAAGGAGTACAAAGGAGGAAGAAAAACAGAGGCCGACGCGGTCTTCATTGGGGGAAAAAGGGAACTCCCTAATTATTTTCGACGAGGGGGGAGAGATAAGTGCCTGGCCAGAACCAGGGGGAAAAACCAGACGCCTTCGTCCCTTCCGTCCTCCCCCCTCTCGTCGTGTTCTTCCTCTCTCTGTCTTCAGATCTCGCGCACATACATAGGCCAGGCTCCGCTCGCGCATCGTCATCTCGAGAACCATTTGGGGGCCTCGGCGTGGCGGCAAGGGAGAAAAAAACGCAAAGACAAGAAAAATCGTCGAGGCGACGGGCACGGGGGGAAGAAGTCAAAGGGCACCAGAAACAGAGGAAAAACCCAACGTGGCCGAATAAAGTCCTCTCCGGCAAAGTTGGAAGGAAGGGGGAGGAGGAAGAGGACCTCAAGCGCAGCGGAATCTCCCGACGGGGGAAAAAAAGGGAAGTTGAAGTCAAGGTCAACCCCCTACTGCATGAGAAAGAAAACCCTACCCCTTTCAGGTAGGGACTCAGAATCCATCTAAAAACTGGGGGGGAAAGAGAAAAAGGCGGAAGGTCCCAACCCTTATCCCTTGAACGTGAAGAAAACTGAAGGTTCTCAAAGGTGCTTGCCCCTCAGCGGAAAACTTGAAAAGAAAAGAAAAAACTAAACAAGGAAGGGAAACTGCCCTCATTTTCAATTCCTCTCAGAAAGAGCCGTTTTTCTAAGAAAAAAGAACACAACTCGTGTGTGTCGAACGATTAACGGACACCAAAAAAAAGGAAGAAGGAAGTCGTGGTGATCAAACCCTCCCTCTCCTCGGGGAAGAAAAAAATCAAGACCAAGAGAATATCGTCAGGACGTAAAGGGAAAGAAAGGAAAAAGGACGCGAATCGCGTCGTCCTTTCAGGAAAAAGGAAAACTGAGGACGATTGGTGAAAAGTCGCGAAAAAGGGAAAGAAAAAAAAAGGAAAAAAGTCATTCGGCCAGCGCGGGGGGGGGGGGAAAGAGAAAACAAGCATCCAGACCTTCATCGCCTGGGAAAACAGCTCAGAGGTCGTCTCTTCGTCCACCGGAAAAAGGAAAATCGGTCTCCAATTTCTACGATGTTGGGGAGAGGGGGAAGTCTCAATCCTCGTCAAACCGCAATTGTTCTCTCGCACAAGAAAGGGGCGCGCGCGTGCCTGAGCTGAAAGAAAAAAGCGGCTCCCGGAGGAAAAAATCGGCGCATATGGTCGACTCGGAGAAGACGAAATGAAAGTGCAGACCCCTGTATAACGGCGTTGAAGAAAAAAAAAAAGGAGGGAAAAAAAAAGGGGGGAGGCCGGAGAAAGCTCTGGTTCCGACCGGAGAGGGGGGAAAAACGGGGGACCGAAGAACGCTTTTCCCGCTCAAGAAAAAGAGAACGACGTCCGCCCGACGGGGCGGGCCGCCATTTCTCCAAGCAAGAAAAGGACCGACCCTGTCTCGCGCCTCATTCCAGACAAGGACGAAGATCGGGGCAGGAAAGAACCAGGTTCTTGAATGTCGTGCCAGGGAAAGGGAAAAAGGAAAGAAGCCTGGTTCGGCCGGAGCGTCACCGGGGAACGCCCCGTAAAAAAAAACGTCAATGTTTCGGTTCGGATCAACCGGGAAGGAAAAAAGGGGGAAAAAGTGTTCAGCAAGGGGAGTTGGTTGGGTTCTCCTGGAAGACCTCGGCTCAAACTCTGGAAAAAGGAAGAAAGGGAACACGGCCTCGCAAAAAAAAAAAGACCACCGAAGCCAGGTTTTCAGTTCCGAACAGGGGGAAGGGAAAGAACCCACCCAAGACTGGCACCTAACCAGAAAAAAAAAACAGGGTCGAAAACCAGATGCGGTTCGAGAGGAAGAAGGGGCCCCGAAGCCCTTTCGCCTTCGGGAAAAAAAAATTGGGTGGATTGCGCGGGGCGGAGGGAGGTAGACCCCCGAAAGGAAAAAAGAAGGGGAGAGTATCTTGGGGGAGGGGGAAGAAGGGGAAAAACGGAACGCGTTTAAAGGGGAAAAAGAGAAGCGTGTGACACAGCAAAGGGCTTCGTATCGGGGAAAAAAAGGGCCGTTGCAGAAAGGGGGGGGAAAGGGCTGGACAAAAAGGCGCCTCCCTAACATCAGGGTAAAGGGGGGAAAAAAACAAAATGATAGAGTCCACAAAGAGCCAAAGTACGATCCGCCCCACGAAGAAAAATGCGCGAAGAAAAAAGAGGTGGGTTCAGGGCACCCCAACGAAAAAGAAAGGGAAAAGGGGCGCCATGGGCCAGCGGAAACGGAAAAAAAAAAAAACCGGTCGAAATAAAGGGGGGGGGGTTTCAGTCCTTGTGATTAGCTGCAACAAAAAAAGGGGGACAACGCTTACCGTAAAGAAAACAAGAAAGGGGGGGGGGAGCGGCAAGACAGGAGGGAGCGTCCTCCTGGCGAAAAAAAGAAATTCTGGAAAAGGAGGCTCTCAAGGGGAGCGAACGTCACCATGTTCCACGCATCGAACCTTTTGGGAGAAAAAAAAGGGAAAGCGACTGACAAGGGAAAAAAAAGCGCCCCTCTTCCTTCCTCCAGGAACCCGAGAAAACTCCCAACCCTTACAATACGGTAAACCTTCTTTTCACTAAAATTCGGCTTCATCGACAACAAAAGAGTACAGTCTGTCCCTCTTGGCGGAAAAAAGTCCTTCACCAACAACACCGGAAGGGGGAAAAAATTTGTCAGAACGCCCTATGTTTCCATACGGAAGAAAGGGAAAAAGGACCCTCGCCCCCGGGAAAGGGAGATTTCCTCTTCTTGGGGAATAAACGTCCGCTGAGAACGACACGATCCGTTTCGAGTCGAGCTCGAGCTCCCGACAAGAAAAAAGAAAAAACAAGGGTGACGTTCGCGAAGGCCGGCGATCTCCTCCGCAGAGGGGACGAGACGCTCCGCAGACGATCGCTTTCGTGGGAAGAAAAAAAAAAAAAAACAGACCTAGATCCCATAAAAGGTAATTCAGCGCACTCTCCCCTTTGTTGGAAGAGGGGAGGAACCCGGGAAAAGGCGTTTTCTTCCGAAGGAGGGGAACCGGCCGAACCAAGGTTCTTGAGTTGGGGAGGAGAAGGGGAAAAAAAAAGCAGAATCTGGGGAAGCAGATCCTCGGGGGGGAAAAAAACAAAGCGAAGGGAGCCGTTGGCTCTAAATAGGGGGGGAAAGGAAAAATTCGGCTTTCGCCCGGCCGCAGGGAAAAAAGGCGACACCTCATTCCTAACCAAGGAAAAAAGAAAGGTAAAGAGGGGAACGGCCGAACGCTCGAAAGAAAGGGGAAAGGAAACAGTAAACTCGAATCAGAAACGAAAAACCCTAACCTGGCCAGAATCATGTTCGGGTAAAAGGGCGAAGACCCCGCCGCCATCAAAAACAGGAAAAAAGCGGCTCCGGGTAAAAACGCTCCGAATCTGGGGAAAAGGGGGTGTCGCGTTTTCGGGGGTTCCTTGGTGGAGGGAGCAGAACTGGAACCTTTGTCTAGGAAAAAAAGGTTCCGCGTCGGCATTTGACAAACCAGAGGTTTCAGAGGCGCCGGGGGCTGCCCTAAAAAAAAAAAAAAAAGGAAAAAAAAGGGGAAACCAGGAACCCGGTGCTCCGAACCTAAAAGGGAAAAAAAGGCAAGGGGCAGCCAACCAACACGCCGGTGACGCGAAGAAAAAAAAAAGGAGGAAGGGGACGCCGGGCGGCCCGAAGCAGGGCTCCGCAGTATCGCGTCGGAAAGAAGGGCGCCGAGAAAAAGGTTTCGGACGTTACTAAGAAAGAAGTGAGCGGACGCCCGTCGGGAAGGAAGAGGTGCTCTGTAATCTTCGAGGGGAAAATCGGGGGGATATCGGCTCCGATCAAACAAAGGGTCTACCAGATCTTTCACGGGGAAAAGAAAAAAAAAAAGGCTATCCCTTAACTAGACTGGGAACCAAACATTTTTGAGCAACGCCGCTTCTCGTCGAGAAAAAGAGGGAGAGAAGGATTGCGTCACCACAGGGCAAAGAAGCTTCACTATCTCTCCGCCCGAAAGCAGGCTCTCGACCATTGCGGCCGATCTTTCTTCGAAAAAAAACGAAGGAAACCCTCCGTCTCCGAAGAAGAACGGGGGGCGCCGATTCCACGACCTCGGGGAAAGCGAGGAATGGGTTTCCCAGGCGAGAGGTCTTTGATGGCGAGCGGGGGGAAAAGAAAGGGACGAAGACCATGTTTCCTTCGGGGAAAAGAAATTCTCTACGTTTGGGAACATCGGAATACAAGTGATTCGAGACGACGATAAGGAGAAAAGAAGGGGAGACAACCTTCTCCGTGAACGAGGGACCGATCGGCCGTTTTGGGGGGGGCCCTTGATCAGGGACGAAGGGGAAAAGGGAAGCCCGGCGACTGGTTATCCATGCGGTGAAAGAAATGGGGGCCCTCTTTTTCCTGTGTCCGGAAAAAATTTCGACCCGGTGCACTCTCGGAGAGGAAGGAAAACCAGCTGGTTGATGTCGAGAAAAAGGCCTCCTGATGTCGACAAAAGCACAGGTAAAGAGCGCAGGCCCCCCTCAATAAGAGAGCAGCCGACGTTTTCCCTCGCCGACGGGGGGGAAGGAAGAAACTCCATGGCCTATTGGGAAAAAAAGAAAGTAGGAGAAATCCGTCAGAGTACGTCGTCTCGTCCACGAAAAAGGAAGGAGGGGGGGGGGGAAAAGGATTCAATGTCTTATGGTGAAACCGCCCGTTAAGACAGGCTACTTGCCTCTCTCCGATCCTCTGCGCAGGCAAGAAAACCGACCGAGGTTGATCAAGCATCAACCCTTGCGGATAGGAAGAAAAAGGAGGGTCTTACTCTGGGGGAAAGGGTAACTTTCGGAAAACGCTTAGCCTTCGAAAGACGTCGGCGGAAACGCCGGGCGCCCCGACCAAAAGGCCACGCCGAGGCCGAAGGGGTGGTAGATTCAGCCGTAGAGCTTTCTGCAAAGAAAAAAGAGGGAAGAGGGGAAAAAAACAGCTTTAACGAAGAAAAAAAAAGTCGACGAGGTTCTCCCCCACGGCTCCGAGATAGGGGGGGGAAGAAAAAATCGGAAAAGACCTCGAGGAAAAGGGCCGTCTGTTAACCTTCAAAGGGGAAGGGGGAAACAACGAGACCCTCTTGACGGGAAGCCGTACTCTACCTCACCAAACCGGGAAGGGAAAAAGCCAGCAATCGTCTGGCCGGATAAAGCCCTTTCACAGAGATCCCGGAGCCGGTGCGAAAAGGGGGAAAAAGAGAGATGGATTCGCCAACCGGCTCCAGGGAATCTATGTGGGGAAAGCGGAATTCATCCGGGGGGGAAAAAATCAAAAGAGCAACGGGACGCAAGCGCGTGGTCCTCGTGCGTCAAAACAAAGAGGGGGCATAAAAGAAGGCGTTCTTTCACGCGAGAAACAAGGGAGTACCCCCGAGTCGAGCCCCGTGGGAAAGAGAAGAAAAAAAAGGGCGGTTCTAAGACGTTCAGCGTCCCCTTAGGAGGGGAATCTCCTACCCTCGACGGCGACAAAAAAAATCTTCATCTTACCATTCAGGAAAAGGAAAGCGAGGTTGCCCGACGGCGTGGGCTCCCTTCCAGGGAAACAGCGCCGTCTTCCGAGGAGAAAAAAAAAAAAAAAAGGAGAAGTAACAAGGAAAGACAAGTTCAACCCTACGGCCAGAGAGAAGGAAAAGTTTGATGCGGGATAAACGAGGAAAAGCTTCGAAGCTCGCAAGGGAGAATTGAGGGCAAAAAAAAGGTCCACCAGAAGAAACGAAGAACCCTACCTGTCGGGAGGACGCGAGAAGTTGGCCATTAGAACAGAGTTGCGTAATTTCACCTTCTTCGGCGAAAAAAAGAAAAAAAGAGAAAAAAACGTGCCGGCAAGGGATGGAAAGTACTCTACAGGAAAACTACAAGGAGGGCCTGCACCGCCAGGGCAGGCTCTCGACAGAAAAGGGGGGAGAAGAGAGGATTCACCGGGTCGAACGATTAAAAAGCTTGCTCCTACTTCGGGGGAAACCTCCTGGAGAAAAAGAGAAGGGCATGATCCTCGACGAGCCAGACCGAACTATAAATATAGGAAAAAAGGAAAACGGAAATAAGGGTCTCCCAAGAGCACGGAAAAGCGAAAATCCTTATCGGAAAAAGGATCACCTGGAGGAGATGTGTCCAACGAAAGATCCACCTCGTGGAGGGAAAAATTGAGGTAGGCCATCTGGTATCCGAGAAAAAACACGAAAGCGCCTCCAGACCTTTCATCAGGTCAAACGTCTCCGCAGGGAGGAGGGCGGCCACGGGACCAGACACTATGGGCGAAGAAAAGAGGGGGGGGGGGGCGGCGTGGCCCGATTTCGCAAAAAAACGAGTCTCATATCTGCCGGGGGGAAAAAAGTGGTCAGCCGCCACACGCCACTTGCGTCGCTAGCTCAGGGGGGGGGGGACACCATCGGCCCGGGAAAAAAAAAACAGGGGGGTGCGCAACGGACGCGATGTTTCGACTCGAAGGAAGACAACTCGACACGAAGAAGCGCGGAAAAACTGTACGGCTGTTTTTGGGAAAAAAAAATCAAGGAAGGGACATCGACGGCCTTCTACAGGGGGGGAAAGGGGGGAAAAGGAGCCGGGTCGACCGATCTACGATGGGGTAAAAAAATCGACCGAGTACCGAAGCAGCAGAAAAATCGGCCCGACGCTCGTAAAAAAAGGTCCGTCGCCAATGAGGAAGAAAGTAACCCGTCCGAAACCTTGGTGGAGAAATGCCAGCCGGTCTCCCGACGAAGTGCGGGAACCAGTTTCTTGTAGGGGTGAGGGAAAAAAAAAAAAGAGAAGGGCCCTGGATCTGGGGGGGGGAAAAAGGACCAGGCGTTTTTGGGGGAAGGGACCCGGCCCACACAAGGAAGTTTCGGATCACCGGTAAAAGGGTTCCCCCTTTCCAGAAAAAGGGGCAGAGTGGAAGGTTGGCCGCCCGGCGCAAAAAAGAGAAGGAGGAAGTGCCCCTGTCACTCGCCGACGGGGAAAAAAAAAACAGGCACCAAAAAAGACCAGGTTCAGGGAACAAAAATGTTCGCGGACAACCAAGGCATCGAAGGGGAAAAAGGGAAAAAACCAGATTCGAGCGGGTCAGGTTCTTTTCCCCCCGAAAAGATGGTTTGCGGCGGCAGGAGCAAGGGGGGTGGTGGATCCGCGCGGAGAAAAGTAAAAGTTTCCAGGAGAGAAAAAAAAAGGAGGGGAAGAGTCCAGGGGAGAATGATCGCGGGGGGAAAAAGGAGGGGACCGCGAAAAAATCATATTCTAGTCGGTTGGAAAAAGCAAAGATCAAGGGCTCGGGATTGGTTCGGAAAAGGGGGATGCGGACTCTCCTGGCAAAAAAAAGGGGTTGAGGTTCACGAGACAAGTGATTTCGCGTCCACCGGAGCCAGGAGAAAAGAAAAAAGAAAACCAAGCGATCCAATAACCATATTCGAGGGGGGGAAAAAAAAAAAAGAAAACCCAAGAAAAAAAGGGGGCGGCCCCTGGGCGCCATGGGAAGGAAGGACCGACCCGAAAACAAGGTCAGGAGATTTTATCTTTCACAAAGCAGAGAGAAAAAAAACAGATCACCGCCCCAAATGATCTCTTTCTGCGCGGGGAAAAAGAGGAGGGAGATACACCTTGCTCGGCCTCGGAAAAAAACTCTTACGCGGACGATTCCGCGAACGTCAAAAAAAAAAAAGGGGCGGAAGCGCCCCAGGAATCTGACGGCGCGTCAAACGTATCCGGAAGGAAAATAAGTCCATCCAAAAACGTCCTCGGCGAGAAGGAAAAAAAACGCAGCCTGAAACTCGAAACGGCTGGTCAAAGAAAAAGTCATTCGGGAGAAAAATGGGGGGAAATAGGTGCGGGAAAAAAAATCTAAAAACAAAAAAGGAGAGGAGGAAAAGATATATCTTCGAAGACGAACGACTAATGGTCGAGAAGAAAAAAAAGGTGGGCGTGTACAAGCCAGGAGGGGGGGTCGATGCGTTGGTGGAAGTGGTCGCCGCGGGAAAAAGGGCCCGATCCTTTCGGCGGGAGAAAAAAAAAGACATCGCGAAGGCGCCCTCCGAACAAGGGGGGGGGAAAGGGGAAAGAGACGACGTCCCGAGCGCCTCCAAAAGAGCCCTTATTACGCTCCGCAGAAAAGAGGGGGTGAGACGCAGACCGAGAATCAAAACATTGGGGCGTTACGTTTATCGCGGCCCGAGAAAGGGGGAAGAAAGAGAAGAAAACAAGGACTGTACTGTTCGGCGGGTAAATGCCCCATGTCGCCCCATGCCCAAGGGGGAGAGGGTGGGACCGGGAAAACACAGATCTGGTTTTCGCGCAGTCAGGGGAAGGGAAAAAAGGGGGCATGTACCGGTGGGCGCGAAAATAAAAGAAGAAAAAGGCGGCCCGCCCGGCGCGTTCAACAAAAGTGCAGGCCGAACCAAGATCCGAGCCCCTTGACAGGGGGAAAAGAAAAAGAGGGTCGCGCCGACCGAGGTGAAAAAGGATCTCCTCCCCGGGGAAGAAAAGGTTTTCGGGTCCGAAACCTAGGAAAAAAAGCGCCCCCCCCAATAAAAAACGGCTGAACGCGCCATGGCCGAAACCAGATTCGAGCCGGGAGAAAAGCAGAGAAAATTCTGGTTCCGTGGTGTCAAAGGGCGATGTCCCTTGGGGAGAAAAAAAAATCAGGTTTCTGGCACTGAAAAAAAAAAAAAAAAAAAAAAAAAGGGGGACGGCCGCGGTCCCGCCGGAAGGGGGAAAAAAGAACAGAGGTTTCAAGATTGGGACAGCCCCCCTGGGCGGCCAGAAACTCCAGCGAAAGGGGGAAAAAGGTTGCGGCCCCGGTTGATCCGAACCGAGGCGCCCTTCGCATCAAAAAAACTCGCTACCGACCATATTTTCGGAAACAAAAAGAGAAGGGGAAGGTCCCGAACCTCAACAAGATTCCTCTTTAGGGAAAAAAAACCATGGGCGAGACCAAGGTTTCTTAAGGGGGGGGAAAAAGAATGGCGACTCTGGACGGGAACGGCGGTCTTCCGAAAAAAGAAAAGGGGAGAGTGCTCGGAAGCGTCCCGATGTCTACCTCGTAGAGGGAAAAGAGGAAAACCGAGCTTCACGGGGGACGCCATGGGGAAAGACCCGTACTTCTCCTCCGAAGGGAAAAAATTGGAAGGCCCGCATTGCCTCTTCTATGATTAATCGAGTCGAAAAATGAAAAAGGCGAGGACCCAGGCCGAGGTGCCCATCGAAGAACCGCCGCCCTTGTCTTTGCGCAGAAGGACGGATTCTCCTCCGGAGCTATCCTTTCGAAAGAGGAAAAAAAGAAAAAGAGGGGAGGAGAAAGGAGACCATCTGGGACACCCCGTTGGAAAAAGGCGACTTCCTTGTGAACTACGAGGAAAAAAATCGAGGGTCCTGGAGGCGAAGCGTGGTCGATGTATTCAAAAAGAAGTAATTCGGGAAAGCCCGAGGTGCGGAGGAATCGCACATCCATTTTATTGGGAAGAAAAAAAAGGGGACAGAGCGCCGTTTGACCGGCTCTGTCGACAACCTTCGCCAGGTAAAAAAGAGGGGGGGGAGTCAACGATGTCCGTCGCGGAAAGGGGGTACTCCCCTGCGGTGATCACAAAAAGGTAAAGGGTCCGTAAGTTAATCGTTCGACCCGGTGACGCGAAAGGGGAAAAAAAAAAAGCTGGTATTTCTAGCGCCTTGAAAAAAAGGCGACACATGACGACTTCTGCCAGGAAAGAGAAAAAAAAAAAACCTGCAAAACGCACGTCCGGAGGAAGGAGTTCCCGCGCCCCGACGACGGTGAAAGAAAGAAGAGGGAAAGGGCCTCCAGTTTTTTCGATGATCGCCTCAAAAGACCGCGTCGTGTCCCTTCTCGGGAAGGGGAAAGGAAACGTAAAGAAACCGCCTTTGACCCCTCGGGGAGAAAAAAGGAAGGGGAAAGAGGGAGAAAGCGGAGGAGGCGTTCGCTTCACGCCGAGGTGGCCGTATAGTATCATCGGAAAGGAAGGTAAGTTCTGGGGGGGGAGTTTTACTTAGGAGAAGAGGAGAAGCGAAGACGGCGCTGTCGGCCGATGTGGAAAGCCACTTCCGAGTGCCAAAGAAAAAAGCCGAATGAGCGACGAGGGAGACCGTAGAGGTTCTGCAAGCACGAGCACTGAGGGAAAAAAAGGGAAAAGGGAGAAAACAAGAGGCAGACCGCTCGACGAGGGGGAGGACTCTTGTACTCCTTCGCTATCTAGGGGAAGGAAAAAAAGAAACCCTTCGGCGGAAAAAAAAGGACATGAAATGTTCGGCCTTCGTGAAGGAAAAAGGAAGGGGGAGAAAAGGGGACCTCGCCGCGCCGGTACGACGAAACGCAAAAAAAGCTGGATCGTCCTCACGATCTAATCCCAGGGGAAAAAAAAAA
>Ga0179591_1335642_pt1 | contig 15876 bp, 12 predicted proteins | sample CZOMad2_1_08_16f_FD_182891 | JGI IMG/M metagenome (GOLD analysis project Ga0179591, IMG submission 182891) | Vadose zone soil fungal communities from Angelo Coast Range Reserve, California, USA - CZOMad2_1_08_16fungal (PacBio error correction) | ecosystem: Environmental > Terrestrial > Soil >...
CCGGTACAGGGTAAAATCCCGGAAAAGGAGAAGGGATGCATTTCTCGCTATCGCCGCAAAACCAAAAAAAAACCGAGATCCTGGGAAAAGGCGTTCGGGACAACATTCGGGATTCAGCAATCGGGGGAGGGCAAAATCGCTCATGGTTCTTCGGAAAGGGGGGGGAAGGAGCCGTCAATAGCCGGGGGGAAAGTGTGTTTCGGCATCGAAGCTGAAGGAGGTCTACCACTTCACGGACGTCGCATCGATCAAAAAAGGGTAGAGACGGAAAATCGCATTCACGACTGCCTGGAGCAAAGTCTCCCGATAAGGGAGACTAAAGCCAAGGGGACTTGACTCATCTGAGAACAGTAGAAATGGAGAAAAACGGAAGGTGGTCCTCTGAAGTGCCCATTGATCGGAGATATTGTCAGAAGAAAAAAAGGGGGCTTGCGGAGCGGCCACTATCGTGCGCAATAGCGGAAGATCTTCTGTCGTAAGGAGAGAGGGGGGGGGATTCATGGGACGTCACATGAGTTTCAGGAAGAAGCGGGCGTGATCGAAAGCTGCCGTTAGAGAAAGTCGTTGAGCCGGGCATGGATATCGGCAGGTTCCTCGAGCAAAGGACGCGACGACCTCTACGAAAAGAGAGGAGAAAAAAAAATTGCGCTTGAGCTGGCGAGCCGGGTCAGTAAATGTCAGCTGCAGAGCGACAAGGAAGAGTTCAAAGTCCTCGTCGGATCGAGCGGCTAGGCGTCGCCTGAAAGGAAAAAAGAGGAGTTGCCCACTTCCAAGCCGAAATCGTGATTTTCTGGTATTGGGGGTAAGGAACGACGGGGAAAAAAAACTATACTTCGCGTCTGAGCGAGAACGGGGCGGATAGCCCTTGATTCGTTACGGGTAAGTTCTGCGCAAGATCGCTGCGAACGACGGCTTGACGCGAGGGACGGATCCAGGGATAGCTGACAAGCTGGGTAAGGGAATAACCACAGTTAGGATAATAAAATGTTGAAGGCACAGGCCGTTCTTGCGGGAGCGCCGCCAAGATGAGGACATGGAAAAAACACTTTGTCTAAAAAGCGGTCCTCAGTAGTCTGTACGGTAGTTAAAAAACTGAGAGCCAGGCAGAGGAGGGGGATCAACGATTTTTCATGTTATTCGGGAACGGCCTCTCGCACAAGCTCAGAGGTGGCCTCGCAACTGGGCCGCTGGGAAGTGCGAAAAACGATGGCTGAAGACAAGAGGGGAGGGTCAGGGGAAAGAGGACTCGAGCGGATTGTCGCATGTTAAGGGCTTTCCGGTCTTGCTGGATAGTCAGAGGGAGCGAAACGCCTAATAGCTCAAGGAAAAAACGAGTCGCGGAGTAAAAGAATAAAGGGAGGAAAGAGCTCCCTGTCTTCTCAGGGTGCTGACGGAGGGATCGCTGCACTGTTTCTCACGAAGCGAAAGAAGGGCTAGTCACTAAGCGGGGCTCATAGAGGTGATCATTGCAAGAGGCGAGATCGACGACCTGCGGCATGGACGAACGAACTAGGTCAAAAAGGAGCAGGGAACAGGAAACGAAGGCAACACCCAAAAACCTGTTGAAGAGTATGGAGTCAGAACAATTGGAGGGGAAAAAAAAATGGGGACTCCCAAACACCTTCTACTACCTCGCCAGGCGAAGAAGAAAAAAAAAGAGAAAAACTTTTCCGACTTTAGCCCTATATGGGAAGGTTTTACAAAGAGGGGGGGGGGGGGGGGGGAAAAGAAAAACCATCAGCCCACGTCATGATAATCGCGATAGCCTAGACATACCCCTGAAAAAGGAGGTACGGGGAGAAGGAAATCTCTCGTCAATTAGTGGAAGGTCTTGGAAATTGAAAGGGAGGGATACGTGGAAAAAATGAGCCCTTTACTTTGAGCGAACTTCATCAGGTGGGGGTGCCTGGGCTTCGAAGAACTATCCTGTTCTGATCAGGGCGCGGGAACCGAGTATAATAACACAGATGGGGGGGAAACGTCCGGGACTTCAACTAAAAAAACAAGAAAGGCACCAGAGATCAAGTATTAATCCGAATCCCGATTGACATCGCCGGAGCCGACACTGATCAGCTAAAAAAAGGGTCGGAGAATAGGTGTGGGCTAGCACTTTAATGGCAGAAAGGGATGAAAAAGAGGGGAACAATCGCCGAGAAAAGGAAGGATCAAAATACATCTCTCGTTTGACGTAAACAGAATTCTCTCACAACAAAAACTTAGTATTAAGGAAGGGATCCCAGTGCGAAGAAGAGCTCCGTGGGGTCGGAACAGCCTACAGGGGGGTTAAAGGAAGAAGGGGAGAGTGCCAGGGAAGTGGAGACGCCAAAGAATAAACATTGGGGGGGACTCTCGATGAGGTTATTTAGGCAATCAGCCTATTTCTAATACGGGCGGATCCACTATTTAAAATGGTAGGTTTGGGGTGAGGAAAAAATCTTAAAGATATACGAGACGGTCAGGAAAGTGGGGTGTTCTTAAAGATGGGGGGGAAACTATAACTACCCTGATCAGATTAATAGAGATGGTGACGAGGACTACCTATCAAAAAAATCGCAGGGGAAAAAGATCATTCGAGGCTCGGATCGAAAGAAGTCGACCACGAGGAGAGGGCAAGTAGCCGTTAAAAATACATTGTGGCTGAGAATCCATGATCATCCGTCTGTTGTATATCGTGGGGAGGGGGAAAGTTGGGTCGAGTAGGGGTGGGGGGTGAGATATAAACTATCTTGCACATAAGTTTCATCAGAACCCCATAATTCCCGGGGGAACACAGGACGCATTATGAAAAGTTGGGTCTTTTGGGGGGGGGGGAAAAAAATGTATTGATCGGTAGAGGGGGGTAGGGGATTAGGACTGTGTGCCCTCTAGTTGTTTGGGGGGTCAACGACCCATTTCTAATCTCTCGACGAGGAAGGGGTTGGGGGGGTCGTGTGGGTGAAATCTCGCTGGTCAGGACGGGCGAAGAGCGGTTTTAGGCGACAGAGTGTGAGGGGGCAGGGAGAGGAGAATCTTTCAATTCTTTGCCTAGCAATATGCGAGGGATTAGACTTCAGGCCGAACGGCGTGAATGTCGGGATGCGAAAGCGCATCCTATCGTTCCTGGCGAGGTAACCATTAAAGAAGAAGGGGCCATGAAACGTGAGGGGGAGCTGCACAGATTTGGTCGTCGAACGAAATCCGGTTGGCGGCGGCCGGGGGGGGGACATCAGAAAGATCGACAGGCGAGTCCTAGCTAAAGATCTGTGTGGGGGGTTACAGGGGTAGAGGGGGAGGAGGAGGGAGCGGGTCGGGGGGGTCGAAGAGTGTCCACGATACGAGCTCAGGGCTTAACCTAATGGGGGAGAGCACGATACTAGACCTCTAGAATAGTGAATGGAGTGACGGAATTTGGGCTACCATGGGCAAAAGACGGTGAAAAGAGCACGTTTTTGATGCGGCGGAGGGTGGTTAAGTAGAAAAGAAGGTGGGAAGTGAAAAAAGAGGGAAGTGCAAAAGGCCTGGGATGCGAGTCGGGGGAGAACGAAACAGGGAGGGAGTATACTCACCTTATCCAGCGTAGGAAGAAGCTCATGCTTCAAGGCTGAAGATTAGGGGGAGATTATGGATCAAAATATATAAACCCCTACTTAGCTGTTAGAGCTAAGATGAAAGTGGGGGGGCTGTTCCGCACTAATCTGTTTATGGAAGATGCTCCGGTAAGAAGTCTGGGGTGCTTCTATTACATCTTAGGAAAGGCTGGCCACTCCTACAAGGGGTCCTCTCTTAGACGTTTCCTGATAAAAGTTTCACAAGAGAAAACAGAAGAAAAAAAGCTTCCCCGTACCGTCAGGAAACCGGGACTCCAAGGTATTGGGTTCGGAAGAAAAATAACACGTCTCAACCATCTATTCGGGAGGGGAAAATAAGAGGTTGTGACAGAATCCAAAAGGGGGGTTGGGAAATGGATCGCTCCTGGAGTTGACGAAGACCTCTAGAGGTCGTACAGCAGAAGTAGCCCTTCTCAAAGAGGAGCAAGGGAAAAAAGCTCAGCCATTAGTTCTATCGTCGAAACTCGGTCAAGTGCTGCCTGAAAGGAGGAAACCGGACGAAAAAACAGATCAGAAGGACACGGGAGCTGCTCGCAAGCAGGTGGAAGAGCAGCTTCTAGCAGATTCGACCATCGTCAGTAAGAAGCTGAGAAAATGGAATCAATAAATCTGAGTCAAGAGAGGAGGGCGCATGGCTCGGGACTCGCGCAAGCGATTACATGGTGGGTACAAGATCTCGATCTCACGGAGGACGCCCGCCGTCTTGCAAGAGACGCGCGGTACTCAAACTTTATAAGGAAGGGGCACAGCCAGAAAAATTTAAGATTAATATAAAAAAGGGGATGGGAGAAGGGTGAACTTATTTAAGAAAAGGAGCAAGGATTGTCGATGCTTGTCAAGCCCGGGGAATGACGGGGGAACTGAAACAATCCCGATACGAAGAAGGAACAAGAGCAAGTTCATTATGGAAAACCACGCGAGGGGAATCGGGTCGCCTCCTGGCGCTGACCTCGGCCGAAAAGTGGGTTCGTCGTAATTTGGAGGGCACGGATAGAAGCTCAGCTGTTCATAACCCATCATACGGAGAATCAAAAACTCATCTCGAGGTCAAACACACAACGGAAAGTATAGAGGTACAGGTGAGCAAGGGATCCAGGCAAAGAGGGGGGGGAAAGAAAAAAGCTCTGAGAGAACAATTATTTGAAATTAGTTTTCCTGCTAGGGAAGCACGAGGCGAGAAGTTGAAAATCGCGCAATTTGGGTGACGATCGGAGATGCGGTGGTGTAAGGGGAGGAAACGACACGTGAGTTGTGTCAGTTCAACTAGCGAAAATTCGTCTACCAACGGCAACGACAAGCAGCCGCCAAAAGCCTGAAGGGAGAGAGTAAAGATCCACTACGCAGGAAGAGGGAAGGAGACGAAAGTTCAGGGAAGCGCGTCATACGTCGGCGAAAGCGAGCGTCAAGTATCCAGTCGAACAAAGAGACGCCTTTGAGGCGGCGTGCCGAGAGGGGGGGGGAAAAATATTTCGCCAGAGGTGAGAGAAAGAACCTACGTCGTCCTGAGCAGGATAAATCGTAGGGTGTAATGGGAGAGGAAAAGCGATCTTAACGTGACAATGTCAGGTGGAGAAAATATCCAGTCTATCAGACTCACCGAAGATGAGACTTTATGAGAAAAGGGGGACTCGTATTAAGGAAGCCCGAGGTTTGAAAGGGGAAAGAAAGCGAAGGAAGAAGGGACGTGCTTGGTATTAACTCGGAGAAAAAGAAAAAATTCTTAATTCAGAGGGTTATAGAGAAGTAGTCTTAGGGCAAAGTAGTAGAGTATAAGTGAAAAGCTGTGGAGAAGAGCTCGTGAATTATTGGGGGGAAAAAGTAAACCATCGGGGGGTAGAGGGAGATGTTTTGCGTCTCGAAAACCCAGCGATGCTCAAAAGTCTCGAAAACGACTGTAGGATCGAAGAGTGCAGGATGGTTTTTAATTTGATAGTAAGAAAAAAGCGCTCTCTCAGCCGGATAACGGCGTACGATGGGAAGGACCGCGATTGTAATCAAAGACGCTTGACTTGAGACGGCAGCGGGAAGTCTTCGGGAGTCCTCCAATGTGAAATGGGACTTAGGGAAGAGACCGTCCAGGTCCGGAGTAGGGGAAAGAATCTTAACCGAAAGAAGAATGGCCTTCGCAAAGAATTGGGGGGCTAGGGTTCGTAAAAGCGAGCCCACTCCAAGCCTTGAAAGCCTCTTTTAAGCGAAAAAAAGGGCATGAAAAACCAAGACAAGGACAGGAGAGGGTCTCTAGCTTCTTGTCGAATAGTGGGTTGGAGGGGCTGGACTTCAGTGGGAGAGGAGATGGAACAGGCGGCTTCGGTCCGAGCGAAGACGGCGTCAAAAGTAGAGAAGGGAAAAAATAGTACTCAGTAAGGAAAGGTATATCTCCCTTTTCATGAAGTTTAGTTTTAGTTGGACTAGATCTGCTCAAAGGGACTCACTACATCGAACTCCGCTATGCAGTCCGGAGATCTCTCTTAAGAGGAAAGAAAGGATCGGATCATCAACACGCGAATGACGGGGGAAGAAGAGATGGGTCAAAATCCATTCGCGCCTGCACGAGTAGAAAAAACCAAAACCTCGGCTGAGGAATAAAGAATGGGGCGTCCACATCTCCTTCCAACTATGGAGAAAAAGTAGCCAATACCTGGTTACCAACGTCAGGCCCAAATTTTCGCTTTTGAATTCCGTGACTGAGAGGGGAAGTTTTAAGGCTGGAAGGAAAAGAAAAAACAATCAAAGCCCTATACCGTGCTGCATCGCGAGGTACCTAGGAATGGAAGGGAAAGGAAGACGGCTCCGGAGGATCTCTTCAAGGCGTGCTTTTCAAGGAAGAAAAAGAGACTTGCTCTTGTGTTAGCTCAGGGGGGAGAGATAGGGACGTCTCGAAAAAATCATATGAGATGTTCTTACTGAAACCGATCCGGGAATAAAAGCGCGACGAAGGAAATCTGCAGAAAAGCAATCGGAACAAGGAGTAAAGACAAAAAAAAACCAACTCATATCCCGAGTGGAAGAAAGGTAATGGAAGGGCAGGAGAGAATCAATAAAGGCCAGCGGCCCATCAAGTTGTCCTCTTTGGCGTCGGCGCAATTGAACGGACGTCCTTACAGCTTCCAGGTCAAAATCGCCGACGGAGGATAGTGGACCCGAAATCTCAAACTTACACTAGGGTTGGACGGAGGAGAACTGTCAAACAAGGGGAGTATGGGGGGGAAAAAAGGAGCCGTTCTCTCCGGACAAAGATGGACCTTTGAGATTGAGAAGGGAAAGATAAGATATTCGCTGGTTGACAGGTTCAAAAAAAAGGAGGCACTCAGGTTCAGTGGAAAGAGGGGGGGAGACTAAAAGGATCGAAAATGTTTCGCGTATCGGGTATGGGTGAGATAAGGAAGATGTCGGTACGTTGGATAAAGGGGGGGAATAATTGAGGGGGGCCGGTGCTTGTTTTTTGAAAGGTAAAGTAATAGAACCTTACGGGGGAATAGGTCGAGGTAAGACTCAGTGTTTCACGCAGCATCAAAAAATCGGGAATCTCAAAAAAGGAAGGGAGCAGGGAGGTGATCACTAGCGCGGAATGAGAAGCGTCGAGTCTAGGATCCGGAAAAAGCACGTCTAAATACTTTCGTCCGGTAGGCGTGGACAAGGAGTGGGCTATTAGAATGATAAAAAAAAGAAGGATTAAGAAGCCAGGAAGGAATGTCTTTAATGTAGTGTTGGCATCAAAATCGATTCATACCAACATAATAAAAAAGGAATTCACGTGAAAGTTTTTGCGAGACGGTTGTGTAAAAGGGGGCGCATGGCTATTCGAGGGGCAGCTATGTGGGAAACAAACAGTCTTGCTACTAGGAGGGAAAAACGCCGGTTTGGTTTACGACATAGATGGGCATGAGAGAAGCGCGGGAAAAGACGCGGTCGAAATCCCTGCGCGGGGAGGAGATCGTGGATATCTATAACAGCGAGAGATTGAAGGCTGGAACTTCTCTTCGGGATGGTAGTCAAGCTTCGGAAGAGCCCAATAGGGGGGGGAGTGAGAAATAAGTCGAGAAAAACGGGATCCGAGTGAATTTCAAAGAAGAACAAGTGAATCGATCTGTTGGGGAAAAATAGGAACATGCGAGTAGTAGGAGAAGCAACCGGATACCGAAGACCGGCTAGGGCCATCAGACAAGCAAAGGGTAATAAACGCTTAGGGGAGAAAAAGAAGAGAGAGAAAGGGGCGCGAGTTTCATTTCCAGCGACGTGGTACTGAAAAAGGCATAGGTGGGCAAGAAAAAAGAAAAAAAGCGTCCGTTTCCGTAGGAAAAAGCGTGGGCAAGTCGAAAAAACCGGAACCGTCAGTGGAGAGAGCCTAAGCTCCTTCTAGAAGGTAAAGATCTTCCGGGACTAAGAAGAAGGGCCCTGGGAAACCTGCGCTAGGCTACTTTCTCCCGGGGGGAGGGGGGGGGGGTCTTCACCTGAGCAGAATCTGGGATGGGGGGACGAGCTCTGGGCTCCCTAAATTCAGGTATTACGCGACAATCTGGAATTATCCTTACGAAGGTAGTGCAAGAAATTTTTCCTTGACCCCGGGGGTAAAATAAAAAAACAATGGAGAAACCTTGAAGAAGCCGTACCTAAAAGTGTAGAGAGAAGCGGGAGATCTAGAAAGTTTTTCGACTAACTGGAAAAAAGAAGGAGTTTTATTTAAATAAAGGAAGGGGGAAAAGGAAATAGCTAGAGAAAAGTTGTTCAAAGATCGCGAATGGGTTTTACGTAAAACAAAAGAGGAGGGGAAGACCTTCTCGATCCTGAAATGAGTAGCAGAGGAAGATAAGATAAGCAGGAAATGGCGGAGCGCGAGTGAGGAATTCTAAATCTGCGTCGGCCGCGGGGGTAGTAACCGAACACCATGCGGCTCAACATCTGCCCTCAAAGAAAGGGGGAGGAACGGAAAGGGCTTCGTGATCTAGGCGCCTCCTTAAATCGAAGGGGGAGAAGTCCATCAATCAAAAATAGAGGATAAGAGATGCCTTTCCTCTAGGGGGTAGCAGAAGACTCTTACATTTTAACAATATCTTCCATCTACACCACTTTCAAAGTCACGGAAGGTGCTCTTCTGATGGTGACAAGCACTGAATACGATCGGGCCTGGGACCTATCTGAACGGCGGTCGAAGAAAGAGTTAATTAAGTATACTCTCATTCGGGGTAATGTGAAAAACAATTCTAAAGCGCAGGCTTGGTGACTGTGTTTAAGAATTCCAAAACGCAATTGGAGACTCGCTTCGATGACAAAAAACCAATCTCGGTCTTACCTGGCCCAGAGAAGAAGAAGTCCGCTCACCATTGAGGATGGAGTCCAGTGTGAGAAGACCCTGATACTCGCGAAAGGAAGAACTCCTCTCGATAGAGTCTACTTTTATACGTGCGAGTCAAAGACTGGGATAAGAACATAAAATCGTAGATCAATCCAGACGATAAAAAAAAACTTATGAGTATGAAAAGAGAATGTCTGCGTGAAAGGGAGAAACGCCTGATGCTCTGAAAAAGGGCTATAAAATGTAACCGTCACCGAGTCGATAGAGGACACATGCTCTTGCCATTCTTCTACGATTCAATAAGGTCTTCTATAAAACGACTTCCATCCACTGGGTTTTGCCGGATAAAAAAGTCAAGTCTAGTCGGAGGACAAAAGGAGGAGGGGATTTTTCATTTGCCGCGAAGCCGCTTCAGGAGTAAGAAAACACTTGAATGGCTTAGACGAAAGACCAATGGCGCAAAATTCAAAAAAAAGGAGTCGACTGAATCCTCCACGAGCTTCCGACGAGTGTCAACTGAATAAATGTGAGAAGAGGACGAGGGAGCGCAGGCTCAGAGGCTCGTCATTCCAGTGCGGAAAGGAGATGCTCAACTTTGGTCAAAGTGCCAGGCAAAGGGAGGAGGAAGATCGCCCGACCATGGAGAGATGCGAAGCGAAACAAAGAGGCCTACATCAGGAGGGGGAGGAGTCGCTTCTTGGCGGGCTTTGCGTAAGGGAATAAGGGGAAATTGAATCCATATATCGGGTAAAAGAGGGAGAGGAAACCGCGGTTCTAGCACTTTTAGGGCATGGGAGAGGGGGAAAGGGCGTCTAGCATGAATAACGGCCGACGGACGATTTGTCGACCGACGACAGAAAGGGAAAGACATGACTGAATGAAATTAAAAAAAATCGGGAAGGACGGAAGGGCTCATCTGCTCGGGCTGCAGGAAGGGATAGTCTGTAATCGTTAGAGATCGAGAAACCGGCGCTCAAGGGCTTCACATTCTGCAAACAATTCCCAAAAAGGGAAAATCGATGATTCATAAGAGAGGGGGTCGGGAGAGAAAAACCCCACTACGAGGAAAAATCGGGTCAGAACGACACGAAAAGGGCGGCCGGTCTTCGATTGGTGGCGAAAAGGGGTGTCAGGAAAACCAAGAAGAGAGAGCACGCGCCTCGGAGGCAATAAAGAAAAAAGGATGTAATCTGAGACGAAGGAATTAGGGAGGCAAGAAGCGCTTGTCCCCGCTTCGTGCGCAAGAAAAATCAGGAAGAAAAGGGACAGTAGGAGCAAAGGTGCCGTAAGGGGGGAGGAGGGAGGCCGAAGATTTTACCTCGCCGAGCCGCGGGAGGAGAAGGAAAGGGGGTGAGTCCTGGCTGGAACATAGAGCCACTTGTAGCAACGGAAGTGAGTTTGGGAGCGAAAAACAGATTGGCCTGAGCCCCGGTCTCTTTCCAGGGACAAGAGGAAGACTTGAAGAAGTGAGGGGTCGCTATTATTAAGGGGTTTTATGTCTAGGAGAGGCAAGGTGCGGCGTCCCGATAAGCACGTCAGTGAAAAAAAGTTAGGGAAAGAGGACAGAGAGCATTTTGGCGGCCCGGTCTTTCAGGATTATTGGAGCTGTACGAAGGGGAGAGATAACAAGTTGTAAAGATCCTAGCTGACCCGCGAAATGAATACACGCAGCTAAGGAGCTAGCAGGTATGCATCGGTAAGAGGCTCGCAGATAGAAGATCTCGGTTATCGGGGAGCAGGTAAAAGAGCGTCGCCGTCCGCATCGGAAGAGGTAGCCAAACAAACCTCGGGACGCGATCAACCCCAAGCTGTTCGTGTGACCAAAACGACAGGCACCACTGCGAAACCTCTAAAACGCAAGGGGGAACAGAGGGGCCCACCTTGAAATTTAAATGACGGAAAAGTATTTAGGGGGAGGATGAGACTTGGGGGACCAAAACCTTACGAAGGAAATAGAGTGCATAAAGAGATCTGGATAAGAACAAGAACCCGCCCTTGTACGGCAAGAGAAGAGTAGATGGAATGGGTCGACGTTGGGTGGAAAAGTCCGAGCCCTCGACGGCTGTTCCCGGCGCTCGTGGAGCAGTTAGGAGAAACTGAATCAGGGGAGAGGAAATTGGGGCATTCTACCTGATCCGGCGGAGAGAGAGAGGTAACCAGAAGGAAAAAAAAAAACCTAGGAACACGTCCTCATCTATAATTCACGACCAAACCGGCAAAAGAAAGAAACGGTATTATACCAATTTGAAGAGGGGAAGGGAGAAGATATGTGATCCGCGATACCATCAAGGGGATCTCGGTGGCTTCTCGGCTAACAAGTTAACTGAGCACGAAAAGAGGGGTCGCCCAGAAAGGAGGGGTCACAACTCTCTCGCCACTCTTCGAGAAGGAAGGAATCTACGGTTACCTCTAAAAGGAGAAAAAAGGGTAGAACAAACAACACGGAGGGGGAAGGAGAAAAGATAGGGGAAGAAAAACCGTCTGGGAGATGTACAAAAAAAACAATTTTGAACTTGCGTCAGAAATACGTAGAGGGGGGAAACAAAAATTGTCCTAGTCCAGTGAAAGAGAGGACCCAAAGTATTATCAAGAAAAATTGGATGGGGGGGGGGATAAGGGAGTGGAAGAGAAGGGAAGAAACCATAGGAAGGGATCGGGATCCTTCGGTTTATTTTTCAAGGGGGAGTTGTTCCTTTGAAGTAAGATGAAAGCCGGACGTGGGGGGTCGGAAGAGTTAGGGGGGGGGCCGCAGGGTTCACCGCGATCACTAACAAGGAAAGTAGTAAAAGGGGACTCTGCAAGGTGAGGAGGGACTGCAGAGTGAGAAAGATCTGAAGGGGAAAATGGCACGTCGAGGGCTAGTAAATAAAAAGAAGGAGGAAAGGAAATTGAGAGAAATTCCACTTTCCTTACGAATTGCCGACAGGTGAAGGGATGGAGACCCTCTCAGATGGAAACGTATGGTCTTGCATTTAAAGGGTTTATCGAAAAATCAAAACATGTCATCGGGGCCGAGGAAAACGTTAAAAGTTGGCTGGGGTGTGGGTAACTTGAGAATTCTCGAAGGTTCTAGTCAGGGGGGAAGGCGAGGGGAAGACCCAGATATGCTCGATCTCCACAAAACCGACTGGGTTGTTTTGGGGTGGTACAGCCGTCTCGCCCTAGCGCGAGGAGGTGAGCTGCGGTCGTAGGAGTAAAGCTCGTGTCTTCTATCGCGAAGAAAATCTGGCCGCTCTGCATCTCAGAAATTCACTTGGGATGGGGGGGGAGGAGGGTAGAATGTCGAGCTAAAAAGAGTGGACACCGGGTCTTTAAAGGGAATAACAAAAGCAAGAACCCGGGGCCGGACTCTGAAAATGCTCGAAGCCTCCGTAAAGGAGAATAGATTGGTTCAGAGAAGCCTTGAAAAATCTTCGGTCGACCGAGCGAGAAAGGGGGACTCAAGAAGGGACGAAAGCACATGAACAAGATGAAGCCACTCAAGAGGAAATAAATATCTGACGAGTTAGTCGCCGCGACAGGGGGGGGGTAGGAAGGAAAGATGGGTTTTCGAGAAATGACAATAGGCCGTTTCCGAGGAAAAGCTGGGGGAGCGTGGGGGAAGGTGCACGAACCATAAGCTGATCCAGTGGAAGTGAAATCGAAGAAACAAAGCGCGTAGGAAGAATCAAGAATCTTAGTGAAATATTGACGCCCAAAAGGCACCAGGGGGTCGCTACTTGCATGTATCCTATTGGGAAAAAAGTAATAAATAGGATAGGGTAAATTCAGAGGGGGGGTTTGCAACCGATTACATCGTGACAGCGAGGAATTGGACTGACGTACTAGTAAACGGGCTTGGCAAAATCTTTTTTGGCCGGAAACACAAGGGAAAATAAAACCCAGAGAAAAAAAAAGGGAGTCCGTACATGCTGTCCGAGAGACGAAGCTCGCGAGGGTCTTGGGTTCGGGAACAAAAAGAGATCAAATAATCGATTGTGATGGAAAGTGGGGGGGAAGAAGAGTTAGAAATAGCGGCAAGAGGGGTTGGTAAACAGCGAATACGGGGGCATTTCGGATATCGAGGAAACCCCGAGAGTAAAATGCAAGGTCGTCTCCGATTCTCGAGTACTCAAGAGTCCCAGGTCTTGCGTCAAAAAGAGGGGGGAGACAAGGGAGGATGAAGCGGAAGGACAGTAGGAAAGAAGTCCCGTCTCCATCGTCCTCAGCTTGAACGCACCGTCCAAGTTTATCAAGAGAACGCTTCTTATTCCCATTCCTGGAGGAGGAGAAAAAATTCCGCAAGAATAGGAGGGAAGAAGAATGTACTATGAGAGATTGAAGAAGACTCCTTACAGGTTGGCTACAAAAAAGGGAGAAAGGCAGGGGGAAGGCCTGATCTTCAGCTAAAGGAGTGTTGATAAAGGGGGTCATTAATCTCCTCTTAGGCACGGAAAAAGAGGAGGTGAATTGTCTCGTGAGCAAGCTGGAGGAAGAGGGGTTTATGTTAAGTCGAAGCGCAGAAAGGGGGAAGGGGAGAGGACGAATCACTGTTTTAAAAGAGGAGTCAGGAACTGAAACAACTACGGGCTAGTTGAGGAAGACTGCACCAAGGAAAGGGGAATCTGCCGGATGGCAAGTGCGCGATGGAAGCGGATCATCTGCAGGACTATAAAAGGAAAGAATCCGAACTGTTGCTAGGAGGATATGCGATGTGCCCGATCGTCTGAAACGTGGCAACAAACGGCTTCGAGAGAAAAAGAAAAGGGAAGGGGTAAGAGAAAACAACAAGAGTAAGAGAGTATATGTCGCTGACGGAAGAAGAAGCCCTAGGTTTGCCAAAACGGAAAACGAGGGAAGACTAGAAACGTATCTAAGAAAGCGGGAAAAATTAGTTCTCGGCCAGGAAGGAGACAAGACTTATCTAGAAATGGTGGGGGGACAGGGAAGGCAGATTAGGGGACATTTTATTGAGGTCCGATCAAGACATCTTTTTTAGTGGAATGAAAAAGAAATCAGGGAGCTGAGTCGACCACTGTGCCGTGCTTCGAAGAGCCTAAAATCCTGACGCCTTGGGAGAACAATGAAAACCATTAAGACGGAAAAGGTAAGTATGACAGTTGGGAGACTATCAGGGAGGGGGAATAAGCTCAGTGCTCCAGTAGGCGCTTCAGACAGAAAAAAAGCGGGACCACTTTGGCATCCTGCGGTGGGAAAACTAATATCGGTCATGATGGAGCCCACCATAAGAGAGGGGGGGAAGAGAGTACCTAGCCTTCAGACAAGGTCGGAGAAGCTCAGATTGTGGATACAGGACGAAGGAGTGAAGGGATTGGGAAAGAGCGGGAAGCGACTATATTCCTGTGAGCAGCGAGGGAAGAAAAAAGGAAAATTGGTATCTGATCTCGTTTAGAAGGCCGAGGGACGAAGAAATTCTACTCTACTACGATGCCGAAGGGAGATGGAGAGTGAGGCAGGAATAAGGGAAAAGGGCAGAGCGGGCATTGCGCGGCTCAGATAGCCCGGCTGAAGGGTCAAAGGAAACTTCTACACCGCGGGGGAGATCAGGCCTTCACTGAGATGTGAAACGACCGAACGGATGATTTTGCTGGACTGGGTATAATAAAGCTCCTTTCCGGAGGCAAGAAAGGGAACGCTATCGCCAGAAGGTGCGGTAAAGGGGATCGGCCCATACGCTCAGAAAAAAAGAAGATCAAATCGGTACGGGCCACCGATTGAAGGAGGAAAAAACTTCCGTGCAAGGGAACTTGGGCAGACGATTGAGGCAGCCCGCAAATCGGAATACATTCAGATAGAGAAAAGAGGGGCCTCGGAGGGGGCGGATAAAATTGACGGAATAAGTATATACGCCTCGCATCGTCGCAGGGAGGGGAATTTTGATCATGTTGAGGGTAGTGCCCCTCGCCCATCTCATCTTGGAAGCAAAGGGGAACTGGGGTGCGTAAAAAGGGGGGGAATGAATACCCGTCTCGGAAGACCCCATCTGGTCTCAGGGTATCGGAAAAGGACTGTGCTTCCATATGTTTTATCCGGAAACGGGGGAAGCTTCGGGGGGAAACGAGAAGTCCGGTCCGGGAGAAGTACGGAGAAAAATTAAAAACTGGAAAAACTTAAAAGGGGCTTAGAGCATCATTTCGAGAACGGTGCAGATCGCGGATGGGACTGGATGGCTCGCGCACAACAAACAAAACACTTTAAAATAAGAACGGAAGGGGCGAAGTTCAGACAAGCAGTAGAAAGATAGAGATTAGCACGTGCAATAGGGAAAGCGCGATCGTGACACCCGTACGAGAGGAGGAAAAGCGAAAAGACCTCCATAGGAGAGAACACCCAAACCTCTTTCCGCGACGAGAGCCAAAGATGTCGGGGAAAGAATCAATCGCACAGGCCCACCTCTACTATTCTTCCACGCCGGGGAACAAAAAAAGTCATCCAGGGAAACTGACAGTTTGTCTTCCCTGTATATTTTAGTTTGAAGATAGGAATCTTTAGGACCAAAAAGAACAAAGCCCTTACTCCCGCGACGGGCTCCAGGAAAAAGAAAACGGGTCATAGTGGCAGATAGGATCTCGGATTAGTAGACGTGCGGTCAGGATAGAGCCGAGAGCTCTGATTGTGTCTCGACGTGATCAGAGGGAGTACGGAAGGAAATGACCTAGGGAATTCGTCTCATTAATACTCTATCCGGGGCTTGAAAGAGCCGTACCAGTAAATAAGACCTCAGTAAAAGTCAAAACTCGGTCTACATCGATTACGCTACAACAGCACCTTCTAGAAGAAGAGGAAGGAATCAAAGGGGATAAAAAAGTTACCGAGGCCAGATCGGCATCATAAAAATCGAGATCCCATATTTTCTGGTCCGAAACACAATGTGGCGGGGGGCGCTGCAGGTGGAAGAAAAAAGGGACTCTTCTTGACGCTTCTGGCCCGCTCGCCTAGATTCGAAAGTAAAAGGGGAAGAGACGAAAAACGTTAAAATTGAAGGAGGTAGAACGA
>Ga0179591_1398090_pt1 | contig 15875 bp, 17 predicted proteins | sample CZOMad2_1_08_16f_FD_182891 | JGI IMG/M metagenome (GOLD analysis project Ga0179591, IMG submission 182891) | Vadose zone soil fungal communities from Angelo Coast Range Reserve, California, USA - CZOMad2_1_08_16fungal (PacBio error correction) | ecosystem: Environmental > Terrestrial > Soil >...
TCTGGAACTACCCAGTGGCAGTCACAGTCGGCGAAGCCTGACGCCTTTCAACAAGGGGGAATCTGCGCGATGCAAAAAAAGGACGCGTGGAGGGGGCGGCGGAGTGCGGGGGGAGAAGTAGGGGGGTGGCAGTTGCAAGAAAAGGCGGAACGCAGGAGAAGGAGTGGGCAACTATGAGGAGGTGTGAACACGGAGAATGGCTTAGACACGAGTACGAAAGTAAGGGCCTGGAAGAATCGACAAAGAAAAAAAGCACGGGCATAGTAGGTAAAAAAAAGGGTGAACCGACGACATTTACCACAGGGGGAAAAAATCACGGTATTTCACGGCGGAGATTACACGCGCTGTTAGAACATAGTGGCAGGGGCCGCCAGGGGGAAAAAAACAGCCAAAAGTGAGGTTAACCTTGGGAAAACTGAAGCAGCGAAACGGGGGGAAAACTCAATCAAATTTAGGGTGGGGCCGGTAAAGAACCGGTAAAGCAAGAGGGGGGGGTCATTATTCAGAGGGTTCGCAGGTCTAAGAGACACATTGTTCTGGGGGAAAAAAAACTCCTCCAAGAATTTGCCAAAGAGGGGGGCAGAAAGGGAGGGGACTAGTAAAAGGAAAAAGGTCCGTGCACACCTCAAACATATTAAGGGGAAACTTTCCCCACACTTTCCCTGAGGGAAGGGAGGGTTTTCGAACCTTAGGGGAGGGAACGAAAAGGGGGTATACTTTGGGGAGGGAAGAGGTCGAGCATCATTACTCTGTTTTTACAAAAACTGCGACGTGTCCCCCGTATACTCCTTGAGCTTGTGTGTGAGAGGGGAGAAAAAAAAGAGCGTGAAGTGTAGCAACGAAGAAGGTTGAGGCACCGCCTTTATAGACACGTTGGGGGTAGAAAAAAAAAACAGTTTTTGGACCGGACGGCAGGGAGAAAGGACGTTTGCACTAAGGAAACAGAGAAAAAGAAAAGATGGGCTGATGTGACACGGGGGAACGGAGGAGAGGAAAAGAGAGGATAAAAACAAGATAGAAATCCGGTTAACGTAGTGCAACTAACGACACGAAAGAAAGGGGGAACAACCTGTTGATCGACCCTGAGCGCACGAGAAGGTCTATCAATGCGGTTGTACAAATAATAAGAAAAAAAACTTCTTGTAGAAAAGCAAGGGAAAACTTCATCCGAAACCATCCTATCACCTCACAAAAAGAGGGAAATTCTCAAAATGGAAGAAATCGATTAAAAGAAAAAGAAAAAAAGAATGAAAGGCAAAAAAGGAACACTCATACCCAAAGTAATGAGGGTTGCATGAATACCCTAATTGGTGAAAAAGGGGGGGTAGGGAGGGGATCTAAATGTGAAAAGAGGAAGGCGAAATACAAAGGAGATGTTTGCAGGTTGTGAGGGGGGGCTGTTACTAAGGACGCACCCATGACGTGAAGCGGGGCGGCGGGCGCGTTGGCACTGACCTTGTTCTCTTAAGACAGCTTACTGTCTTCATGGCCCGGGCTTTCCCGCGCAGGGGGGGGCGAGTTTCCGGACATCGATCCCGTACTGTACTTAAAACCCTTGACCCAGCCCCCTTAGCGCTGGGGAGGGAGGGGACGTAAAGTCCGTATCAGCTCCACGGGACTGGCCCTCATGACATGACTCGGGAAGCGGGCCAGCGCCCCCCCCATGAAATGGTTCTCCCTCCTTCATAGGAAATCCGCGGGAAAGCCTAGAAACCCCATTTCCAATCCTAAAGCAAGACGACTCTCCTCACTCCAAGATAAAAAACCAAACCGCAAAAAAAAGAAAAGAGAGCACTCTCTTGCCGAACGCTTTTCTTTTCTGGTTGGGGGAAAGAAACCTTTTTCACTATGGAGAAAGAAGGTGGGCGCAGCTGCTGAAAAAAAGAGGTGGAGCCTTTTTTGAAAAGGGTGGTCGGAGATGCCCGGGTACGAAGAAAAAACTGAAAGGTACAGCTGGTCTGGGGGAACGCATTGATTAAGGACGAAGAATCAAGGCAAATTCAAGAAGAGAGCAAAACATAACTTGGGCAAGCACACACAAGAGAAAGATTGAACCCTGTAGGGAAAAAAGGGGGGGGAAAATTAATTTATGCACGTTGTCGTCAGGAGCCTTATGAACTAAATCGTGGACTCAGAAACAATTGCCATGCGAAATGAGAAAGGCTGAAGAGTAGAGGAAAAAGGGGGGGGGGGCTTTCGTTGGGGGAGGGAAGCTTTTTCTTCTTGGCTGCAGACAGGTCGCATTGCGACACGTGGGAAAGTCCATTGGTTGGGGGTAAGATGTCGTTTTGGGAGGCAGAACTCGCTTGCGTGAGGGAAGGGACGGGCTCTGGTGCCGTAGGGTTTTGGGCCCGCGCTGCACTCCATAACCTGAAAGGGGAATTAGTACAAGGCGATCATGACAAGGGGAGGGAAAAACAAGGAAGTATCGCAACTGGCTTTGGAAACAAAAACATGCTCTGTGTATTTGATACTGAGAGAGGAAAATAGAAATGCCACCAAAAGAGGGGGGGAAGGGTCTTAACCGTCGGGCAATAAGCGATATGTACATTTCGAGGGATGAACAAGAAAACCTGGCAATCTCCAAAGGAGGATACTTTGGGGGTAAAAGGGGGTTTTGCTATGGAGGGAGAAGCATCGGGAAAAAAAAAAGTACGACAGAACTCTAAAGAACTGCCCTTTCCTGGGACGGGGAAAAGAAGGGCGGAGGTAATTATACAATGACAGTCTGAAAGAAAACCTTTTTTGCAGCAAGGTCCTATCAGGTGATTAATTCAATTTGAAAAAAAATAACCACAAGAAGAGATTGCCTTTAACACGAGAAATGCTGCACAGGGAAAAGTAGTCAATCCGCAGGAGCAAGGGGCAGGTGCTGCGGGTCAGAGGGAAAAAAACGACCAGCAGAAAAAGCTCATAGATCTACGGAAGCACGTTTCTAGGAGATCCTTGATATATGTGGGGAAAGGGGGAAGGATCATTTTTTTTTTGCACTCAGGGGGGTAAGTGTCTCATTGTAAAAGGGGAATTTATATAGTCCAAAGAAAGGAAAAGAAGACAATAGGAGAAGAAAGAAGACTGTCCGCTTAGTATTGCAAAAGAAGACCTTGCCTTGGTGAAAACGAAGGGAGTTGAACGTCCCGATGAGGAGGGAGAGTCAAGTGTCCAAAAGAAAGAGGGAACGATCTGGCTTTACCAAAGAAAATGTCTCCCTACCAACGGGACGGGGGGGTCGAGGGGGGCGCGGCTGCTTAATACAGTGTCGGGGGAAAAAGAGGAAAATTTAAATGTGCAGGGGGGAAAGACCTCCCATCGAGGGAGGAAAAAAAGCGTTCAGTCTCTTCCGTCAATTGGGGAAGTTGGTCAGAAGACGAGCGCTTTTGAAATGGGGGTCGCTTGTCGATCAGCATCAGAACTCAGGGGGGGTTAGGGGGGGCCGTTCTGCCGCTGGTACGGAAAGTGGTGATTCTCGGCCCAGCAGAAAGGAAGAAAAGGAAGGTCTGTTTAGGGAAGGGGAGAGACAGGGAAGGACAAAAAGACCGAGATCCTCAGATCAGGGGCGGGTATCACCTCAAAGAGGGAGAGAAACAAAGGATTATTATTAAAATATAAAGATTAAAAACTTCACAGCTCTGGGGGAAGGGGATAAGATATTTCCCTGAAAGAGAACCGTGATTCGAATTCGAAAAAAGAGGGGATTTCATTAGTGATGTGGAATAGACACTTCAAAAAAAGACCTTCCATCCGTCTGATAGGGGGAAAAGAAAAAAAAATCACCCTAAAAAGAGGAGTAAGTCTGATAAAAGAAAAGAAAATAAGTCAAAAGCGCTCTTCTATCGGAAAGAGGGAAAAACGCAGCATTTGGCTGCTTTTGATAAAAAGAGGAGTAAAAGGCACATTTAAATTGAATAGGGGAAGAAAGAGTTACCTGACCCCTTTAAAAGAAGGAACATTAATCTACTAACAACGTTGGTAGGGGGATAAGAAAAAAAGGAAATGATATGAAAGGACTAGCAAGACAGGAAAGGGGAAGAAATCGTGCAAAAAGGCACTCCCAGGGACAAAAGCCCGTCAGAATGAGGGGGGGGAAAAGAGAGCGGACAGGCGGGAGAAAGATTCGTCTTTATCTGAGCAGTCCTTGCCGAGAAAAGGTCCATGACACGGAAAGAGGGAAGGAGGCATGAGTGCAAAGCTCATTAAAAAAAAAAGAATATCACGGTCAACAGTAAGTGTCAAAGAAGGTCAGACTAGTCGCTTTGGTGATGGGGGCGGGGGTTCTTCAAAAGAAGAACTCATCACTTCCCCTTGGGTAAAGGAAATTTGAGGATCCTCGGGGAGCAGAGGGGTTTTTGGGGATATCCAGCTTGGATGAGAAATAGGTTGGAGAAAATACCCTATCTCTGAGGGTCTGGCACACAGGGGGAGGGGGTCAGACGGAGAAGGATGCAACACTGCAGAATCCATTCCCGAAAAAAGGGAAAAGAACTTATTATTCTTGGGGGGAGAATCTTCCTCTCAAGAAAAAAGACAATAATTTCCGAAGCGGATCGATGTGTACATGTGAGGGGAAAAGGGGGGTTATGCAAAGCAATAGACATTTTAAAGAAAGTGAAAAACGTCGGACCAATATTTTGGGGATCATATAGACATTATCAAATACACAAAGGGTCAAAGGGAGCCATCAAGGGGAGATACTTGAGGGTTTAAAATGGAAAAGAACTTTCATGATCGAGTTGTAGAAGGAAGGAAGGTTATGGCTGGCAGAGGCCCATCCACATAAAGGGTCCACTCGTTTTTACTCCAGAGAAAAGAAAAAAGGAAGTGCTGCAACGAACCTAGGAGAGGAGATCTAACGGAATGGACGTTCATCACCACTGTGTCAGAGAAAAGGAGCCTCACAAGCAAAAAGAGAAAGAAGAGGAACTAAAAGAAAGAACTACTAGAGTGAAGGACTTGGCAACTTGTTAAGAAGGGGGAAGAAGTCTGAACAGCAAGGAAAAAAGGGGAAAGGAAGAGTGAAAGTGTATTAAACTTCATTGAAAGTCTAGGATCGTTTTTCTGCAAAAATCTATGGGAAATGAAGAATGAGGATGATTTGCCTTTGAAGGAGTTTGGAAAAAAAAGATTAGAGTAAGGGTGATGCAAGAGCTTTTCCCCTCTTTCCCGCCTGAAGGAAAGGAGCGTTCCTCTGCGAAATAGAAACTGTACAATCTGTGACAAAGAAAAAGCGACACCTGCTAGAGTCGTCCATCTGAGAAGAAAAAAGCCTCGATGGGGGGGGAAATGGCAACAACCAATAAAAAAAAAACCGTCGGTTTCACAAAGGGGAAGCGACTCCTTCCTCCGTTCTTAAGATTGGGGAAAGCATACAGCCTTGAAAAGATGGAATGGAAAGGTTGCATTGGGTTCGGTGAAGGATTCGGAAGGAAGTGTTAACCCATGCGAGGGCTTTGACAGATAAAAAAAAAAAGGGTGGCAGCTGCAAAGAGAAAACCACTACATAGCGCATGTTTGGGATTGGGCCGAGGAGATGCTACTGGGAAAGGTCATAAAGGAAAAAGAGGGTTCATGGAAATGTGGTTAGCACAGGCCTTAATAAGTTCTAAAGGGAAAATTAAAATGTAGTTCGGTAAGGGACATCCTTACTTCATTGGAGAAAGGAGAAAAGGGTATATATACAAAAGATGTCTCAAAAAGCCGCCAGGTGGTGGCGACAATTAGGGAAAAAAGCCCCTAACGGGGGGGGGGGAAGAAACCTGCAACCGGAAGACAGGTCGTACTTTGTCAAAAAAAGGCGGGAAAAGGAGTTTCCATGAAAGGGAAGAACCTTAGGGTCGGAAAAAAAGGAAAAGCCCTTGGGAAGGACTGTCATGCGGTAAACTAGCAAAAGTACGGGACTGATGTTATGTGAAAAAAAGGGAACCGTATACTACTTGAGAGGGGGGTTGATGATGTTGGGGGAGGAAAAGCATTGGTCTTCAAGGGGGAGAGCGTGAAGTGTTATAAAAAAGGGATTATTTTGTCACCGCCGGGGGGAAGAAAAGGGGGGGGGAGGGGGACTCTCTCTGTCTTCGGAAAAAAAAACAGTTTGACACGTAGTGAGGGAGTCAGCGTAACGTAGTTGCAAGAAGGTAAGCTCTGTATTTGCTGGATTGTTGACGGGGGGGAGAGAGCTCAAAAGAAGAGAGAAACCCCACTTACCAACAATAAAAAAAAAAGGGAGCCAACGGAGTGAGGGGGGAAGGAGGAACAGCTGACCGAACTAAAAATTATGGACAAACCTACTCCGGAGAAGAAAAAATCTCCTAAGGGGAAAAAAAAGAGGGCGTGAAAAATATAATAAAAAAAGGAAAAAGAACACTTCAACATCTATTGGGAAAAACACAATCAAAAAAAGAAAAAAAAAACCCTAAGAAGGAAGGAAAGTAAAAGGAAAAGTCGCAGGATAAAAAGGAAGGAGAAAAACATATAATTGATTCATACAACAACAACAACCAATTAATTGGAAGGAGGCCCCTAAGGGGAAAGGTAAAAGAAACTATTTATGGAAGGGGAAGTGAAATCTTCTTATTTTTGGGGGGGGAAATGACAAAGGGGGGGGGAGGATTGTGACTAGGAAAGAAACCCCATTCCTTTCCAAATTCGAGGGCAGACAGCAATTGACATTTGGAGAAAAGGGAAACTAATAGACAGGGAAGAAAACACGCTGATGACGCAACTACCTTGCTATGTCCAAGGCGGGGGCTTAAGTCCTGTCGAAAATTTACGCAAGCCTGAACATAAGGTAAGCTGATGACCGGAAAAAGGATCTCTCCATTCCGCATATGGCCCATAAGAGCCCTGCTGTCCCAGCTTCCACAAATTCTCGTTAAAGGGGAAGGAAAAGTCACATGGCATTGGTGAAAAAAGGGGAGCCGCCAGAGGAGCACACCGATGAAGGCCAAAAAGAAAAATGGAAAAATTTCCATTCCCTTCCGAAACGCAAGGCCTGCTCTTCGACAAGACCTCAAAAAAAGAATGGCCCAAACCTCACTGAACGGAGTCAAAAGAGGAAGGGCCCCTGGAGAAAAAACAAAAGGGGGTTGGGTTGTTTGGAGTCCAAAGGGGGGGAATGTGGAAGATTTCGAAGGTTAAGAAGATTATGGAGAGGGGAAAAGGAGGGGAGGAATTTCGCAAGAACTGAAACCATTAATTAGATGTACAGGGGTTTCGACGACCTAGAGGGGAAAAAGGCAGTCGGAGAAAAAAAAGAAAAGACTAAATCCTGTCGCAGGGGGAAGACCCCATAGACGTGCACATGCCTAGTATTGCAACTACTGTGGGAGAGGAAGTCACGTTGGTCTTGAAGGGAGGAAGCCATTAGGAAAGCATCATGATATAACAGTGGGCGGGGGATCTGAAGGAAGGACGGTTTTTTCCCTTCCTTGGAGGAGGGAGCTTAAGAGAGGGGAGGAAGGAGCAATTGGCTAAAAGCAAAAAAAGAAAAAGTTTTTGCTAGTCCAGGTGTGGGGCTTTTTGGTAATCTAAAAGGAGAGGGGAGTTGAAGGCAATTGAGATGGGAGGGGGAGGTGGTGGCAGAGATGCGGGAGCAATCACCTTCATTCGTTACAAAGAAGGAAAGGGAGAGGGCAGACCCCTACCGGGGAAGGGAGACTCTGTCTGCTCCAAGAGGGGGGACAGATATTGTAGGGGGGGGAGGGGAGAATAAAAAAACAAAGGGAGGTTTTCTACCGAAAAAAAAAAAAATCGTGCTTATGGAAGGGAAGGATTGCTTATGGCATAACACGGGAAGAAGGCAACTTCCCATGGAGTGGGACAGGTGTTCACTGGCATTTAAAGAGGAGATTTTAGGTCGAAAGGGGGGGGGGACAAAATTACTACAGACCATACAAAAAGTGACAAGCTTTCCAATCAGCAATGGAGGGGGGAGATTTTAGTATACATGACAGTAAGAAAAAGAAATCACCTGTGGAAGGGGACACCTATAGTGTATTAGATCAAATTGTAAACAAAGGCCACCTGGATATACTTCCGGGAGAATTACACCACAACATGAAAGGAGAAAGGGGAAATCCTTCATTCTCCATTACTACTGGGATGTCGGGGGAAGGCCGAGGAAAGAAGAACAGGGGCTCCCGCCTACCACGCCTAGAGCGAGAACATATTGCCCTTGGAGACTTCAGCTGGGGCACTGATAGAGGTGTGTCGGGCACAGTGACCACTCATCCCAGGGGAGGGTCTCATGGGCAAAGGAACAAGGGCCACGTACAGAAGATCCTTCCCGAGTCAAAAAGCAAAGCACGGAGGAAAGCCTGTCCTCTCTGCGTAAGAGCGAAGGGGCCTTGCCGCAGAAAGGGAGGGCGTGCCGGGAGGGCTGATAATGGATGAGGGACGGGGAAATTTCCTATCTGATCTCACATAACAGGGGGAAAAAGGAAACGGTGGATAAGGGGCACAAATGTCCGAGTCGAGAAAGGAAGAACCTCTCACTTTAACGTAATATACCATCTCCGCGAGGGGAGCTTGCGTTTCCAGATAAATGGGAAAATCCTAGAAAAAAGCTTTGGGGGAAGAGGGGAAAAAGATGATTGTCTATCAAGAAAAAGGTTCGTCTTGTGGGTGGAAAGCGACTAGGTAGTGTCCAAGGGATCCTTTCAAAGAAGAAAAAAAACTGCATTAAAAGTCGCCTCACTGTCTAAGCCTAAGAAATAGCTGGGCATCCTCATGTCTTAAAAAGCAAAAAGGGGGGGACTCTCTAAAAAAAAAAAGGAAAAAGCTTTTTCGTTAAGACCCTAGGGAAAGGGGGGGATTGCTAGCGGGGTGGAGGGGAGGGAGGGACTGAGATCTAAAGAGACAGCCGAGCTCTACCGTGATGCAAGTCGAAAAAGAGGGGAGATATTCTTGCTTCGGCAAATCGTAGGGGACCAGGCTTGAACGTCCATAAAAAGAGGACGTCCAACAAAGAAACATAAGCGAGAGGTGATGATGAAAAGCGAAAAAAGGAAAAAAGCTCTCTTCTGTTATCGAGGAAGTGAGGGATTCTATACTGAACGGCAAAGAGGGGGATCGGAAAAGGGGGAAGGGGAGGTATTACCCTGACCGGGAAATTTTTCAATATCATTGACGCAAAGGAAGCAGAATCAGGGGCTGACAACTTACCCGTTTGTCAAGAAGGGAGTTATAAGAGGTTAAAGCCAGATCTTAAGAAGAGGGGGGGAATATCCAATCATCTTAGAAGACGGGAATCCATTCACCAGAAAGAAGAACGAATGATGGTTGGGGGGGGAAAAGAGGAGACAGGCTGGAGATGTGAAAAAAAAGGGAGATTTGAAGCTTGAGAAGGAGGCGTTCCTTGCCTCCTGGAAAAGGAAATATTGTAGTAAGGGGTGCAAAGCTCAGGGAAAAGGAAAAAAAAGAGATCAAGGATCCAGGGTGGGGCAGCAACTTTCATATTTTGGAGCGCTTTTTCCGGGGATGCCTGTCGTACCCTCGTAATAACCCACAACTCCCAAGGTCATGTTGCGCATTTGAGGGGGAAAAGGGAAGTGCATAGGGGAAGGGTTTTAAAGGGGGGCAAGCCAAAAGATTATATCGCTTGGTGAGAGGATTTGGCGTACCAATGAAGAATACACGAGGGAACTTTGCTGCAAAACAAAGGGGTGAGAATCCATCTGCAACCAAAAAGACGCTTGAGCAAAAAAGGGCCGGACATGGAAAATGTAGGATAGGGGTAGGGAAGGGTAAAATACCTACCAGCTCAAAAAATAAATTTAAACAAAGAAAAGGGGTACAATTGGCAAGAGCAGGCCAACGGTGGAGGAAGAAAACAGGAGGGCGTTGACGACGGGGGAAAAAAGATTTTGGATCATATAGACAGTCAAGAACGAATTTATCTGGGCGCAGAAAGATCATACGGGAGGGGATTGGGGACTTCGTAGAAAGAAGTTGGACTAATGCACGTGTTTGTGCAGAGGTGAACCTTTCTATTGAAAGAAAGGGACACGCGTTTTGACTGGAAAAATTCATGACGAAAAAAAAGAAGATGTTCTGATCTGGCAATACGACCAAACAAGACTTTCAGCAACACTGTGAGAAAGGGATTTCGCCAATGATAGAAAAAGAAGGGAGCTAACAGATTGAACGAAAAAAAGAAGAAGAAGTACGAGTTACTGGTATTTCGCAAAAGTTGGGTCTCATGCGCACGATTTAGTCATAGGAAAAAAAAGACAACGTGCATCAGGGAGGGAAAGTAGTTGCACGACATTGGGGAATGGTGTAGGGGAAAGTGAAAGGAAAGTTCCATAAGCCGAGGATGAGGAAAAAAGGGAAAGGAGGAAGCCCTGAAGTTTTTACACCGGGATATTCCGTCAAAAACAGAGATCCCCCCCCCAAGGGAAAAATCGTACTCTGGAGTACAAGAAACAATTTAAAACTCTGGGGAAAAAGGAAGGAAACTTCTCCATCATACTGCCACCGGAAAAGCTTAGGAGAGCATTTTTTTACCTCCAACAACCAAAAAAGAGGGATACCAGTGGCATGAAAGAGAGCACCTGCTCCGTTCTTGGAGAGGAGGATCTCTCATAGCAGCCTTGCGCGTTTCGGGGAAGGGGGGAAAGGGGGCCTGCTCGGTGTGCGAAGAAAATAAAAGGAGTCGGGAGAAAAATGCCAGGCTGAATGGCAAAAAAGGAAGGTGGCAGCTGGCCCATGTCAGAAAGAGAGAAAGACCTGACCCTGAGATGATACTGGACGACAAAGTACCCGCGCTGTTGAGCTGTAAAAGGAGTACGTACGGACTGAAATTCGCTTTGCTACAAAGGAAAAGAAATCATCGTTTTTTTACCGAAGAAGGGGAAAAAAAGGGACTCTTAGGGGGGGAAAGGACAAATTGGTCTCAAAGCTCCCGCCCCGATGGAAGAAAATGGAGTTACTATCCAAAAAAGGTCCGTGAAAAAAAAGGAAACTATTAGAGAAAAAGGCTTTTCCGAAAGCGAACAGGAGCTAACTGAATCCCTGTGTGCGAACCTTAGGAAAAGCACCTTGTATACGGGGGAGAGTGCTTTCTAGCATCAAGGAGGGTAGGTGAAGCTGCGACGGAAAAATTGGGGGCTATGGGGCTTTGGGAAGGGAAAGGGGGAAAAGGAGTTTTATAAAAAATCTTAGGTTTTATTATTAGGGAAAGAAAAAAAGACACTGATGTGGTGGGGGGTCATGGAAAAAAGAGCAACATTTTGACCCGTAACTTGAGAGGGCAGCTGGGAACGTATTGGGAAAAACCGTCTAGATCTTCGTACATTTGCGGGGAGGGAAGACGAAACAACAACACGGAGGAGGGACAAAATCAGAACAAAAGTAAAAAGAGCACTGAGTCGGTTAACGTAAGGGAAAGCGGACCGTAACTAAATGAAAGTACGTGGAAGGGGGGACGACGCCGCATAGCGGAGCAGAAAAAATCGGGTCTATCAAGGCGGTGACAGGAGATACAAAAAAACCAGAAAAAAAGTCACTCTATTGCCCGAAGAATACCAAGAAAAAAAGCACATCAAAAAAAAAGATAAAGGGGGACACGTCGCATGAGAATCGATGAAAAAACATAGAGATGAGAGAAAAAAATCATAACCAAGAACGCTTGTGCAGGAACAAGAAGGGGAAACAAGGTCTAAGCTCAGGGAAATGTAAACTTTTGGAACAGAAAACTTTTTTCACGGACCAAAGGGATTTTATTCTGTGAAAATAGTGAAAGGGTCTTCCCCCAGAGATGGCGGCTAGAGGGGAGACAATCAGGGGATTCTCACCCTTTACACTACAAAAGGAAGGATGCTGTACCACAAGAGAGGGACTAACTACCTTTGGTGGAGGGGAAGAGGTCATTCCGGCTGTGAAAAGGGAAGGGACGTTGGAAAAATTGACCCTCCTTAACAGCGCTTGGGGAGGAACCTTGCAAAGACAAGTCGTATCAATCTCCAGGAGAACCTCCATTACATGCTCTGTAAGGGAGAACATAAGGCTCTTACTCTTGTCAAGCCATCAGTGCAAAAAGGGAAACCCTCCTTCATATTTGCCAAAATCCTTCGCACAAAACTTGCACCACCCATTTCCATTCCATAGAAGAAGAGGGGGGGAAAGCTGCTATGCAAAGGAAGAAGAAAGCCCACCCCTCAAACGTAGTGAGACCACTGTGTAAAACCCGTGGGGGGGAGGGGAAACAATCTAAGGCATGTTGTAAAGGAAAGGGGTTCGAAGATGAAGGGAGGGAAAGAATGATTGTCAAGGAAAAAAGGCGAGGGCGCAATCGTACGTAAAGTTCACGAGAAAGGCAAGGAGCAGATTTTGGGGTTGGAGAGAAGCGTATAAATTGTAAAAAAGTCAAGGAGAAAGGCAAATCATCCTCATCCTCAGGAAAAAAGGAAGCCACATAACTTTGGCCAAAAACCAAAAAAGAGATATAAAGGGTAATACACTTACTTTGAGGGGGAGGGGAGGGGACTTGCTGTTCAGAAGGGGACTCAATCGGGGAAGGGAGTGCAAGGCGAAATTAAGTAAGTGAAGGATGTAAAGAAGAGTTCTTTCCTTCTGTAAGCTGAAAAGGCATCTTGGCGAAAGGCAGAGGGAGAACAGTGTTGAGGAAAGAAGAAAGGGACATATCAGACCTAGATTGGGGCAGCACGAGGGAGAGGAGTAAAACGAAGGGGGAAGGGGTGGCCAAGAAGGTTCGATCAAAGAGAAGAATATACCTTCAATTAGTACACCGACGTTCATTACGAAGGGGAAAAAGGGGAAAAAAAACTGGCTACGCTATGGCAGGGAAAAAGAGACGAGAGTTGATTTTTATAAATGGAAATGCCACAAATCTTGGAACAAGGGGAGGACAGTCAGGAAGCTGATTGCTTTATGCATACAAAGAAAGAATGCAATCTAAAAAAGAGGGAACATTCGATACGTAGGGGGAAAGAGTATTTTTGCTGAGTGGGGAGAGAAAGACTACAATAATCCTAAAAAAATCTGCGGCAAGGGGGGGGAAGAGGGCTTCTGAGAGACAAGGACATTCGCCAAGTCACAACAAAAAGGTCAATTAGATTCATGTGGTACGGAAAATAACGAGGATCACTCCAGAAAGGCCATTCTGCACCGAATAAGAACATGACTACATCCGGGGAGGAGGGGCAGGCCGAGTGGAAAAAAGAAAAAAGGAAAAAAACGCGCCTAGAGCCGAAGGCGAAAAAAATCCAATCGACGTGAGAAGGTGACCAAAAAAGAAGCTTTGCAAAGGAAGAAAGAAAAATATGTAAGAAAGGGGGAGGCAAGGCACGTACCCGGGGATCAATCCTTCAAATTTACGAAAAGCAAATCTCAAGAAGGGAAAGGGAAAACCCTCATGAGAACCCCTTGGTTAAAGTTAGGAGAAGGGAGATCCTGCATGGTGAGGAGGGGGAAATCATATTAAGAAGATTTACCAAAAAGACGGCCTCCCACACTGAAGGGGAGGACACACTTGTCTCGAGGAGAAAGTTAATTGATATGAAAATAGGAAAGGGAAAGGGGGGTAATACCTCTCAAAGAGGGGAGCGCGTTCTTCCATCAGGAGACAGGTGAAAAAACAGACGATCTCTTTTTGAAGAATTTGGGGATAGAACAGTCACTCGGAGGGAGGGTGGAGGGGGGACGGAAAAAGCTCAGGCTCTGCGAAGAGAACCTGGAATTGTGGAGCTCGTGAAAGAAAGAACTGAGCGCCTTCGCATAAAAAAAAAACAGGGAACATAGAGGGAAAAAGGGAAGAAGCTGTGCATATCAGGTCTTAAAGAAGAGAAAAAAAAACAACTTAGTGATTGAGAAAATAGGATCAAAAGACCCTTAAAAAAGCTGTGTGCTCGCGGAGAAAGAAAAGGCACTAGGCTAGACCGTTATGAGAGATGAAAGGAGGTGGATATGCCAGTAGGAATAAGAGCAAAGAAGACCAGCCGTTCCAAAAACTGAGAGGCCTTCCACAAAGAAAAAAAGAAGAGGAACGATAGACAAGCGCTCAAGGAAACGCGGTGAAATCTGATGATACTTGACTTGTGTCTGCAAGCGAAATCGCTGGAGAGGTGAAAGGCACATTTAAATTGAATGAAAAAGAACTGACACCTTTATCCACGAATCTGGGACCCAGGAACATTTTGGTCGGGAGAAAAAGGGGAAAGATGGGAAGCCAGAAGAGAAAAAGTGATGGATCGACAGGAGTTCTCTCCATCAGGAGATAGGGGGAACGACGGCAACCCTCAAAAAAAAGGCTATCCGAATTAGGGTGTTGGGGGTGGTGAATAATAAGAGGACTATTTCGTATTTGAGAAAAGAAAAGGATATATAAAGCAGGGGGAAATTGCTCCTTGGGAAAAATTACATATTTTTCTTGCAGTATGGAGCATGAATCTATCAAGGATTCAAAAAAGGGAAAGGGAAGATGTTGTCGAAAGGATCTAGGGGGAGGGTGCTGCCTGGTCGGGGAGGGCCTGCACCCGCCGCCCTGCACCTGTTTAGAAAAAGGGCGAGAAAGCGGTGTCAGACTGTCATTTTGGTGAAGGCAAGCGTGACAGGGACAATTGGTATGGCGAAAAGGGGGGCGTACCACCTTGAGATACGAAGGGAACACCTGTGACTTTTTAAAAGGCATGGGATAAAAGAAGGCAAAACAAAAAGGAGGGATGCTTTCATTACAAAAGTACATCCCTGGAGGAGAGTACTGGGGAAAAGGAGCTACCTACCATCAAAAGGAATATGACATTTTCCCAAAAAAAGACGGGGAAAAACTTGCCCTGGGGAAGAGAAAGAGAAACGTGGGATGCATAAGCAAATAGGAATACATATCGTGTTGAAAGGAAAAACCTTGGGCACCACGGGGGGTGGAAAAATACACTATCTTTCACAATTTAAAGGAAAAAGAAAGGAACTTTGCTAGACGTTACGGGAGGGAAAAGGAGGGGACAGGAACTTTCATGATAGAGATTGATATTAAAGGTTAGGCCTGGAGACGCAAAGGGGAAAAAACCTGAAAAAGACATTCAATTCATGCCGCGTGAAAAGATATTTCTAAGATACCAAGGGAATCGGAAAAAAAAAGGTAATCAACACTGTGTCCAAGTACTGAAGGAAAAAAGGGAAGTCAGAAAAAAAAACGCCCTGAACCCACGAAGATACAGAGGGAGGAGGGGCTCTGCACTTTGGTAAGAAGGTAGTCATAAGGCTGACAGAAAAAAAGAAAAGAAGTGTATTAAACAGTAGGTGCAAAGACAGGGATATAAAATGGCCATCTTTTGTGCGTCCTATAAAAAAGGACGAGGATAGGATGGGAGGGGGGGAGTCGGAACCAGGAAGTTTTGGAAAAAAATTGAGGGGAGGAACCACCACCACCATCTTTACCCGAGAAGAGAATGGTTGAATGCTCTTACTCGACCCGAGCCAAACGGACATGGCCATCTGCTACCCCTCTCAGAAAAAAAAAAAAATCTTCCATCTTTACACGGGGAAGAGGGGAAATGCCACAACCCACCCTAAAAGGAAAAAAAGGGGCATTCCAGATATTGGATGACTGAAGAAGTGCTGGGAGAGAGCAGCCTTTCGCCGTTGGATGTCGGAGAAGGGGGGAAGTTGCTACTTGCAGGCCAGGGGGGGGGTGGGCAACTATGAATTCGGAAAAAAAAAGGGGAAAAAAGAGGATGGCTTGACAATATCGAAAGGACAGGAAAAATCCCGGTCCAGGAAAAGTTTTAACGGGAATGGAGATGATAAAGGGGGCAAGTCATCAGCTTACACTCGCTTGTCAGGGGGAGAGGAACGGACTTAAACTTCGATGAGAATATTGCGGGAAAGCAGGGGGGGGAGAGAAGTTCATCTGTCTATTAAGA
>Ga0179591_1242889_pt1 | contig 15874 bp, 16 predicted proteins | sample CZOMad2_1_08_16f_FD_182891 | JGI IMG/M metagenome (GOLD analysis project Ga0179591, IMG submission 182891) | Vadose zone soil fungal communities from Angelo Coast Range Reserve, California, USA - CZOMad2_1_08_16fungal (PacBio error correction) | ecosystem: Environmental > Terrestrial > Soil >...
GGGGGAGGGGGCACAAGACATCGATACAACTTAAAGGGTGTCAAGGAATTCTGGGGGGGACCCTAAAAAAAAAAAGGGACGATAACAGGGGTGTGAGGAAGCAAGGGGAGGTCAGCCCGTGAGGGCTCCAGTCGGCCAAAGCTGGCAGGTTTGGTCACTAAAAGAGGGGTCAAAAGGGAGAAGAGGGGAGGGGGGGAAATTGAAGTAAGCTCTGAACGTTTCACAAGTTATGACCCCAGATGGAGGTTAAAGAAAGGGTGAAAGAAAAGGGGGAGAGGGGGGAATCCAGAATACTGCAAGGTCGGATTAGTGACGCTATTCTAACGTAGCGATCTGCCATCCCTGAACCAGGGAACAGAGGGGCAAGAACAATACAATGTCTGCTCGATTTGTGGAGGATTCTTTCTCTGAAGTTGATTTATACTGAGGAAGAAAAGAACGAAAGGACTTGGAAGGGATTGCCGGTAGAACAAAAGTGGAATTCCCAAACGTACGGCCAAATTTCATAAAAGTTCAACAATGGGGGGAAAAAACCGTGAGATAGATAGAGAAGGAAAAACCTCACAGTTTGGCTGGGCAGAAGCAAATAAACCGAAGGGAAAGAAGGGGAAAAAGAGAAAAAGTTTAGGAAACACACAAGAAGACTTCGTTGGGAAAATCTCGGCAATTTGGGACCCATTTCTACTTGAGAACAGCGAAATTTTTGGGGCAGGGAGGCTCATTCTGAAGGCCTGGAAAGCCCGAAGGGCTTGTTGGACTACTTGAGAAGGGCAGTGGGAATCAGAGGTATCGCCTAATCCCATTCCCACATCACGCGAACGAAGGCAAGACAAAAGTACTTGTTCGTTAAGTAAGGATAAAAGAGAAAAAGGGGGTTTAACAAGCACGAAAGACCGTGGAAACGTCGGGTCTCCAGAATTTAATATATATGCATCTGGTGGATTTCCTTAATCATATACAAGAAAACTGCGAAGGAGGGGGTTCGTTACTTGCTGGAGATCTATCAAAAAATCATCATGCACACGGCCAATCTTCGGGCCCGCGAGAGGTCGGGACGTCCGAGCTAATGAAAAGGGTGAGAGTCATGGCTGTTTATAGCTTAATGGGGCCAGTTTATGAACTTCCTGAAAGTCGAAACAAAGAATGGAGACTGTTTATGGGAGAAGTAGAGGGGGAAGACCAAGGAGGGGGGGTTTTCGCTAGGGGCTGCAATTGGTTACAATACCCCAACCGCATCTAATGGCGTGACTTTGCCAGCGGATTGAAAAGAAGGAAGGGAAAAAGAACAAATGGGAAGTCTGCGATAGGGGGGTTTCATTCTAGCGACAATTTTGGTTGAAAAAGGAAGGTGCAGAGGGGAACCTTCAAGCTTGTGTGAACAAAAACTAATGGTTGGGGAAAGAGAAAGCCAGGGACGAGCTACCCAATCTCCGTGGAGAAAACAATAACCCCTATGCGGTGGGGAAGAAAGAAAAAAGGGCAGTTAAAAACCAGTGAACCAAGCGAATCCGGGTTCAGTGTTTGGGGGAACACGGTAATCTGAGGGTGACTTGAAACTATGCGCTAAAAAAAAAGTAGGGCCGACGAAAAGGGCGTTTCTCGTTCTTCTCAGGCCGCCTCGGAATGGGAGAGAAAGAAAAAAAAATCTAAGAAAAATATATGACCCCGTTATGTATTTGCTGAATGATGGGGGGAAAACGATAAGGGGAACATTGCGTACCGAGAAAAGGGCAACTTGACATGACGATGAATTGAACATCTCGAAATCGACGCGACCGAGGAAGAGTTCGATTCCGAACAGTCGAGAAGGGAAAGGAGAGAAAAAACAAGTCAGGATCGCTACATTCTTCGCTGTCCAGAAGGTTTCAAGTTGTGCAGACAGAGCAAAAAAAGAAAAGGAAGATGAAAGAAACCTAGCAAAGCGAGGGTACACGGCTATCCAAACATGACAATAGAAGGGCCAACAGCGCAGACCGTTAAGGGAAACAGCTAATGAAGAGACAAAGTCTTGCTTCGGCGATGTCAATCCTCTAGGTTGGAAGGGGCAAGGAAGGAAAATCAAAAAAAAAGGGGTCCACAAGTTTGTGGGTGGTTCAAAAAACCAACAGAACTTCATCATAAGAAAATCCTCTACGTGTTCATAAGGTCAGGAAAAAGGGAGAAGAAAAGACCATCCTGCCGAGGCGTCCGGGCGAAGAAAAGAAAAAACCCAATGGCCGGGAAGGATCCCACCGCCTAGCTTGTAAAAAGACAAAAGACGTCCGTCTTCCTTCAGGATTACCGTGTTTTCCAAACACAGACACCGGGGAGCTTGGGGTCCAGGGGGAGAAAAAGGGGGAGGACAACGTCGGATATATCCGCTATACCACCAGAAAGGGGTGGGATTGTGTTCAAAAGTTTTAAGCGTGAAGAGGGAAAAAAAGGGTGTTGAAAAAGGAGGATCCCCACCGCGTTAAGCATTGCTTTCGACCACTCTTCACCGGAGAAAGGACGCTGAGAAGCAAGACAATAAAGCAAAAAAAAAGCCGATCAAAAGGCGCTGACAAGCGAGATAGAGAGTGGAAAGCACGCATAGAAAGGCTGGTGTTTTTTTCCCAATTGAGGCAATATCGAAACCGCCCAGGTGAGAAGAAGGAGGGGGACAAAAAGAAACACTGAGATTATTCTCTTCCTACGAGGGGGACAGAAAAAAGGAACCAAGGAAAAACTTGGAAACAGCGACTGAAAAAGGGGGCAAAAGTAGATCGGCAGTAACAGATATCCGAAGAATCGGCGAGCGTCCAAAGAAGAGTGGAAAATCGTGAAAAAGAGAGGAGGGCGGGGTAAAATACCAATAAGAACAAAAACAGCCCATTAAAAGTAGTTGGAACAAACGGTATCGGGTAAGGACGCCAACGATGCCAAACTCTAGAATAGTAACGGAGAACCGAATCAGTTTGAAAAACAGTCCTTAAGGGGGGCTTGGGAAACCGCTAGACGCTGTGATCGGCGAGCAACACAAGGTACTTTGAAGGAAGGGAGGTGTAAACGCGGTTCTGTTGGAATGGGCGTAGGAGACATGTGGCATGAAGGCGCGGTAAACGGAGCCAAATCCCTTTTTTTTTGGATTCCCGGCCTGAGAAAGTTTACGGGAAAAGCGGAAAAAACTTTTCCGCTGTTATCACCTAAAGTTGGACCCTCAAGGCCAAGGGTTCAAGGTCTTTGAAGGTAGTCCTTACAGACGGGGGAGGGGAGAATCCGAATCTTTTATCTCGCGCATAAAAGTTTAAACGAAATCGTGCGTTGATTTGTTCAGAAAGAGCAAAAAACAAGGTGACTGCAGGAATCGTCTTCGAAAGGCGACTTGGGATCAATTGACGGTTCTTCACAAACTGGAACTTTGATGAACATGGGGGGCGGGAAAGGGAAGAATGCAACCGATTACGCAAAGCCTTTACAGACCAAAGTAGAGTGCAGGGACCGTGATCTACCTAAACTGAGCATAAGCCCGAATAAGCATCAGGGAGGGGGCGAGAATTTCTGTTTGAACGTGCGGAAAAGGAGGGACAAAAAAAACGAAGTGGGGTCCAGGATGAGGGGCCTACGTTCTCAATCTGTCAATTCAAGATAGGAAAAGGCAGGAGATTACTGTTAATTCCGGGCTTCAGGGGGGCAAGTTCCTTTGCTAGGGGGGGAACTAGGAAGATATAAAATTGGAAAGGGGCTACAACCTACCGCAGCCCAAGATGACGTCTACCTTGCTAAGGAGGGGGGGACCAAAGCCCGCGTTGGGGCAGAAGGGAGAACTGGGGGATACGAAATGAAGCGCCAAAACATAAAAAAACAGTCAAATGGGGTCTGCTGCTTTATCATACAGAAAGTTCGTGACCTGGAAGGGTATAGAGGAATTAGCCTCAAAGAGCGAAGCTAAAAACCACAGAGGAGGAGTAGAGAAGGATCGACGTGGGACTATCATCGATCCCAACTTAAAGGTTAAAAAAAAGGAGGGGGATAAGATAAAACATGCCGCACCTATTTTACTAGCATGGGGGCTAAGGAGGTCAAGAAAAACGAAAAAAGAGCTCCATGAGGACAAACCGCGTTGGGGCACTAAAGTGTCGAAGTTTTAGCCTGTCCTTCTGGGTCTTTCGGGGAGGCTAAAGACGTTCAAGGGAGAAAAGAAAGTGGCAATTCGAACCAAAGGAAGGGGGGTCAAATTAAAGGGGGGAAATCCAGGACAGGGAAATTAATGAATAACTAGGAATAAAAGGAACTAGCGCAAACCCCGTCACACACTGTACTAGTGACACAGGGGGGGGGAAAAAAACAAAACTTTCGAAATGTGATTGTCTGCTGCTTTCTCTGTAAAGGTTTAGGAAGGAGAGCAAGCGTCGGTCTTAAATCTTGCTTCAATCCGTTGCATGTAAAGGGGAAAAAACGAGCACACAAGTGTTCATAAATTTAAACGGGGGGAAAAAGACTTCACAGAAATCGAAGAAATAAGGACGAGTCAAAAGACCAAGGGGGTGGGGGGGGCTTGGAAGAATCTAAAAACGCCCCTGATCCAGGAATACTTGGCGCGCGAGGAGACAAAAAATTAGAGAAGGTTGAGAACTACACACATCTGAAGAATTCTGAAAGAGGAAAATGAAAAGTAAACTCTTCATGAGTGAAAAAGGTATTGATGAACATAAGGAAATTTTTTCCTTCTGGATACAGTCAAAGTCAAAGAGAAGTGAATAGCGCAAACAAAAGTGCTTTGGGATACTGGGAAAAAAAGGTAAGCAAGCGGAAATCTACGACAAGTAAAACACATAGAAATAAACCGACAACGAAATGTCCTCAGAGGAATTGTTGGACAGACAGAAAAAATCGGATCTGTTGAACCAAGCCCTTAAGCATGAACCGCAGTCGGGAACAGCTATGCCGATAGTATTCCTCTGGGTTTTCGGCCGTAATCAGAACAAAAGAGAAATGGGAGGGGTTGGTCTTGGGCTGGTAGGTTGATCGAGAGAACAAGGAAATCTAGATGCAGAGAAAGAGATCAAAAAAGTCTTGAGCCCAGAGCAGAATTCTCGGGGATAAGTCCAGCGACGACAACTTGGAAGGCATTGCTTTTTATAGCTTTAGGGTCAAGTTATGAAATTCAAGGAATCATAAAACGACAAGGAGAAAAGAAAAGAGACGGGTGGTATGGGACGACTAATAGTAGGGACAAGAACAGGGGGGAGATGGTAGATTGGAACAAAGAAACACAAGAAGAAGGTATAACTGCCTTTCCAATGCGATTGGGAATGATCAGACGTGCAGCGCCAATGAGAAACGGAAAGAGAGATGGTGAGATCATCTACATTCATGACGGTTTGGGCTATTTAAAAGGGACTTAAGAAGGGGAAAGAAAAAATTATGAACGACGGTAGGAACAGGGTCAAAAAAGACACCAATGGCTGGTGGATAGCGTCATATATCAAAAGGCTTTAATCAAGGGTGCGCCAACAGTGACCAAAAGGAAAATATGAAGGGGGGAGGGGGAAAAAAAAATAAAGACCTGGAATTGAAGAAGAGGTGACTTGAAGGGGCTACTGCGATGGGGAGAAATTAGTGCTACTTCTAAGTGGTAGGGGCTTATGTAGGCAGGAGGAAAAGAAAGAATTTTCAGAATGATTAACCATGAGACTACAAGAATTGAAAAGTTAGAGGAATGCAAAAAAAGGTTGTAAAAAACAAAACAATCACAAGGGGAAAAAAGTGATAGACAAAACGAAGGGCAAACTTCAACCTCGGAGGACAGCTCATCATCAGACCTCTCGAAGAATGGGCGGGAAAAAGGAAAGGAGATTTTTTGCAAAGAGGGTCATGCGATCGCCTTACAAAGGTCGGATGGAAGAGGGGGGAAGTGGGGGAGAATAGGAAAAAAAAGGATAAAAGAGAGATAGGACACTGACCCCCAAAGAAAAAGTTGGAACAGGCGATAAAGAGCTCTCGAGGCCAACAATCTCATACCGGCAGGAATCGGCCTCTACTCTCGGAAGAAAATGGGAAGAAGGAAGCGATGCAATCCTCGAAGTTTGGACAAGTTTGCCCGAGGAGGGGGAAATATAAGCAATGTACCAAGGTTTTTTTGGGGGGGGAACCAAGAACGTACACCATCCTCTTACACCGGGTATAAAAAAGAGTTGGCAGTATAATTGGAAGAGAGAAAAAAAATATCCGAGGCGGCCTGTCTAATCACCGAAACTCCCAAAGTTCACCCGGAAACTAATTTGAAAGGCACAGCGCAGTAGCTTTTTTCTAAAGTAAAAAGAAAGATCACTTAAAGGAGGAAGAGGGGGTTTTTCCCAACACAGACCCAGTCAGGGGAAGGGGTGGAAAACCGGCAGAAAAAAAAAAAAAAAAAAGGCGTGGGAAGTGACCGCTACTCCACCAGCCATATGGTGGGGGGGTGGTTTCAGTAGTGCCAAAGGTAGGGGTAGCGGCTACTTCCACTGGATAAAATAGGGAGAAAAAAGAGGGAAACTGCTTTCTACCCCGGCCACCCTGAATGGAACTGGAACTCTTAAGGCAACAATAGAAAGGCCCAAAAAATCTCAATGGAACTTGGGAAAGAGGCAGAGCTGGGAGCACCCGCAGTTAAGTATTTGTTACCAATTTGCCAACCGAACATAGCGAACCCTCCCTGGGGAGGCCAGACGGAGAACAAAGACACGTACTCTTATTCTCGTCCGACCGATTAAAGATATTTGAAAGAAAAGGAGGGGGGGAAAAAGGGACTAATAACCAAAAGATCACGGGAAAGTAGAAGTAAGTAGGACCGAGCATCTGAACGTCGTCCCATAAGAGTGGAAAGATCGTGAATCGCCGACGAGGACGGGGGAATAGATAGACAAGAAAGTAACGCAAACACGCCAATCCAGAAAAGAGGTAAAACAGGGGGAAGAGAAGAGGAAACAACGTGCCAAAATCCTCTCGACGGGAAGGGAAGAAGAACGTTAACGTCGTAATTTCTTGGGAACAACTCTCGAAACAAGATGGGGCTATGCGATGCACTAAAAAACAATTACTGGAGAAAAGGTCGCGGAGGTGAAGGGGGATGGTCTACGCCCTTTATTCACGCCCTGAGAAAAAGGGTACAAAAAAAAATTTTGGGGGTATTCACGGCCGGAGAGATGGGACTTAAAAAAAAAAACTTTCAAGCTGGTTATCAAAGCAGAAGTTTTGGGGGAAATCAGGACAAAGTGAAAAGAGTTCACATAGAAGTCCTTCCGCTTTTTGGGTTGGAAGAAATATCGAATTCATGGGTTCTCGCGCGGAGGAAGATGTCGTAAAATTTCAGGGGAGAAAAAAAAGACAAAATGTAAGCAAGGTAGTCTTCGTCAAAAAATGAATATTGACGACGGAAAAAAACTGTAAATGTTGATGAAAAGAAAAAAAGAGAACAGGGGGAGGAAGGGGAATCGGAAATACGATTACGCAAGAATTTCAAGGGACCACGATAGGAAGATGGATCGAAGTAGAAATAAATAACGCACAAAAAGGAGAGACAGCCTTTGGAAGGGGGGAACGCAACAGTGTCCTCGACAAGGTTGTTTTCCCGACTATGCTACTTCTCATAGAGAGAGGAAGAGAGGAGGGAGGTTCCTTCTCTGCCTTCCTTTGCACCTTTCCTGGGAGGAGGAAACTAAAGGATGGGGGAAGAACTTGCAAAGAATAAAGCCAAACGAAAAAGGCCCGACTTACTGGCTAACTTGAGACATCTTTTTATTTACCAAAAGAAAGCGGGGTAAACGGACAAAAAACGGGCAGACGAAAGGGGAGTCATCCAAAGGAAAGCCCGTCAAATAGTGAGGAGGCGTTGAAACCAAAAACCAAACAAAACCCGATCGTGAACATTAAATTGGGTGATCTCTAGAGCAAACCGGAATCGAAAAAAGAAAAACAAACGGTGGAGGGAGGACAGGATGGAATGTTTTCTCATCATAAGATAAAACTTAAATGTTCAAAGAAAGTGAGCCAGAGAGAAAAAAGCCTAGTTGCAGGCTCATGGTGTGTTATAGCTGGGAAATCAGCCGGGCCATAAAAAAAAGGAGACAAAAGTTTAATTATTGGGTGGACAAAAAAGAGGTTCGGCAAGTGAACGTACTTGGGGAAAGGGGGAGGAGAGGAGCAAAAGTTCCCAGTTTACTTCCCAAGGGGGCGGGGTCGAAGCCCAAGGAAAAGTGAAGGAACAACGGGAAGAAGGAAAAATCGGAGGTCGACTTTCGTAAGACCGATGAAACAGGGGGCCGAAGAGGGAACACAGCACACGGAACACCCTTGGAGAAGGTAATAAAAGGACGACAAAGAAAAAGACGCGATGATGAGGGGAGAAGGGAAAGGAAAGAGTCGAGAACTTATTGGTCTGTAAATTCTTGAGGAAAATCGGTCAGTTGGAACGGAAACCAACTACCAAGAAAGGGAAGGGGGACGACAAAACGTCAAAGATAAGTCGCAGTTACGAAAAAATTCAGGGGCAGTACACTGGTGGAGGGGAACAAAAAAAAGGGGAGGAATACAGACGCGAAGATAACAGATTCCGGGGGGACTGAAGACACACCGCGGAACCCTCTTTATGAAATATAAACGGCTCGCATTGAGGGAAAAAAAGTAAGGGAAAGAGGGGGATGTGTAATACGGGGATCAGTCAAGTTCTCAGTCCAAAATCCACAAGTGGTCTTGAGTAAGGGAGAGCCGTCATTTAATCAAGCGTGATCTGAACGAAAAAAACGGAACCCGACGCGACAACGAATGACGAAAAAGTACTTGGGGGGAAATGGCATCGAAATAACCTCGAAGAGGAGGTTTAAAAGGCCCTCCTCCTGACACGACGTCGTTTCTCCATTCATATGACGAGGAGGAGAGGGGGGGATGGAACTAATCAGATACCGGAAACGCTTAGTCAGGGGGGTCTGTTGGGGGGGGGGAGAAGGCGAGGCACCGCAAAGAAAGGAGCACGAGAGTTCCCAAGCTGGAAAACATGACGACGCGCATGAATTCTCGGACTAAGTGTCAGAAAAAAGGGGGAGGGAAACACTTGGGGATAGCTTAATTTTTCAGTTAATAAGGAGCGTGAGAACGAACTACTTGGGTAGAAGATGAGCAGACAGCGGGTTTCTCTATTTGTCGCAAATTGGGCAATACAACCGAACGGAGGAAGTGAAAAATGCTATGTCTCGCGTTTCAGCGCCAGCCTCGGGGGAAGGTGGGGTGAAGTCAGAGATATGGGTGAAAAGAGAAAAAAAACATTCATGACTTGTGAGTCAGACGGAACGAGTGGTGGAGCAAGAAACTTAAGGGTGAATCCGGGAACTAAAGAAAAATCCCTTTTCTAAACAAGAAAAAAACTAGGCTTGTGGATAGCAAGAATAGGAAGAAAGAGGGAAAGGCTGGTCGCCACCAGTGACCCATAGAATCATGTTTTGTCTGGGGGGGGAAAAAAACTTGGGGGAGCGGAGAAGATGTCTTTAATAAAAGAGTGGGGAAAGGCTGGCCGAAAAGATAAATACGTCGATTTGGAAGTGGCAAAGAGGTTCTTCACCATGCCTCCTCGGAAAATGGGGTAGTGGAAGGAAGCAAGGCTAAGTGCCAATATATGACCCGGGAAGTATTTTTCTGACTTGCGGGGGGGGGGGTGATAAAAGGAAAGTGTAAAAGAGTAGACGAATATCAAAAGGGAATTGAAACCTTGAGTTGACAGCAAAAAGCAGACTCTCTCTACCGGGCAGTAGAAAGTTTCGATTCAAACCACTCTCGGGTGGGGAAGAATGTGCTAAAAAAAGCCGGTAATAAAAAAAAAAAAAAAAGAAAAAAAAAAAAAAAAAAAAAAAAAAAAAAAAGAAAAAAAAAAGAAAAAAGAAAAAAAAAAAAAAGAAAAGAAAAAAAAAAAAAAGAAAAAAGGAACAAAAAAAAAAAAAATAAAGGGACAGCGTCTAGTTCATTGTGCACTAACTCCACCCCACAAAATTGAGGAGGGGGGGGGGGAAAAAAAAAGAAAAAAATGACACTCCAGACAGCAAGTGGTCCGCTAGTACGCATGACTACGAGGAACACAAGCAGACCTTTCCTTCAGATGAACCGATACTTCCTGTAGGGAGGGATAGGAAGAGAAGGGGTTTCAATCCCGAAGGTTCAATTTGAAATATGCTTTATGCGGGATACGATTTTCCAGGTGTGTTGTTCACAAAAAAATCAACCGACTCAGAACGGGCATGTGGCAACTGTTAAATCCTTCTACCATCGAGAGGCGGCCTGGCAGAACATAAGAAATCGCAACTATTTGCGGACATCGCAGGGAAGGGCTGTTCAAAAAGAAACGAACGAGAGAAAAGGTCCAGAAGAGTACCGGGGGGGGGGCCAAAAACCGAGGGTAAGGGTCACTGGTTGTCTCCCCCTTGAGGAAGAGCGTGGGATTATGACCTATCAAGCAATAAAGGGGTAGGTGTCCCAAGGCATTTTGTAGAGGCTTCGACTGGCAAAAGGGAGGAGTACGTAGAAGACCCATAGTTCAAGCTGAGAAAAAAGGGGGGACAAAGAAGGGGCCGGATTCGAACAACAAAATATCGCAATACTTCCCCAAAAGAAGGAAGCATGGGGAGCTGACACGGCAAGCAAATCGGGGGGGAAGGCACTCACGAGCGGTCTGTTGTATGGGGGACAAATTACGAAACGAACAAGAACGCCAAAAAACTCAGATCGTCGAAAATAAAAAAGGGTCGGAAAACCATTAGATTTCAAAGAACCAATTACGCTATCCGCAGCAATGAAGAGACACTGGGGAAATAGGAGGACGGGCTTATAAACATATGCCGCGGAGTCCAGAATTGAAAGGCGTGAGAGCAGAGCGTTGCTGGTCAAGAGAGATAAAAGAATACGGCAAACAAGCCCAGCGAAGAGGTCCGGTATCTTATTCCTGACAAGCCAACTGATGCCGAAAAGGGGGGGCATATGCCGAGACCGAAAGTTTCCCTTCTTTAAAGGGAGGGGGAAACCGGCGACAAGGGGACTAAGGGGAAAGGCCAAGACAGTACTTTGAGAAGGTCCCGTTTTCGCGGGGCATGTGGGGAAGGGGGGGAGAGGCAGAACGCTTGATTCAAATGACGGAGAAAGGTAAAAAGGAAAGTGGGGATCAAAGGCAATGAAGGGTAGGGGAAACTCCGACACCCTTTCCGCTGTTAGCATACGACATTTTCACCTAACAGCGAGGGGGGACAGATGTACACCGAACGATCCGGACCGCGGTGTGTATGGGTCAGAACTACTCGAGGCTGTTATCTCGACTCAGGACCGAGTCCAAAAAACATTGTTGAAACCAAGCCCAAACGAGGCAAGATCGTCTCGGACGGAAGAAGTGTTGCTTTGACTTTCTTCCAAACCCTGAAAGTGGGGATGGGAACATTTTTGAGGAAAGTTGGGGAAGGGAAGAAAGGATGAGCTAAGGAAAACAAATAACGGGTCTGATGGCCGTAAGTCACAAAAAGAAAACATAGCAGAATCGCCTCCGGTACGGTTTAAGCGTACCAAAAAAAAAAGAAAAATGAGTGAAGAAAAGGTGTTCCATCAGTAGGCAAACTGTTCTCAATAGGAGTCACTATAGACAGAAGAAGAGTGGGAGAGGCCTTTCACATAAAGGAGTCACACGACCCATTCTGGGGTCATAAATGGGAAAAGGTCACGCAGAGCTAAAAAAAATAAAAAATAAAACTGAGAAAATCTTTTAGGGACCCAAAGCAAGCTTTTGTCGAAGGAAAATAGGGGAAACGCGACACGCCAATAGCTGAACACCCCTGATACCGTCAAATATGTGGAAAGGGAAGACCGTCCGTGAACCTTTCAGTGGGATAGATTAGGAGCAAAAGGGAACGATCAGGAGAAAAAAAAACAGCGCGGAGGAAAGAAAAAGATGACGTGGGCTCAGCAGCTAAAACTAAATTTCCGACTTCGGTCCTAGAAAAGAAGACCTATTTGAAACGGGAGGCAGGGTGGGGAAGAAAATTTGGCGGTAAAGCCGCCGTGGAAATCGGGACTCCAGAGAAAACTCTTCGGGGGGGAACACGAAAAAAAGGGAAGCAAGTGAAGCAGTCAAGGAGTGTCTGAGATAAACGGGAAAAAATGAGGAAACCCAGAGGGGAGTTTCTAAGCCCAAGGAACTGGGACAAAGGAACCGGAAATGAAATAAAACTGCTGAGATTAGTGAAGACGATTAGAACGTGAACTAGAGAAAGAATAGGAAAAAAAGGAGGATCATGGGCCGGGAAGTCAAAAAAAATGCGCGATGGAGGAAGTTATTCGGCGAGGACTTTTATTTATACTGGGAGAAAGACTGCCAGCTTGGTGGGAGTGGGCGGGAGAAGGAGAATTTACTTTTCCCAAACGTACGCCAAAATGGGTTCAGAAAAGGGACAGGGGGGTGGAAAAAATCCGCATGAGACGATGAAAGGAAGAAAAAAAGAGGGGGTTTGGGCTGGCAAGCAAAGAAAACTCACAAGCTAGAGACGTGCGCGCGAGATAAAAGAGGCGATGTCTAGGAAAATCTGAAGAACTTCTTAGTAATACTGAACGGAGGGGAGGGGGGGGAAAAGACTGGATAATCGGAGGGGTCACAGTTAATCAGGACAAATTCTCTGCATGTAATCCCAAACAAAGGGGGAGGGGGGGGAGCTGGGGAGCCGGCAGTGAATCAATGGAGGATTCTGAAGAGCACAGAAAAAAGACAAATAAGGATCAAAGACTTGTGTGCTTGCACTCCTATCACCTCGTATCTGCGGGGGTTAACAAGCAAAAGGGTAGAGGGTACAAGCTCGGTTCTCCAGTCATCGGCAGAATGGGGGATCGGGGGGAAAAAGAAACTAAGACAGACAACGCTTCGCGGCAGGGGGTTTGTCAGGACTTACTTGGATCTGAGAACCCGCAATCGAGATTCTCTCAAAGGAGTTCACTCTTCTTGGGACAGAAACGACAGGAAAGAAAAGAGAATCCGAGCTACTGGACCCGTTGAGAGTCCACATTGAGTTGAGGGAAAGAGCTTGGGCCGTTTATAAGTAATATCGAAAAAAAGACACAAAGGTTATGGGGCCGGAAGGGGGGGGGTCAGACCAGGTCGGGTTTCGCTTAGGGCAATTGGGTACAAATAAACAACCATCGAGCGTGCCGTTAAAGCTATTGAATAGCGAGTGGAAAAAAAAAACAATGAAGAGAGTTGGGAGTCTCAAAGATATTTGTGGTGCCAGACGAAATCTGGCCATGACAGGACGGGTGCAGAGGAAAAAAGGACCGGAATGTTTAAAAAAAAAAGAGTGTGGCTCCCTCTTATGGGGATGAGGAATTCGAAGCGAAAAAAAGAAAGGAAAACAATACACCTAGGGCTGGGTATAGCGTGAAGAGATCACACGCTTTGAAAAAGGGCGGCGCCAACAAAAATGACCAATCGCAGCATTTTGAGTGTTGGTAAACACTGTAATACAATAGGGGCAAGGGGGAATAGGGGTTTCTTTTCGGAACTGTCGAGTGAAAAAAATTATGTTCTACGGCTGGGGGGGAGGGGGCGAAATTTGATAGAACAGGCCGGCCCACGAAGCATAGGTTTTAGGAAGGAGTCACCAGCTACGACAGCTATACCCTTTGAAGGATGGTGGACTAAAAGGATGGGGGGGGGAGAACAAACAAATTACATCCTTGGAAATTGCTTCGACCGAAGAAGCAGAAGGAAACTTGGAAAAAGGAGTGAATCGCAGACGGCAGGAACGCGACGCGACCGGAAGTACGGTCCGGACCGGTCGAGAATTGTGGCCTCTCTCTTCTTACTGATCGTCTGTAAAATTTTCTCGTAAGTATGTTGGGATTGGGGGGGAGAGAGAGAAAAAAAAAAAGAGGAGTATAAGAGAGAATGCACAACTGACACTCCTTCCCGGTGGGACTAAAAGGGAAAAAACGGCGATCCGCCATAAATCGAGGAAACCACAAGAGGAAGAACGTTAAAGGAAAGCCCTCTACGGAAGTGAAAGCGAGCTTCCTTCTTCACGGCGATGGACAAACATATATTTGGAGGGTGGGGGAAATTAAAGGGGGTCACGCAGTTCCCCATTGATTTGTTTTTTGGAACACAAAAACTCACACAAAAGAAGGACGGGGCAAGGGGGATTATAATGGGGAGAGACGGACGGACAAGATGGCCGAGAGCCTGGCTAATCACCTATCAAAGCAAATTCAGCCTATCACTAAAAATTTGGACTCAAAGGAAAAGAGCGGTGCGAAAGCCACCTCCCGTATACTTCTCCATAGGATTACCGTTGGGGGACCAAAAAACTGCGAGGATTGGTAAAGGGGGCACCTGGAGCAGCGGTGAGAGATCAAACCAGCCAATTTTGCGTTTGTTTCACAAAAGGATTGTTTTCAGGCTTGGGAGACGGGAAAAGGGGATTCAAATTAAGGTAGGAGCCACACGATTGAAGGCATTTGAGGACCACTGCCACCATGCGGATGGGGGAGGGCGAGCAACAAAAAGAGGCTTCCACCAAATCCGATCATTTGCGCGGGGACACGCGATATTCAAGCGCGGGAAAGAAAAAAAAATCATCTTGAGGTGGATGTGTTAAAACGTTACGCCAATAGAGGGGAAAAAAAAAGAACAGGGAAGACCCCTTAGGAGCAACCACGGGGACATTCTCGGCCAACACGATGAAGGAATTTGGAATAAACGGAAACAAGTAGCTATCCCCAGAATCCACGGGAAAGAGCTAGGAAAAGTACTTATTCCGAGAATCGGACGCAGGGAGTCCAAGAGAGGGGAACGAAATCTAGAGGAGGGTTGCGCAAGATATCAAAACGAAGTAACGAAGACAACAAGCCCATGTCTAAGAGTTAAGGGGGTGAGGGAGAGACACCAGATGTCCATCAATCTATGGAAAAATATAAGAGGAAACAGAAAAAACGTTCGGCTTAGCTTGGTAACAAAAGGGGCAGCGAAAAGTGACGCAATTCCACGAAACAATTACTTTGAGAATTGAGGTTGAGGTCGTTCTTTGGAAAATGGGCTTCAGAAGGAAGGGTAAACTGCAGCCCCCATCAACTAGACACAAAGGGAAACAGGGTGTGGGTGGGAAGCAACCCTGATAAGTGGAGAGCCCCGACGAAAAAAACCAAAATTTCCGATGTTTATCATCTACATTTTCCCGCATTCAGAGAATTTCATATTCCGGATAGGGCCAGGGGGGGAAGAAAGAGAGGTACTTTTAGGCGCGCGCGACAAAGCACTGGCGATCGGTCGTTAGTGAAAGGTACCAAAACCCGGTACTGCCGAGGAAGGGCGGAACTAGGAAGTTAATCTTGGGACGTCTCTTCACAACCGGGAAAATTTTGATGAACATTTGGCGTAAGGGGGGGAGGAAACCCGATTACGCAAGAATGCAGAAAAGAGATGGCAGTCGGGGATAGAAGTCTAAATCTGAAAGCTACAGAATAAAAAGAAAATAAAAGGTACCTTGTCGGTGAGTCGGCAAACCCTGAGGTCCCTCTACCCGGGGGGTCCAAGGGATGTCAGAATAGGGGGGATTAAGGGACTAATAGGAGAAAAACAAAAAGAACAGTAGATTCTGGATTTCATCCGGCTTAATGAAAAGGGAGTGAGAAACAAAAACATGCGGGGGGAGAAAATGTGAGGGAGAACCTACCGAACGAAGCTGAAGATAACTTTCTACCCCTTTGAGTTACCAACCGCCGCTTTTTGGGCAAGCGGGGAAAGGGGAACACCGGCGGACCCGCAAAAGGGGAAAACAAAAGAAAACACAAGCAACAAAGGGTGCGGCTGCTTTGAGAGGGACCGAAGTCGTGAACCGTAGTGGTACGGGGGGGGGGGAGCCAAGCG
>Ga0179591_1286213_pt1 | contig 15874 bp, 15 predicted proteins | sample CZOMad2_1_08_16f_FD_182891 | JGI IMG/M metagenome (GOLD analysis project Ga0179591, IMG submission 182891) | Vadose zone soil fungal communities from Angelo Coast Range Reserve, California, USA - CZOMad2_1_08_16fungal (PacBio error correction) | ecosystem: Environmental > Terrestrial > Soil >...
ATTTTGAGCTGCTCTCAATGGGCATCCGACAGTAATGGAAAAGAAAACGAACAAGACGAAGTGTAATGTTTCCAGACCTTCGATTTCAGCCGAAATCGGTCCTACGGCGGAAAGACCAAAAGGTATCGGGAAAGGAACTCATGATGTTGAAGATCTGTTGGGGGTGAAAGGGAATAGCGACAGAGCGCTCAACTCGGACAGATTGAGGGGTTCGGTGTTTCAATTTCACGAAAGGAAATTTGAAAGAACTCGGACGATGAAAAACTAGGAAAAAAGAAAAAATTGGGGAAATGCCAGGTCAAGACCGCGACAGATCAAGATAAGGAAAGGACAGGGCGCGCACAAAGAAAGGTGCCGCTCAAATCGTGCCAAAACAAGGGGGAAGAAACGGGGAGACGCCTGGAAAAGGGAGATGGGAAGAATAGGGGCCTGTAAATTCTCTAAGAACAAAACGCGCCGAAATGGCTTCCTGCAAACAAAGCTACAAAGATAAAGAATTCAGATCTTGGAAAACCAAAATAACATTAAAGAAAAGCGGTGAGGAAGCAAAAGTCCACGCAGTCAGTTGTCTGTGTGGGGGTTTCGGAGGGTGGAATAGACACACAGCAAGACTAGTAACCGGGGGGAAGGGTAATCATAGGGTCTGAAATAGGAGAAACTGAGGAGAGGCAGGTAACGTTGAATTTGGGGGTGGTGGTAGAACCGGGAAAAAACAAGTGGAGCATCAGACCCGCCGTGTTCCCAGGACAAGGTAAGGGGGGACAGTGTAGGGGGGGGGGAGGCCAATGCTGGGGGTAGAAAAACTGCCTAACTCAGCCACAGGTTAAAAGGTAAAGAAGGGGACCGCGTTTACTCGAGGTCAGCAAAGAAGGAGTGGGTTAAGGGAAAATAATAAAAAGGGATCGGGTGAGGCGCGCGTGTTTCTGTGGGGTTTTATAGCCCATTGGCCCTGTCAAAAGAGAAGTGGGTGAAAAACTTCCACCCCTTGGAGATCCTCAAATGCGTTAGGGGGGCCTTCCACAAGTATAGAGAAATTGGGGGGGGAAGGAGAGTGGGCAGGGGCAGATCGAAAAAAGTGGCGTTCAAATGCAAGAACTGATCAAAAGGCACCGGACTTTGCGGGGCGCCGTAGTAAAAAAAGACGCTCTTCATGAAACGAACCGTCCCAAATGTCTTAACACTATTCTGTGGGGAGGGGGGGGATGTAAGTTGCCATGGCCGCGTACAATTGGCACTGAAGTCTAAAGCGGTTCCATGCCGAATCTGAATTAAGCTGCCTGGATTCACGGAGAGACGGGAAATTGGGGACCAAAAAAGACGGACGGTATTGACGGAAGGCATAATGCAACACCCCCCAAAGGTGCAGAGAAAAGCGGCCCGCGCCGAATAGCAGTCTGATTGTGTGTTCGGAAAAAGGAGATCGCCAGACAGCGAGAAGAAAGCAATTAAAATAAAAAGAAAGACAGGGGAAATTTGAAAAAAGGAAAGGCCCAGTAAGAACCACTAAAACAATGAAAAGATCCAGTGACGGGTACTGGAGGCCTATGAGGGAGTCTAAGGGAACCCAATCGGTAGGGGGTCAGTGTTCGAGGCGACCGGGAGCAAGTGGGAGAGAGAAAACCAAACTTACAAATCTTACAAGCGGAGGGGGAGAAACAAGACTGGTGTACGCGCTACCGACAGCATGCAGAACAAGAGATAAAAAAGGGTAGGGTTGCCACAGGTGGCAGAAGGGTGCCAAATGTCACATAAAGCTTATAAATAAGTCCAAGAAAACGGGGGGGACGGAAGGAATACGAGGCCCTTCTATTCTGTCAAGAAGAGGCCAATACAGGGGCGGGTGACCTTTTGGGAGAGAGGGAAGGCGGTCAGTGAGGTACCATGGGGCATATGGCGGAGTCGTCCTTTATGCATAATTAGAATCAAACATACGGCCGTACGGAACAAGCCCTTCCAACTAGGGGAAAGGGAGGGGCAATGGGGGGGGGGGATGCCAGGGGCGGCATTCCTCTAAGGGGGGAACCAAAAAAACCACACTTAAATAAATAATGCGAACGACGTTGGGAGGGAAAATTTTAGACACGACGGGGCAAGTTCGCCTTCATTAGGTAGAGAGACCCTTTCTTTTACTATTTCAGATACCGAAAAAGAAGGGGAAGGTTGAAGAGGTGGCCGAACTCCTTTCGCAACTCTCTGGACTGTTCTTGTACAAAGCAGGCACTGGGGGCTTTACGCAACGGTGTTATAAGGGACGCGGAAGGGCGCTAACCGGTTTCAAAAAGTAGGATGTTAACGCAGGGGTTTTCAGCAAATCATAAGTGAAATGCAGGGAGTACTGGTGAGATTTGGGGGATCACTATCTATTCATGGCAAAGAACCGGGGGGGTATTGGTCGCGCAAGGGTGAGTGCGCGAACATTATGATTGGCCTTATATTAGCATTGAGAGGGGATTAATATAGGAAAAAAATATATTATGCCTACAAAAATAAGGACAGATATGAGATGAAGGGAAACCCTGGTAAGTGGAACTTAACCACTCCAGACTAAGGTCGAGGAGAAGCTGATGAATGTCAGGAAACTAAATACAACATCTTACAAGGGGAAATAAAAGCAGGAACGTTCGATACGGAGTATCACTTAAAAAATCGCCATACTAGATGATAGAAAGGCACGGAAATTGAAAAGTGAGGTATGCGAGGTAGGATTTCCAAAGGGAGTTACCACAACGGATTCTGGTCAAATTGAGGCGAAAGATCTAATATGAGAGTGAAGAGAACCGCTTGCGGGAAAAAGAACCGAAAAAAACGGAGGTGGGGAAAAGTAAAAGGGGTCGGCGTGGCGGGTTGTTTCCGCCACGAAGGTGAAAACGGGGGGTCAGCGTGCCAACGAGTGAGGAGCAGCCTTACGACGGTGAGGGAGTATTGTAAAAAATAGAAGATTTGGAAGGAAGGGGCCGGGAGGAACTCGGGCGTTGGTCTAACGTCATACTGGAGGGTACCTATTGTGGTAAAATGGGTGCTCAAGGAAGAACTCGGAGCACAAAGAGGCGAAAAAGGGGAATAAGTCAAATGGTTTGAAAGATGCCGAGTCAGTGAAATGGCAGTGGAGGGGGAGATATGGGGTCTCCAGGACACAAATTTGCAAGAAAGGGGTGAAGTTCGAAGAAAAAGGTCGGATTTCCATGTGAAGATTTTGGTAAAAAAAACGAAAAAAGGGAATCGAGGAGAGAGAGCTCGGCCCGGCCAGAAAAGGGTTAGACAAACCAAGGTTAAGGAAACGGGGCGTGGCAGAAGTGTGGTTGGTAGGCATATAGAGAGCACAACAAAAGAGAGGATGGGAAAGAGCGATATGAGGAAACCAGGGAAGTAGAAAACAGCAGGGTAAGACCCGTGGGGGGGGTCAGGGAGCCGTGAAGGGAAGAAGAGGGAGCAGATACCTGGATTACGTTGGTCAAAAAACGAAAAATCTCAAAAAAGCAAGACCAGAAGTTTGGACGAAGAGGAGAACCTTGAGGGGCAAGGGTCGCAGTGAGAAAAATTTGAAACACACAAACGAATTGATCTGGGGGATCATCTTATCACGGGGGACCGAATGAGAGGGGGGAGACGGAGAGGTTGAAGAAGAGCGAGGTGAAGATAGAAAGAAAGAAAGGAAAGTGATTAATATAAAAGAAGGGGAAGGGGCTCTTCCAAAAAGAAGGAGATTGAATCGAAACAACTCCTAACAGAGTAAAAGGCATGAGCATCAATCTTAAAAAAGGTAACTCAGGCATGAAAACTGAAAATAATTATCAAAATTCAACCGACAGAGGTTTAAGGGACCTTCTCCGCAGGCGCTGAAAAATAAGCGCGCGAGAGGAGAGCAAGTTTGAACCACAGGGGTCCTCCCCTAGAGAACTCACTAACCGCTGGATCATAGTAATTAAGGGCCATAATGCGCGCCAGTCGGCCCAAGACAGCAGCAATCTAAAGAACTGAGGGGGGGGGGGGGGAGTTCAAAGTTTTATTCAGGTAAAAGAACAGGACTAGCTGAGGCGGCCTGAGTCGGATTACAGGTCCTGGACGGTAAAAGGTCATACTCGCATCGATGAACGCATTTCTCTGGACAGAATTGAAGAAACTGGATATTCATCACCCATAAAATTACGCAAGACAGGGAAAAAGGGTAACTACCGTTCGCTCAACGCCGGGGAGCGGGATACAGACAGTGACCATAATTCATAAAACTGAGGCGCCTTTTAAAATGGATGGGGAAAAGGTACCAATCTTCCAGAACGATCCTCGCCGGGGAAGGATCCGTCATGGAGGAGTCCTGAGGACAACTGAAAGCAAGCGAAAGACCTTCTTCTTACCAAGAAGAAAAAATGTGGGAAATTCACCAAGACGCGGGCCATTCGTGGGTCGGGGTATTGCGAATAGAAAAAGGGAGACCGAAACTGGAATGGGAACAAGGGGACCTTAATCAGATTGTATGAAAAGAAGAAAACTGAGGGGAAAAATTCAATGTCGGTAAGTTGGGGGGGGGTAGTCACAATCGAGTCCGTAAAGAGTTTGAAATCAAAGGGCAAGAAGGGTAATCCAAGGTTTAATGGGTGGTCTGCCCGGCTGAAGGAAAAAAAAGAGACTGGCCTAATAGGGGGGAAACGGGGAAGAATGTCAAAGGGGACCGAAAGCTCTATAAAAGGATCCAAGAAGTAATTCGATTTAAGGGGTGGAGATCTTGTAGTCTGAGGGTTCTTGGGGATTGTCAAGGATTCTGCCCTAAAGGAAGGAAAGAGGAAGGTTGAAAGGAAACCCCGGGTTGAATAAATGCTCATTTGCGGGAACTTTCCCACAAAAAACAAAAAAAAAGGTGGGGGAAAGACAAAAGTAAGCTTTTGAGATTGGTAATTCTGGGGGGGTGAAGCCTAAGACCTTTTCTCCCGGGAGAGTCAAGGGAACGGACCAAATCAAAACGCCTGAGAAAAGGAAAAAGAATCCGTATAGAGGCTGAGGTGAGCGAAGAATCCGTGTTGAGTGGGGGGGGGATGACCCCGTCCGCGTAAAAAATGCGCCAAGGGTAGGGTAGCGGGGGTCATGCCATGAGTCGCGAGCTCGTTGTATGGGACCAAAAGAAGGCGCAAAGCGGGTGCAAGAGCTCAAAAAAAACCAGGGGGGAAAAAGAGAGATGCCGCCAAGATTGCCGAAATACTGGAGGGGAGGTTGGACCAAAGAAGAAGAGACTGAATACGCTAAGCATATTTCAGGGGAACCTCTACCCCTAAGCAGGGAGAAATTGTAAGGAAAACGGAATCCAACACGAAAACCGGGAAGATGAGCGCACAAAATTTTAACGTGGAGGAAAAGGGTATATTAGCGAAAGGCGACATCGGTTTGGAGAAGGGAAGGAAGCTGCGCCACCACAAGAAAGGGAAAAAGGACCACTGGTTCCGAGGCGTAAACAAAGTAAAAGTCTTCCAAGCTTGGAAAAATGTAGACACTGGTGGAACTCTACCGAAAGCCCCAACCAAACCGGCAATGAGAATCGGGATCGAGGGAATTTGGACAACATTCTATAAGGCCTGGGAATCATCAAACAGACACGAACCGACGCGAAAAAGAGATGACTTATCTTCTTACAGGCTCCAATCCTCAGGGCTTCCAATGGGAAAACAAAAAAGACATGCGTAAGGTATTCAAGAGATGGCACATATATTGAGGGAAGGGTAGGACCTACATCAGAATCGTGCGCGGGGGGGAAAAAAGACTTCCAAAAGTCAGTCAAGGGCTGGGACTTCAAGGGGGAACATGGATAGGGGGAAGACACACCACAAAAAGGAAGTCATCCGTTTGTCTGATGAAGGGTCAAGGGGAAAAAAAAAAGAAGGTTTATTGGGGGAAGACCGGGGTAACGTCTTAGTTCGAGTCTAAAACCCGGGATGGTCGATTATTCACTCAAAGTAACAACGAATGTAAGAGCTGGTGAAGTGCATCAAGAGATGCTGGGGGTTTTCATAAAGGAAAGGAGCTGTAGAGGTTCTTCTCAAGGACGAAGAACCGAAGCTAAGAAACCAGCACTTGAGAGAGTTTGGGATCGATGGGGAGAATACTTGCAACTGTCTAGGAATTTATTCACTTTGTTTTGGTATGGGGGATTCTAAAAAACCGCTTTGACCGGATAATTTCCCTAGCGGAGCCGGGGAATGGGATGAGCGAGGAGAAACAGGCCTGAAGCCAGAGCCACGCGCTCCTCTATAGAGTGATGCACCAAACAGTTAAGAAAGGGAACCAATCCGAAAAAGTCAGGCGCGGCGAACGGAAACTGACTGGGCGTCCTAACTCCAAATCTAAAGACACTCCCGAATGAGGTTGGGATGCATGATGATGAGGACAGAAGATCCATCGATAGGGGGAAGGAAAAAATAAAGAAAACAGTAGACGGAGTTGAAAAAGTGCTTCTCAAGCTGACCCTAAGAGGAGCAACTGAAAGGAACGCTCAGAAAAAATGAGGAGTAAATCTCCATCAAAAGGAGCTTTCTGTCCCCCTGTACCTTTGGGTTTGGGGGGCTCCTTTGCAAAAGGCGGTAGGGGGGTCACAACGGCGGGTAAAAAGTGTTAAAGAAGAGTGAAACGCATCCTTTTACTCTTTCTGATGGGGGGGATGAGGGGGGGAGAGACCTCTATCCAAAGAGAGGGGTTTTGGTGCTACTTGTCAGAAAGAAAAAAAAGTTCAAGGTTTTAGGTGGAAAAACGAGGAACGAAATCGAATATCACCTCGACGAAACCAAAGGGGAAATGAGGTCACAGTAAAAAGACATCAATTACAATTGTCGGGAGGATATGGTGACTCGTTCCACTTCGAGCACTAAAATTTCAAAGCTTCTTCGAAGAACAGGAGGGGGAGGGGGGGATTCTCTTTGAAAATGTTGGTAGTAACACAACGGAAAAGAATGAAGCGCTGCGCGACGAGCGTCATAACCATGACGTCACAAAAAGTGTCATTCTTTGCGACGCCTTGGTTGAAGAATATAGAAGAAACGGTTAAGAAAAAGAGAGTATATGAGAAAAGCGAAAACACAGGGATGAAAGAAGTTGGGGGTGCTAGGACAAGGCGGGATAGAGACCGCGATTACTCCGTCTTCAAAGTGGGGAACTCAAGAGACACGAGAAAGGACCAAAAGCCCAATATGCTAAAATGAGTTAGCAAAGGTGTTGGGAGAAGTGGGAGAAGACCACGACAATTCGAAAAGTCAATCCTTAGCAAAAAAAAAGGTGAGAAGGAGAGTCTCAGTTGAGAAGAATCGAGTGAAGGTACCAGGATCAATTAAAAAAAAATAAGAATAATTAAGTAAAGAAAGGGAGCTATATTCCAAATCAAAGATTTACACGCCTAACAGAGGAAAAAGGGGAGACCCACGCGGTGGAAATCTAAAGGTTGAAAAAACCAAAATGGCGGAAACCAGGAAACTCCGAAAAGGGAAATGAAAAGGGAAAGTTCCGGAAGGGGGGGACTTCTCAAACATTCCCGAGGAGAGAGAGAGAATTTTCACAAGAAGCCGGGTACCGTCTGTCAAATCCCCGCACTCCAAAAAAAAAACAAAAGATACGAGGAGTTGGAAAGGCGAGTCGAAGGAACGCTCCTCAGATCAGGGGGAAGTGAAACGGGGTGTGGGGACTATGAAATGTTGGGGGGGACGGAAAAAGCGCGCGGTCGACAGGGAGAGAGTGAAAGAGTGGTGACCTGTTGGAACCTTTTTCAAAGAGAGAGGAGTGTCATGGGCTCAGGGGATAATCAGTGGTCTGCCGATAGTCAAACCCATCGAAAACATCTAGATCCGTAAATTAACGACCGGGTGCTAATCAACGCCGGCGCGTTCCACGAGAAAGAGCAAGAACCCCAATTTTCATCAAAGGAGGTCAGGATGAAATGGGAATGACCAAGTTGATTCAACTCTCTCACAAAAAATCGGGAGCCAGGCCTAGGAAGGGTAGCCAACTTAAAGAATCTAAGGACGGCGGCTGTACATAACAGTAAAGGAAATCACAACTTCCAGCGATTAGAGGGGAGTGTAAGATCGAACAGAACAGAACAAAATACTAAGGTACACGTTTCTGGGGGGAAGAACTCATAAGGTTCTAAGGACCGCCAAAACGGAGGGAAAACATTTCGGGGGGTGGGGGTGGTGTTCACCGTATCGTGAAGACACGGGTCCCTCCTTGGAAGGCCAGGGGGGAAGTGCATGGTTTCGACCAGATGAATTCGCAACGCCGAAGAGGGGCCCTGTTCGGGAAAAAATTTTACCGGAGAGAGGGGGGAACCTAAAATTAGCCAGCAGGAGGAAATGACGGTGAGCAAGGTCTCGCTTGTATAAACTGAAAAAGTCGGGGGGGAAGTGTGAAGAGTATGCTGCCGAACAGCAAGAATTTAACGAACACCGGGGGGGGGCAGGGGATCAGTGCGGCGTCTAGAAGCGTAAACCAATAACAGTAGTAGTTTTAAACTGGGGGGTGTTGGAAAGATACCAAATTCGCCCGGGCAGAGTCCGAACTGGCAAGGGGGGGAGGACCTTCTGATACTATTAGGAAGGAGAAAGGGCTCAGATCCGGGTTGTCGTTATTAGACATGAAAATTATTGAGGGAAACTAAAAGGAATTGGGGGAAGCAGGTGGGCCATTGCCATCGATCCTAAGGAACGGGATTCCAGCGACTCGTTGTACTTGAAGAAGGGGCGACGTATTTCCGTCAGCTGTCCCTAAGAAACAAAAAAAGGAGGAGGGATTGAGGAGAATGGGGACGAGAAGGGAAGACTCAACAATTGTGTCATGGAGAAGCGATCGAAGACAAGAGGGCACTGAACAATTACGGGGGGACGATTGTGCTGAGGGGACCAAAAGGAACAGGAAAGCAAAGAAAACACGGGGGGGAGGAAAGTACGGTCAAAAAGACTACTACAGAGAGACGCGGCGGTGAAAATTGTTATCAGTTCCGGGAAGAAAAGATGCCTTAAGGAAACTGGTTAGAGAGGAAAACAGACGAAATCATCAAGCTTACTTGACGAAAAATGTGAACGCGAAACGTATCAAATGGCCGTGGAGCAACCGGGTTAACAATGTTTACAAGACAGGCTCCGTACCTGGCCAAAGGGAAAGCAAGAAATAAAGAAAGAGCAAAGCGCTGACGTATAAAGATGGAAAAAAAACGAGTTCCCATTTTGCAAAAATAAAAGCGTAACAATTAATTAGAACAGCGATGGCACAGAGGGAAATAGGGGTTCTGTATTCTCACAAAGAGGGACATGCAAGGCACAAACGGGCAGGTCCAGCAGGGCCAGGAAACTCCAGTAGCATTCAGAAGTAATCACCACCACAAAATTCCGGAAAGCTCCCGTTTGTCGAGATAGGGCAGACAAAATTCCGCCGGACGTGTCCAGGCATTGGGTTTAGAGTCTTCCATTCTTATCGCCCTAACGAAACAAAAAGGGGAAAAATGAACTTGGGGGGGGAATTTTCCAGAACTATGGGGAAAGTAATGGGGGTTCACCGCCGGCATTCTAGGCCTGAAAAAAGAAAAAGGATTGGCCTCAAGCGGAAAAGAAGGGTAACCCCAAGGAGAAGGGAGAAAAGTTGTCACAAAAGAATCCTTTTCAATCGGAGGGGGAGGAAATAACTGGGGGTTTGCCTAGATACGGAAAACGCGCACGGAGTAAAGGCCCTGTGACCTTTCCAGGATCGGTTGAGATGGTGGATAATCTCTTTGAAAAAAAGATCGATTCAAACAGTCATCGATTGAATACAAGAACTGGGTGCCGTGATCAACAGGGAACAATAAGAACTCGTCTGTTACACGCCCTTTCGCCGGAGAAATCAATCGGCAGAGGCAAGCAACCCCAGGTAGGGCGGGAGGAAGAGTCTTGCAAGGCTGTAAAAAAGGAGATCGCAGCGAAAGCACAGGAAGGGCGGATCGAAGTGCGGGGAAAAAAGGGGCCCAAACTAGGATGTGCCCCGGATCTCCTCGGGAAAATAAGTTCGGAGGGGGCGCAAAAAAGAGTGGCTGGACGGAAAGGAAAAATCGTTGGTTACGATCCGTTGTTCGGTGGGTCACAGGAGGGAAACCGGGGGTTCACAAATCAACAGCGGGGGAGCCAGTTAAAAAGGTGGTCGCGTTTGTGGTCAAAAAAGGAACAATACCTTTGGGGTGAAGAGAACAGGCCCTCATCCTGCTGTTTCTACTAGAATGAGGTTTTCTATGAGGGGGGGAGGGGAAAGCTCGGACCGGGCTAGAATCTTCCTCGAAACGACAACGGAGCAAATGAGGAATGGGTGAACTCAGGAAAGAGTCGAGGGCAAGGGTACGTGATCTATATGGGCGGGTCCCCTGAGAAAAATTGGTGGACGATTTGGGGGGTTAATCGTTGAAAAAAAAAACACGTCGGGAAGTGTGTAAGACTCATGAATTTGGGAACGTGAAGAGAGAAGGCGCTTCGCGAGGGAAGGAAGGACAAGTTCGACAAAAAAGGTTCATGACCGGAGGGTCAGGTCACCATATCGCGAACAAAAAAACAGGAAAGAAAAGAGATATGAGTGAAAAATTCACGAAAAAAACTATGACGTTTGTGTCGAAAGGGGGCTAGGAAGAGAGGGCGCAGAGCGCGATTACAGCGGAAAAATTCAATGGGGTCTCTACCAAGGCTAACACCGAGAATGAAACACAGACCAAAAAAGTACAATGAAATTTGATGGGACAAGTGCAGCCAGGAATCCCTACCAACGAAGAGGAATAGATTCTTGAGCAACCGGTGACCGCATGCTAGGTGTGGCGAAGCGTATTGAATAGAAAGTTCGGGGTCAATAGAAATAACATAGAAAAAAATATAATATATGATAGCCAAATAAGGTATAATCAGAAAAAAAAGAGGAAACCAGAGAAAGTCTCGCCTAACTCGGGACGCTGAACCCCATGACCCGAAACATACAATCTAAAAGGGAGACATTAAACCACGGGGGGGAAGGGGCCCGGTCAGAAGAGGGACTCCGAACGATGAAGGAGGAAGGGGGAACAAGCATGGGTAAGGGTCAAAAAAGCACAACAACAAACCCAACAAACCCACCCCTTTAAGAAATCCGAAAGAAAAGGTCCGAAATTCCTTTCCTTGTATGAGACTGTCAGGCCTCCTTACACTCATCAGATCGAAGTATGATTGTCAAATATAATTGTTTGATTGTTCATAGCAGACGTTCTCCCTCGCACATGAGGGGGTTTACAGGGATGATCACGTACATTTGCAGACACACGAGTAATAAATGGGAGTGTCTAGCAGGGGGGGGGGGATAACGGAGAGAACATTCTCATTCAACGGGAAAGAAAGAAGCGTCGCACCGACGGGAAGGTTTAACTCGATGCATAATGGGCATACAATCGCCGCCGGGAAAATAGTAAAAGATGACCAACCGGCACAGAGGAGAACAAGGGAAAAACTTTCGAAAAGCTTAACCTATCAACTTAGCAATAAAGAAGAAGAAGGGGAAAGTCCAGTCCCCTAGAGGTGAGGAAATTACACAAAGACCTATTAGGGGGTCCGGGGGCGAATAATCCAGGGAACAAGAGCAGGAAGAAACTAGGTGGACACGGTGGTCACATAAGAATTTGTCGGAATCTTCGCCGCCAAACGTATGAGAAAAGGGGGAAGGAAATTGGGTGGGGGGTTGTTATTACACCGTTCTCCTCTTGGACCCAAGTGAAAAGAAAGTGTCATGCAGTTTGGAAGTGACATTTGAGCAGGGCCTATTCTTAGGTATAAAAAAAAAGGCGCAAAAGGAATCATGGCCCGAGGGGGACAGATAGGTGAAGGCCGGAAATGCTCGATTTGGAAACGAAAAATGGAAGCAATAATTACTGGAGAAAGGGGCTTTCTTCGACGGGGCGGGGGGAAGGAAGTATCTGCCATTGGAACAAGGTCAGTAATCAAAAGCCTGTGGAAAATTAAAAACGGGGGTATCGCGGGAGCATTGCGCTGAAGTACGTCCACAAGAGAAGGGGGGGAAGACTTGGGAAATATTTGTATAGGTGGGAGGAGAAAAAAGGGAAAGCTCAAAAGGGGCAGAGGCCGCTAGAACACCGTGCGCGCCTTTCACCATAAAAAATGGAGGAAACGTAAGGGGAAAAAGAAAGCGGACCATTTGGGGGGGAAGAGGTACTGGGACATTCCGGCAAAGGGGGCGCCACTGGAACGGTGTAAAGGCTGTTGAAAAATGACCATGGTGCGCTAGGTTCCCTGGCTTCAGAGATCGAGTGGACGGACCCCAGCAAGTCTCGAGGAAAGAGCATGAATCTACAACTTTAGTAGGAAAAGGAGGAAGAAGGAGGGCAAGGAATACGCGGACGAGTGGTGGGGTCCATACCAGAGCAGGTCAGGCACCGACGAGGATCAGATGGAACTAAATCTTACAAAACGGAACAGGGCGACAACAGACATCCCTGGAAATCCCCACAACACGGAAGATAAGGGGAACATCAAAATTTTTCTTAATGAAAGATAGAAGGAAAAAGGAGCGCAGAAAAGTGGGGGTAGGAAACTATCTTGCCCTGGGGAAACACGGACACGGTCAGGAGCGATACCAGGAATTAAAAGAACCAAAGCTTCCTACGTAAGATACAGCTGGTGGAAAGGCTAAACAAAAAACGGTCACAGAATCAGGATCGAACCCGGGGAAATTCACCTGTTCAAGGGCAAAGGAGCAACCAAGAAACGACAGCAAGACAAGAGGAAAGGTTCTTCAAGGTAACAATACTGCTGGGATTCCATTTGGGCGAGAGAACAGAGCAGTCTTATCCATCCAGAAGGAACATGAGTTTCGTAAGGGAGGGCAAAAGGGAACCTCGGGCGAACCGAAAAAAGGAACATGCTCCAACAACAGACAAGGCCATTCTAAAAAAATTGACAAGAAAGGGTCCCGGTGTAAAAAGACCCTTACCTAATTCAGGAAGAAGGTGGGAGATTGCAGACAAATTCGATGTGAAAAAGGAATTTAGTTTGTGACCGGTCGGTCGATATTCAAACCCCGAAAAAGAAGGGGAAAGTCGCGAATGGCGTTGTGAAACCGAACGAGATGGGAGGGGGTGATTTGTGTCAGAAAGGGAGTCATTGAAGCAGTTCAGCATTGTTAAAAAAAAATTCTGAAAGAAAGTCAGCCCCGTAATTGGAGAGTGAAAAAAAGTACGTCATCATCTTTGCAAACTATGCGAAGTGGTAAAGAAATGGATGGCACATAGGAATTACCGCTAAACGTTCAAAAGCTAGGAAAGAATACTGGGGCCGGATCTAGCCTTTTTCGAGGGGAGGAAGAGCTTCGCCAATCTGAGTGAGGCCAGAGCCAATCAAATAATCGATGGGAGGTCTGGCCACAGGACGATCAGACTCGGGAACTCCTACTCATGGAGGTCCGGCGATGGGAGAGGACACAAACACATCTTCAGGGAACACTCTAAAGTTCCTTGAAGAAAAAAGGAGCTTAAAGAGGGCAGCGGCGACGAAGACGCAAGACCGTACATTAAGAAGGAGGAGAGAGGGTGATCGTGAGTTCTTCCAAGGGCTAAAACGTGCGGGGCCCCCGGGACGAGCAGAAAAAAGGTCGGATTTAAAGAGAAAAAACGGGGCGGGAAAAAAAGGGAAAAGGAACACGTGTAAAAAAGTGTTTTCATTAAACGTGTCGGTGGGGTCCAAAAAAGCGGTAACTGACACAGTTCAGCGGGAGGTGAGGCATCCTTTTACCTGGGAGGTGGGGGGAATTTCCAGTTATTTGGGGAAAGAAATAGTACCTCATTTTTCTGAAAACGACTTGCGCTCTTCGTTAGGGAATTGGCTCGTGACCGACTAGAGAGGGATCACGCGGCTCGACCAGGAAATGGAAGGAGGATCAGAGGAGGAAGAATGCGTCGTCATGGCCGAGCATGAGGGGACAGAAAGACACGCAAGGGTGGCAAACCTCAAAAAATGGGAAAGGTTAAAAGCATACAAACCTTCGTGATTTTTGGGTAAGGAGCGGGAGGGGGGGGAGAATACAAACAACTAAAGCAGGAGGTATCACGAGTACTAATCTGATACTCAGCGAACCAAGTGTGGGGGCAAAAAAAGGGCTGGGAACGGGGCAGTTTTCGACTAACTGGGGAAAAGAGCTCTCAAAAAAAAAACCTGAAGGAGGAGGGAGAGAGAGGGAAACACAGGAGGCTAAAATGCAACATGTGCTAAATGGAAGCTTCTGTCAAAAAGAAAAGAGGTTTAAAAAAGGCTGGTGCAATTGGTCTAGACAAGAGAAAGAAAAAAGACCCCGAAAGAAGGTGGCGAGAAGTTTGAGAAAAATTTTGAGGGGGAATCGAAGCCACCGGGGATTGGATCGGAGTCAAAGAACAGTGTACCAAAATACTCGGTTGTCAAAAGGAGTTGGAGGAGGGGTAGGTCCGACTCAATAAAGAAAAAAAAGAAAAGGAGGAAGGCGAAAAATAAGGGGGGATGAGTAGATTCTGATATTGCGGGAACAAACGCCGACCGAGTGAAAAATTCTGAAAAAGAGGGAACGAAGTTTTACCCGCCTTGCGAAAAACCTGGAACGCCGAAAGGAAGAAAAACATGAAAGACACCGAGGGGTCGGCCAGGAAACTGCGGGCTGCGCTTAAAGACGACGGGCGGGCAATCGGCGCCAAAATGGGAAGAAGCCTGGTAAATCCAAGGGGGGGAAGCAAAAAAACGAGATCAAAAAAAGAATTTCCTTGAAACGGGATGACGATCCCGTCAGAAGGAGCAAGACTACAGAAGATGAACTGAGGTGAGTCATGGGTGGTCTGGGGGAGAAATCAGAGCAGCTGAGGCAAAAAAGTTTTATGGGTTCAAGGGGAGGATCAAGGATCAGTAATAGAAGAGGATGAAGGCGAAATGTCTGGAATCATATTTGAGCATAAGTTACCCAAGGCGAAATCAACGACAAAATTCACCAAAAATCCGTGACAAAAGGTGAAAAATAAAAAAATTTCAAAAAAAACAACGAAAAAAATAATATGAAATACTAGCACAAATATATACAATGACACCTAACATAGCCAGGAAGAGAAAGACCCAAGAAAGACGAAGCAATAACGCTTCACTGATCAGGAAAAACACACAATGCAAAGTTGATAATCCCATCTTTTAAAGAAAAAGGAGTCATTCCTTCGTGGTGTCGGTGTTAATAAGCAAAAGTCGACTAATGTGACCGGGGGCATAATCAGTTTTGTGAATGAGATAACAAACGTAGAGAATTCATTTCCGTAATGTGTGGTTTTGGAAGGCACCGGATCGGAATAATATCCGGGGAGCCTCAAGATTGTCCCATTGGAAGTGCAGGGGGGTTTGGTGAAAAAAACTGCAAGATGAATTCGCGATTCCGAAATGTGACAGCGCCAAATGTATAAAAGGTTAACGACTTTCTTGGGGAGACCAAGAACCATCAGTATGGTCTCTAATAGAAGATTATCAAAAAAAACTTACATTCAAAGTTTGGAGGGAAGGAGAGGTTCCCTTGAAAAGAGCTTTAAAAAGGAACCAAGTGGAGAAAAAATTATCAGAACAGTGCGGCGTCGTAGCGCGTCCAAATGGGTTCGGGAACCGTAAGCTGGGGATTTTAATTCTTTGGTGAAGAGCGAAAGTGGGGCCTTCTCCCCGGGGCAAAGAAGTCATCGAAACGGGGGACCAAATCACAGGGCAGCGCCTGTCGGGACGTATAGACATTGTAAATACTCATCTTCCGTGGTCGTGGAGGGACAATGTCGACGTCAAAATTAGCAAAGGGCGTCGGGGAAATGGTCAGTGCCCTCTAGCGGGAAAATCCATCGGGAAGAATGGGAACAAACCAATCCGGATAAAGT
>Ga0179591_1377914_pt1 | contig 15873 bp, 15 predicted proteins | sample CZOMad2_1_08_16f_FD_182891 | JGI IMG/M metagenome (GOLD analysis project Ga0179591, IMG submission 182891) | Vadose zone soil fungal communities from Angelo Coast Range Reserve, California, USA - CZOMad2_1_08_16fungal (PacBio error correction) | ecosystem: Environmental > Terrestrial > Soil >...
AGGGGGAAAAGGAAGTAAGAGGACAAGAGAGAGATAGTTTGGGGCAGTGTGAGGACGGGAAACCCCTGGCTGGTAAGGGTTAAAACTCGAATACTGCTCCTAGAAATAAAAGGAGCCCTGTTACGTGCTTAGGCGACAAGAACAAGTGCGTCTAGACTCAGATCCGTCAATCTCAGGGGGGCCTTGGGGACAACAGAGTTAGAAAGTCGTACCTTGGAAAAAAAAGTTCCGCGAAACGCAAAAGGGACGGGAAGGGACTATGCGGCCATCTTCAAGATCCAAAAAAACGATTTTGCCACTAAGAAAAGAGAGGGTAAGATGAGTCTTACGAGGTGATTGTGGAACTTGAGGGAAGGAAAAATGGAGCGTGACTGAAAGGCATTCAAAGGGGGGGGGTTGCTGGACGGGGTCGGACACCGTAATGATAAGAACGCTTCCCAACAAAGGGGGACGAAGCAAAAGGTGTAAAGGCCAACCAACCTGGCCAAAAATCGCAAGGGGGGTGCAACGGGGTTGGACCAATGGCGTTGCAGAAAAAATAAGAAAACCAGGGGGAGAAATAAAAAACTGAGAGGGGTAACGAAAACAACTGGAAAAGGGGGACCTGCGATCAAAACCCGTAAGAATTTGGGAGGGCCGTGGGGGGTGGGTCGACATCAGGACTGGGGGAGGCGTCAAATGCATCAAAGGCGAAGAAAAAATATCAACAATAATCTGGGGGGAAAAAAAAAGGTTCCAGTCAACAGTACTCCGAAAAGAGCCTAAGCGGACCGGAATAAAAAAACAAAGAGCTGCACAATGTGGAGTCGGAAAAACATACATACGGGGCCAAAGTCAATCGGGTAGTTGTTGGGGGAAAGGGGTTTTCGGCACAAAAATCAAGTTACAGCCATTTTAGAAAAAAATCAGTCGCTCCCGAACTTAGTGAGAAACCAGAGGGGGCGTGGGAGGACTGAGCCAGGGTACCAATCACCTCCCCCGGCGAAAGGAGGATAAACCTGCAAAAAGAAGGGCAATTGAGAACCTCAGACAAAAGAACGTCACTGGAAAAAAAAACCGCCCCATCATTCAGTTACCTAGATCCAATCAAAGGTCGAATCTTGAAGGGGAAGAGGAATCGAGAACTCCCGAAGGTTGGGTAGAAGTTTAACCATTAAAGGACATGAAAGTTGGGCCCGTCAAACAAAAAAACAGATAACAACAACAGAGGGGGAAAAAAGTAAATCTAGAAAAACAACATGTAAAAAAGAGTCCGTTGAAAAAAGGGGGGGGGGACCTCACCAAGCTAGAAAGACTTTTCCCGAGGGTAACGCCCCAAAAGCCTAAACCTCAGTAAGAAGAAGGCATACAATCAAACTAAGATGAGTTGTGAAAAGACGTTATTGAATAAGGTTGATCAAGACCTACAGCGGGATATTTTGGTTGGTGAACTACGGTAGAAGCTAAAAAACCCTTCAGCGGCGGGGGTGTCCCCATCCAGTGACAAGGTAAAGATGGATAAAATGGTTCGGAAGGAAAGAAGAGGGGGGAGGAGATTTGGTTCCGAAAACGCAAGCGAAGAGGAAGGGGGGACCAGGTGGGAAATACCATCAGGTGAATAAAACGCTCCAAGAACTATGGTTGGGCAGGTACCAGACCGGGTTGTGGAGTGGGGATCCTCTACAGCCATAACCTTAAAACAATACCAAATTAAAACTCACGGAGGGGGAGATATAATTTCTAGAAAATGCAGGTCTCTCAGGAGGGTTCGTGGGTCACAAAGTGAAGCGGAAAACATCTTGGGATCAAACGGAATTGGTGGGAAAAAAATCGAGGTGAGGTTGAAAAACAAAAATCATAGTGGCTTCCAGAAAAGAACAAAAGGAGGAGAAGTGGTCGAACAGGGCGAGGTGAAATTGGGAGGACAGGACAAACCTAAACCTTCTCAGTAATCATACCAATGCACACATCTAAATGATAATAAAAGTAGGGGGAAGAAAAGTTTTTCAGGTTTAGCAAGTAAGACATAGGGGAAGCACGTGAATGCATGTTCTGGGGTCAAAAGGGAGCTTTTTAAAAAGCAACAGTAGAACGGGTTGAGGGGCTCTGTACAAAACTGGGTGGCGGGTGGACACAGGGGAGTACTCGGTAAATGAAACTGTGGCGGGAAAAAAGACGGGGGGTCATGTAAGAGAGGGAACAAGCAATGGACCAGTGTGAACAAATGGCGACGAAAAATCTTGGGGATGAAGCGGAAAAGCTATTGTGTTCTTGCCTGGGGGGAATGCAAAAAAAAAACAACAACCAGGGAAAGAGGGACCAACAAGATCGATAGAAACAAAAAAAACACAAGGGCATGAAGGGGGGGAAAAAGGAGAAAGAAAGATCGGTGGGAGACACAGGAAATTGGGACGCACTGGTTGGTGGGGGGAAGGAAGGTGTCCATAAAGACGCTGTGCACAAAAAGCAGAAAAAGGGAAGGTGGGACTGGGGCAGGGGGGGGGTATCTGTTGTGTACTGAAGCAATCGGTCGCATCGAGATGACATCCCCTGGGGACAAATCCAAACGGGGTCCAATCGTAGGAGGGGGGAGCTCCACCACGAATGCTTGCGGTAAGTGCACCACGATCAGATTAAAGTTTGCCTAAAGAAGCCGTTGGGAAATCAACAATAAGCGGGACCCCTGGGGATCAAGAAGTCGGTCCCGTTCACGAAAAAAACCTTGGAGGATCAATGATGTTGCAACCGAAAAAAGAGTCGGGGGGAGAGGACGAGCGGATGCGTGGCAGGGCCGCGCCTCGAGAAAACAAACAAACGTTGTAGGCAGGGAAGCGAAAAAGTCGGAAGGGGCTGAAGGAAAAGGATGTCCCGCAACTAATCAACTTGAGAAGGGGGGGCAAAATAGACAGGGGGGGACTGTGAGTAGAGAGGGTAACCACGGAAGGCACAAAAAGGCTAAAAAAAGACTTTCGGAAAAAGGCCAGAGAAAGCGGGTGCCTGACATTGGGAAAAGTGTTAACAGGCCGGATGGAGCGTGGTTGCGAACGGCGGCCCGACAACAGGGAGAAAAGGAATCGAGCACCCCAAACTGAAAAGAACAGGGTGGTACGGTGGCAGAAACACTAACGAGAACGAGAGTTGGAAAAAGTGTCTGATAACATTGGCGCGGTTTGGTCGGAAAAGAGATACAGTACACATCACAATCCCTGAGGGGGAAACAAAATGTCCTGGGAATGGGGGAAAACAAAAGGAAGAAGGAAGGTTGGGGTAGTGGGCCTAAACAAAAATTGAGAGGGGGGCAGGCTTTGGGCCTCACCATGGGGGGAAGACCGGCCAAAGTGGGTGCCAAAACTTTGGGATAAAAGACGGGCGGGGGCAAAGAGCTGGTCTGCGGAAAAACGGGTTGAAAGTGGTGGTGTTTGGGGTCTGTGGCACCTGATGCAAAAGCTCGTGCGGGGGGAGGGGGCAACTAAACGTTGAAAAACGATCAGGATACAGGTGGGGTCGGCCGGTATACAGGTATTTGACGGGTTGTTCACAAAGCTTGTGAAGAGTTGAAAGGAACCCAGGGGTCCTACAAAGCAGTAATAATAACGGGGAAAGTTAATAGATACTACAGGACCGGGATAAAAAAAGAAAAAAAAAAGAGTGTAAAGGGGGCACGTTCGTGTACGGGGGCATGGGGTGAACGCAAAACGCGATGACTGGGGGGGGGGGGGGGGGGGGTTAAGAAAGTTAACTGGGGACGGGGGGGTGCGAAAGGCTCAGACCGAAAAAACCTACGGAAAGATGACGGGAAAAAAAGTTCTGGGGGGACAAAAGGGGGCTCTTAAATCTCAAAAATAATAAAACGGGTAACTGAATTGGGGTCCGCAACTGGGCATAGACAAAACGAACGGAGGGGGAGGGGACGAAAGGCCTATTTTGGTCCGGCAGTCGCAGGCCAGCGGTGCGAGTTTTCTTTAAGGACCACTGCCGATTGTGGAGAAAATTCCGGTTGAAGGAGGGCAGCGTCCGAAGCACGGGGTCCCGAGTGGGCAAAAACAAGCACAACTCGTAATCAATCCGGGGATGAGGGGTAGAGAGAGGGGCCCCCTGTTTGGGGGGCAAGGGAGTTCGAAAAGACAGATTTGGGTAAAGTGACCAGGAAAAGAGACTGAAGGGAAACAAATGGAAAAGGGGTGGGGGTAACAGAACGAGCAGTGGGGAAACTAACAATGCACGCATTGCGGGGCGTACGTTTATAAAAAGTAGATCAGGATTGCAAGGGAAGACGTTCGACTCCCTTGGAGTGAACAATACCGGGAAAACTATCACCCCCCTAAAAATGCAAAGGATCACAAGTAAGGAGGTGGAAAAACTCGATGTTACATAAGGAAAGCGACGCCGACGGGGGGGGGCGACGTTAATATCAGAGAGGGGGGGATGGAGAAACGGCAGAACAAGTAAGAAGAGCTTAGGGCGGAGCTGAGGAAGAAAAGATCCTGCTAGGAGAAAGCCCTACTGCAGGGAATTGGTTCAAGGGGGGAAGGCACAAAGCTCTAACCCTAAAAAAAGGCAACGTAAACTGACCAACAGCAACATCTCAGCCCCAAAACCCAAAACGAAGGAAAAAGGAGTTTCTATAATTGGGTTCGGGGTGGGTCACAGTGGGGACAGGGGGAAAAAAGGGGGCGGTAAGGGAAACCCAGACAAGAAAAGAGCAAGTGCCAATTCCAGGGGAAAGGTCCCGTTAGGGAATCAGGAAAACTAGCACGAGAGGCTCTGTCGGGTTCAGCTCAAGAAGACTTCGGAGTATGTGCAAGGGACACATATCGGTTTACACCCAGAACCTTCGATGTATGAAAAAAAAAAAGCAGCAAAAGGACTAAAACAGTCCCGTCATGTGCGTATGCGCCCTTGGTCAAATAAAGGAAAAAGGAGGGGTTCCGGGCAGACTCATGTGTGGAAGAAAGAGTGCCTTGGCTAATGGGGGTGGCGGAAAAAACAATTTTGAACTGCAAAAAAAGAAGGGGTTGGTCGTGAGAACTGTGGGGCCGCCCTGAAAAGAGTAAAGGAACGGCCCAGACCAAAGCGCACCGAGCACGAGGTGTCACAAAAAGGCGACGATTGAGGGCCCCCGATGAGGTCCACTAAAAGAAAGCTTCGGGACAGATGAGTTAGGGGGGAACGTCCAATGAGAAAAAATTGCGGAGCATAAGGGCAAAAAAACCTATCAAGGGACATTGGTCGCGGCTCGTGTGGAACTGTTGAGTAATCGTACATAGAGGACTGACTTGCGAAAAGCAGTGCAATCTGAAGAATTCTCTCCATCCCCAAATTGAAAAACTGTTTCCGGACCCTCACGATCCCTTAAAAAGAGAAAGGCGCGAAAAAACTGAGCCAAAAAACAAGACCAGGCTGCTGGGCCCAAGTCAATCAAAAGCACGGGAAGTGGTTTCGATACCAGGACAATTGGGCAGGGGGTAAGGACAAAATACCGGGACAATGATCTAAAAAAGCAGACGAAAGAAGGTCAGGGTGTCTAGGGAATACGAAGGACCAAAAATTGGTTTCGGGAGTACTGGAAAGAAGGAGGACACCATGCACCGGAAAAAGATAGAAAAAACAAAAGATAAAGATCGTAAGTGCACGACCGCAAACAGAAAAACAGACAACTTCCCAGTCAAAGAAAAAAAAAAAAAAGTCTACGCAAAGTGAGGGGAAATTCCACATTAAAAAATAACAAACAAGAACGAGACCACAAAGACCGGTGGGTACACAGAGTGTCAAGAACGGGGTAATAACATGCAAAAGCGTTGGGGATGGACCGTCAGATCCCGGGGGGGGAGGGGGTACCACATCCTCCGGAAAGTCAGCTGCTAGCCCAGAGGGGTTTTAAGCAAAAGAAAGGGAAAAAGACTAGGAAGAGGGAATGGTCCATACTCAAAAAAAAACCAAAACGTACCGGTGGAGAACACATCTAAAACGTCAGAGAGACGTGCAGAATAAGAAACTTTGTTTGGGCACTATTCGGGGAAATGACATGGAGAAAGGGGGGGGCCCGAAAAAGGGGGGGTGTGGTGGTGTCCCGGAAAAAAAAAAAAAATATTGCCTTCACCACCGAAAGTGGAGTCAGTGTGTCCAGGAAAACAACAGGACTTTCGGAAATGGTGGTGAGGCGGAGGCCGTATATTGCGAAAAGGAAAAGGCAACGACAAGGCTCAGTTGCGAAGGGGGTGGCACAACAACATCGCAGTAGATAGCGAACTCCTGTGGCTTTGGGAATAACCGGCGGAATAGGACGGGCCTGTTTGTTAAATTTGACATCCGCCTAATACCAGCCATAAAAAACGAGGAAATTCAAGACAAACCGTCCCCAGTCGTTCAAACACAGTCCCCATGGGGGGGGGCTAGTTGGCCGAATACGTGTTAGCAGAACTGGGCACAGTAAAGGGTGTTGGGTACGCCGCGACTTCCGCCGAAACCGAAAACCATGTATATTGGTTGGGGACCATCAGATGTGGGAGTCCAGCATCGGCAGACAAGAGAAACTCAATAAAGGAAACACGTGGCAAGGGCAGAGTCCTCGTTGTCTTCTTGAAACCGCATATAAAGGTAGACCGCAGAAAAAACCCTCGCATCCGACTGAGCCGGGATCCCCCTAGTCAAAATCAAGGAAATGTCGCAAGAGTTTAAAATAAGGGGACCAAAAAGGGGACCGGGAAGCCTGGGAAGGGGCCCACACAGGATCGTGACGCACAATTCGGCCTGGCATCGGTCCGAAGATTCTGGTGCTAATTTTTCCAAAAAAGGTTTACCCAATGTGTCAGGCAAGCTTCTTGGAAAAAAACTGGATGAAGGTCACAAACATAAGGGGGCACCCTGTCAACTGGAAAACAACTAAAGAAAAAAGCGCCACAATTGGGAAATTGGAGATGGGTGTCGGGGTTCGGCATTGGAGGAACTGGTCCAGAACCAACAACCAAGTACCTCAAATCTGAGCGGGGGAGAAGATCCTGATCATCAAAAAAAAAAAAACAACACTTCAGGAGGAGGAAAAGAGAGGAATGGTCATAAAAACCACGAAGAGTTAGGGGCCTGGTTTGGTGGGGCGGAAATGCTATACGTACGCGAAGACCCTACGACAGAAAAAGGGATAGATCTTGGGTTTGAAAAAGGACCAATGCATCGGAAGCTATCTAAAGGTTAAAAACGAAGCGGGGTTCAACTGTAAAAACTAGTAGGAGGTGGATAAAAATACGCGGGCAGGCGAAAGCGCCAGAAATGCCAGTTGGAACTCAAAAACGATCAAGAGATTTTGACGCACCACAATGTCAGCCGGCTAGAGGCTGGGGGGGATGACTAAAACAAGAATCATGAGATCTTACTGAGCCCAGGAAGGGCCGGGGGAGCTACAAGACAAAAACACCGGGGAAGGGCGTCGTCCCAACTCGCGACAAGTAAAATGCGGGGTGTTCGCAATGCGAAGGGGGGTCCAAATCTGGGGCCTGCCTAATAGGGGGGGAAAAGGAACTCTCCCTTCCCGAATGAAAACAATAGAGGCTTGTTCGGGAGGTAAAGCTAAACTACGGAACAGGGAAATGCATATGCGAAAAACCAGGAAGTAAGGCAAGTAGGAAGTTGACAGGCAAATTGGCTTTGGCCGGAAAGGGGGAAAATTCGGGGGGGCCAAGGGGAACAATCCAAAAAAAAACGAAAACGCTAAAACGGATGCATGCCCTAGGGGTTTGGAAAAAAGAAGTAAGGGATGGTGGGGGTCACCGGGTAAACAACTCTAGAGATGCTTTTCGGGTCTGTGAATCCTGTCTCGGTTTTAAAAAAAGGAACCGACATGAAGTGCACGAAACTGTGACCTTTCATTTGGGAAAAACGGGATACTGCAAGGGGGGTCGTAAGTAGAGGGGAAACCAAAAAAAAGAGAGTCACCGGGACCAGTCAAAACTTTGGATAAGTGGATCGAAAAGAAATGCCAACGCGGTCAGGAATCTAGGCACCGATAAAAACCGGGGACGTTGTTTTTGGGCGCGGGAAGGGGCCTAGTTGAGACGGCGAGTGACAGCGAAAGGCGATACGAACAGACGTGGGACCAAAACGGAAAACTACAAGTAAATTGAAACGGTTGGGACGCCACCCTCGAAAAACGGTTAATCCTTGTAAGTTACCCGTGGGGGAAACAATATGGAAAGACACACAAAAGGTATGAATCTCCGATAGGGACCGGGGGGAAGAGAACAAAATGACGAAAATTGCGGGGGGGTGGTTTTGCAATTGTGAACGCACGCCAGGGATGGTTGGGGGGAGATGCTTCTACGGTCGGGGGGGTTCAGGACCAAGGCGACCTGAAATAAGAAACTCGTGGGGAGAGGAACCAAGTCGGCGAGGTCGAGGGCGGTATTGTGCCTCAAAAAAGATTCATAGAAAAAGAAAAAAAGTAACGTATGAATGGCCCTACAAAGGAAAACCTGGGTCTGGTGTCAGAGAACAGGAGGGGGAGGAGGCTGTAAGAGCAGGGTTTCGGGAGAAAGGAATTGGGGAGGTGGGCAGAGAATCGGGAAGAGAAGGGACGCAAAGCCTACAATCCACGAATGTGGCATCCGAAAGCCAGGCGGGGCCGGCAAAATGGAAAGCGAGGGGGAAAAGAGAAGACCCCAGGGGTTTCGCAGGTCTTGCAGAAACAGGGAGTTTGGGTGTGGAACGCCAACTATCAGGGGAAAGTTAGGGGCAAAAACCGTCGGGTGGGGGGAGGACACTCTTCGGACTAGTGCGGTAGTTGGACTGGGGCGTATCAGGCAGGAAATCTCGGTCTCGAAACCACCCGGAGGAAAACGCCAATGAAAAAGCACAAGACAAGAAAAAAGAAAGCAAGAGGTCTTCAAACCATGAGTATGCTTAAACTTCGGGGTAGGGTCATGAAGCAGAAAGATAAATGCAGCGAGGGGGGATGTGTAAAAAAAAAAAATCTAAACTAAAAAAATAGGGAGCGGATTCCAGAAACTAAAGAAACTTGATGGGCGTCTAAAAGCGTCCAGAGCGCACGTGCACGGGGTTGCTAAAATAGGGACCCTCAATTGGGTGAAAACAGGGTTACTCTGCGCTGACAAATACTGAGTTGACCCTAAAAAGGAAAAACACAAAGCAAGGAAGGCTCTAACAAAAATAAGAAACGGGGATCTTAAAAAAGAGAGAGATGTTCGTTTTGGTAAAAAGTTAAGACCTTGCGTAAGGTGTCCAGAATGAGGCCTCAAGGCAAAAAATTCGGGGGGACCTTTGCACGGGAGGAGGGACACGGACACGAGAAAAAGGAACCTCGGGGAAAAGCGCAACTCATCGAAAATCTTCGTTAAGTTTCGAACCTACAGTTGGACCTCAGGGGAAATTGTTCGATTGAGGATTGACAAACGGAAATCACTCTGGGGGAGTATTACGAGGGAAGTAAAGTTGTAAGGTTGGACCGGACGAAAACTTCCAAGTTGGAAGAAGGGAATAAGAGAGGAAGGGGCTGGGGGAACGCGGAAAAGTGACGGGATCAGTGTGCGTCGCGCATTCTGCAAGCCTGGGAAAAAAACAAAGGGGCGAAAAAAAACGCGCAAAACGGGAAAAAATGATGGGAGGGAGTAGCCAAAAAAGTGCTAAATCCCGTAAAAAAGGCAACACAGAAGAGGGACCAAGAAATATACTCAGAAATAACAATCAATGGAAAAAGTGTCAGAAACTACTGCGAAACTGTTCGCTTTGAGAAGCAACAGAGCCCATGGCTAAGAACGCTTGGGTGTGAGAAACATCGGGAATGCGGCGCCTAGCAGAATTCAAAAAAGAGCAGAAAAATAGATCACTGAAAAATCCGGCAAGTGGGGTCCCTCCAAACCCAACAAAAAACAATGAAAAACCGTGAAAAGAAAAAAAAAAACTAAAAAAAAACTGGATCGGACAACACAGAGACTCAGCCTGGGGGCGAAGAAAAATTTAACAGGTCAGGTCGTCGTGGGGGGTCGATTGCCGGTTTGCCTCAAGGGCCATGGGGGACGATAATGCTTAAAAGGGAAAGACCGAAAGGGAGTCGAGGAAAAAATTCCAGATGTTAGTGGGGTACTTAAGCCTGTGTACCGAATTTCGAGGGGAGAAACAACAGTCGGCTTTCTAACCGAAAAGAACTACAGAACAAAAAAAGAGGGTCAAAAAAGTCAAAACTGGCTTTACGTCCGGAACAGGACGGTCTCTCGGTATAATCTAATACCTGCGGGGGAAGGGGGAAATCAGGGTGGGGAGAAACACGGTACCAACTTAGGACCAGAGACGGTGCAAAAAAAAGATACTCACGGGAACGCGACCCCTCCAAGGCAATCACGGCGCGCAAAGTGAGTTGGGGGGGCAAGCCGGGAAACAGAGCCACTAGAAGAGACCAAGGCCAACGCGAGAAAAAAAAAAGTACTGTAAAAAGTCGTAAGATGTCGTAATCCTGCAAAGGTTGTTCAACTGAGTAAGGGAAGAATTGTTAAAATAACATTCCGGAATTTGGGTACGACCAGGACCAACGAAACGACCCAAAAAGTGAAAGGGGTAAAAACGAAACATTTTGCATTATGGTAATATGGGGGAAAACGTCAACCATTAAAAAAAGGAGGCCCGAATTTACTGAAACCGGAACAAAAAGAAAGGCTAAATAACATAGAACAAAAAGACATCTGCAACTTCACTTTGTAACCCACTGTTTACACAAGGGCAGGTAATACGGTTGGGAGACTCTGAACGTTTAGGGGGGCGACCACGAGAGGTGGGTCGGCGGACAAACAGTAGGAATAGGGTATCGTGGGAGGGAGGCGGAAGAGAAGAGAGGAGGGCAATTAAAAAAAAGGGGGAGAAGAGCAAAAGCCTGGAGAGAGGGGTTGGATGGTAAAATTGGTAAGGGGAGAGAGTGTGGAAAGAGGAGGGAGGGATCGCCACAGGTGTGGTGAATAGGGTCTGGTATGGAGCTGGGAGGGGGAGGTCCTTTTGAGGAAGAAGGGGGGGTTCACTTGGAATCCCTCTACGATCATTGGAAGACCTCGTACGCGCACTGGAACGACAAGATTATGGATATGGAAAATTCAACCCAGATGTGGAGATATGATCAAAAAACCGTGATTAAAGATTCGTGGGACTCACAAGGGGGGGGTATACGAAATCTGGAAGTCCTAACGCAGGTCACGATTGGGGGGGGGACCAATCGAAGGGATTTAGGGGAAGGAAAAAATTAAAAACGGCAGACACGCTAAAAAATCCGCTTGTACCGTCGAAAACATGCGGGAGGCGTTGGAAGGGAAACACTGCGCAGGTACAACACGCCTGCGAAAGATCTCCCCCCCACGATCCGGAATCATCCAGGAAGAAAGACAATGGTGAGGGGAAAAGGGACAGACTCTGCGGGAGCCGGCTAAGGGGAAGGGGGGAGGGAAACATAGGTGCAAGGGCTTCGGTCGGGATCTGGGGGGGGTGAAGGGGGTCCAAAGCGCAGAGATGGGGAAATTTTGTGGGTGGTTGGTGGGGGGGGGATTTGGGTCACCAATACGGGTTCAATACGTGGTTCGGCAAAGTCGGGCACGAGGGAGAATGGGGAACGATGTCTTGAAAGTCCAACACAAAAACTGCGCCGAGCAAAAAAAAAAAAAACTTTACAGGTCTCATTGGGCAGTGAGCCCCGGAACGGGGGGAAAGGGGGATCAAAAAACCAACATCAAAACACGGGGGTCTTTCAGGGGAAAGCAAGATCGAATCATCAAAAACCACATCTGAGAGGGGAAAACTGAAAAAAAAAAATCTATTGCGCCCAGGAAGATTCAGGAAGGGGTTGTGGAAATCGACCAAGACGGCGCCATAGGAATCACTTGGGAGACGGCTCCAGGGGGGGACTGGGGAAAAAAAAAAAAGGCATCTGGCCGAAGACGAGTGAAGAAGCTTGGCCACAAAGGAGGGAACACGGCAGAGTGAAGGCAAAGAGACGGCCGCGAACCAAGCCCGTTTGAAGCAGTGCCCGCAACGAAGCCGTTTGAACGGCAACAAGGATGGGGAAAAACGGAGCAACGAGTCCATGGGAACCGTCCTACGAAAACAAAATCTGGGATCCTTTCTAAAAGACAGGATCGGCGGGGGGGAAAAAATGATCCAAAACGCGCGTTCACTGCGTCACCCGCCCACATTAAAAAGAACTGCAACTCACGATGTTCGCTTTGGGGGAAAAAAAGCTCCGTGAAGTGCAAAGTTCACCCCGGAAATAGCCCTCGTAAGGTCCCAATACGGGCGGTGGGTAGGAAAATCGCGTAACCGACGCATGCAGGAAGTTGAATCCAGGATCAGCCAAAAAGTGTGCAAGGGGAAGGACTGTTTGCAAGGTCCGAAGGTTATGCGTGAACACAAGGCGGGAGAACAACCTACAACAGGGATCGTGATGGGGGGAAATGCCTCGTCCATAAATACGAGTGTAAAAACCGTGGACCACTCGATGAGGTGACGTTGGGGAGAGGGCAACGAGTTTTGAAGGGGTCAAGAAGGGTCATTCACCAAACTGCCAAAATAATGGCATTGGACACACAGATACATTCGTGGGGGGGAGAGGTCAGAGAAAACCAACAATTAGAGGGACAAAGGGCACTTAACCATGTCTGCTCCAGGTCCAAAAAAAGGCGAAACGGGTAGCAAGAGAGCAAAACTGCTGCAACGGTACAGGGTGGTTGGGGTGAGCCTTCGGGGCCTTCCGTACTCAAGGGAGACTTGAAAAAAACCTGGGGCCGACAGACTTTTAGGGCGCGGGTATCAGCAGACGGGGAACAAACTCATTGTTGGGAAGGATACAAAAAGGCTACACAAAGACGGGACCGGAAGCACCGCATCAAAAAGCGCGAATGTGAGAAAAAGCAGTGGGGCCGTAACGGGGGGGGGGAAGGGGTAAGGTCGCACGAGATCTGGGTATCCAGGATTGGGGACAGAACTCACCGAACAGGGCTGGGAAGGGAGAAGGGAAGAGGTCGGGCGCTTTAGGCCGAACATATCTGTAAAGGGGGGGTTTACAAACCTTCACAGAGAAAAAACTAAAAAGAGGAAGGGGTTGGCCAAGGGACGCCTGGACCCGTGGCCGAGAAAAAAAGAGCGCGGTGCGTCTTGGGAAAAAAGAGTAGGGAAAAAACCTGGAAAGAGTTGGAGGAATCTTGTCAAGTATGATGCGCAGGAGGGGACGTCAAGTCACGATGTCCGATTAAAACACTCCGCTCCGGCAAAAAAGTCAGGCTAGGTTCGAGCACTCCCCGTGGTTTTTCAAAAAAAAAAAAAACAAACTGGCCGGGTCTAAAAGGTTGGGTGTCAGAAAGGCGTTCTATCAAGGACATATTCGGGTGAAGACAAAGAGCACAGGTGTGCAACGAACTCAAGAAAAAGGTCAAAAAAAAATCTGTTCAGGGTGGAGACCGTAGGGGAGGACTTCACGATCAAAACCGTATAACCAAAAGTGGGCCGCAAGGGCAAAAAGGCAAAAAGCACAGATTGGGACATTAAATGGAATGAGGGGAAAACGCTAGGTGGATTAGCAGCAATAGAAAAAGGCCCGGAAACTGTCGTTATTTTAGAGGGGGAACCCTAGGAGGAATGAATTGAAAAAAACTTTGGAAAAAGGCTATTATTGCGTGAGCTTGATGGACAGAGGGGAGCCGTGCCATGTGTCAGAAAGAAATTAAAAGGGAATTTTATTGACGGAGGATCTACGCAAAAAGGTCCCATGGAACCGGACTGAAAACACAGCCAAAGCGATATTAAACACACACCAAACAAAAGAAGTTGGGAGGATAAGAAAAAAAAAGAGGATGGTTCTTTTGTTTGGGGTTGTGTCAGGGTGGGCCGGGCCATGGAGTAGTTACAAATAATTCTATGAGTCCATCAGGGAAAAGCCCAGGGGACACAGTCGAACACGAGCCGAAAAATTTGAAAGAAAGCCATAAATCATTCGGAGGTCGGGACCATCGGTTCAAGACGAATATTAGATTTGTGGGACCAATTAAAAACGAAAAACTAAATCACGTAGGAAAGTGGCGGTCGCTGACCAATAAGACAAAGAGAGGGTGGAACAAAATCCTCAAAAAATGTGCGAAAAAAGGAAGGGGGGGGGTGGGCTATGACTGGGGGGGGGAAAATGGGGAGGGACAGCAGTTTGAAAAGGCAGGATACGGGAATGTGGTTCAAATCCCTGAATAGAAGACGGGGACAAAATAAAAAAAAAGGGGGGTGAGTTTATCCAACACCCCCCCTCTCCGCGGGCTCCCAAAACTAAGGAAGTAAAAATCTGATATAACAAAATCTGAAAAAGTGGGGCAGAACGCCCGAGAAAAAAAAAAAGGGGGGAGCGCGATAAAAACCCGAAAAATGGGGCGGACTCATGTTGATGGACGAAAGGAAATGAGGGTCGAGTGAGGCCAAATTTCAGGGGTAAAGGAATGTCATAAACCTCAACGATGAAAGGCGGTGTCTCAAGAAAACCATCGCCTGTAGAGCCCGAAAAAACCTGTCCCATGAAAGGAACAAAGAAGAAGGAGCGGGGCAAGTCAAACATCGGAACTGCAAGGGGGGGGGGGGTAAATGCGGGTTTGGTTGGCATCCATTGTTAGGAACTAACAGGACGAATAAAGCACCACGACACGACTTTGATCTGTCGAATGTCCAGAGGGGGGTCTGAATGGGCCCGACCACTTCTAAGATAGAACAGACCAAAACACGCGGCAAAGTGGCACGGGAACATGAACACAAACAACTCAAAAAGGGCCCAGCGTCTCATATCACGTCGAGGACTTGAAGCTAGGGGCCTGAAACGGTGATTTGCCGAAAAAACTTCGGAGACGGTCATGATCCGATTAAAACAGAAGCGGGGGGGGGGAGGCAACCGTCAGCTCAAGGTACCGCTCCAGAAAATTGAAAAAAAAAGTGACGGGTGAAGGAGACAAATGTATTGGGTACACGCGACCATAAACTCCTCATCCGCAACGCGAAGGTTACTAGGGAGTGCGAAAGTAAGGAACCCCGGGGCAAGAGAAAAAAACCCACGGTACACGGTGGTCTCCGGACGAATTGCGACGACAAAAATGGTGTGGCACTGGGTCCTAAAAGAGGGAAAAAAAAGGAAGGCAAGCCCTGGGGGGGGGGGGCCGCCTTTGGGGGGGGGTCCGAAAATCAGCGAACCCACCCCGGTTCAGGGGGGCAAGACTGGGGGGGGGGGTCCCTGAGGGAGGCCCTGGTTGGAGGTAAACATGGGGAACGGTTCGCGTGGTGGGTGTGGACGACGGAAAAAATTGCAAAAACAAAAAGGGAAATTCGGGACAAAAAAAATCCCGCCCCTCATTCAGTGCTCGCCATCGATTTCTGAAACTTGGGGGGGGTGAAACCGGTGGGGTTGGGGGGGAAAAAACACACAAGTCGTATGGAAGGGGGGGAACTACCGCTTGCACTTGCCAAAAAACCGAGCACCGTTGTCGTTTCAATCACTATAACATCAACGGAAAACGCACAAAATCTTGGTAAAAAGTCTGCCACACCAAAAAAAATGTAGGGGAAATCAGTGGTATTCCGATCACCTTAAAAAAGGTAGACGGGCAGTTGGCAAGTCCCCCGGGGAACAAAAACCCGAATATTGGGAAAGGCCTAACAGAAATATTGGGGGGAAAGATATTGGGACGGGACATCCAGAAAAAAGCAAACAGAGACGGAGTCTCAAAAACATACTATCGGGTGGAGAGGGGGGCAAGGCACGGGGAACGAAGTGGAGCCCCCTTAAGAGCGGCCCCCAGATCCGGAACTAGTAGGGGGGGGGTCACAAAGGTTTCCACGGAAGCAGTGTACAAAGAAAAAAAAATGGTGAAGAGACGTGCCTGTGACGTTCAA
>Ga0179591_1342807_pt1 | contig 15872 bp, 20 predicted proteins | sample CZOMad2_1_08_16f_FD_182891 | JGI IMG/M metagenome (GOLD analysis project Ga0179591, IMG submission 182891) | Vadose zone soil fungal communities from Angelo Coast Range Reserve, California, USA - CZOMad2_1_08_16fungal (PacBio error correction) | ecosystem: Environmental > Terrestrial > Soil >...
TTCAAGATGTAAAGAAATCAGGACCTGTGACCCAACCTCCTTACCATATGGAAAGGGACAGAACAACGAGAAGACGAGGCAGATGGACCATGGGGGGGTTGTAATAGATCCTCGACATTGCGCCTCCGACAGATGCCTGCTTTAAGACGTGAACATTTCGCTTAAAACTGCAAGAGGGGGGGAGCGTCAAATGGGGAAAGACGGGAAATGCAAATTCGGGAAATTGAGGGGCAATGGCTGGGGTGTCAAAAGAAAACATACCATTCTTTGGGGATCACCATGTCGGGGGAGAGGGACGTTTTTCTGTAAAGAGAAAACGCTTGAATCCAAGAACAATCATAAAGGGAAAAGATATCGCTTCTGGCGAAATGGGGGTCAAGTGAAAGGGTGAAGTCCCTTCTCTAAACACCGCATCGAGAGAAGGCGGGAATGAGGATGGGGGAAAAGGAGCGAATGGAGGAAAAAGACGATCTATCGTGGGAAGAAAAGGAGCCGATTGATCGGGGAGTTTAGGTCCGACATATGGGAGGGAGTAAGGGAGAGTCATACGAAAAGAAAAAACAAGATTGGAGAAACCTTAGAGTCGGAAGGCAAAAAACGTCGATGAGAGAGAACGAATAAAAAACCTCTAAAGAGAAAGGGGGGGTGGGGTTCCGGCAAAGGAGAAAATCTGCGAGAAGTGGATGTGGTTCGGGGAGCCTACACCAATAGGAACCGTCACAGGAACGGAGGAACAAAGACTAGAATAGGGGAACCGAGTTGCGGGGCGTGGAGCGAGGACAGAAGGAGGGGGCTCTCTAAGGCCGTTCTGAGCGGGGACAGCTCCAGGGGAGGAAGGGGGGAATGGTTTGAATATCACCGCTTGAACGAACGGTTGCGAGCGTGTTCTTGGAAAAAGAAAAGAACAAGAGAAAGTTATGAAAATCCGGACTGGGAGGACCTCTTCGTTTGGGCTGCCTTGATGAACCCTTGAATTACGATAGGTGAAAGAAAGGAGACTCGTGAGCTCAGAACCCAGCGTAGGTTCGCGTAAAATGGGGGGTACAATCGCGCCCACATATGTATCTCAGCACGGTGCTGCTCTTCGTTCAACAACTGTTTCCTGGTGCGAACGGGAGTTCGCTTCTAGACGAAAGGAGCGAACCAACCAGGGAAGGGAGTAGAGCTCACTCATTTAACTCCGAACGAGAGTTAGAGCGGAAAAGGCCATGGAAACCTTCTGAACAAAGACGTAGGAGACAACAATCCGGTGAAAATTGACAGCCGTTGTCGAAAGGGAATGCTTTCGAGAAAATCAAAGGTTCTGCAAGGCGAAATTCCTGTGACGAAAAGAAATATTGGGCAAGTAGAAATCGGCGGGGGGCAGTGACAATAGCATAATATCGAAAAAACAACGAGGGAAAAGCTATTCCCTAATTGGCAGGCCGAAGAACCTGGCCCAATATGACGGATGGGATGAACCGCGCTCACGGGCAATGCAAGATGTCGGAGAAGGGGACAGGTCCTTTTTTTATCGGGAATGAACCAGGGAAAGGGGGCCATCAAGGATACGGCTTTGTTGAAAAGGTCAGGCGCAGGGATCTACAAGGTCGACTGGAATGCTGGAAGCTACTAAGACCCGGACATGTTGTTGGGGTTTTCTTTGCCGTATGATCAAAAGAGGCAATCCTCCACGTAAAACGAAAAAGAAACAGCTTCAGAAGACGGCGTGCGGGATAAAGACGAGATTTTGTCGATCTTGGATACCAGGGGAAACGACTTGAGGGGGAGGCTGGAGCTAAAGCAAACGAAGATGTCAGTTTTCAAGAATAGTAACCGTGGGAAACGTCCGCCAACTCGGCGACAGACGATCCGGGCAGTTCAGTAACTGTTTAACTAAGGGGGGAAGGCTCAAGAAAACCCGGGCGGCTCGTCAAGTGGAGGGGGATGTCTTCAAACCAGAAAAACATCTGGCCGCCGATAAGAAAATGCTGAAAGGTATGAACCGCCGCACCCTGTCTGGGGGATCTCGGAGGGACAATCCCCCCACAGTTGAAATTCATACTAACGGAAGGAGGAAACGGTAGGGTGGGGGGGCGAGATAACCAAGGAGCTGAGGAACATTCGCGAAAACGACTACAGGACGGTGAGATCGGGCATGGGGGAATCCGAGAAAAATCGGGAAGAGTGAGAGCTGTGCTAAAATCTGTCGACTTGAGAGGATACTCCTCGGCGTAGAAAATCGGTCATCCTAAGACATGGAGCGGGCCCGGACGAGCATTGAAAAATCAAATAGAAGGAGAGTCTCCTCGGTGGAAAATACTGCCAAGAGCCGCTGTCGGTATATATTGGCATGGCGGGCAGAGACTGCCTGGGATTCGCCGAATAGGGGGTATCATTACAAAGGAATGGGGGAATGCGGGACTCGGGGGAAACAGCCACGACACGATCGAATACGATTTGTGTCCAAAGTACGGGAGCAACTGTAGTGGGGGTGGAAAAGGGGGAAAAAACCGAAATCGCTTCGGTTAATACACCGCTGGGTGTCCAAGAGAAAGGGGGGGCAATCAGCTAAGGTTGGCCGGGAGCGCAAGTGAAGGTCTTTTAGGGGGAAAGAGGAGGGGATAGTGACAAAAAAGGGAGTGATCGGGAAAAAAAAAAGGAATGGGGCATCTTCTCACTCAGAGTTCAATCGAGGTGTTCTTAAATTGCAGTCCCGAGGGGAAGGGCGTTTTGGGCAGCTTCAGACGTTTAGAGGGAAACAGGTCACGAGGCAAAAGGGAAGGAAAAGCTTATCGACGCATTGGGGATCGTATAACACGATGGAAGAAATAAAACAAGAACGCGACACGCACAATCGGGCGTCAAAAGGGGGAAAGAAAAAAACCTCGGAATTGCAAAAAACGGAGATCGGAGAGGATGAGCAAAACCGGGAGGCTAAACGTCGGCATCTGGCAAAAGGGGCAAAACGTGAACCGGGAAAAAGAAAAAGTAGGGACATGCGCGGATTCACGAGACGATGTCTGCGAGAGCAGGAAAGTTCAGGAAGAGGTAAGGAGAGTAAGACAGAGGAGGACGGGACAGTCTATGACTACCCGGGGGTGGGGAAGGGCCGTTGGAGGGCGGAAAAACCGGGGAAAAATCTCCGAGATCGGGGGGGGGGAGCAATCGCCACCTGTAAAAAAAAAAATTAACCCGGAAGGAAGACCTCTAAGGGGGAAAGACGCGGATTATAGATTGAAAAAAGCATACCTCCAGGGAAAGACTCAGGAAAAGGAGGTGCCTTGCGGCAGCATCGAAAGGGGAAAAGGAGCAAGTCGGCGAAGAAACCATATCCTAACAAAGGGCACTCTCAGAAACAAAAAAAAGAGGAGGAGGAAAGAAAAAAAAGGAAAGGAGGGAGATTATGGGCGAGAACGAAGGACCACTCATTGTGCCGGAAGTTTGGGCTGGAGACAACGCAACGAAAAAAGGTAAGGGAAGCAAGGGGCGTACGTCGAAAGGAGGGGGAACAACACGAGACGAGGTGTAGGGGAACGTACCAGAAGGTCGCTGTAGAGAGAGGATGCGTAAAACAGGTCACCAATCTCGGAGATGGTGAAATGGGTCAGGGGGGAGAATACGACAACGCCAAAAAAAAAGTCAAGTCAAGGGGGCTAAAAGTAGAGCCGTACATCGGTAATAAGAAGGGCTCACACTCAGAGGGAGCGATGTAAAGGAAAGACGCAACACGGGAAGTTAAAGGGTTAAAACCAAAGAGTGAACTGCGCCAAAGCACGCCGGTACGGCGAACTTCCGGGTCTGGAGCCCTCCTGCTCATCTATGCAAGCAGACAAGGGGCTTGAATGAACGGAGGGGGGGGTACGCACAACTAAGCTATGAGAGTTTCGTGAAGTCGGGTAAGATTGTGAGGGTCAGGGGGAAACGCGACCGCGTCCGGAAGCGAGGAACGCGCGTCGCCGAAGAAGGGACGAAAGGCGATCAGCCTGTTCCCAACCGCCGGGACCCGAGGACCAATTTCCGGGCAGAAAGACAAATATTGAGCAGATGTTACAGGGGGGGGGGTTTCCGAAGAACTCTAAAGTTAAAAAGGCGGGCCAGTACAGGAATGCACGGGCATTTTACAGAAACTTGCGCGAAACGGCAACTCGGGGGGGTTAATGATCGCAATGGGACAGAGCGAAAAAAAAGGCGTTGTAACTTCGAACGGGAAGAGGAGGAGCTAGTGGGGGTGAAGACAACCCTAATAGATAGGTTTCATCGATTTGACAAACGGATTCTCATCGGGTGAGCGTTAACCATAGGAGTCGCTCACCCATACCAGCTCAGTCGAGAAAAAGTAAGAACACGGCGAATGAAGTTACATTTGCGAGAGGCCCTATTCAAAGAACAAGATCGCACAGGGGGGGGGGGGAAAGAGGGGCCTATCATGGAGGAGAGCGAAAAAGACCGAAAGGCTTTCTCGATATCCGGTGATCGCTTAATGAGCCACGAGGGAGGTAGGGAAGCCGTGATGCCCACAGAGGGGCTAAGGTCCAGGAGCTTCCTCAAGAACCCACAGGGGGGAATCTACAAATGGTGGAGAAAAAGCAGCAAGTGACGCCGGCTTGGACGTCCGTCTTCCTTCGAGACAGCTATCGGGACCGGGGAAAGGGGGGGGAGAGGAAAACCCTTGGTCTGGCGGGTGCGATTGTTTGAGATTCAAAAACCTCTAGGAAAAAAAGGCCCCAGGGAGGGGGAAAGATGCAAAGCGGGCTTTTCGGTCTATACACGGGGAGCGCGGACACCTAAAGAAAAAACCTTGGAGGAGTCTTGAAAAGAAACATAATGGAATGGGGGGGGGGAGGGGGGGAAAGAAGTCGAACTCCTGGATCGAGCCTCCCGTGATGATGGCGTTGCGGTTCATACCCGAAGTAAACGAGTGTTATTTAAAAGGACACTTTCTCCGAGGGACAGTTGCTTAGGGGTCAGTGCCCCACTGTACGACGTAGGGGGAACAGTTCTCGAAGAAGAAAAAGAGCGTCCAGCACTTTAAAGGGACCTACAACCGTTAGGGGGGGAGCTCACACGGGAACAAGAGAGGCCACCCTCGAACAGTGTTTAGCTCTAGAGTATCGGGATCGACACCCACATCACTTTAGTGGCTTGGCTGGCAAATGGAGGGGGGGGGGGCTATGGCGGAATCCGACGGAATGCTCCATAAAAAAACTAAACCATGGTGGGCAAGGCAGTAGTCACTCATTACCACGGGGATAAAATCGCTGGATATAGGTTAAGGGGACTGCTTCAGGAAATCCGTTACAGAGGGGTTCCCACTCGTGAAAGGCAAAGGTCTAGGAAAGGGAGAGGGAATTTGAAGAAGAATCCGGGATGCCTAAAAGGCGTCGGTTACGAAATGCATGGGAAGGGAAAGAAATCGTCATGCAAAGGAAAAAAACTCGAGAACAAAAAAAACTAGGGGGGGAAAAAAAAGGGGGGAGATTCCTAGGGAAAATGAAACTCAGATTATCCAAAGGGGACGTAAAATACTCCCTGGGAAGGGGAGGGTCCCTTGAGGGAGGAGGAGGCCTTTGGGACAGGTGAAAACAATGATTGATGTCCAAATGCCCTATCAAGGTCAGCAGTTCATTGGGGATCCGGAGGGGCTTTGGGGGATCTCAGACTGGGAGGAAAATTGTAAGGTGGAAGCTCTCTCTGAGCGGCACCGGTTTTTGGTTGTTCTTGATAAGGAGGAGGAATAGTCAATCATCAGGCCTCCAATCGAAAAAAATGCAAATTTCGCGGAAACTTGCGTCTAAGGGAGGGGGGGCATCTTTATACCATGTGAAACAACCACTTCCGGGGGCGCTGCAATTCTGGAAGAGGGGGGATCAAGGATTCATACGTCTTACTACAGGGCATGAACGCGCCCACGAAAGACCTAAGGCAGACAAAGGTAGGCCCGGGTCAAAGGACTGGTTTACGAGTAGAACAAAAAATCTTACAGTCAAGCGGGCTCGAGAACCGTAGAGATGTCAAAAAAAAAAACCCACTACGAGAGGGCCAGGGAAAATAAAAAAAGGGATTCGGAAAAGGAAAAAGGGGAGGGAACGAGGAGCCGCGATTAAAGACTAAAAAGAAAAAGGGACCGGGAAAATATTAAAATCACCAGAGGCGGAGGAAACGGAAGGGGTGGTTTGGGGAGAAAAAATCTCAAACTGAGAAGCCATGGGTTTCGCTCATAGAAAATCACGCAGGGCTATGAGGTAGATGACTTCCAGTCCGGACTCGATCTTACGAATCTTAGAAAGTCTCCGGGCTTTGCAGCGTAAATCTCGGAAAAGAGATGTGAAAGAGAATAAGAATCTCGTGAAGTACAAAGAAAGAGTGACCGGCTAAGAGGGGAGCAAGGCAAAGATCAGATGTAGAGCTCCATCACTCTAATCGGGGGACAAAGAATCCAGAGAGTGATTTTGAGGAGTGTAGAAAAGGGGCCGATCGCCAGTGACGAGATTCTACGAGCAAAGAGGGAGAATCTCGCAGCCTGCTGGGATGGGGGGTGACGCTACTATTCCTGGGGTTCCCGAAGAGAGAAGGGGAAGTTGGGGGACAATAAGGAAAAGGTTGGTTGTCTCGGACCACCCAAAAGAAAGGCAGAAAAGGAGCGGGGAAGGTCCAAAAGGAAGGGTTTTGCCAGCTCGTTTCATTTAAAGAGAAACAGTGAAGTTACGAAGGGAAAAAGTATGGGAAAGGGACGCGAGGAGCGTTCCGAGGCGGAAGGCGAGTATAGGCGGAAACCAAAGACCACTCGAGAAATCTCTGTCGGGAGGGGTAGGGGCAGGGAATTGGCTTGGTCCAAAAGAAGGGGTTCCGGCGGGTGGGACATCTTTCATCGAGGGACCTGCTGACCTATTCCTATTGGAAGCACGAGAGGATCCTCATTGGTAGAGGAGAAAGGGAAAGGGGGGGCATAACACGATCAAAAGAACAGACCGACCCGCAATGAAAAAGAAGGGGGTGTAAGAGAAACCCCAGCTTGAAAGCACAGGGCGAGCACTTGAGAGGATGGGGAGGTATGAGTCAGAAAAACGAGTACTGGGAGAGGAAAAAAAGTCGTGAACCGGGGAAACCATGTTGCGGTGGCAGAGCGTACATTACGAAAGGGATATCCGAAGCGGGGGAATATTTCCGGCTAGGAGAGACTAGAGAAGAGAAGAAGGGGGGCGCTGGGGGAGGTTGTCATGCTAACCCACCGGGAACAAACTAACCAAAAATCTGGGGGGGGGGGGATGATCTAAACCTGTTCTCAGAAGAAAAGAAGGAGCTGAAGAGACGTCGGGAGGACAAAAAGCACGCGATTAACGATGGAGAAGCATACCTCCTCAGGAGAGCAGTGCGCGCCGGTTCCGGAGGGCAGTCTCTAACAAGTAATGAAGGACAGGTGGGAGGAGTCGCCAATTCCGAAAAGGGAAAAGAGTCTCAAAACTCACAAAAAAAAAGGAACAAGAGAGATATGAACGGAGGGGGCAGAAGGCCTACAACGACTGTGAACGTACGTTGTCTATTCGCAGAGAAGCAGAACTGAGGGAGGAGAGGGATGTCGGATTGACCGCCAATCGGACATCGTCGGGAGGTAACGGGAAATATTCTAGTTAAGGGGGACTGCATTGAATCTAACAGTTGATCTTGAAAAAAGAGATCTAGGAGATGGTGGGGAAAGGGTGCTGTAAAAAAAAAAGAACGTCCAACAGCCTCAACGAAGGAGTACATATGCTATAGAAATTAGACGAAAATCCTTCATGACGTATAGGCAGGGAAATCGTCGAGAGGGGGGGGGAACTGCCAATACAAAATAAGGTGAGGGTTACAGGTTCAACACACAAAAAACCGAAGAAAGGCATATGCGCCGGGTAGACGGACTGGCCGGTCTGAGAGATCACCCATCAGGGGGAGAGAAAGGGAGGAAAGTGAGGATGCTCTATTTTCCTCTTACCACGGCGATGGCTGCAAAAAAACGGTCATGGGTTCTTGCTGAGCATTGGATTGGAAATAGGGCTAGGGAAAATGAGGGAACGACAAGAGGACAGAGGATTCGCCTCGGACTCGAAAGGTTACACGAGGAGGTAACAAAACCTCCGGAAAAAGGGAAGAGTGTCGTCGGCAACCGGAGAGAGGGAAGGGGGCAAAGATGGGGTGGGAAAAAAGAGGTCAAGAACGACGTCGAATCGGAACGATGCCTATCTCCGGCAAAAAAAAACACCCCTGGGAGGAAAGAACGGACTCACTTCAAGGGGAGCTGAAGACATGAAGGGGGGAGGAAAAAAATCGGGGCCGAGAAAAAAAAACCCTCATCCTAGGAGGAGATTACTGTTGGAAAAAACATCTACACGACATGAGGGGGGGGAAAACTCTTATGAAAGATACGTGTCTGTGTCTGGAGGAAAAGGCCCTATTAGTCTGCCCAGATGGAAGGGAAATCAAAAGGAATATGAACGAAGTCCGTCACTGTCAAGACGTTCCCGCTTCTAGACACTAAGGACGCAAAAAGCAATCTTCTCAAGGTGAGGGGATGGAAAAGAACCATGGGAGCCCTAAGACGTGGGATTAGGAATGAGACGAAGGGGTCGGTCGGGTCACTTATTAGTTATGCCCAGCAGATACGACGGGAAATCGGCAAAAGAGCGAAGTAAGACAATAGTTCTCAAACGGAGAGTTCCTCTTCCGTAGGGAATTCGAAGCAGGAAAAGGGACGGAGACCGATACATGTGTTGAGCTGAAAAAAAAAAAATGGTCCAGGACAGAGGGTTTCGAAAGGGGGGAGGCTCTCGTCTAAACAACGGGAAGGGGGAAATCATGGGGAGGGGAGACCCGCAGTGGAGGGGAGGTAGAGAACGCCATAAAAAAGGGGAAGGCGGAGTCTCTAAGTTAGGGGAAGAGTGGGTCTTCGATTTCCAAGGGGGTGAATGGTTGGGTATCAAAGAGAGGAAAAATATCCTCCTTTTGAGGGAACGGAGGGGGGAAAAAAAGTAGTCAATTTGGAAAGGCAGGACTTCTTAGCCGATGTCCAACAAAACCCCTGCACAGTTGGCGGCCATCAAATTCAACCACGAAAAACTTTTACCCGATCGGGTGAACATTACAGAAGACTAGCCCAAAAGGCAGATCGGGGGGGGAGAGGAAAAACATTTTAATCCAATCTCCCAAAAAGAAAAGAACAGTGTTAGGCGCCTAGTCAGAGTCTGGGATAAGAACAGAAGGGGGTCGAATGCGGGGTGATTATTTCTGAGCTTAAGACCTTCCATAAGCCAACCCCTTGTGACGGAGGCACACCTGAAAAGTCCTACGAAGTAAATCTTAAACAGGCCAACTCACTTACTTAGACAGGCCGTAGAAATGGGTCCCACGTTTGCCCTGGGAAAGGACTTACGTGATTAAGCGAATTCTTTGAGCGAAGACATCCTAGGGCATCAAAACGAGCAGCGTCGGCGAACAGGGGACCTCCATGGAAAGTTTATAAAGCGGAGGGCAGTGGGCAATAGGCCAATAATAAGACGAAACACCAAAAAACGGAGGAGAGAATAGAAGAGGGAAGCTCGGCAAGAGGTAAAAGGAAATGACAGGACGGGGTTAAACCGAACGGAAGGCTCTGGTGCAAGAGACTAGAGAATCATTCGAGAAGGGTTTGAAGCTAAATTAGGGACAGTGAAAGGATTTGGGCCTAGAACCCATTTCAGAGGGTGGGGGGAAGCATAGTCTTAATGTGAAAGGAGAAAGAGTGGAAGACAGGGCCTTCTGTGAAGACTCTAATGTATGCCCTCTACGAAGGGGGTGGGGGTGGGGAGGTGCTGGCCTTAAGGTCGGGAGGGCCCGCAATCCTGACTCGGGGACGCAAAAAAAAACTGTTTGTTCAAAAGTACGCCTCGCATTCGGACTTATAGACGGTCACTATAAAAGTGGTGTGCGAGAGGGTATAAGGGTTATCAGCCCGGGAGAAACGGGGTCTTACTCTGCAATTGAGGTCCCTCATGAAGGAGCTCTCCTGCGGGGGAAACAAGGACTAACCGGGGGGCGAATCTGACGGCACTCGGCTAAAAGGCGGCCTTAGAGCAAAATTCTGTTGAAAGAATGTAAAGGGGAAGCCTCCAGAGGGAAATGGGGAGCTACTGATCCCGGAGAGAGGTGATATGGAAAAAAATTGGGAACCGAAGAGGAGGATAAAATCTCAACAGGAAGACTGACATGGAAAGATCCAAGCTTTCTCAACGCTAGACAGCCAAAAGGAAAAGTTTCCATGAAAAGAAGCTCGCGGGAAGGACGGGCTGTTTTATCAGAGCTAAACACAGCAAACGAGACGTCAGGGAAAAAGGTTCTAGAAGAGAAAAAATCCTCCCGGATGATGAGCGGTAATCTTCCTTGAAGACTGAGAATCGGCAAGCGGGAGGAAAAACTTCTAATGATTTCTCAACATATGTAGAGGAAGCAATCTTCGGAAGGAAAAGTAGGCTTCATAGAAAAAGAAAGAACAGATTACCTCCTGCAAGTCGGAGAATTTCAGAGATAAAATAGGAGCAAGCCGCCTTAAATCCAGAGGGGGTTGAAGAGTACTCAACGCGATTAAACAAGAGAAGGGTAAGAAGAGGGGAACGGCCAGAAAGGGAGAGTAGGGAAAAGCATAAGTGATCATACTGCCTGCCCTTTGGGATGAGCTGCCGGAAGGTTCATCCACTACGATCAGGACCAGAGTTGTGGGGAAAGAAAGACAAATTTTGGGGGGGGGAGGACCACCCCCGCAAAAAAAAAAAAAAAACATCGAAGGGAACCAGTTCTTAACATTTCCAGAAGGCAGCATTTAATTGAGAGAAAGAGACAACAACGGGGGCGAAACAATTTGCAACAAGGGAAGGAATGAAAGGATAGAAGACCTCGTGGAGGCGGAGATGGTCTGAAAGGGGAGGCAACCCCCATCTTACTAGCTAGGAAGTCAGAGGGGGGGGAGGCCGAAAGTTGAAGGGGAAAATGGGGGTCCTTCGGTGGGACCGGCGGACAAAATCGATAGACCCTCGACCGATGAAGAGTACTTAATATCTGGGGAATCGGCGGGGATCGCACTTTGGGAGAAAAAGAATCGTCAAAAACCCCAGAAATAAGAGACGCGTCAGGCGGTTAGAACAAACTAGAGCATTGAAAGTCGGAAGTCGTGGGAAAAGGAGGGGGGGAAGCACGCATCTCCTCTAAACCGGAGGAGTATTAAGTACTCTTCTTGAAAGGGAAGAACCGGGGCGTATTTTCAACGCGAACATTAAAGAATCTATACCTCGGAATAAGGAAGGGGTGAATGTCCTTCGTCAGAGGGGAAAGCTAGAGAGGATCTACTAAGGGGGAAAACTGGTGGGGTGAAGGGGGAAGGTCTGCGAACCAGCACCTTTCCACCATGAACGAGAGTCTATGGGTGGAGAACGCAACAAATGGTTCGACGGCGATTACTCAGGGTCGCGACCTCTACCTCGTACCTTCCAGCAGAGCGAGGTCGGTCATAAACCTAAGAGGAAAAAAAAGGACGACGTGAGCAAGGGACGGGGGGTTCGAAGGAGGGAACATCGCGGGAAAAGGAAGGCACAATGAGCAGATCGGAGAGGGGAAATGATACCCGTTCAAAGATAGAGACAACACAATTAAAGTATTATTGAAAGAGGAGGAAAGGGGGAGGGGAAATATGGCGAGGGCCTGACAACGAGGCTAGGGGTGACCTTACGGGGTTCGAGCGGGTCGAAAAAGAAAGGCAATGAAAAGGAAAGATCTTCGCCGAAAAGGTCTGAGTACCGATATACGGATACCGGGAAAAGGACGGTACGAAGTGCGGAGGCAGACAGTTGTGTCGAAACCAAAGAGAAGGGAGATGGACGGTTAGAACAATTCCAAATCCGGAAAAAAACCGGGTCATGAGAGTCCCGTGCAGAAGAGGGGCCTGCACTTAAAAAAATCTGTCATATACTAGAAGGCGCTCCGAAGGAAAGAGGAGGAATGTATTCCAATCCGCAACTGGGAGGTTCACCTAAAGCGCAACTTCTAAAAAAGATGCAAGCCTTTAGCGGCGCTGGCCGGGAGGGATCAGACGCGCAAGATTGCGCAAGTCTATGGCAGGAAAGGAGTTTCTTAAGGGGAGAGGAAACAGTACGAGGGGGAAGAAGTGGGGTGTTGAGGGGAGAACGAAACGTTTTTAAGGGAGGGCCATCAGGGAGCATACAATTCGTCGATCAGCTCTGTCCTCGGTCGGACAGGTCCTGGACTCGTCAGCGGATCACGGGGGGAAAAAGGGTACCAAAGAGCCATACCCATCTGTTAAAAATTTCGGGGTCATGCAACAAGAAAAGACCATTGAGCATAAAAAAGATTTTTTCCGATATCCAGAAGCTCGGAATTCCGATCGCCGTGCAGTAAGAAGGAGGCGGAAACGCAACGAATGTGAGATCGCAAGGAGGGGAGGGACAAACATAACTTGTGGGGGGAAAGTGCCCTAAGGTCCTGGGGGGGAGGGGGTTCAGAGAAAAAACTCACGGGCTCGGACCAAAAATCTATTAAAGATAGGGTCAGTGGCGGAGGGAAAAGCAGTAAGGGGGGGGTACCGCGACAAAATACCCAGAGAATTCCTTAGAACACTCTTGGCAGCTAAGGAAGAAAACACTTGCAAAAAGAGGCACCTTCTCGACGCATCGCAGAGGACGATCAAATGAACGGGACCCGGGCTAAGTGAGATGGGACTAATCGTGGATCATGAAATGAAATGCTCGGGATTTCTTTCGTTAGAAGGGAGTTAAAAAGGAACAGAAAAATGTGCTCCAGGAAGGAAGGCGAGGACTCGAGCGACAAAAAGAGTTTGCGAATTCTCCTCCTTGAAGACGATGCGATAGTCGTACGGACTCTTACAGGATGAAATACCCTGTGAGGGGTGTGATTAGGAGGAAAAAGGGGTCTTCTCTATTTTGAGGGGGAGCGCTGATGGGGAAACACCCAAGGGCCTAAGAAAGAGGAGGGGTTTAATAGTGGAAACCAGTTGCGGGGCGTCTATCGCTCGGGAAGAGGGGCAAGGGTCATCTCTCTAACTCCAGGTCTGAGCTGGATCCAGGAAGGGGAAGGTTAAAGAGGAGAGGACGAGGGATCGAGCCGCCTGATTAAAAAATGTCGTTTTGCGGGCAGCAAAAGGACCGAATTGGGGGGATGACGGCTACGGGATCTCGCGCCAGGGTGGAGGGACCGGTCTCCCCCCGGTTACGAAGGGGTCTGGGGAACAAGAGAGACGCTTGATGAAGAGCACAAGAGCCTCCCGGCGCAAAAAGCAGTGGGGAGAACCACTGTTTCAAGATCGCCCACCTCTAGAAAGGTTATCCCGCAGTAAAAAAGGAATAGGGGGGCTTCGAGAAAAAAAAAAACGGGGTTTCTCCTTTGCGGGGGGAAACAGGGAAAGTGGGGAGCAGGAGTAACGACACGGATCCATAAAAGCCCAAAACAATGGTTTCCGGCAGATAAAAAATTACCAGGGGAAGGACCCGCTGGAAATTCCCTCAGATGATAACAATCCGTAGAAAGGGACCAACAGAAAACGGTGCCATGGGAAAAATCAACTTTTCGGGAAAAAGGAGGCGGGCTAGAAAAAAGCAATGGCAGGAAGAGCAGGCGGCGGTGGAAAAGAAAACCCTTCCTGCATATGGGAAACGTGATAAATAGGGTTCATGATCAATAATGAAGAGAGAGCAAAAAAAAAAAAAGGGGATAGGAAAGATAGATTCAATATTCAAGGTAAAGCCTATTGATTAAAGGTTCCTTCCTGTTCGTCGGACGATCGGGAAAGGGACGAGGATGTGTAAGAAAAAGAATACTAGCCATGGGTTGACGACGAAAGAAATGGGCAACAAATTACTTGGGCGAGTACCATTGTGGGGGGGGGTTGGGTGGGTGGGGGTTTTGGGGGGTTTGGGGGGGGGGGGGGGGGGGGGTTTTTGTTGGGGGGGGGGGGGGGGGGGGGGGGTTGGTTTTGTGTGGGGGGGGGGGGGGGGGGGGGTGGGCCACGGCTTTTGTAAGCAGTAACTTTCATGTTAATAATAACAGAGAGGTACTGGAGGTATGAGGGAATCTCGATGTATTCCCTTCCATGGGTGTTTTCTTTGAGGGTCAGGGTAAAAGATCAGCCGAAATAGGAAGGCGAACCGGGATGTCTGTAGAAAAGAAAAGACCGGACGAGTAGCTAAAAGTCGGAGAGGGGTGTTGTCTAAGGGGAAACATGGGTATCGGGGAACCATACGGCCTGGCGTCTCTTGCAAGGGATGGGAAAGCATAAAAGAAATGAGAGGTTTCAACTACGTCGTACAATACGGGTTAGGAAAAGGCACGGACAATCTGCAGGTCTTCGAGGAAGGGGGCAGGTGCAAAATAACTCGTGGGGGTATGGAAAAACTGCAAAAAAAAAAAAAACTGATACAGCCCGGTCGGAGACGGACCGTCGTCGGAAGTTCAACAGAGTCACCTACGAGGAAGATGGAATCAAACCAAGAGGTCGGGGAAAGGACTTACGCCGCTCCAAGAGGGAGCCGCTAGACAATCCCCCCAGGGGGCCCCTAGGCAAGTAGGCGGATAGGAAAAGTAGAGGGGGCCCGCGAAAAAAACAAAACTATCGCAGCAAAAGGGGGTTTGGTTCTCTCACTCACACAGACAAAGGGAATTATAGCGTGATACTGCCGGTAAGGAAGAATCGGAAGGAGCGGGACTGGAAACAGTGCTTGCGGGCACATCTTTTCGAAGACAGAGATTAAGGAGAAGCGGACCATCTTTCGGCAGACGAAGGAAACGAACGGAACGGCTAAAACAGATCACAGAAGGAGGAAAGTCCTTCTCTCTGTGCAAAGACTCCCTCATTAGAGCGCCAGGGGTGAAAAAAAAGGCGGGGAGGAAAGCAGGCCAGATCGTTAACGTATTACGGCCTATAGCGGAAAAAGCGCCGGCCCTGGGACGTTTTGATCTAAGACGGGGGGGGGGGGAACTAAGGTTCAACAGAAGAAAGACACCGGCCTATTGGTGGGGGGGGGACAAGAGACAAAGGAGAAAGGGATTTGTAAAGGGGAAAAAACCCCATCCTAGAAGGAGGCGTTGTCAGTAAGACTATTGTTGGAAAGATAGGTATGTGCGGAAAGACAGTTGCTTTTTCGAGTTCAAGGAGGGGGGGGGGTTTAAAGGACGGCGATACATCTGTCAGTCTAAATTGGCTGGAGGAAACCCAAGGTGCCACTATGCTCACTCTAAAGCGTCTCTGTGGGCAAAGTGCTTCAAAGAGAAGGAGGGTTGGGAAGCGTAAGAGTTAGAGACGATGCGGCTATGAAAAAGAGTCTTAATCCAGAAGTATTACTACATCATGGGAATGTACTAATAAAAAAAGGAGGACCCTGGCCACCAAAGCAATAGGTCAGGGAGTGAAGGAAACCTCTACATTTCAAGAAAAGGAGAATCTCCTTTTAGCATAGAATGGGCTTAGTCCCTACCCCGTCGGAAGGAGGGAGCATGGAGAATGAAGGCGGCGGTGAACCGGTAAAAAAAAAAGGTTCTAGGAAGCAAAATGAGAGACGATTCGTCTATATACTATTTCCTTAGGGGGACGATGAGATCATCAGAGGGACAGGAAGGACGAAGTGTGGGGCTTTTGGGGCAGCTGCGGGAAAAAAAGACCTTTCCACCATCGAAGAAGAAATAGAGTGTTTAGTCAAAGCGCAAAACTTGGAGAAAATTACTCCGTAAGGCTAAAACTCGGAGGGACGGAAAAGAATCGAGTCGGAGAATAAAGATTTCTACAGACACCTTCAGCGTTGCGGAAGGGTGGTGGGGAAGGGCGCGCATCGGAGGGATCACAAGAGATATGGGCGAAATCCCAT
>Ga0179591_1308900_pt1 | contig 15867 bp, 21 predicted proteins | sample CZOMad2_1_08_16f_FD_182891 | JGI IMG/M metagenome (GOLD analysis project Ga0179591, IMG submission 182891) | Vadose zone soil fungal communities from Angelo Coast Range Reserve, California, USA - CZOMad2_1_08_16fungal (PacBio error correction) | ecosystem: Environmental > Terrestrial > Soil >...
CCCTCGAGAGGAAAGGCCAAACGAAGCTCATCCCCCCGAGGAGAAACGGTTTAAATTCAGGCGGATCTCCCGGTCAAACCCTAAAGGGTCTGCGGTGTGAGTCTTCCTTAGACCTAGGGAGAAGGGACACATTTTTGGGGGAGGGAAAAAAGGGGAAAAGAAAATTTAAAAAAAAAGGTTTGACCCAGTGGGATTTTTCTTTAGAGCGGGGGGAGGGAGAAGCCAAAAAAGGGCCCGTCCACCGGTGAGAGGGGGAATCCCAACCAAAAAGAAAGAAGAAGGTGCGCGACGAAGGGGGCGGGGGGGGGGCCCTACCAGAAGAGTCTGTCTCTCTTAAGGGAAAAGGTGTGCAAGCAACGGGGGAGGGGGTGTGTATCGCACAAAAGCCCAGCGAAAGGGGGATGGGAAGTGATGGGAGAAATGCTCCAAAAGGGGGGGGGAAAGGGAGAGTAGTGACCCTAAATAGAAACTTGCCTATGTGAACTAGACCGGCAACATTCAGGAAATTTTCGGCAGGGGGGGGAAAGTGATTTCACTTGGGGGGGGAAAGAAACATCTAGGGGGGAAGCTTAATTTTGGGATATCGGGAGCAAATGAAATTGGTTTTTCAGTTCCGAACATTAAATCCTAAAAGGGGGTCGAAAAGTCCCCGAAAAGGGGGGTTCATGGCCGTCCCTGAGAGAGGAAGGAGGAAAATGTCCCGGGAAGGGGTGTTCTATGCAACGGTCGCAAACAAAGGGGAGTACTGCCGAGCAAAAGGGGGAGAGGATGGCGATTTGTGTTTTGCCCGAATACCGTGGTGGTGCAATAAAAAAAAAAACTCCGAGACGTACCTCTCAAGAAAAACCAAAGGAGGCGCCACCCCTCTCTCCTCTGCTCAGCGATATCTGCCAGGAAAAAATCACTTTCCTCTTCCAAGAAGCGTCTCCGAAAAAGAAAGACTAAGGGCGTTTTTCCGTTGAGACGAGGAGCATTTGAAGGAAAGGAAAACATTCTAACAAGAGTAATCAATAACCGGGGGGAGACAAAAGTTGGGTGTACCACAAACCTCCCATTCATTCCAAAAAAAAAAAAGCAAGCTGAAAGGAAAAGGAATCTACAAAAGTCATCTTCAAAAAAAAGGGGAGTCCAAGTGCAAAAGCAGAAAAACGCCCCCCCCAAAGAAAAATCCGGTGACGGGGGTGTGCCTTCAAGCATCGAACTCGTAAGGGGGGAAGCTAATTAAAGAAACTGTTGGAGGAAAGTCTAAGAATACCAGCGCCAGTCTATCAAAACCTCTTCCGGGAAAAAAAAGGGCTGCAAACAAACTGGGAAGAAGAAACCGAATGGTGCCCACCGTATTAGAGAGGGGGGAACCGAAAAAGGCGATTTCCGGGATCGGCTATAACGCGGGAAAATTTAATGGCTCCTAGAAGAGGAAACCTCGGGAGCCATAACAAGAAAGGGGTCAAGTCCTCTAGACCTACACCACCTGGAAAAAAAAAAGGGGGGACACACTGGGGAAACCTCCCGGTCCCCCCCCCACACTGGGAAAAAAATTCCCGCCTGCCGAGGGAGGGGGGGTTGTTGTAAGCATCCATTGATTTTTTATGTTTTGCTCTCCGAAGAAAAAAAAAAAAAGCATCAAAGCCTGTGCAGATGTGAGGGGAGGGGGGGTACGGGGGGAAAACCACGAAACAAGATGTGCACCGGCAGCCAAGGGCGAGAGACGCGGGGCGCGCAAAAAGAACACTAACCCATCAATAACCTCTTGAAAAGGTCGGAAAGGGGGGAAAAGGGAAAAAGCATTCTGCCTCTCGTCCAACTCAAACGGGAAGGGCACGTTCTGCGCATCAAAGAAAAAAAGGTGAGCCAGGGGAAAGAGGCACCGATCCAGAACCCATCTCGGGGTCTTGGCAAAGAAAAAAAAGCGAAGAAAACAGTAAATCGACGGGTTCGCGAAACCCGCCCAACTCCTGGGGTCACTCCGGAAAAAGGGATGGCCACAAATCTTGGGGGAACACTCCTGGGGCCTCTACATCCTGAGGGGGGGACCCAATGGGGGAGAAGGACTGACAATTCTATCGTTCTTCTCTGGCTGGGGAAAGGCGGCCGTTGAAAAGAGGAAACTGTCCGTCCTTTCAAAAAAGTGAACAATTACTTCGGGAATGTTTCCAAAAAAAAGGGGGGGGCTCGCTTGGGGATCGTCCGGGAGCCCACTTCTCCTGGTCTTCCGCAAAAAGGGGTTCGGGAAGTGAAGATCAAAGGGGAATGTTTCCCTACGGAACACTTATCTTCATTACACCGAAAGGAAGGGGGCGGGTTCTAACCGAAAGACCCTCGGAGAAAGTTTTTCGGGGGAAAAAGGCACACCTCTGTCCACGCCAAAAAAAGGGGGGGGAAGACTATGGAAATGGAGGGGGTTCTTCCAGAAAAGACTCTCCGAGTCAAGAGCCCGGCCTCTTCTATGGTGAATGGGGGAAAGTCTAGATTAAAAGGGGGGGGGAAAAATGGAGGGCGTCAATGCTGGGGGGAAAAAAAACTTGTCCCTGATCGCGCTCCCTAAAGAAAGGCGGCAAAGGATCTACAAACAGGAAGGAGGGTGCCGAGAGGGAAAAGGAAGAGGGTCCGCTGCCGGGAAACGGTTGTTCTCCAACAAGGATCGAATTTCATCCAGGAAGCCGACAAACAAAAACCGCACCGATCGCCAAAAGAAAATCGAAACGCAAAAAAAAAACCTAGACCATATCTGGGACTACGAATGGGCAAAGAAAATCGTCGCGGCAAGAGATGGTCAAGGAGGATCGCTGACGGTTAAGGATGAGGCCCATGGCAAGACAGGGGGGGGGGGGGACGAGAAGGACTTTTGAATCCGTCGAAATCGAAACAAAGAGAGGAAATATACGATCTCCAACCCGCGGGGGAGAGAAATTTGTGGAGGGGGGAAGTGCTGGGGGCTGACTCTGCCTTTCAGGGACCATAAAGGAGTCGAGTGCCCTTTCCGGCACCGATCCCCAGGAAAGGGGATTGCCCGCAAATGGAAGGGAGAAAGACAGGGGTGTATGGGAAAAAGATCTGCTTTTTTTTGGCGGACAGAAACTCTTTTAAAAAAATATTTTTGAATGGAAGGGTGTGAAACCGACTGAATGGTGATGACAGAGGGGAAACGGGGATCAGCCGTTCCGTGGGGGAAAGAGAATTGGTATCCGGATCGAGGAACGGAAGTAGGAAAAGAGAAGAGATCAGAACTTTGCCGGGCCCGGGACAAGGGAAAAAGGAAAACGCTGAATCAAGGAAGTTCCTCATAAGAAGGAGGGACAGACCGTTTCCAGAAAGGAAAAACCGCTTTTATAGCCCAGCAAAGGCCATAAACCACCAGGACGAGAATAACGGCGTGGTGGGGGGGTTTTCCGCCGGAAAATCGGAACGTGCAGAACACCGGCCGAAGGGAGCGTGCCTGCCGGGAAAGACGCCGTCACAAAAAAAACGATAAAAAAAAGAGAAAAAAATCAGGTAAGAAACGAGGCATCTGACACAAAGGATCCACCATGTCACAAAGTAAATAAAGAACTGCGTTGGAAATAGTAAATAGAGGCTACGCAAGCAAAAACTATTTTCTGACCCTATCGCACTTAAAAGGGGAAAAAGGGGGGATGCAGGAACATCAGAGCAGGCTTGTCCATGGGCGAAAGGGGTTTTCACAGGGAAAAAAAAAAGCCGAGCACGCAATCCCTCCCCAGGAGCGCCATCGCGGTGGAAGAGGGGCGACGACCTTCCACTGTTAGATGATGGATTCCGCCCGGAAGAGGGTTAAATTTTCTATCTTCTACGCTTTTAGGCTTTTGAATGAGAGGGAGGGTGGTGTTTTTCAGAGGATCACACTCCATTAAGAGGGAAAATCGGAAAAAAATCTTCCGTTCTTAAAAAAAAGGTGGCCGGGGTAATCCTTTTCCGCCTAAGAGGGAGTCAAGGAACACCTCTGAAAGTCACACGTGATTTGGAGCAAAAAAAAGGGACATTACTAAAAAAAAAATCCATTGCGAAAGGGGCATCACTTTCACAGCCTTCAGGTCCCCCAGGCTCGGGGTACAGTGGCGCGCGACAAAAAACTCCCACCTAAGCTCAAATTTCAAAAAGAATCGCGTTTTGCAACCGGCAAAAAACCGCGGGGGAAAACACGAAACAAAGACGAGGAGCATTTTCTCCCGCGTGTATTGGGGGGAAGGGGGGAATAGTCCAACTGCCCGGATCTTCGGCCAGTTGTGTCGTCCCAGGGAGGTGATCGCAAATAAGAAATGTCCTCCATCAGGACACAAATCCGCCTCGGAACAAAGGGGCTCGCGGGAATTGTGAAAAAAGTGAAAAGGGGATAGAGCCGTCCTTGTAACGAAGGCCGGGGGGACGGCAGTTGCCATTCCTCGATCACGGGCCGCTTTCAAAAAAACATATCGCCAATTGCCTTGCAGAGCAGGGGGGGAAGTCCCCCGCAGGCGCGATGACTTGTTCCGACAGAATGCCAAAAGAAGGGGATCCGTAAAGGCAGGAGTTGCGGTCGCAACCCCATTAAATCATGGAACCCAGGGAACTCGTCTCGGCGCGGGATGAAAAAGGAAACACGTGCACTGCGAAAGGGGGGGGGGGAAATCGAAGACTATGGCCATCAAGTTTATGAGAAAGCCGACCGAGGGGGGGGGCCGGGAAATGGTTGCGCGAAGAGCAAAGAAGGGGACATTTGTTGAAGGCGAATTGGGAAGGCCGGCGAATGCACGCTCCAGCCCAAAAGCGCCAGTCTTGGGGGCCTTTGTCACATCGGGGTAATATCCCAGGGGGGTAATTTCCTGAAAAGGGGAGAAATATCTTCAGAAACGCCCAGAAAAACTCTTGAAACAAAATCGAGAAAAAAATGGAAAAAGTCTCGTCACCTCTCCCAAGCACCACACGTTATTCCAATGGGGAGGGCAAAACCCGGAAAACAACCAACCCTGCCTGAGAACTCTTCAAAGGGAATCATAGTTCTGACGTGTTGAGGGAAGGGGCTGCCCCTTCCTTGGGGTTCAAAGGGTGGGGGGGGAGTCTACTAAGGAAAGACTCTTCTTAAGGGAATTTTCTTTCTACCTGAGATTTTTTTTCGGAAAAAAAAGTGCACGCGGCGTTTTGGGGGTTATCGAAAGAAAGATCAGCAAGGCAATAAAAAATGTCATCCAAAGAAGCGGTGGGAACCCAAAGACCATCGTGCGGAGGAAGTCCCCCTGTGGGGGAAATTCCGTCCGCGCTGGGGAAGAGACATCGCATGGGTCATTTATCTACAACACCAAGGGGGGGGGGAGGGGGGATTTCTACGGGGATTCACTTTCTCGGTCTTCCCATCCTTCAGCCCCAAGGCACAAAAAGGAAGGAATTTTTAGGGAGTTCGGAATTGCGACGAACAGAGCCTGCGCCGGAAGGGGGGGGGGGTATATCGGGAAGGGGTTTCATCAAAACAGGTGAAGGCAAGGATCCTACATGGGCGTGGGTGGAAAAGAAGGACCCCTGAACAAAGGGGGAAAAGGTTCTTGCGGGCTGGAACCAGGAAGCGGAATTGTCGGGGCCATGATCAGGGGGGGAAAAAGAAAGGGCTCATCGGAAAAAGAACATCCCGGAAGGAGACGGCGAGCACATGATGGCCGATTGCCGAGCGCCGTAAGAAGGTCAATTCCGATATCACGACGAACTTCTAAACAAAAAGAAGGAAGTAATTAAAAAGTCTGACATGAAACCTGGACTCCTACTGTTCTCAAAGAAGCAACGAATCGGAGAAAGGGGCTCGCCTTTAAAATTCTTTTTATTTGGCTACGAGGAGCATTTGCCTGGGCAGAAGGAGAGGAACCTACATCAAGCAGGAGCCGAGAAGTGGAAAAAAAAACCTGGTGCAACACCAGGAGGATATTTCGCGCCCAGAAAAAGAAGGACCTGTGGGCAACAGGAAAAAAAAAATGCCCGGAGAAAAGTTCCCCAGCTCCGAAGAGGAACAATTGCAATTCCGAAAACGGAAAAGAAGAAATTCCGGGGGAGTTTTGTGGGAGGGGGGGGGCGGCCTGCCATAAAGGACGTCCCCGTCTAATTCATCAGGAGAACTTCGAGTAACGCCCATGCGAAAATCCCCAAAAAAGCGGTACTGCCCACACACCGTGGACCTGGGGAAGGATAAAAGAACTCCGGGGGGGGGGGGGCCCAAAGATGAGAGGAGAAAACTCTTCTATGCTGAACGCTGAGAGGCGATTAAAAGCGGTGCGTGGGAAGAAGGCAAAAAGAATTCAAGGGGGTCTCCAGAAAAAAAACCATCGCAGGGGTTCAAGGCCGGGGGAAAAAAAGGACGCGGTCGCCGTAAAGTTCCGGGAAGGAAAGGCGTCCGCAACGGGAGGGAACCGATGAAAAAGAAAAGGCCGCCCGAAGGAGGGGGGGGTCGGGCCGAAGGTGTGGGGGGGTTGCAGGGGTGCGTGCTCGAGAAGGGAGAAGAGGGACTTGACAGGGGGGTTCCGCGACTGTAACTGTCACTTGAACAAGAGTTAACTGGCAGCTGGTTGAAAGGAAGAAAAAAGGTGCCTAGCAGGGAGAGGGAACGACTGGCTCGCAGGACGGCAACTACCATCCCCTCAGGGGGGGGAAAAAAGGGGAGGGACTAGTTAATCTTCTAACCTCTCGCACCATTCCGGCAAAAAGGCGGTCCGGCCACGAAAATAATCAAAAGCACATTTCATCGAGGGGGCCCGAGCGCACACCCATCCTCGTGCCACTGAAGGGGGACAAATCCTCGCCGCGGGAAAGACGGACATTATTGAAAGAAGGACCCCCATTTGAATCCCTGTTCCGGGCCCGATGCGCTGAGGGGGGAAAAGGGAACACTCCCAAGACAGAAAGAGAAAAAAAAAGACCCTGCGCTGCCAAGGGGGAAGGAAAGGAATTTCTATCTGGGATGGGGGCTAAGGGACTTTATCTATTAACTTCCGGGAGGGAAGGCTCTACAATACGGCGAGGGGGAAGGTCTTCTAAGAAGTTGGCCAAAGGGGCCTCCTGTGGGAGAGAAGAGGGCGGCTTCGGGGGAAACGGCTTTTTCTCCAGTGACGATCACCTAAAATTTCGAAATGGAAGACGAAAAAAAAAAGACAGTTGGATGACGAAGTTTTACCTAAAGACGTCTTGGAAGAAACGATCGACGACCAGGAGGGGGAGACTTCTTTTTTTTATATTTCTTCCGGGGGGGGAAACGAAGGAGGAGATGCCCGTATCCATGGAGGGGGAGTCGGCGCTGTGCGGGAAACGCATTGGGGCAATAAGACCGCCAGAGGTGAAAGTGCCTGAACGGAGAAAGGAAAGTGGAAGCCATGAGGGGGAGAATGGTCCGTTCCAATCAAGGAAAAACAGCGGGGGCCTACGGGGCCTCGATAATAATGCAGCTAAGGCCTCGCGGGAGTGCCTAGAAGTAGAGTCCCTCGTGGAAAAAACCTTAGCCTTGGAGTTAATCACGTGGGGGGGGTCGACCAAAAAGTGCCCACAAAGGGGAATTCCATCGCCAGCAAAGAGGCCCCAGCAGGGGAGGAAGCGCCAAATGGCCTAACCGAACTGGAATCCATGGATCTGCCTAAAAAGGTGAGTTCATCGGGTGAAAAGCGGTCAAACGAAAGAGTGGTCAATCGTGGGGGAGGAGCGTTTCTCTGCGACTGGAAAAAATTGCGCAAGGGCAAATAAGTGTTGAAACCAAAGTAACTTTTTTTGGGGAAGGAGCGCAGAAAAGCGAACATTCCTGAGAGTGGCCTATCCGAGAGAATCGGCGATCCAACTTTGTGATGTGGGTTGGAAAAAGGGGGCTTACGCTGGCACCGTTCAGGACGCATCCAGCATGAGGAAACGACCCCTTCCGATGTCAGGCGCCGCCGGTATTGCAGCAAAAAAAACAGAAAGCCCAGGGCTGTAACCCCCTTTGAATAGAAAAAAGGGTGGTTATGGGTCTGGCAAAAGTATAACCGGTATATTGGGGAAGGAACCGACTGATGTGGATGCCCATAGGTGATACCACCTTTATCAGCGGGAGGGGAGAAGGGAACCGGGAGAATTTGATCAAGAAAACAACGTAATGAGGAAGGGAAATACATTCAAAAGTGGGGCCGTTGAAAAAAAAAGAAAATAAGACGCTTATCCGGGGGGGGATCGAGGGAACATCCCCATGCAAGGACCAGGGTCTACATTCAAAAATTGGAGAATAGGCCAAGCATTGCCAAGAAGGGAAAAACCCAACCAAACGCCGATATCAAATTGTTTCAAAGAACGGTCACTAATGATGCGGCAATACAAAGAAGCCGGGAAAATCGGGGACAGGGCAACGGGCCCGAGAAACCATCCATTCAAGGGGTTGAGAACCCATGAAAAATGTAATAAACAGCAATATCCCCCACAAAAAAATTCATATCGAGAGAGAGGGGTGAAAGAGATTATAGGTCTACGCGCCTCATTACTGTTCGAGAGATTTCCGAAAACAAAAAGCGCAACCTTTTTATGAAACTCTTTGCCCATGGGCTCCGAGGGGGGGGGGAAAGCACCTGCGAAAGGAGGAAAACAGATCCCGCCGGGGAAAAGGGCAAAGGGCCTCCGAAAGCCACCGGTCGTAAGCATATATGATGTAGGGAAAGCCTTCGGGAGGGAGGGGGAGGAAAAAGAAATTTTGGAGAAAAAGCGAACTTCTGGGGGAAGGTGATTCTATCTTGTTTGAGGGAGGGGGTTCTAAACACCGGGGAGGAAACCATGCTACGGCAGGGGGAAAAAAAAAAAGAATAAATCAAACACGGAACAGTAGGGAACCTTATATCCTTGCAAGGACTGATCGAGGGGGGGGAGAAAAAAACAATGACACGTTTATTTATCAGGCAGGAAAGCCCAGACATGTTGAGGGAGAGGAGCCGGTCATCACGTGAAAGGGACACGCAGGTTTACTTTGCCCCAAAAAGGAAAAAGGTCGGCGAGCCCAACCAAAAAACGCGCACGACTCCAGTTGCATCTGGGATAAGGGTTCGTGAACCGGAAGACCCTCGAGGGAAAAAACGACGTCGAAGACGAGGGGAAAAGGGGATTAGAGCCGGTAGTGTTTTTTCCGGGAAAGAACATTGTCAACGGGCCGATCGTAAGAAAAAAAAATTGTCGGGGGGGGGCAAATCCGCCAAAGATGGGCGCAGAAAAGCGAAGGACAGAAAATCCCTGAACGGAAAAAAGGGGGCCGCTCCTAATTGAAACCTCAAGTTATCAGTCCTAAAAAAAAGGGGAGAAGCCCTTCCCCCGAAAAAGGAGGGGACCTAAGATTCACAGGGAAAAAGAGGGCCCTAGCCGCACCAGATCGAAAAAAAGTCACATATCAGGGACTTTTTCCCGAAAAGAGGGAGTTGCAGCAAGAACAAGAAATTTGGCGTTTTTTTGAAGATGCAGACTCCGTGAAACTTTATCCATGGGAGGGGGAGCACCCAGGAAAAAAAGAGGTGCGGAGGCAGCGAGGGAAAAAAAAGGGGGCGTAATGGGAGGAAGACTTCACCTAGGGGGGGGGAATCGTGGATCAAAAAGAAACCGTCCCCGGAAAGTTGATATTCCTGAAAAAACTCCCTTTTTAGGGGGAAGGGGAATGTTGTGCGCGAGGAAGGGAAAATCCGGTTTTCGAAGGCTTCACAAGGGGGATTTTGCAGGGTTCGGAGGAAAGAGTAACGGCTGGTCTCTCCCTTTCTTTGGGGGGGGGGCACATCAGGAGGGTTTTTTCTGGAGGGGGGGTACCTAGGTTCGACCGCTAAAACTAAAAATGCCAGCCCTCGGGGGGACCAGGGTCTAGAAAAAAGACACCGCAAAAACCTGTTCATTCCCCATGGAAGGGAAGACCATCCAACCTCCTGGGGGCCCTTGGCAAAAGAGAGGAAGAAAGTCCGAGGTCAGTGCCACAATGTCATTCCAATTTTGGGGCGACGCGAAATGTTTGGAAAAGAAGGGGAGTTTAAATGCTCGTTTTCTGGGACCTACTTTTTGAAAGAAAATACCTGTCCCTGGAAAGAGAGGTTTGTTGGAAAAAAGCGCCCTACACCCAGCAACACCGGAAAAAAAAAAGAGGTCCGCCAAGACCAAACATCTGTTGGAAACCAGAAAAGGGGGAGATCTATCTTCGGGAAAGGTTTTTCAGAGGTTCCTTTCCCGAAGGGGATCATAAAACATCTCCATTGGGGGTAGAAGGATCTTCAGGATGCCGCCAATATGAGAAAGAATTTCCCTATCTGGTTCATCCTCCCTGACCGGGACCCTTCACAACCCCTTCATTTTTGCTGGGGGGGGTTTTTTGTGAGGCGGATTTGCCAGGGGAAAAAAAAAATACCGCACGTAATGTCTTTTGGCGGGTATCTCGGGGGAGGAAGTTGGGGGGAAAAAGCTTGGGCCTGTAGGCGCCTAAGATAAGAATGGGGGGGGCCTTGGGGACAGAACGACAAGTTTTTCGGAAGGGGACTTGTAAAGAGGGAGGGTAGGTCGGGGAAAGGGGAAAGTCCGCTTCCAAAGTACTCCTCGTCGCCAAAACGACCCGCGGGAAGACGGCGAAGCCAGAGAAATCGCTGGGTTGACATTAGCGAGTAGATCGAAAGGGGGGGGGGCAGATTCCAAAACGCCCCTAAAGCACTCGACCACAACAACCCCTTCTTATTTAGGGAAGAGATCTTAGGCAAGAGAGAAAATCGGAAGGAAAAAAATGTCTCATCTTAAAATGCACTAAGGAAGACAAGAGGACTCCATGAAAGACCATGGTCCAAAGGTTTGGCGACGGTTGCCTGGGCAGGGGACCTGATCATGCAAAAAGAACTTTTCCCACGAAAAACTACAATATCCTGGTAAAAGGAAAAGTGAGTAACCCCTACAGGCTTGGAGTCCATCAAAATCTGAAAGGGGAGAAATGCTGAGGAAAAAGTAAAAAAAGACTACTCCCAAAACAAGAACTCTCTTTTCTATTCCGAAGGGGGAGTTTCCGAAAGGAAAAAGAAGAAAATTCCGTTGGGGAGGGGTTCCTTTCCAGAAACTAGTCCCGTTCCTTCTTCTAATTCAAAAAAAAGGGATTCCATTCAAAAGAGGAAGAATCCCCATGCGCTGAACACCTCGTGAAGGCCGACGCCACCGGGGAGACTTGAAGATAGAGGGAAAAAAGAAGAGGGTCCGGGTGTGGGAAAAAAAACGATGTAGCGGCAGGGAAAAAATCGTCCGTAAGTGTTAAAAAAAAGGGGTGCCGCAGTATCTTCTGATGGGGGAAAAAACAAAGAGGTTCGGGGAAGGGAGAGAGGGAGAGTAAAACCTAGGGAAAAAACCAGCTCCTAACTGAAAGGAGAAAAACTCCGGACAGGAGAAGGTACACCAGAAATTTTCCTCCAATGCTCCCGCCGCAATTCCCTTCCGATGCGTGGCCAAAGTCCACAGAACAAAAAAGGGGGGTTGTGGGGGGAGGGCGTCTCCATTTAAAAGTCAAATGTGGATCGCTAGAGAAAATAGATCTTGGCCGGGGGGAAGGAAAAATTTTTCAGAAAAAACGGAGCCGATCTGTACGGTAAAACAAAGACAAGATACGGGGCTCTGTGCACAAAAAAAAAAAAAAACCGCGCGGGGCGCGGGGGGGGGGAAAGCGCCCGGCAAACTAACCATAAGAAACCGCTGAAAAAGTTGGCGATCTTTCTTGATCTTCTCAAAAAAAGGGGAAAGACAACGAAAGGACGGGGAAGGGGATCATCAACAGGGAAAGAGGGGGACCATTTGCATCGGTCACCGATCAAAAGCACAACCCATTCTAATGTTTCGGGCAAATCGCCGCCGACGAAGAGGAAAGATTTCCTGGGGGGGGGGGGAACCCGAAACTCCCCTGTATCCCGTGGAAGGAAAGGAGATCTCTGTGACGAAAAAAAAAAGGGAACCGCGCAGAGAAAAAAAAAAAAAAAACCCCAAGGTTTCCTGAAAAAAAAAAGAAAAAAAAATCTGGGGCGTCTCTGGACCTGGTCTAATCGGCCCGGGAAAAAGAAGGGAAAGGACGTCTTGACGGCCTCAAAAGGGCACTCGAGAAGGGGGACAAGGTCTCGCCCCGTGGGGGGGGAAAAGAGAGAGGGTTAGGGGCTTCCCTCCGGCTTTCTCCAAATCGGGGGGAAAGGGAAAAAAGCACCGAAAAGGGCGAACGGGGGGGGAACGATCCGCTTTGAACAGAGAAATTCCCTAAAACAAAGCCTCTTTCGAAAAAATCTACGAAAAGGAGTACCCTTCGAAGGAAAAAAAGGGGTTTCAACCGCAATGGTCCTCCCTCGGGCAAAAAACGCGATAAAGGGGGGGACATGGCGGAAGGAGTTTTCGCGGGGCTCGTCCAAAGGAAAAAAGAAGGGGTTCAAGAAGGCAAAGGCGATTGCACGGAAAAAGATATCATTACATTGGGAAGGTCTTGGGCTTCCCCTTCTTTGGATAAAAGTGTCGATCCGGGAGGGTGGGGGGAGAACGGGAACCGAGAATGCGGCAAGGGGGAGGAAAAGGCCTTCGTTGTCCCGAAAAAGGATGACTTGAACGCTGCCCTTAGCATGGCCGTGGGAGGGGGGTTTTTAAAAAGCCTGCCCACAAAAAAGAAGGGACATCCATCAAAAAAGCAAACCCATAGTCCTCCGATCGGGAAAAGAAAGGGACTCGAGGGAGAGAGGAAAAGGCGTCATCCATGAACTACGACAGTGGAAAAAAGGGACAGTCAAAGGCGATTGCTGGTAGACTCTCGTGACTCGGGGACAGGGTGAGCCCGAAAAAAGAGGGTCAATCCGTTGAGGGGAAGCAGGACCAAATGACGTTTCCGGCACGCGCCTCGTAGAAAGACTGAGGCGTTCACGAGGGGGGGGAAGGAAGGAAAGACTCAACCGCGTGAGGAAAGGAAAGTTGTGATGTGGTGGGAGAGTTTCACCCTTACGGCTGCCTTGGGAGGGAGAAAGCACAGAAGGGAGGGGAGAAGGGCACGTCCTGCCCAAAAAAAACCTTCCGCTCCGTGTTAGGGAAGACGCAGATGTTCTTGGACCAGGTTGAAAAGGTTTTTTATGGAGGGAAAAGGGGAGAATATAACGCGGATGTGGGGGGGGAAAGTGGTTCCCTCACTGATTTGGAAAGGGAAAAGGCAATGATCAAAGTCTTTTAGCTCGATGTCCCCTTGCGAAGGGAGAAAGAAAGAATCCAACAACAAAAAAAAAAAGGGGGGGAGATCCGGATCGCACTTCGCCGGGACAATGCTCTAAAGACGCTGATGGGGAAAGAGGGTGCAATCAGCCAGAAGGAAAGCCGTTTCGACCATTAAAAAGAGAGAGGCCAGCATGTGCCAGACAGTAAAAAAAAAAGAAAAGGATCACAAAAAAAGTGGTCCCGACAGCCTGGAGCAAGGGGGGGGAAAGGGGCGGCAATACCGCCGGAGAAAAAGGGGCCGTCCGGGCCACCCCTCCGAAGTAACTCAATTCTGGCCGAGAAGCCAGACTCCCCTACACTTCCCGAAGAAGGGAACCCCTCACCGAAAAAAGAAAAAAAGAACAAATTAAAGAAGATTCTACCTAAAAGTTGATCATCGTTATAGAAAGGACATCCAGAAAGAGGGGGTCTATTTCTAGCGAATAATAAAAAGTTCCCCTTTTTTTTTGGGGGGAATGACGAACAAGTGTGGTTTCCTGGGGAAATCTCAACTTAATTTTCGGAAGGGAGAGTAGCCTAGCACGGGAGAAGATCCCACAAAGGGGGACCCCCTTGAAAGACATCGCGTGCCGCGGACGATACCGCCACCTTGAGGGAAAAGAGGAAGTGGAATGAACAGACCCTCATTTTTGCTTTTTTGAGGGGGGCGATCTCAGGGGGGGAAGAGGACCGAGCGTCAAACGCATCTTTGGGTGTTTGGGGAAAAAAAAGAGTGGGCTAACCACCGTGAGACAAGAAGGAAAAAAGTGCCCGGCAGCAGGGAAAGTCTTCCTCATCTAGGAAACACGATGGCCGGGATCCTTGCCCGCTGAAAAATAAGGCCACCGAGAAGTCCACCTTTAGGGAACCATCTAAGGAAAAAAAAAATCCCATTGGTGGGGGGGAGGAAAACTTAATGAGACAGCACGTGCCACATAGAAGGGAATTAAACTTGCCAGGAAGAAGGGCGGCGCCGCCAGGCGCCAAACACTCACACAAGAAAAGCCATGGGTTCAAAGGGGGGGAAAAAATCAAATTTCGTGGGGGAGACGGCACAAAACTACTATGAAAACCCAAAAGTCTAAGACGAAGCGAGCGGTTCTCAAAAGACGGTTTTAAGGGGGTGACGAGTTTCCGAAAGAAAGGTCAAACTTCCGGATGAAGGGAAAAGGAAAAACAGGTAGAAATTTGCATGTCCGGGGCTGCAATCGAACACGATGGGGGAAGACCTTGCGAAAAAAACGCCGCCTCCTCAGAAAACACCTACCTTGGATCCAAGAGACGGCCGTAGGGGTAGGAGCCGTCCCCGAAAGTTGAGGCAAGCAACCTTCGCCCCCAGCCAAAGAAAAACAGAAGAGCCAAGGGGGACATGCATATCAGGACCGGGGGAAATGAGTGACAACCAGAACTTGGCGTGGGGGAAAAAAGAAATGCAGCGCCGAGGGGAAAAAAAAACCGGATCCAGGGAGGGGAAAAAACCAAACATCAATGGGGGAGGGCCATCTCGGAAAAAAAGGACGACTTTGCCCGAACACGTTGCACAGATTTTTGACGGAGGAGGAAAACCATTCAGGGGCGGCCCTGGCTCAAACAGGAACGTTGATTAAATAACAAGCCTGTTCGTTTCCGGGGAAAGAGAAGGATAATATACACGACAGGAGAAACGTGGCAGCGTCTACTTCCTTAATGGTTAGGGGTGGGGGGGGGCGGCGGAAGGCGAAAAAAGCGGAAGCTCGCAACTCGCCCTGGAGGGGCAGGAGCCATTATATTGTTCGGGAAAAGGGAAATTACAGATCGGCGGGAAGCGAAAAAAAAGAGAAAGACGCCCTCGGAAAGTGCACGGGGAACGAAAACCACTGAAACGTTGGACCAATGGGCGCAAAAAAAAAAACCCACACCAAACGGCCCTTTCGGGAAAAAAGGGGAACTGCACTTTTCCGGAGTTCCCCCCAAAACAAAAGGCACTCTCTTGAGAAGGGTTAATTAAACTGTCCTAACTCGGGGATTTTGGAAGACGTGACGGAACCATTTTGAATCAAAGTGTTTCTGGCGACCGCAACGGGGGGGTTGGACCGAAGGGAAAGCTGCAGTACACCGCAACACGAAGGTGTGGTGGAATCGGCAGCGCCAGCAAAAGATTCTATTTCTCTCCAGAGAGAAAAATTACCGGGGGGAAAACCATGAGATTCTTCCATTCACAAAGGGGTCAGCCACCAACTGTGCCGGGAAGAGGGGGGGTGTATCAAGAACGAAGTCAGTTATCTATTCAGGAGGTGAAATTCTGACGGACGAACCGGAACCCCCATTTTGAAGGGAATGCCCACCAAAAAAAGGGACAACAATTTTCCTTTTGACTTTTTGTCACTATAAAGGGGGGGGGCCGCGACCACAACAGAGCACTTCCTCCGGTTGGGGGCTGTATGAAACTGGCCATGGCAATCCTTGGGAGGGCGCCTTCAGTGTCAGAAAATTAAGACTCGGTTTTGTATGTTGTTTTCGACAAACCTGTTTCTTGGGGGGTTTCAGGGGGGGAAAAGGAGGAAAGCGGGGAAAATCTGTCGAATTCCCGGCAAAGGGAAGCCCGTTCAAAAAAACGCCTGAGGGGTCGGACCAAAAAAAAGGATCTTCTGAAGGGACCGAGTGCCGATCCAGGAGACAAGGTTCATATATCCCCTGCACAAGGGA
>Ga0179591_1362850_pt1 | contig 15867 bp, 13 predicted proteins | sample CZOMad2_1_08_16f_FD_182891 | JGI IMG/M metagenome (GOLD analysis project Ga0179591, IMG submission 182891) | Vadose zone soil fungal communities from Angelo Coast Range Reserve, California, USA - CZOMad2_1_08_16fungal (PacBio error correction) | ecosystem: Environmental > Terrestrial > Soil >...
CACAGAGAAGGGGGTGAGGGACAGGAGAGGAACAGGGGTCAGGAAGCACAAAAAACGGAAAAAAACAGGGGAATCTTACAGCCGGAAACACATCTTCTCGGGTTCAAAAAGGGGATTGGATGCTGTGGTAGAAGCAGTCGTCACGTTCAAGTGATGAAAGACGGCGGATTCTAATTAGAGAGGGGGGGGTGCGGGTGTAACCAGCCCAGGAGAAGAGCGTAAAGGAGTGGCATAAGACAAAAGCGCCGCTATCTTATGAGAGGAAAAAAAAGTATTACATTAGATAGAAATTGCTAGAGAGGGTCTCATTGTCGTTCCTACTGTGCAAAGCTGAAACGAGAGGGGAAAAGGGGGAAAAAAAGTGGGAAATAGTGGGTAGAATGGGGAGGGTAGTGGTTTAATTCGTTGAGAAAAGCGAGGGGGACTTCTGTTATGAACATTCCGTCGCATGAATAGCTCCAACAAAAAATTGGTTAAAGAGAGGAAGAAGGGAAGTGAAACGAAGGGGGGAGTCCCGACGGATCCGGTCTGTGCCGGACCCAACAACCCTTCTGTAAATACAGACGTGGGAGAAAACAGAGAGTACGCCAATAGGGGGGAAGGAATAAGGAGGGACTTGGGGGGAGGGTTCTTCAGGTCACGGTGACAAGGGATAGGGAAAACTTTTAAAAGAAGAAAATTTGATAGGTCCTTCTGACCAAGAGAGGGGAGGGAAATAAAAAAGAGAGGCCGGCAGGGATCGCCCCCGTGAGCAACACTATGGCTTTAAAAATGAGGGGGGAAAGCCGCATTGCCCTCATCAACCCAGGGACAAAAGAGCCGTGGGACTGGGGGAGTTCTTTAACCGGGGAGAGAAAAAAAGACTGGGACCGGGAGAAGCATCCCTAGAATGAGAAAGGCTCTAACTCGACTACTTCAAGGACAGCCCCCTTCGATCAGGAACTTCTGTCGACCAAAAGGAGGGGGGGGAGAAAAGGCACGTAGGGGGGGAAGAAGGCGGGCCAACCAGGGCTGACATACGCGTAAAGGAAAAAAAGGGAATCTGCCATGCGGCAACGACTCCAAACGTAACTTTAGACTGGGACGAGGACCTTCCAAAAATCCGATGGAAAACGCTATAACAAACTGGACAACCCACGCGAAGGGGGTTACCACCGTTAGGGGGGGGTGGAAAAACAAAATGAAGAAAGGGAGACGGCTGACTCTACTTAGTCTGGAAAGGCTGAGTCGTTCCATCATCGGGATACATGCTGCTACCCCTGGGGGGTCGCCTTAGAAGTTAACCAATAGGAGCAGAGGAAGCAAGGGCAAATCGCCGTCCGCAAGAACAAGCTCCCTCCCTGAGGAGCCAGAAAGATTGGGTAAAAAAACAAAATGAAACGGGGAAGGAGGGAGTGGAAAGGACGATCCTGCCTAGTCAACCGGACGGAGGGAGGGGTCTTACCTTGATTGAGGATAAAAGAGGGGAGGCTTTAGAGGAAAGGAGACGTCTTAGGCCGAGTCGCCTTCAGCCTGTTGATCCACTTGGCTCTCTTTAGCCCTCTACGCGACCGCTCGACTTTCCGGGAAGAAAGTAAATAGGGGAGTCAAGGGGAAGAAGGAACTCCGGCCTACCTATTCTCGGCAGAACCTTCCTCAACCGGTGATTGAAAAACTTCCCTCAAGCAAAGGTGAAGGAAAAAAAGGGAATGGGGTCGTAAAACGCAGGCACTTGCGAGGCTGATTAACAAAAGCAGCAAAAGCGGGGTTCTCTAGTTTCCGTTCAGGCTGGCCGGATCAGCAGGAGAAAGGGGTGGTGGCAGAAGGAAAGGGAGGAGAAAACCGGCACACAGGGATGACTTCTTCTTTGACGAAAATGCCCGCTCACCGAAGGGCCCGTAAAGGACAGGGGGGAACAAAGGAAGAAAATGAGGGGGTGGGAAGTCAGAAAAAAGGCAGTTAGTCCGTGGCAGGTCCAGTAGAGATCCTGGGGAGGCCGGATACCCACCTAGGTGATTCTGCGGGCTGTAGCCGTTGAAAAAAGGACAAACACTAGTGTTTCGAAAGTAAAAAAAAATATTCGTTAACACAGAGGGTGAGGAAAGGAGCTTTAAAAGGGGGCTGCAGGGTGAAAGTTCGTTGGAGAGACTTTCCCTTTCTGGGGTAGCATTGTCCCTACTACCCGTGGCTTGGAAAAAACTCGATCGATCTTCCTGCGAAGAAGGGAGGGAATAGTAGAAAAAGGGGGGAACCTGGTTTGAAATTAGGGTTCCCCCACTGGACAGGACAATTAAGAGGGGAGGATAAGACATAAAAAGAAATCAAAACACAACTGATGAAAAGTAAGTGGTTATAACCCCCGGCCGCGCTCACGGCCGGCCCCTCGTGTGCAAAGAGAAAATAAGGGAAAAAGGACTGTACTGAAAATGAGAAATTCTAGGGCAGATAGACCGCCCGCTGCTAATTAAAATTTCGGAGCATCGTCCCGGGGCCGCGCAGGGTAGAAGGGAAAAGAAATTTGACAAGGAAGAACTGGTGCTAAGCAAAAAAAGACTGTGTTCAGGGGGAAAGCACCTTCAACGGCCTTTAAACGTAAGGAGAACAAGATGGAGGTGGACGAGAGTCGCGCGAGAATTGCCGACAGAAAAAAAGTTGGGTTAATCCAGGAAGAATGAACGTCGCGAAATAAGACCATCAGACATGGAAACAGGAAAACTTACAAGTCGTCAGGTTTGGCTAGGCCAAGAGAAAAGACCAAGGAGGAGAGAGGAAAAAAAGAGCCAAATAAGCTGTCCAACATCCTCCCGCAACGGATAAATGAAAAAAACCCCCGAAAACGACCCGGGCGACAGACTAAAGGACCGCGGGTCAGACCCGAGAAAGGGGAGAAATAGTTCTGGGAAAAAAAACTAGACCTCGCGGCGGGAGTCCTTGAGTCTTGAATCGGACTCGCCTTTTCTTCGAAGAGGGGAAAAAGCATCAAGACCTGGAAGCGAGGTCCGGTGGAGAGGGGTCTTTCCTAAATCACTGGCAAAAAGGAGTGGAGGCGAAGGGCAGGCCTGCTGGGAGGAAGAAGAAAGGAAAAGAAAGAACCAAGCATCCATATGGGGGGCTTCCCTCACGAAAAAAATTTAAAACCGAAAAACTTCGGAGCAGCCGGGTAAAGGAACTCCGACGGGAAGGGGGGGGAAGTGGGGAGAACGGGATTCTAAAAAACTGCAGTCATACGCAAAAGGGCTCGGAGTTTCTAGGAGCGGCCCCTGAAAGGGGAAAAAAGGAAAGAAAGTAAGGATCGAATGGTGCCAACTCTATCAACTGAGGGGAGTTCATCATGAAAAACCCATCGTGCAGGCCGCCGGCGTGGCCATCAAGCGCGGCAGCAATCGGAATTAAAGGGTTAGAGAAAAAGAACGGGGTTTAAATCGTGGCCAGTTCCCTTGTGGCCCTTTCACCCCGATCGGGATATGTCGAAAGAAAAAGGAAAGACGATAAAGGGGAAGGGCAAGAATACGGGGCACCTTTGCTGTTAGGGAGTAACCTGTGTCACGGCCAGGGGTGAGTTCAAAAGGGTAAGAAGCCACCCAAGTCAGAACGAAAAGGTCTGAAAGGCTTAGGAAGGGGGACGCGACGTAGGAATTGACGTCGAAACAACATTCTATTGGTATTCGGCAGCAACTCCTACCCGAGGAGAGTACCCGGGGTAGAAAAGTACTTCGGAAGAAAAAAAAAATGGGGACAACAAAGATGGGGGGAGATTTCGGCGGCAGAAGCATGCATTCGCTTGGACGACGTCATATTTTCGGCGGGCCTCATCGGAAACGTGGGAAAAAAAATAGAAGACGAGAAAGAGAGTTATAACTGGAAAATCTCAGTGTAGTTTGGGGCCGAGACCAAATTCTCGGAACCCAAGGGGTACCGCGCTTAGGCGCGCAGTGTGCAAAACCCAAAAAGGAAGTTCTGGGAAAGGAAGGGCGGTGTCGAAAAGGCAGGGAATCTATCAAAAACAACAAGATCGTCAAGAAATGTCACTACTGAGTCCCGACGACTCTCCACCGGAAGGGGGAAAAAAAGGGACAGTAGGAGAAAAAATTCTGACCGCGACAAGGCTTCGATTAAATCATTAGAGGGGCGGGTCTTGCACGGAGGTCGGCCACAAAAGAGACAGCCAAGAAATTACAGGGGAAAAGGAGGATCCTGGACCCTACGCGGTGGGTGGCAATAAAAAAAAACTGGTCGCCCGCTTACCTGATGGGCCGCCTTTGAACATGCGCGGAATCTTGAACCAGCAAACACGCGGGGACCATCGCGGTGCTGAGCAGACGCTTGGCTTGACAAAAAGGAAGGAAAGAATCCCACAGAAGGGTAAAAGTTGTTTCCGTGGAAAGCAAAATATAAAGGAAGAAGACTACTTCCCAAGTAACCTTCTGTCTCGGATCATGCGTGTGATAAAGAAGAGACCAGGAGAAAGTCAACCAAAGGGGTAATTATACAAAGGGCAAAAGTTCGCCTGCCTACTCTCTCGCGTTCTCGGACCTGTACCTCCCCGATACGAAAGGGGGCCAAGAGGGAAAATCTTAAAATCGCTAACGGTTCATACCGCAGTCTTTTCCCACCGGTATGGGAAAAAGCACGCCAAAGGAAGGAAAGGCATACGGTGATCAAAACAGTCATCTGGGAAAAATATTCAAAACAAGCCTCCGGGGGAGGGCGGCAGGAACATGCTGAATACCACACCCCCCTTTTAAAGGGGGAAGTTGATTAACCCACTTCTCGCCGTGGCGGGGCGACCTGGGCCTTGGCGCGCACCCGGAGAAAAAAGAAACTGCCTGCTCGTGGCTCCTTAAGAACTTGTGTAAGAAAAAAGGGAGAACAGGAGGAAAAACCACCCATTACTCGGGGGCCATTCTACTTACCTCCCCCCTGGAAGGCCTGGGGAGGGAGTCAACCTGTTTGCGAACTTCCCCCTTTGCGTTTGTCCCGGAATTGCCCTCTCCGCCCCAAGCTCGTCTTCCGATCCTGGCGAAAAAAAAAGGGACGAAAAAGAATACCTGTCTACCTCCCCGCAGCACACTCCAGGGCTCTCTCGCTGAAAATGACTCGGGTCGCCCAGGAGGACACGGAAGAAAGGACCCTACTGCTGCCAGCCTTAATCACCTCGAAAAAAGAAAAAAAAAAACCAAACCCGTCAGAGGAAAGTTTGGTGGACACACCCTCAGTAAACGAGACGACACGCTTCTTCGTAGCGGCTCGCAACCGGGTCAAAAACGGAGGGGCTTTCTTAAAAGGAAACCGGAGTGGGACGAACCATGCCGTCCTCCTGAGCTCATCGTCGAGATCGCAACGGGGCGCAGGGATCGGAAAGGCCGAAAAACCTTCTCGTGGTACTGAAAATACAAGGGCTAGCCGGGTCGGACGCCGGCGGCAGAAGAGAAAACAGGTCAAAGGAACTGATACAAAAACAGAGGGGTGGATACGGGTTCAATCGCTACTCGAGGAAACCTCAAGATGGGGTCGGAGATCCGCCCGTCTCGAATCACCATATGTCCTGAGCCAGGATAACGGAGTGCTCAGGGAAGGGCGAAACAAGCTGGGAATATGGAGAAGCTAAAACTCCGCGTCCGAACGCGCAAACCCAAAAAGAGACGAAAAAGACGAAGTTAAAGCAGGGGATACCGTCGGGGTCCTTCCAAAGGTAAACGCGCCCGCAGGGACGGACCATGATCCAAAAAAAAGAGTGTGTATATCAGGGGTAAGCTTCTTTCGTTCCGAAGACAAGGCCCTCGCCGCGATCAAGACTGAAGGATCAAGCGTTTCATCCTACCGCGCGAGAAATACCCGGCACCGACGGACGTTTAAAGAAAGCAGAACTACAAGAAAAAAAAACCCATCAGCAAGTCGGTGTGACCTTCAGAAGGAAGGAGGAAAAAATCAGGTTTTGACAGCGCCCGGCGCAAGAAAAACAGCAGAAAAACAAAAAAAAAACGGGTGTTGAATCGAATACGCACGTCCTCCATACACCAACCGACGCCCCAACCAGGTCGGAAAAAGACCAAAGTCCTTGACGCGGGCGACTGACCTCCCCGCTCATGGTCGTAAGAGTAGGCCGGGGGAGCAACATGAAAAAAGCATACGGAAAGATAGCCAGCCCGCAAACACCTTGGTGGGGCCAGAAACGACGTAGACGCATGTCATACGCTCGAGGGGAAAAAAGCTCTTCGGGAAAAAAAAAACGACAACCAAGGGTGTGACTGGGGCACCCCTCTTCTTACTAAAAGCGGGGACCACGCGGCGGCAGGAAAAATTCGGCCGCGAAACGGTAATATCAAAAAAAAAAAATTTCAAAACGCGGGCATAAGTGGGTGAGAGCGGGTCCGGGCTCAGTGGTAAGGTCAGGAAAAGGGGAAAAGCGGCGAGCTTTCCAATCAGATCCCAAGATAAAGTCCCAAACCAATGGCGTCACCTCAGACGAAAGTTCCCGAAAGAAGTACGACCTGAACAGAAAAAATTGGGTTGTCTAAGACACAGCAGTAGTCTCAAAAGGGGAAAGGGGTTCCTCCTGCCAGGGGGCGGCGCACACCAGGCAGAGATAAACGGGTATATCAGGCATCTGATAAATTGGGGTCGTGTGTTGCAGAAAGACCGCCATCCAAAAAAACGAAAGCGACGTAAGGAGATGTAACAACCAAAGGCGTCCCGTGCTCGGGCAATACGGTGGAAACCCATGCATTCGGAACCGAGAGTGTGCTAAAAGAACCACCCCCCCCCAAAGAAAGAAACGCCGTGCACCGGGGATAGGAAATTAACAGATGCGTTACATTGTGGACTACGAAGCATCAAATGTTTAATGTCCGGTCATTCAAGGTCAAACACTGCCATTTTTTCATCGTCCCGCCTGCCTGGAAAAAGGCATCCGGACGCAACTAGGCGAAGCAAGGAAGGAGGTAAGTCATACATGGTTCGGACTAACATATTAAAAAAAGTTGGGAGGAGCAACTCCTACCTGTCAGGCCGTGAAAGCACGACAGGGAGACGTCCCGCACCGCTTGTCCGTGTTGGCCATGCAGAACGACATTGCGACTCAAAAAATAATTCGCACGTTACGGGCAACAGGCGACGGGTTTCGGGGAGTGCCTCCCTCTCCAGACAGGCCCCTATACCATCAAACCGGTCCGGCAAAAAAAAGTTCCTCCATGGGAGCATGAAGGAGAAAAACACGCACCAAGAAGGACTCATGCCCTCATGATTGGTAACATTGTCCCGAGTAACTGGGGGCAAGACGGGAAGGTCTGACCCAAGTACGTAAAGGGAGACTATCAATAAAAAACCGGATGGAAGGAGTGTACAGTCCAGAAACTTCAAAACGACGCTAATCAAGAACGTCAGTTCAACGGGGGGGGGGGGGGTGGAGGCCCGCCCCATACTCGCCTAAACTACAAGAATGGAAAGGGAATTCAATCTTTAAACTGAGCCTATCTACACCCCCCGAAAGAGACACTAATACAGATCGATGTCTAGTTGCTTTGGCACTTCGACAAGAAAAGGGTCCAGGTAAAAACGTCCCAAAGGCCCATTCCACGGCAGAATCGCCCAACCTAATGGAAAAAAAAAAAAAAACATGCGACCGCGCGCAGCAAGGGAGACCACATACACCCCATCGGTACCAATTACAAAAAGCAAGCTTGCCCAAAGATCCTACCAAGTGGTTTTCCCAAAAGAACAGCCCCTAGAAGGTTGGGTGGGGGGAAAAAAACATAGAAGGGAGGGGACCAGGACCCTCCATCTCTACGGCATCTAAAAAACTTGCAAAAAGCCGTAGTTTACCCTCACCAACCAGAGAATCCAAAGGGATCCAGGCGTAAAAAGGGCGGCAAAAAGCAAGGTGTAGCCGACCGGAGATACCAATTCCCTCACATACGACGGGGGGAGCTTGCGAATGGGTCCAGGCGGGAAATGCGCGCTGGTCAAAAAATAATTGGTACCCATGCACGGGCAGAGAAGAAGAATCCCGGCAGAGCGCCGCGCTGCAGAGGGCGAATCGTGACAGGGAATAGGTAAAGAGGAAACGCTTGGGCGCGGTAAAAAACAATAAAACCAAGAACCTTTCAAGGTATAATTAAAAAAAAACTACATTTCTCCTCCAAAAGCGACCACGGCAAAGCAGAACCTTACGAAGCTCAACAGACCGAGGAGAGTCCGTGCATCAGGAAAACTTCCCCCAGTACCATGACTGTAGTTGCCAACGTGCTGCAGAAGCCTGTCTTGGGTCACAGGGGGGGGGGCAACCACGAATTTCTTCTCTCTAAAGGGGGGCCCACAGAAAGACGAGCTCGGCACCCGTCGCCTTCACGATGTGCCCACCTAGGAACCCTCTAACCAATTCCGCCACCCGACAGGCAAATAATAAAAGGACCGGAGCCCGGGGAAGCGCTGGAGGCCTACACTGGCAGAAAAGCCGTACTCTTGTTCATCAGGAGGGAAACAATCAACCTATCTGTTGTAAAAACCCGCAACCCCGGGATTTTGGGTCAACGTTGGCTCACCAAGGAGGTAAAAAGCAAAGGGGGATTACGACGTCTCGGCTGACGTCCGGGGTGAGCTTGGAAAATGTCAAAGGGAAGAACTGAGTCTCATGCGGCCAAACTCGAAATAGCGGCTTGAAAAACACACAAACAAACGGTCCTTGTACTGGCGATGGGTACAGGAAAGGCACGCGGTGCACGACGAGTCCGTTCCCAGGCTTCCTAGGGGGGTTTCCTAAGAGGCCAAGTCGAAGCCGTTAAAGGATGCCGGATGGACCACCGAGTGTGGAGCTTGTTCAAAAAGCCGGGCTAACACATCAACGATTTTTGTCTCGGGGTACATACACCCGGAAACGAGGTGCAGGGCGGAATCAGAGTACCATGATTCACCTTTTTGCCCGCGATCCTCGAAAAGATGATCCAAGAACGACAGCTGGTGCCCGAAGACGACGTCTTGTTCGCTAAAGTGTCCCAATGGGGGAAAAAGGTGAATCCGACCACAAAGTTTCCGTCCACGCCTAAAGAAATCCGTAAGGTGACGTCGACACCAATAATCAACCACACAGGATAAAGAGAGATCTCATGGTCAATTGCGAGCGCTGGAAAGGGGGAAAAAGGTCCGTCAAAAACCACCCTCGGGCAGCGATCCCCACGGGCCATAAAAACCGACGGTGAGTCAAAAGATCGACCGGAAGAGCAATCGATCCACGCCCACTGGGCGTGTCGAACAGAAAAAAAAGAAAAGGTTCCGCGCGTCCTCAAAGGAACGCAAAAGGAAAGGATACTTGGGCGAAAAAAAAGATGAAAGTGATTCCGAAGTGCACCGACAACAAAAAAAATTCTTGACGAGAATTCTACTTGACAGCACTAAACCAGAGGGTGTTAAACGGCACCTTGACCGGCTCGAAACTGACGCAAATCCTCTCGAGTGGAGAGAGTAGAAAATGTCCCAACTCCTAGTTAAAAGCCGGGCCTGGCCCGAAGAGGACCTGCGCCGGTAGCAATGAAAAACCGCTAACGAAGAGGGGGCCCACGTCAGTCACATCCTTCTCTCGCAAGGCAGAAAGCCCACGCGAACGGACCCGGAGAAAAAAGGGAAAAAAACAAAACAACAGGTTCAAAAAAAACGCTCCCTCTCCACGCAATCCATAAGCGGGTTGGGGCATTCTTGAAAAAAACTAGGTTTAGAGGGTCGAAAGGAGAGGGTGGACGGCGGACTCCAAGTCACTCTCGTCTTGACCCAAAGAAGATCGCGGCACGCTACCAAGGCTTGGGGAGTCAGAGGTCGAGCCAAAAAGGTAGTAAGGGGCATTTGAGTAAGTGACTGTCGGCGAGGCTGCAAAGAGTATCACGACCGCAGAGGGGGTACTCAAAAATCAAAAGACACACCAGGAAAAATGCAAAAACTGGAAGGACTAAAGAGCAGGTCGCCAGTGAAGGGCAAAACAGACAGCTTCTGGAGGAAAAGAAAAAAGAGGTGCTGGTACCTCCATTGGACAATGTGGAGAAGCTGGGGGGTCCCTGAGAACTGGCGGGCGAAAACCAGGCGTTCGAAAAAGAAGGCAAAACCCACGATCCGCGACAAACTGCTATGGGAAGAACGGGCGAGACGCATGGCCCTTTTACTTTTTCTAGAACTGTTTTAAAACACGTTCCGCGGGGCGGGGAATCCAGAGTTGCATCAGAAACCAAACCAAAAGAACGAAAGTGCACGGAGACGTACTCAGAAACCTTCTGCGTTCTGTGAAGCTTGGGCTACCTTTATGCCCACCCTTGCATGACGCAGGCGCAGGTTCCGCGGGGAAATCTAATTGAGTAGGAGGCCCAGTTTCCTAAGACAGGACGTGAGACATAAGTAGTCGAGTTCAGGGAGTCACCTTAGGGAATCGAATAGAACGTAAGGGTAGTCGAGCCAACCCGACAGGGGGCGGAGAGTAACCGGGAAGCACGGTCCCCCCATAGGTCGCTAAACTTAAGGCCCTTTCTCGGTAAACGACTGTCACTTCACGGCACATTAAAGTACATCGTGCGATTCAAACGAACGCATGGCAAGGGTTTAACAAGGCTCGAGTCACAGAAGAGCCTCATTCAATCAAAAAATGAAGACGTGGAAAAAAGAAGTAAAATTCCCCAAAAAAGTCGGAGATGAAGGCCAACTTTAGGACTCTCGTAGTTGCGCCCTCCCTACCTTTACTTCTGTAAGCACAATAGGGAATTCGTCGGGAGACAGGGGGATAGATCTCTCTCAAAAAAGAGCCATACTGAGATCAGACAGTTCCTAATAATAAGTCCGACCCAGTCCCAAATGCTTCACCGCCCCCTTTCAGAAGAGTAAACAGTCGTGGCCTGTCAATAGGGGATGGCGTTCTGCCAGACAACGCCCACGACTTTAATCGAAGCTTTTGCCTGCCTAATGAAGCTTTCGAGGGAGGCAACGAAACCGGGGCAGGCGGAATCCGATGAACGCGAAATGATCGTGAAAACGACCCACACTCCAATCGGGGGACCTTCGCCGGTGCCTGAGCACCTTGAGGAAGACCCCGGGAAAAACTCACCATGGTAACCGGATGATCGGGGGAAAACCCCAAGACTGTTGGGCGAGTTCGAAAACATCGACGGACGCGGACGAAGAATAAGTGCTTTCAAAATGCCGGGCAAGAAAGCGGTTCTCCGGAAAAGGAAATCAATCACCACCACTGGCCGTCCTTACAAAAAACACTCAAAGGGGTCGGCCCACCCGCAAATGAAACGCTCGCAAACGGACCGTTAAACTCTCCCGATCCCCCATTTCGGGCGTCCACATTATACTCACCGCCCAACGGAACGCTTATTTAAAAAAAAAGGTACTGTGGAAGGGCACCATAACACCCAAAAAAAGTGGGAGGCTGAAAATCCGTCGGTATCAGTACCCGAGCCCGTCGCGCATCCCTCTTGGGGCGTGGCCAGTATTCTCAACCATTTGTCTAGTTGAAGCCCTCGAGTCCTACCCTGCCGGATACGAAGAGGTCCAACCAAACGCCAAACCTAGCTGTTCTCTGTTGGAAAAAAGCTTGCAAAAACTTCTTTATGCAGTGACGTACTTCAAGGCATGCAAGAAAACCCGTCAACGTGCGGGGTAAAACACCAGGCTGACCCCTCTTTCTGTTGTGCGAAAAAAATGCCCACCGCCGACATGCCTAAAAATCCGCCTAACTGGCGAAATGTTGACGAGAACCTCCTACAAAAACAACTCAAAAAAGGAAACGGGTCGCCGAAGGAAGCGGATTCATGTCACTCCAAAGGAAAAGTTGTCACCTCTGAAAACTCCCTCTAAAAGTGCGGGCCCGCGAAACTGAACTTCACCATTCGTGGGACGCCAGCCGACTCTTAGAAAACGGGGTATGCGGCGTCAGAACACACCTCTATAAGTCGAGGTGATACCTATCCTACGGAGCGACAGTATGGAAAACCCCAACCCTCGACAAATGAGAGCATTCGTTCGCGCTGTGCGAACGCGCATGCTTCCCGTACTTACAAGTCCTAACCGGGAGGTGGCCGGAAAAGAATCGATAAGACTTAGTTCCGTAGTTGCTATTCCAGATGAACCAAAGAGGTGGATCGTCTGGGAAAATCGCGTCACGAAAAAAGACTATGTCCAAACTCACGAGTGTTGTAGGCGACCCGGCCGGAATGTTTAAAGGTACATAAGCTTCTCTTATCGGGTGGATCGGAAAGGAAACAGAAGGAACGGGCTCGCTCGGAGAACAGCTGAGCCCTTCGTTGGACTAAAAAATCGTCCCTAAGAAACCTTCGAGGATCAACGCGAAAAAAAATGGCAACCTGCATAAATTATAAAAAGTAAGGGGGGATGGTCCCAGTACGGAAAAGAGCGGAACCGACCGAAGAAATGAGAAAATCGAAAGAAAAAACGTGGACAAAAATGCTGAGTCGCAAGGAAAAAATGCGGCCGTCAAAAAAAGCAGGGACCCGGGAAAAACACGTCAGCTAACAATTTCCTAAAAAACAAAAAAAAAACTGATGTGAATATCGAGCCGTCACGTACAGACAAAAAAAAACGCGAGGGCCGATTTAACGAAGGAACAGCCCGGTTCAAGCGCGGCAGACAAAAACCGACAGCCGCAAAAAGGGCTCCATGATTCCTTTGCGCCAGGGGCAACTTCCCTGCGGGAAGGCATCCCCATAAACACCGGGGTGGGGGGTTATAGTCCCTGAAAACCACATCCACCACTGGTGGGATCTAAACTGGACATTCAGAATACGGGGAGTCCGAGAAAAACGCTACCGAGCACTGGGGTGCAACCACCCCATTGCGGGACTGCCTTATCTCCCGGGGGGAATAAGGCTCTGCAAGGACGATTAAGAAGCAAGACATGAAAAGATAAAGGGCCGTGAGCAAAGGTACCTCAGAAAAAGTAAACGAAAATCAAACCCCGCCTACAGGCTAAAACGCTAGGGGTTAACTCAGTTCTAAAAGCATCTGCTTAGTAAACGACACATCCATCTCACGGAAGGCGCGGCAGCACTCAGAGCAGGCTTTCCATACACAATGCGGTTCCTCTTCTTGGAAAAAAAGAAGGAACCGGCAGAGAAAAAAAAAAGCGAAAAGGAAGAGCCGACACCGGAGGGGAGGAAAGTGGGTGTCGTAGAGTCTTCCGTAGAAAGTACAGGTTATGTCGGCAGGCGTACTTTCTACTGGGCATCCTAACTCTCTCTCCATAGGGGAACCAAACCGGCCCCGGAAAACGCCGCCCGCCTTAACGGGCCGCCCCTAAGATAACCTCCCAAACACCTTGTTCTGGTGAAAAGTAGGATACTGCCTATCTCCTCTAGCCTGAATCAGGGGCCGGTTACGCCGCCGGGGCGCGGCCCGCCCATGTGCTCCGTGCATTTAGCGACTCTTTTAAAGGAAGTGCTCACCAGGTGGGTTGTTCGCAGTAACAAAAAAAAATACCACGCGGAGCGCTACTTCCGATGGATGTTAAAAAAAGAGTCGCGGCTCAGCGGATGCAGGGAATTTTCCAACAAGAACCGGGGGGTAACCAAAAAGAGGGTCCGCGTGGCGGGCCTAAGAGAGTAAACACAAAACCCCCAAAATCGGGGGTGGAGTCGGGGTCCATGACCTGTGACCGGAAGGCAAGTTTGAAGAAAAGGAGAGAAAAAGCGAAAGAGGGGCACAGCCGTGGGCTACGATCCACGTTCGGCACGCCAGGACATCGTAAACCCGTGCAGTACACATTAAAAGCTATCGCTTGCTGAAAAACGGTGAAGATGGACGGTCCGAAAAAATAGAATTCAGACGGGGAATGCGTTCCCCGCGAGTGATGCAGCAATCGGTGAGAACCCCTGATATTTGGAGATGGGGATTCTTTAGGAAGCCCGGCGGCAGGAGGAAAGAGAAGGCCGAACACCATTCAAGAAACCACTGCCGGGCAAAATGGGCACGCTTCCCTATAAAGTATTAAACCTATAAAAAAGCCGACAGACAACGAGAAAATAACGGTCTGCAACGGCGGGGTCGTGTCAATCGACTGCACCCACCGGACGTAAAAAGGCCAACTTGGGAAAACTTGGGTGCTAGCTTCTTTAAGTCAGAGGCGCAACAGGCCCAACCCGTGAGGAAAGGGTAGAGAGAGTCGAAGGTGAAAAAGGGAGTAGGGGGCACAGGACTGAAATCTAACCGTATGAGAATCGAGCTGAGAACTGGAATACCACCTCGAGCTACCAAAAGGAAAGGGCAAGGGCGGCCACGCCACTTAGACCGCCTAAAAGAGGGACCACTCGGGGCTGAACATTACTGATTAATCTCACGGCAACAACAAGCACTTCAAAGTTGGGTCATCTGCAGTGAAAAGGGGCCTGCGCTTTAATTAAAAAAAAATGGCCGAGGGAGGAAGTGCTAATGCCCGAAAAATGGGACGTGGGGGGCTTACAGGGAAGCACGCATAAAAACCAGACAACTATAAAAAAGGCTGTGGTACGATCTCGAACCCAGTTTGAAGGTAAGTTTCACAACACTAATGGGAAAAGGAAAAAGAAGGGGAAAGGTTGGAATTAACGAAAGTGCGTGAACTCCTAAAGGGTGTCAAGTTACAACTTCCTCGAAAAGGGAGAAGACGTCTGGGGGGAACCAGAAAAAACCCGAAAGAAGACCAAGCTATACATCAGATGAGCAATGCATTTGGTCTAAACCAAGGAAAAAAGCATCTGCCGAGTTAGCTCCTTTACCTCACCCCATAAAAAAAGGGGGAGTACCCAAGAAGGAGCAAACGAGCGGGCCGGGAAAAAAAAAAGAATGGGGGACGGTCTATGATAAATAACAAGACCTTTCATCGTCTCCAAGATCAGGGAGTGGAGCACAACCAGCGCAGGCGGACAGTAGACCGGAATCCCGCGTGGTGGCCATGCCCTAACAAAATGGTTATCGACAAAGTTCTTAAACGAGAGATTCGCTCGGAAAACGCCGTCGACCTTGGTCTGAAACTTCCTGACTTCTGTCCCTCGCGGACTAGTCTAAAGTTGTTAAGCGCCGGAAAAACTTCAAAATTCCCTGCTGGCTCTTCGGAGTGACTTCCCCGGGAGCCATTGCGGGCTCCCAAGGTCCGTAAACCAGAATGGATGCCATGGGGAGAGAGGACGATTGGGCACCGCACTCCTCGAGACGAGAGGAAATGACTCACCACCATTTAGTACCTCAACAAGCAAAAGACAGAAAGGTCCGGTGCACTACTCGCTTGGGAGGGGAAAATCAAGTCGCGGAAAAAGGGAAAGAAGGTCCCGCCAAAGGTAAAAAGGATTGCCTCAAGCGCCTCTGGAGGCGTGTCGCCTAAACCCAAATATATATTTATTGAGGCCGGGGAGCAAAGTAGAGACGGATGAAAAAGAGTCATCCGTCGTAGGGGCAACCTTTCTGGCACCGAGCGACGAGCGTGCGGAATTCTGAACCGGACCTTCTACAAAAAAAAAAAAAAGAGGAGAGTTAAAAGTCAGGATACAACAGAGATAAGAAGAGGACAGGGTCCCGCGCGGGCCAAGCCACACCGGCATTGATTTCCAGGAAAAAAAACATAGCGTATTCACGGATCGTTTCCCTTATTCGTCCTTTCCTGATGCTAAAAACAGGTTTGACGAGGGCAAATCGCCCCCGGACGAACCTGGAACTATAAAACAGGGAAATGTTACGTGGGGAAAAGGTCGTACCATTAGAAAGGAAATGGATAGGGTGAAGTATGGAAATGCGAGACCGGCAGCGGATCAACCAAGCAACACGCTGAAATACGCTCGCCGCCATACCGCTTCAGCAACGAAAGTTAAACAATAGTTTTACACCGTGGGGAAAGACGGAAGAGGGGAAGCCCTTACAACGAAGGTC
>Ga0179591_1267866_pt1 | contig 15864 bp, 14 predicted proteins | sample CZOMad2_1_08_16f_FD_182891 | JGI IMG/M metagenome (GOLD analysis project Ga0179591, IMG submission 182891) | Vadose zone soil fungal communities from Angelo Coast Range Reserve, California, USA - CZOMad2_1_08_16fungal (PacBio error correction) | ecosystem: Environmental > Terrestrial > Soil >...
TCGGAAAAAACAAAATGCCTGCAAAGGATCGCGTGACAGCCGAAAAAAAAGGTGGTGCGCCCAACACGCCCCTAGCATAGACGTTCCACAGTATCGAAAAAAAAAAGATATACGGCGTATCAAAGCTTTGGGGGGGCGGTCACTGGGGTCTCTGGAAAGAGACTTTTCCGTGAAACTGGGCTAGTTCGGAGCCAAAGGGGTCCTCTCCACAATGGGATGTATTGGTAGCGCGTCATCCCAAAAAAAACTGGGCCGGTCGGGGGGAACCAGGCTGTGGGCATCGCGAAAAGGCAACCAGAATGGACGCACAATGGTTTTCAGAAAACGTTCCGATTCGCCCGTGGCAAAACAAAAAAACGCTGTGGTAAAAAAATGTGTTCGTGTGGTGGTAACTGCACTCAAACCGGAAAAAGTAAAATCGGGTCAAAGGAAAAATCCCTGGCTGTTACAAACGTACGAACCGATTGGGGGGGGGTGGGGGAAAAAGAATGAGTAAGATACACGCCCCGAGAAAAAAAAAAGCCGCAAAATGGGAAAAAAGAGGAGAGGAGGGAAGGAAAGGAAAGAGGAATCAAAAAAATCTCTTTCGGGGGGGGGGGGGGGGGGGTCACCGAGGGCAGCAAAATCCTAATCCCAGATCTAAAAAAAAAAAAAAAAAAAAGAAAAGGGTAAAAAGGGAATGGTAAAAAATCGGTTGCTCATGGTCGTCATTGTGGCGGGGTTATTGGGGGTAATTGGGAAAAAAGACGTTTAAGGGGGGCCGAGGGGATTAGTGACCCGTTTGGGGGGCGAAAAGCGCGGCCGATAAAGAGAAAAGGACCAGATAAGGAACGAGTCAGAAGGGGGATGAAAATTCTGCCTCGAAGAAGGGGGAAAACGAGGGGGCCCGGGGGCACGGACAATCGATTGGGGAGAAATTCAATGACCGAAGCGGACGGACTGTAACATAACCTTCGTAAGTAAAAGGGGCCATTTTTGTCCCAGGGGGTACAGGGGTAAAAGGATGGTGAAAAAAAAAAAAGAAAGTGGGGCGACAGACGTGTGCGACAAAATGTGGTGACACAAGATGGTAAAAACGCATTCCAAAGAGGAGAAAGAACCGGTGATATCGAATAAACATTTCTTAGTAAGGAAAGGAAATGCCCGTCGGTGCTTAGAATCGGCAGAGAATTATTTGGAATAAGAAAGGGAGCGAAGGGGAACTAGTTCAGAGTTAATCCGTTCGGGGGTTCCTACCATCGAGAAGGCAAGGAAAACAAATGTGGACTTTTAAACCGCTCCTTGGGTCTCGGAGATGGGAGAAGCGGTAAGGAAAAGGACAATGGGGGCGGGTAAGGAAGACTTTGCAGAATCGCTAAGGCCCCAATCTGAAGGACTTGAGGGAGAACCGCGGGCAGACACACTTCGAGCGTACGTTGGGTTTTATCTCGCCTTTGATTATTCCAATGTGCTGGGATCCTTCCATGGTCTAGAGGAACGCTTGTATTTTTCAAAAACTAAGAAAAGAGACAAAATGAACTAAACCAAACAGCTGGCCACTAGTGGGCCAGCAGCAAGCGGGGGTAACTCCCACACTTTTAAAATGATCGACCTCTTGGAGTACTCGCCTGGCAAATACTTTCTGAAGAAGACTTGAACGTGTGAAAATGGGACAAGGGGCAGGGTAACCGAAGACCCCGTTGCGGTTATTACTTGGGGAAGAATCCTGGGCCATAGGACAATGTCAGAGACCAAATTGGGGGTGTGCACCAGTAAACCACTTGAAACTGTACCACTCTCGAAACCGATGCATGGAAGGGGGGTTACGGGCCGGGCATGATTTAGATGGTAGGCCATGTGGGTCGACAAGGAACACGGGGTGAGATTACAGCACGAAGGGGGGGAGCATACAGAATTTGCCAGGAAAAAGGGGGTGGCCGTAATCCCTACGCATGAGCGAAGGGGACACACCTACAATGGGGGGTCAGGAGCTCGCGGGAGAATTTCATCAAATGTGTAAGGTACGAAAGCTGGCACGTGGTGTGAGGTGTTGACAACTGGACCATTGCGCCAGGGTAAGAGGCCCGGGTTTGATCCAATAAAGCAAAGCCACCGCTGGGCACGAGAAGGATTTAAAAAAGCAGGGAGTTCCTCGCCCGCAAATGAACGGAGGGGGACGAGACGAGGTGCCGACGCGCAGATGGAAAGGACCGAAAGATGAACAAGAACAAGGGTCTGATTTCACAGTGGAGGGCATGGGGGGGGAAACCAGACGGCAACCCGCACCACTCTAAAACGCGCAAAAGATAAAGCGTCGGTTGGGGGGGGGCTCCGGAGACGCTGGTCACCCGGGCGTCGGGGGTCGCGAAAGAAAGAGAGTAGAGGAAGAGGGGTGTCTTGAACTGCCGCATAGGACAGGGACTGTTCCCAAGTAACTCGCTCGAAAGGGCAAGACCCCGCGGGGTTTAATTCAGAACCGCCTCGGGGTCATAAAAAAGCAGAGGTCGGACTCCAGTACATGCAGAAGAATCTAACCAGAGAGCTACAGCCCCTTTGGAACGAAGGTCATTGGTCCCTAAGAAATAAACAGTACGGACCAACAACTTTTCCACGAGAATCAGTTAAAAACCCTACACGGCTTGAAGGAGCTACGGACGGCGGTAGACACTTGGATGGTTCATGGTTTAAATACTGGAGTCAGGGACCAGAACATACTTGGTCGAGGGTTCTCGAAAAAAAGGGGGGGCTCCACTCGGGTTTAACTAAAAAAACGTTACGCGCTGGGGGGTACACCAATTGCTGGCACTTGGCATGGCGAACTATTATCCTCGCCTGGAAGTATTTTCAATAACAAGGGAGAGCGTCTCGAGGCCGGGGTGGGAAGAGGGGGCGGGTGTTAAGTGAAATAAGTCGGAGCCATCGGAAATAGGGGTGCAACTCAAGAGAAACGAAGGGGTTTCCTTTAATGTTTTTTTAAAGACGGTAGGGCACGAATGAAACGTTAACAAATTTGGAGAAGAGATCGGCGGCTAAGGACGAATCCCCGTCCGCGCTCCTGGAGGGGGGCGCAGGGGGATCATGAAAATGCCGCTCTGTCAACCTGCGATAAAAAAGGTAAAAGTACATTAAACAAAGTCTTTCTGTGGACTTCCAGTCGCGAGCTACTCGAATTGTGACTGAGCCACTCCCTCCGCGATCAGGCCCGGGTTTGGCTCGGGGGGATGGGTATCGCTCGGATGGGGGGCGAGTGGGGGGAACTTCAAGAAAATCTGAACTCTCTGTGGCGTTACTATAAGGTTTTGGTAAAAGAGCGGGGGCACAATGGGTGGACACCATGTAAAAAAAAAAAACTCCTACAAAAGGGAGAAATAGACAGGGGCGTAAGCGGTGACAGTCGGTAAAGCTCGCTAAAAGGCTACAAACATATGCCGGGGCGCTAGTCAATGGATACAGAAAGTCCCGACTGTAAATAAACTGGCTACAGGTAATTCCTTTCAAAGGGGACCTCTTTCAATTCGCTTTTTAATTCTGACCTACGCCGGACGGAAGTCTCCCAATAAATTATACTCGACAAACCCCCTTTGAGAGGATTAAAAAGATATACAGAGTCCTTTGAGGGGACCCTTAGGTCGGGTATGATACCCCGGGGTCAAGAAATACTTAAGCGTTCATTGACGCTCATTAAGCATTTTTTCGGGCAGGGCGGGGGTAATTCGGGGGAAAGGGGGGAGAGACGATTTGTCGCGTATAACACGACTTCCTAAAAACGGGACTGTGGTGTCTTCAGTTGGAAGGTGGCGAGCAGAGAATTCCAGAGAGAACCCCTTAGTGAGATGCTCCTCTTGTCGTCATGGAGGGTCAAAGAGAAGCATCGATCTTACCGCTCACCCGTCCTGCATATCGGGCTGCCGGGACGGAGGGTCTCAAATGAAACCTGCGAGGGACACTCGGGAAAGGCAGGCTCCACCCCAGACTGCGCCTCCGTGTACTAGCAAAAGTTAGTCCGAGACAAAAAAAAAGATGGGGTGGCTCCTTAGTCCTACGAACTCGGGAAGAGAAAGGGGCAAGTGGTCAGGAGGAGTGAGAATGCTTCACTTCCTCATTCAATTCAAGGGGCGCTGACGCAGCAAAACCGTGAGGGTCGGGGTTTAAACGGATCAACTAAGGTCACCTAACGGTTCCAAGGCGGAGCGGGGTTGGGAGGGAGACCAATCAAGGAGACGACGCGCGATCATCTTAAGAAGCCATTTTTTTGGATCACGGGCGTGATGGACCGAGCTAGATGAGAAACTAAGGTTTGAAAACGGGGTACCGTTAACCCCCTTCCTTTGCAGAAATAGCGAAGCCATGCTCCAAGGGAAAGAAGACGGGCGGCCGGGACGGGGAAATGGGCGGCTAGTCGGGCACCCCTCGTTTACGGGAAGCAAGGGAAAGGGCAAAAGAAGCGAACACTCAGATGGGAAAACAAGGGGTGTCGAAGGAAAAATCTGAGTTATGCCGGTCGAGAAAGGGAACGAGTTGACAAAAGCCAGGTGGGGGTGAAAAAGACAGAAAAGACCCTCGGCCCACCCTGGAGCCCAAGGGGCCAAAAAACAAGGGACTATAAACCAGCCACCCGCCCACCGACCGCAAATCAGGCTAATAAAACGATAACGTCGGGGTGCAGCTTCATCTCTCTTAATTGCAGTAAAACTTAGTCAATACCCCAAAAGGAAAAAGGTCCAAGAAACTTATGAGAAGCCCGTCGTGCCCTCGGCGGTTCAACTTTTATGGGAATCTCAGAGTGAAGAACAATGGCAGGAAAGCCGGGTTAAGGAGGGCGGTGAGCTGACCCTTCGGGGTAGGTTCTTCGGGTAAAACGCGGCCACTCTAAAATGCGCGGGCTGGAAGAGAGAAACAACCGCTTTGCGTTACGTACCAGAATACGCTATCAGAAAGAAAACAACGTGAACAACATTCGTTCGCGGGGGGGTAGGTCACTGGACTCGGCAGTCACTTGATAACAGCCGTGCGTTCAAAAAAGTAAGGGGTAAGTGCAAAAGCCACAAATGAGAAAACGCCGGCGAAGGACCTCGAACTGCAGGGGGTCACGTTGCAACGTTGGGGGCTGAGGGGGAAATTCAAATGGTAAAATCGACCGCGACGCGTGGTCTCACACTGTAAAGGAACCTAACGTGGTGTTCGTTGGCACTGCGCCATCACGCAAGAAGAGGGGACCGTGAGAGGCGAGCTCAGGGACGCCTGGAGAAAAATCAAGCCGCCAAAGGTTATTGAGCATCCGGGGGATGTCCAGATGCCGTGGTAGGGGCTGCATGTTCATGAACAAGAAGTGCTTATAACAAATGCCGCTGAAGCCCCTTGGAGATAACCAGGGCAACTGGCAAAAAAACATAATGACACGTGGGCAAGCCTGGAGTTGCACCCACCCAGTTGTTCTAGGGATTCAATCACGTAGGGCGGTAACGCAAAATTCCACCCACTCTACCCTTTGATTCAGAGACAGCGAACGAAACATGGTAGGACGTCCTCAGAGGGGTCCTACTAAGCGAACTAAAAGAGAAAATGGACACGAATCCTTAGGATAAGGGAAAAGAAGAAAAAACCCCCCCGGCCACCCCCCGCAAGAACCCACACAAACCATGGGCGGAATCCCAACAACACAGTGCCAAGAACACCCCCACCCCTACACAGAACAAGCCCCGCCACTGGCGGCACACGATACCACACGGGAAAACGCCCCCCACCCCCCCCGGAAGGCCTGATACAACACCCCATAAACAACCACCAGGGCCCCCAAAACACCACCCCACCGCCCGCCCCAGGGGAGATACCAGACATACCCACAATACGCCCCAAACAACCCATATCCGAAACCCCACCACCACCCGACCAAAGAGAGACACCCCCCGAGAAATGAATAGAATAAGAGAACAAAGAGAAAACAGTCCACAACCAAAGATCCCCCACCTCCAACGCCCGCCCACTCCAACAAGGCTCTGGATACTTAGCGCCCCGGGGAGGATTCCTTCTACTAGATGGTTGGGATTCTAAGCTTTCTTATACACTTCACAAGAACGTGTGCAAAAAAGAACCGCCGGAAAGTTAGGAGCAAACCCTGTCGGGAACACATGACACGGCGACAAAAGGGGACTTACGTCGCTTGGCGTAGGCCGAGAGAAGCCAGCGCCTTTGGGGGGAGGACAAAGAGCGGCGTCCCCGCAGGGTCTATCTAAGGGCAGCCCTAAAAAACACTAAGCGAGGACAGGCAACGGGTAAAGGTGGGGAAGTCAGTCTGTAACGACTCTGTTAGCCTGGTCTCACACCACCGGTGAAGAACATGAACCAAATGCGCCTGCAACGGGCGTCCTTAACAATCATTGGTGAGGTCCCTCCCCGCCACATCGAACCCCAGCACACCAGGGAGTAGACGGTGGGCACGAAGAGAAGGTTCTAGGCGTCACACGCGGTACTGTGACACGAAAACGGCGAAGAAGTATATTGATCTGATCCCCTCCTTCAAGTGAGCCTAATCTGTCTCTGAAATGCCTCCAAAAAGTTTTAAGGGGAAACGCAAGACTCAAGGAAGTTCACAACACAACTAGGAACCCTGCTTGGCCGACGAAACGTGGGGACATACTACGAAGAGGAACGTTAAACGAGAGAGACAATGGTCAAAAAAAAAGAGTTCGGAGAGATCGTCCCAAAAATTACGCGAAAGGGGAGGGCGACAACGTCGACGCGAGGTGACGGGGCAGAGGCTCTTGAAAAAGGAAGCCAAAACAGGCTTGACTCCAACTCGCTTGTTCACCAGATAAGAAAACAGAAAAGAGTGGTGCAGAGCGATGGCGCGGACCGTCATAAAACCTTTGCTCGACAAAAAGCTTTGCCTAGAGGAAGGGAGACCTAGTTGCATGAAATCTTTGCCCAAACCCTACGAAGAGGACGTGAATGATGAGAAAAGTCGGGAAATTCAAGCGAATTCCTAGGTAGAGGCTCAAAAAAGAAAACGGGGGGGGGGGTCGGGGAGGAGATGCGAGAAAGTTGGAACTCCCATAAAAGGCCGAAAAAGGAAGGGGAAAAACGACAAAAGTTCGAGATCGGGCCCCCCTCGTCAAATCGTTCCGCGAGAACAGCCAGATTGGACGACGACTTCAGGCGTAAAAAGCGCCCACAACAAAGAAAAGGAAGTTGGATGACGCGGGGAAGTAATCAACACTGGACTGGGTGGCAGGCGGCTTTCACGCCCCGAATCATGGAGACTACGAGAAGAACAAGAGGAGGAAAGGGGAAAATCATATGGATGAAAAGAATCATGTGCCGTCCACACGGCGAGAACCCCGTGGCCCTTGTACCGTAGCGCAGTCAGGATCAAAACGGTAAGTTCAAAATTTGGACTGTGGGAATGTACGAAGTTTCGGGGGTCGCAGAAGATTCGGATAATCCGGGAAGAAGGCGAAACACCCGGGCTGAAAAGAAAAGAAATCCATCCCTGAACTGCTTTGCTTGCGTTTGTTATCCCCCTCGCGGGCCGCCTCAGCAAGAAACCGCGAAGACGATCAGGAGGTCGAAGACACCGTGTTGCGGGGGACGAGCTCAGAAACGATCCAACACATGAGTGGAAACAGAAGACATTCCATTACAAATCATCTCACAAAGACCCGTCGACACTCGCGTTGGGTTTGGTGGGCGCAGATGATGCGACAAATCGGTTCTTCCCGCGGCAAAAGAGTGTGGGGAACGGAGGGAGAAAGAGAAGATACGGGTCGACATGGACGGGGATGCCTAGACCAAAGAGACACTGGGGGCCGGCCCTCCGGGGACCCAGTCGTGGAAAACCAGCCACCGGGAGAAAAGGAAACGATGGCCGCCACTCGGTTTCAGACGGGTCAGAGACTCAACACCGGGACAGGTCATTGGTGGAAAGCTCTCAGGGCTCTAATTGGAAACTCTGCTTCAGGCCAGAAACTCTCGTACCGGACGTGTTTCCACTCTTGTCCGGTGTCCCTGTACTGTGGAAACAACGTCGGATGGAAATAAAAAGCAGGGGGGGGGGGGCCCTTTGGTTTGAAGGCGAAAGATTCTATCCTCCGGGTCTAAAGAAACTTCGGGGCAGTAGCGCTATAGGACTTGAAGCACGAGGGATCGCCATCGCTTCAGTGTTCGAAAAAAACTCCGGGCAAAGCGGAACCAGAAGCTGACCCGTTCACCGCGGAATTCAGTTGCGGAAAAAGGTGGTGGGCTACGGTGAGGGTGAGGTTTACTGGGTCACCAAACGTGGTAGGAAGGGCAGCATTCCAGGGGTCCGGGTGAAGCCTGGTGTGGGGGGGGGGGGGACAAAGGAAAGGGGGCTGATCAGGAGCGGGACTCTACTGTGAGTGTACAGATGGAAAAAAAACGGGGGGGATGCAAGGCCTGCCCCTCCTCATTTAACGGGAGTGGTGTGTCCGTTCCACTAACGTCGTTGACAGGGGTCAAATGATCCGAGCTTCAAAAAAAAACCGACCGTCACGGGTACCCAGTCCCTTAGAGAAAGAAAAAGTGGAAGTTTGGTACGGTGAAGATACCGTGAGTTTGGGATCATTTGGTCAGGACGGCGATATAAAGGTTGTGGAGGGCGAAAGGGGTGGAAACAAATGAATGTGTCGGCTGTTTTCGAAGCAGTGTACTCCTAGAAACGAGTGTTCTTCAGACTAACAACTCCTTCCCTCAACCGTCAGGGCTGAGGGTGGTGAGGTTCATGACGATTGGGGTATCGCTCGGAGAAAAAACTCAGCACAACAGGAACCTCCCAATAGAAAGGAGACGGGTCTCGGCTATGACAACGGAGGTGAAGCCGAATGGGGGGGGTCCCTTTGAAAAAAACCCTGAGTTCTCCAGATCAGATAACCAGAACGGAACTACCAACGACACAGCAAAAAAGCTACGAAAGCTTTTGACACCATGGCTTCTGTTTACGATGAGAAAGGGGAGAATTGCTTGAAAGACTAAGACTCCTGGGGATCTAAAAAAAAAAAATCTCCCAACCCTACACACAAAGTAAAATGTGGGCCCCCTATGGGACCTCCCCTGGGCCCGCTGAGCGACGCTTTAACGAGGGGGAAGACGGTCGGACGGGACGTTGAGTGCACATGCACAGAAACCAAAAAAGGGGTGTTGATAACGGCGGGGGAAGAACAGGGTAACGGAAATTTCCAAAGAACGATCGCAATGGGTGATTGGGCCGGCAACGGGACAAAACAACGGACTGCTAAGACAGGAGAGTGCTTGCCGAACCAGGAGAAGTGGGTTCAGGGCCCGCGTCCACAGTACAAGGGCTTACGGGCTACTTAGATCACTCCCAGATGTCCTATGGTTTCGGAATCCCTACTAAAAACTAAATGGGCGACCATGGAGGGGGTGGCCAGGGTCCGAGAGAATTTTTGTTCTAAAGTGAAGACGTGCGGCACGGTGGGGTCGTGTGTACGAAGACAAAAGTATGGGGGAAGGGGAACCTATTGGGAAAAGGCGTTAACCGGGGCGAAAAAACCTACTAAAAGGGAACTCATTCTCTAAACTCTGGAACTCTTCAGGGTCATGAATAATGGAGAGTCTACAAGTTAAAGGAAGGTCCGTGAACCCTAAAATTCGTAATCGGACGTTGCAAAGAATTTATCAGGAGGGGAGGGACCTCTAAGTGAAAACTTTAGTTCCCCCCGTGGTCGGGGCTAATTTCCTTGGGTTAAAGAAAGCGGTCAAAAGGACGTGCCGGACGCAGAAATCAAAACATACGTCACGGGTTTGGCTTGACGGGCACTCTACTCGAAATTTTGACATGAATGGTCAAGAAAGGTCAAGACCCGTGTTAGAGAGAAAAAACCACTATTCTCATTTTTAACTACCGCATGGGGGGCGTACATGGCTATTCTCCGACCCTAGCATCCGCTTCTGTCCCTGGTAGAGGGCAGCCCGGCAAAACAAAAAGACTAACAGCCGTCCGAGTTCCACGCCGGGACGGTTTCACTCAAAAAAATTTCGACAGGAGAGAAGGAAAGAAAACAGGGGGAACGGGGTGCCGGTGTGGGGGGAGCACAACGACGTCGAGGGTCCGCGAAGCAGCCGTTAAGGGAAAGCTGCGGCTGTGCACAAGGGGCGGGGCAAAAAGGCAAAGAACGATGATCCGAACCAAGAGGGAGGGGTGTTCTCACGACAGCGAGAGTGGAAACGAGGGGGCAGTCAGTTGGATTCAAGGGGTACAATGAATAGGTGAGGCCGCAGGAATTAATGTGTCGGAAAGCACGTTTGTTCACTCGCCAGAGCAACGATGGGGAAACGTTGGCGCGCGCAAACTTCGGGCCTCGTGAAACAAGTAAACTCACTCAAGCTTTCGGGCTCAAGTAAAACCCCGTAGGTCGGTCTTAACAAAACGTCTTTAAGAGGTTGCTACCGGCACTCCGTACCTCACTTTTTCGGTTGGAAAAAAGCGAAAGGGGGAAGACTATCGCCGCCGGAAGAGGGGGTAAACGAGGGGTTCTGGGTGCTAACTCGCAGACTACCTTAGTCGTTGAAACGATGAAACATGGTTTGTGGTGGAGTTGGTTGGGCGGCTTTTGCCCCGCTCCCTCCGGAGGACCCCATACACCGGCGTCTCTTCCTACCTTTCCGGGGGTCTCAGAAAAAACGAGGTTCAACTCGCTAATAGTGAATACCCAAACTAAAAAGCGAAAAATGGCTGACATTAAGTGGCAAATGGGAGTCAGGAAAGAGTCAGGCACAACGGGGGATTCGAAGAAGAGAGACCATCCATCTTTCGGTACAAAGAAAAATCATCTATGAACACAAGACAGAACAGGAAGAGGGAAAAAATGCTTGGCACGGAGCGCGGTCAGGAATAACAAAACAAAGAACACCTTGCGCATTGGCACGCAAAAGTTGAGGAGGGGGAGGTAGGGGAGAGGGAAAGAGGAGGTAGGCCGCAAACCGACGCCGATACGGGGTGGTCGCGGGACGGGGGGAAGAACGGCAAAGCACGAAAACACTCGTGCGCCCGCGATCGCGATAAGTCGAAGAACATCGAGTGGGCATCGGGCAAACACAAAGGCGGTAGAACAGGGGGTGTTCGGGGGCCTGTTGAAAAAAGCCGTCTCCACCGAAAACGTGAGGGGAAGTCCGAAGAGGAAAAAATCCAAACTCCTGGGGGGACCTGGGGGACGATACCCTGGTAAATGACCAAATAGGTGCCCTCGAAGCATACTCCCAAAAAAAAAGAAAACCAAAAACAGAATTTATCGGGGTTCAAAAGGTTTCCAATCTTATCACGTCTGCAACGGCGAAGGCACGAATTCAGCCGCAGACCGAGGGAAAAAAAGAAGCCCGAAAACGGCAGCGGAAACGCGCAGCGGGGGGGGAGGATGGAACATACAAAAGAGGAGATACTCAGGGGGGGGAATCAGGGCAAAGGAAGAAAAGGTGTTCCAAAAGCGGAGGTAAAGGAGACGCGCGATCCTCGAGTAGTGTGCAGGGATGACTGCAGACAGGCCACCCCAATGCCCATCAAATCTAGAACTCGGTCCAAAAAAAACAAGTGCGGGGTAGCGCAGGTTCGCGGGAAAAAAGGAAAAGGGTCCGTCCGCGCTTGATGAGAACGCGAACACGGGGATAGGGGGGGGATCCGCCAATTCAAGGGCACCGAGCCGCCATCCGAAACCCAGGAGGTACGAAGGGCCCACGCGTGGCACGGGCCAACAGGAGAGCGGAAAGTAGGTAAAAGGGGGCTGTGGCAGCGTCCTAACACAAGGGTGGGTACTCCGCTCACGAACCGCCCCCGGGCAAAAACCTAACTACACTCAGGAGAAAGAGTATGACACACTCTTCTCTTGCATTAGACTCAGACCTAGACGGCCGGTAGGGACAGCGCCCTCCGAGGGGGGCACCTACATTAAAGTCGTCTGGGTCGGACGGTAAAAAACAACTGGGTGGGGGGGGGTGTAGAGCGATTTCATTGGTAACGCATTTACGCGTATCTCAGTGACGTGCCCTCCGGGGACGTGAACCTCCGGACTCGTCGATGAGGGTTAAAGGGTAACAAAACCAAAGTTGTGCTATCGGTGACGTATCGCTACAATTTCGCACGTCGGGCGAGGGGATTAAGACCCTTTCCTTCGAACAAAGGGGCCTCAACATCCCTTGACGGTTGCAGTACGTTCCCTTTCGACGGTCAACAGAACAAATCGAAACGCCTGAGACCACCAAAGGGTGAAGTTGGGGAGGCGCGTGCACTTTGGCTAAACGGGGCGGGACCAATTCGATTCATCTAGCGTTCTGGACCCAAGAGGAAGAGAAAAGGGTTTGGGAATTCTTGGACAAAGCATGCAACGCCCGACATAAGACCGTCGGCTGTCCTTCTGGGGACGGGTCGATCGGCAAAGTGTGGGAGGGACAGAGGATGGAACAAAGAATGGCCTGGGGGTTAATGGGGGAAAAAAAAAGGGCACCTTTTGAAAAGAACAAGAAAAAGGTTCTCGAGCCGGGAAAACCACTCACAAAACCTTGAGTCCCCAAAATAGAAGGAAAAACGTTCCGTCGGTGCGCCCAGAAAGGGGGATAGAACTCGACACTGTTATTAAGGAACGATCCTCACAAGGTCCTCGCTCACACCATTGAAAAATCGCCGGAACGCTTCCGTAACTATTGGTACTTGTTCATGAAGGAACCTAGGTCTACTAGCGATACAGACTCGCTCGGAAAAAATACTGCAAAACTGCGAGCTCAGGGAATGCGGCCGGGCATAAAGGTGGTAGATCAAGCTTGACTAGCAAGCGCCGGTGCAACCAAGGATCGCGGCAAGTCTAGAAACTACGCATAACGGGCGAGAAAAAGGAAAAAAAAACAACGGTCAACGGCCTGTCAAGGCCTAGGAGAGAAGCTCCACTTTATCCCAAAGCCGGGAAAAGGGGACAGAAAGAAATGGTACCAATGCGTGGCTCCTAACTTACCTGACGCGGTATTACGGGAATCCTAGGGCAGAGAGACGCTATTACGCCTTCCTCAACCCAAACGGGATCACGAACCGAAGTCAAAAGGCCCGGTCCGGGGAAAACCACCGGCAAAAGTAAGACGAAAAAAAAGACCCGCGAATGCACAACAAAGAACCAGGGTGGGATGAGGACGTTGACCAAAAACAAACAGGGCGAGCCTGGCACTGTGGGCCGCGTCGGGGCAACAGCGACTACACTCGCGTTCTCTTCGAACCCGATCGGACCGGGTTCGCAAGATTCTGAGAAAACCGCAGGGCAGTGTTTCGTACGGACAGCGAAAACAATCGACGATGCCGTTAAAACACAAAAAGGGAAGGGGGACAGTGTGTGAGGAAGAAACCTGTGGAACAGACCGAAGAAGAAAACGACCGGTCGAGACGTCGCGCAATTGCGGGAGGAGCTTGGCAAGAGCCAGAAAAAGAAGCCGAAAAACCGAAAAAACAAACGGGCAACCAGACGCCAAAACGCGGTTCGAACCCACGACGTTGGACAAAGAAAGGTCAACAGACGCGCGCAAAACACCCCGAGACAGGATTGTTGGTGCGCGGAGAGGAGACGACACGATCACGGGGGGGGGGACGGCCAAGCGTGACGACTGAAGACTTGAATTAGATCTCTCGTTGCAGCCAAACACGGAAAATCGGGTGGCACGCATGGGACAATTGAACAAGTGGGGGGGCACTCAAGAGGTTTAACCGATCCTAAAAAGTGGGGGTGTCGTCTATCTATCCGAGGGGTTTTAAACTAAAAACTCGGGTCGAGCGAGATGCGATAACGCAAGCCAGTCGAGATCGGCCACCCGTCGCATTTCTTCAAACCGGGAGCAGCCATTCGAGACGAACAATCTTGAGGAATGAAAAAGAACCACAAAGGGAGAAAAAAAAGTGGGGATAGCTCGAAATAAAAACACGACGTTCTGCCGCGGTTAACGACGTCCCCTCAAAAGGAAAGGGTATAGTTGTGAGTAAAAAAAAAAGTGGAAGAGGAGGGAAAAAAGGGGGGAAAAGAAAGAGATACTTCCATGAGACGTCGCCAAACGCCGCCGCGTGCCCCCGTGGGGGTATGCCAGTCGCGAAAAAAGAACACGTAAAAAAAAGGTGGCGTCTGTGTGAGGGGTGAACGACGAGTCCGTCCGAGATAGGAGTCAAACAGGAGGAGAAAAAAAGAAGAACTGGAGCCGCAATGAAAAGAACGGGCTTGGCCCAGAAGATCGCGGCTTGAAGCGGACTTGAAAAATCTCCCGAAAAAATCTCGCCGAAAGAGACTCCGTCGAAGAAAGGATCTGTTACGCCAAAACTGGTTGGAGCTGCCCAGTATGTCGCACTCTCTGCCCCACTAAAGTAAAAGTAAAGAGTATCGAATTGGGCCTAAGGAAACGACTGTCGTTTTTTTTCTAAACAGAAGGATTATATTCCTGGGTCCTGTTAATTACAAGTCGATGGCGATTGTGGGGGCATATCAACAGGTTGTCTTAATCGGTTCGTCCGCATCGTCAGGAAAAAACACAAAAAAAAAAGTGGGCCTGGGGGGGCTAGATGGTGGGGTTAATAGCTTTTTAAGAAAATTTGGCTCCGGGGCCGCCGAATGGAGACTTGTGGTCAATCAATCGATGCAGATCACCGGGAGGCCGGAAAGGGAGAAAAAAAAAGCTTCATCGAAGACAAGGGAAGAGGACGTTCCGGGGGCTTTAAAAAAAAGGTCAAGGTCGGAAGGTACAGGGGTACCGGCGAATCGATCAAAAGGTCCTGTCTGGTCCAACTCAACGAAAAAAAGACGGACAGAGGGGTTGTGGTTGGGGGAAAAAGAGAAAAAATTCGGGTTACAAGAGGCACGGCCTACCTACCGCGAAAAAAAAGGCAGTAGAGGAATCGCAGAGCAAATGAGCAAGAGCTAGTCGCTGGTTGGGTCAAGGAACGCCAGGGGGGACTAACTCGAAACAGCTCTGCTGGGGGTTACGTCTATGAAATGTTTGCGGGGACCAAGTTGAAAAACGTGGGTTACAGAGGGTGGTATGCCCGGCTGTGTTAGTAAAGGGGCCCGCACAGGTGCCTCAGAGAACTGACCAGGTTCATGTGCTCCAACTTGTTTTGGGGTGAGAAAGGCAAGGGAAATTCAAGCGAGCGAGTGCAACTTCTACTTCGGACTTAAGGTCCACGCTGTGAGGTTGCCAGCGCTCAAATGGGAATAGCTCATGGGGAAACTTCAGCGCTTGGGTTACAAAAAGGAGTCTGGGGCTGGGAGAAGAGCAAGACAGCTCGAAAACGCCCGGTCTCAAAAAAGTGGGGAATTGCTACTAGTTTGTTGTCTAAAGGTGGCGCAGCAAGGGGTGGGGCAAAAGATGTGTCCTAGGTTGCTCGAACACCCAGTCAGAGACGAACCACGAAAAACTGTTGGTTGGGGACGACGAGGCCGCAAAGAGGGGTGACATTGCGGATCCGGGGGATTGTCGATATACGAAGCACTGGTATCACCGTTTCGGAAGCCGAATCAAGAAGGACCGGAACGCCAAGTGCCTCTGCTCGGGGGTTGCTGAGGCCAGCCGGAAACGGGGGTACGGGTTTTCTGGAATCTAATTGGCCAATAGAGAAAGGAAGCCACAAACTGCGAGGTGTCCTTCGAAGGGTGTGCAGCGAGAACGTGCCGAGTCCGTGAGGCCAGGCCCTCTAGTTCTTGTGCACCCCGAAAAAAAAGGGAAACGAATAAACCAGCTGCAAATATGGGGGGAATGCCGAATTGGGGCCCCTCCCACTGGGGGGAAAAGATCGACTCGTAAAAGAGAAGAGCCGACGGTGAAAGCGGGGCGGAGGCGGGGGGATGGGGACCAACAGGACTTTCACCGAAACTTGGGTTTTCTACGGTGGGGAAACGGGCC
>Ga0179591_1276873_pt1 | contig 15862 bp, 19 predicted proteins | sample CZOMad2_1_08_16f_FD_182891 | JGI IMG/M metagenome (GOLD analysis project Ga0179591, IMG submission 182891) | Vadose zone soil fungal communities from Angelo Coast Range Reserve, California, USA - CZOMad2_1_08_16fungal (PacBio error correction) | ecosystem: Environmental > Terrestrial > Soil >...
GGGAAAGCCAAAAAAAAAAAAAAAATTCCAGGAAAAGCCGTCGCAAAAAACCGAACCGCGAAAAAGCCCTTTTAAGGACGTTTAGAAAAAAAAAGACATGGAAAAGTGTTGTGTAGGGGCTTATCTGATTGGAACAAACAACTAAATGCGAGGGGTCGTCGGAAGAACATAAACGGGACTAAGAGGGGTTAGTGGGGGGGGAAAGCGGGACCACGAATGTGTAACTTAGCAACGCAGCCACTTAGGGAGTTAAGAAGACTCGCAGGAATCGCCTAGATAAAAAAAAAAACCTTTCCGAGCAGAAAAAAAAGGGGAATCCCGTGTTCATTCGACCCCACGACCAGACGGAAAACGTACGCGAGAAAGTCCCAATGGGGGTCATGAAAAACGAAGCAAGGGCGAAACCCTTGGGAACATAAAGAAAAAAAGGAAAAAAGGACGAAGAAAGAGAAGCACTGGGGGATCGAGGTAAAAAGGCCGGCTGAAGCGTTAAGCTTGGGGAAAGGAAAGGGAAGAATTCCAAACTCGCAGGGAAGACTAACGCTGGAATTTTAAAGGATGGTGCAGATACGGGGGCGATAAGGCGTCAAAAACATCCTTTCATCCCCTACGGAAAAAAGGGGCAGGAGGAGGATTGGAAGCCCAGGGTGATCCATATAAAAGGTCGCCGAGAGGGACCAGGGGGACACAACGTGCGCACCAATGTCCATCGGGAAGGGGTTGGTCAAATATTCGTTGAGCCGAAATAACCCGACCGGACAAAACGGAAAGCCGAAAAACAAGAGAGTCCTCTTTGATACCGGCTCAAACTCAGAGGAAAGGGGACTCAAAGGGAGATAGGGGCAGAAACCCATTTAAAAAATCTTGGCGAAGAATTCCCGAGGGGAGTAAAACCTGAACGACAGAGCAAGGAACGGTCCTAAAAAGCTGAAGGGGGAGAACTGGAAAGCAATCGCTGCGGGAAGGGGGGAACTTAACGGGACTAGAAAAAAAACGCGCGGAGGCCTCCGGGGGGCGCCTCTGTTCAAGGGGTCTTGGGGGAAGGGGTTGAAAGAAAAAAGATCGGGCTTAAAAAGAAAGACGGATCGAAAACCGAACACGAAGGGGGGGATTAGGTAAGTAACATCGTTCCACCTAAAATAAAGTACGAAGAGGGGAACAATACGAAAAAAATTCGGCATCAATCGGGTGAAAAAAGGCTTCAAGGGGGACTGAGGCCTTGGGGGCCAGAAGTGCAGTGTAAGAAGAAAAAAAAAGAAGGTGGTCAGGGGGGGAGGGGTAACAATGGACAGCGGGGACCAGTGCGCGAGTCTCGCCAGGAAGGGGATGGGGGGGCCAGAAGTAAGATCAGGGGGGCTAAAGACGAACTGAAGGGGGCTGAAGAAAAAAAAAATCCGATAGGAGGGAGCCGAAAGAAAAAAACAAAGGAACAGGACATCGAAAGGGAAAGTCACGGGGAGAGAACCAACGGAAAAGAGACCTGTTTCACTTCTAAACCGAAAGAGGAATCAAGAAAAAAGGAAGAGCAACGGAGAAGCAGACTACGCGTTTTTGGCAGGGAACTTTCTCTGGGGGGGACCTATCACGGCACGCCCATAGAGCATCAGGAAAAACGGGGGTCTTTGACGGGGAAAGAAGAGGATAGCCAAAGGGGGGGGGGGCTGGAAGCGGTACGGCCCCTGAGAACCGACTGCCGAAGCCGAAGATCACCTGCAAAAGAGCTCTCAAAAAAAACAAAGGAAAGGGGAAAGGGAGGGAAAAGCAGGTGCTCACCGAAAAACCGAAGAAGAGTATAGCTGAGGAACGAAGATCACGCAACCTCCCGTGGGGTAGAATGGCTGTCGGGACGGGTATTCCCAAAAAAAAGGGGGGCCTGAGACGGCTCTTTCTGAGCCAATGTACGGGGGGGGGGAATAAAATACCCGATCTGCACGTAGCACAAAGAGGGGGACGGGTTTAAAAAGGAAAAGTCTGGGAAGGACTGAGTCTAAAAGTTCTTGTCGGGGATACCGAAGGGGGGAGGACCGGGAGCACAACAGTCCTCGACAACAATAGTGGTGGGGGGGGAACGTGAGGAAAAGTCGAAGCCTATCGTAAAGTCCACAAACGGGACCAAAATCTGGCGAAGGGGAAAAGGCTGGGCGACGTCGATCATGCTGTCCGCACAAAGGGCCGAGCAGGGGGGGGGGGCACGACGACCACAAAGACCCTTGAGAGATACAATGTCCCACGCGGTGCACAAAAGCCTTGTAGAACCAAACAGAAACAGAAACACATTTTTTTTTGGTGGGGTGGGGGGGGGGTTTGGGAGGGGGGGGTTTGGTGGTGGGGGGGGTTGTTTTTGTGGGGGGTTTTGTTGGGGGGGGGAAGCCGAAAAAATTCACTTAGGAAAAGGAGTCACGGAAGCCCGCCCAAAAGAGACAAGCGGTGAAACATGGAGCCCGTCTGCGGGGGACCTACGCCCGTTGGAGAGAACGACCGGAGAGAGACGGGCCATGGTGGCCCGAATACCTGCCAGGAAGAACGGCGAGGGGGGGGAGGAGAGCCTTCGAAAGGATGAAAAGAAAAGGGTCAACGGTTCCACTGAAAACATGGAAACAAGCAGAAAAACTTTCGGCATACAAGGGAAGGTCTGGCAGGGGGGTGGGGGGGAACTCGTGACAAAAAGGGGGTTCTGACCCTGCGAAAAAGGCGAATGAGGGAAGGAAAGAACACTCCAAGGGAAAGCTTCGGCCGTGGGGCCCCTACTGGTCAGCGAACGGAAGCCTCTTCAGAAGGGGGGAAGGGGGGGGGAAAAAACGAGAAATTCTTTAGGAAAAAAAAAATGTCAGGGGGAGGGGGGCGCGATGAGAGAGGATCGAACACTAGCAAGCCGGCTTTTTGCACGAAGGAGGATATCTAAACGAAGGGGAAACGGCCTACCTCTCGGAAAAGCCCGGAGGAGGCGCGGGAAAGCTGGGTACTAAGGGCGCGCAAAATTTTGGGGGTTGCCAAAAAGAGAAGGGAGGAGGAATAGGGGGGGGTGTCTCAACAGAGGAGTATGACAAGCTTCAAAGGACAAAAGATCGGGAAAGAATAAAAGTGGGCAGGAAAGCCTCGTTAATACTCAAAAAGAAAGGCCCCCAACAAAGGCAAATATATATCAAAAACAAGAAGAAAGTTTTCAACTCGTGAAGGAAAGGGGATCTAAAAGACAAAGACAACAGACAGAGTGGAGTGTCCATCAGGGGGGAGGAATAAAATGGGTCTTAAACAGACCTCGTCAGCCGGCTGGTCATAAAAAAAAAAAGTGGTCTGCCGACCAATGTCCGAGGGGGCCAAATCTTACACCAAGGGTTTGAAAAAAAAAGTACGCCGCTGGGCAAGGCACTTATCCTTGGTGGTGAATATAAGGAAAGGTTGAAAGAGAACCTGGAATCGGGAGAAGAGAGACATAGAGCTAGGGGAGTACATTCGACGGTACGACACCTCCGAAAAGAAATGGCGGCTTTCATTTAAATTCAGGGGGAAAATCCATCCCCATAAAACGGGAAACTTCCAAAGTTATTCGGAGGAAAAACACTACATGAGACCTTGTAGCAAAACCGTGGGAGGGGGGTCATGTAAGCGGATAACAAAGAAAAAATTGACAAAAAGCAAGCTCAGCAATGGTTCGTTGGGGGTTGTCACCCGAAATTGAGGGCGGACCAACTTCGCGTATTTTTCGCCTGAAGAGCGGGCAACGGCGGCCTGTGAAAATGAAACAGGTGGCGGCGACAAAAAAAACTGCTTCTTAGAACGAAAAAAACAACAACAAGGGAAAAGGAGAATATAAGAAAGGAGCACGAAAAGGAAAAAATGAAGCAATTCCTCTGGAAACGTAAGATATCAAAAAAACGACCGGGTCGAAAAAAGACCAACGGGTCAGGGCCTGGACCCCTAAAAAGGAAGGGGATCGGGGGACAACGTTTCTTAACTTATGGGAAGACACCGGGGCGGGGGAAACGGCACATCTCCCTTGAAAAAGAACGGCTCCGCAAGGGTCACCGGCGTTTCTTGCCAGGGGGACAGAAAAAAAATTTTTAACAGTCAGAAAACAAAAAAAAAACAGCAAGGACGGAGGTTTCACTAAACGCCGAGCAATCCTCCGCCTCTAGTCGAATCTAGCCCAGCGCGATTGGGCCCAACCCACGCTGTGGGGGGAAACCCGCCACCAAGAAGAACTGAAAAGGCCGAGAAATCCCAAGGTTTCAGAAAAAGCGGGAGGGAATAAACACTTTCCCTCACTAAAAAAGAAAAAAAAAAAAAAAATATCGAACGTTCGTTCAAAAGAAAGGGGAGCGAAGGGGGTAGAAAAATTCACCGTCACACGGGACAGGAGCGGGAAAAAGGGCGAGGGATTTCAACAGGCTCTGAAGAAGGCCGCAAAACTGCCGGGGGTGACGTTATCAATCGAGTGAAACACGAGGAAGGACGGGAAAATCCTCAATACAACTGAAGGAAAAGCGGAATGGCGCGGGGAATCCCAGGCCATTTTTCTGATCGAAAGGATCTTGGACAGGAAAGCAAACCACTAACCAATCAATGAGGAAGGGATAAGAAAAGGGCTACATGGGCTGGGGACCACTATGTAAAACTACGTGCGTAAATGCACAGGGAGCCCTAGGGGAAGGGACTCTTCGTTTTATCTGCTTCAAAAACCGAATATCAGCAAATAAAAAAAGGCTACCAAAAAAGGAAAGGGTGGACCATACTCCATAGTGAAAAATCGTGGAAGTAAAAAAGGAGGAGGGACCGGGAAAGAACATTCTCCTAAGACACTTGAAAAAAAAATGTAAGGGGGGACCAAAAGGAAGTGGTGCGCATGTACGGTGAAAAAAAACCTCCCGAATAAAGGTCCCGCCAAAGGGACGTCTGACAAGTGTCAGGACACGGGGGTATTCCTCCCTGAAGAGATAGGGGGGGGGGGGGGGGGGGGGGGGGAAGAGAAGAAAACTTCGTCACCAAAAAGAAAAAACTTCCAGTAATCGCAGGTGACGTGACATACACACCCGAAAATAAAAAGGATTGAAGACAAGTCTTCTGGAAAACGAGGAAAGGCAACTCCAGAAAAACCCAGCCGGGGGAGATCGGAAGATGGGACTGAAAAAAGGCAAAAAGGGCTCCTTTTGCCATTGGTCAGGGTAAAAAAAAAGGGAAAGAAAGGAGGGGAAAGGACATGTCACCTTTTACGAGGCTGGGACAAGGCGAGGAGGGCACAACAGGGTCCCGTTGTGAAAGACGGTAAACCGTGCAACTGGTCCAGAAACAAAACGCTAAAACAGAAAGGGTTGTTGTGTCAGCCCCTCCACCTAGACCCGAGCCAAGTGGGAGGGGGACAAAGCCAAAAAAAAGAAATCGCCATCGACGGGAGGGTCAAAAAACGCGAAAACGATGTAAGGGGAACTGAAAAAAACAAATCCTCCGGACTTAGTTGACAGGAAGAAATCCGCCAGAAACAAACGGGTGGGCCTAGATAAAAAAAGACACGCAGTTGCAAAGGAGGGGGGTTCTCGGGGCCTAGAGAAAAGGCATGCAGAAAAGGAGGACCGACCAAGAAAAAGGTGCTGACTTGACATCTGGGAACTCAATAGCAAAGGGAGTGGGAGATCCGACGCGGGTCACCGGTAAAGACGGCCGAAAAAACCTATGCTTTGACACCCTTGCGAGAAAAAAAAAAGAACGGAAGGAATAACAATATAGAGAATTAAACAAGTTGAAAAAAAAAAAAAGAAAAGGACGCATAAAAAGCAGTCCCGTTCGAGGGAGACGTAATAAAAAAAGCTCCTAATATTCAGCCCGGGGGGGGGAGAGGGAGGCTGGGGACCTCCTTCCACGTGGGGGAAGGTCCTTGAATAGAGGAGCTTAGACTTTCAATAAAAAAAAGGGGAAAAGAGAAGGAAAAAGGAGGTATCTGCAAAAAAATAGGGCAATTTTGCAAAAGACGAAGAGAGTTTTGGACGAGAAAATAGGAGGGGAGTGGAAGTGAAAAACAAAAGAAAGCTCGCAAACGTTGGGGGGGTCGAGGAGAATCCCCAAAAACGGGAAGGAAGAAGAAAGTCCCTGGAACGTGAGGGTGGCGAGCGGGTACCTCCCACAAGAGATCGGAAGAAAAAAAGAAGGAGGCGACGGGTCGATCGCTTGGAACGCCAAGGGGGGGACAAAGCGTCCCTTCTTGGCGATCACAGCCACAACCTTGAGAAAACAAAAACCTAAACGACAAAAAAATGGGGACCCCCAGGGCCCAACCAAGAACGACCTACAGAACGGCAAACGGGGGGGTTTTTTGGGGGGCGCGAACCCTGACACATGGGGAAAAAACAACTGCTTCGAAGTACTCCAAAAAAACCATCATCAAAGACGCCAAATAAGCGAGGATGCCAAAAAAATGGGGAGGTTCCGTTTCGGCGGGGCAACGAACAACGTGCTGGAACCGAAAAGAAGGGCCTCGGGCCCGGGGGAAAGGCCCTGTAAAAGTCCTCCGACGACGTAGGAGAGCCCGCAGCGAGGTTCCTAACAGAGATCGAAAAGGGGAAAAAGACAACCAAGAAAAACAGGAGGCAAAACGCGAACAACACCAGGGGCCGAAAAAGAAAAGGCGGAAAAAAGAGGGCGGGGGAATTTTTCCCCAGGACCTACAGAAGAAGGTGGCCGTAGAAAAAATACAGGAGGAAAAAAGTCCTGTGGAAAAAAAAAAAAAGAGTCCTTGCGGGAAAAGTAGCGGCGACGCCAGCGTGCGGAGGGGGTACAGAGAGCTCACGGCTGGAGGAAAGGGGGGAGAGGCCGGGCGACTGGAGGAAAAAAGGGGGGGATCCGATCACGATAAAGCAAGCAGGTTGCCCACCCGGGAAATTAGGATGAAAATCTGAAGAAATACGTCACCGAATAAATAAGAAAAAAAACAACACGGCAATAAACTCCCATGGGGAGGGGAGGAAGATCCAAACAAAGCAGCTGAAGGGAGGGGGACTTCCCGTTTGGTGGGGGGGGACAAGCTTGAGACAACAGAGTTAAGAAAGAAGGGGCTCAAAGGCGTCTACAAATCTTCCGCACATCCATGCTTGAAGGGAGGGAAAGCAAAAACCTTATTTATCGAAACGAAGGGAGGCTGGAAAAGAAAAAAAAAAAACAAATCATCTAGACCAAAAGAAAAATCCTCAGTCTCGGAGAATAGACCATCGAAAAACTCATCAAGGGGACGGTTTTGGGGAAAAAAGGGCGCGGAGCCATTGAAGATGATTCGATCTGCATCAAAGGGGTGAAGGGCCAATTTGTGAAAACAACAAAAACCTGAGGCCAAAGAAAAAAAAAGAACTCGGGGAGCGGACTGAAAGGTGTTCCTCCTTAAAGACGTGGGGGGCTCCCAAAATCTACTGGTGGCCGGCCTGGGAAAAAAAAAGGCAAAAAGAATAAAACTTAAGAGGGGGGGGCAAGAAGCAGACTACTTAAGTGAAGGTAAAGCGGAACTGTGAGGGAAAAGGCCTCATGAATCTTCAAGGTTGAACTCGCCTAGCCATGGACCTGGGCCTGGGTTGTGCCTTCAAAGGTAAAAAAGGGGGGAAAGCGAAAAGGAACTTCAAATCCAACTTTCCCCCAGGACAAGACGTTCGGGCAACCGGTGGTCAGAATACATAAAGAAGTTTTTGCAAAAAACAAGGGGGGGGGGGGGAACACCCTAAGAAAACGTAAAACGGCTCCGGTCGGGGGAGCGGACGAACGTGCAGGTAGAAGAAAAAAAATGGGGGAGGGCGACCTGCTTAAAACTCTGAGAAACAAAAAGGAGTAAAATATATAGAAAGAAGACGGAAAAAAAAACGACAATCGGACACACTGAAAGGAAGTAAAAAAAAAAAAAACGGCACAAGAAAAGCGAAAGCAAGGCCCGAAGGGGGGTCGGGAAAGGAAAAAGGGGATGGATCAAGTTGTTCAACGTGGAGGTATCTGGACCGGCGAAGACCGGTGGGAAAGGAGAAAAGACCGGACGCGGAAAAGAGAGCCTAACGAAATTCATGGAAGGCAGTTTCGGACAGAAATGTGAAAGGAAAGAACCTAATCCCGGCACGGAAGGGTTAAATCAGGGAAGGATCAAGAGAAGATGGGCTCCGCTAGCCCAAAAGGAAAAGACCCGGGAACTGGGGGAAAAAAAAATCAGTCCGTTGGGGAAAATTCGAACAGATCCGCCATTCCATGACAGAACCAATCAAAAACGGGTTTTCAGAGGCCAACTTGGCCGAGGTCCAAACTTGACCTCCCTCAGAGCGAAATCGAAAGCGCAAGGTGAGAACGTATAAGAAGAAACCGTCACGAGCTTGACGCTGGGCGATAAACCGAAAAAAGACGAGGTAGTTCGATCGGATTCTTTTGAACGGGCAGAGAAGGAAAGATAATGCGGGACATCTTACAAGTCCAAAAAGTATTTGAGACGGAAGATGGGGGGTAGAAGAAAAAAAAAGGGGGAAAAGGAAAAAAAAAGGAAAGGGTCTCCTCGATAGCTTGGGGGCAACCACAAAAACGGCGACCAAAAAAATAAAAAAAAGCTGACCGGGATAGCCCTCCGCCCTTCAAAGGGCGGGGAAACCAGCCGGAGAGGAAAAGGAAGGAGGGGGGAAAAATCCCAGCGGCCGGAGCCTCCAGAAACAGACAATGCCTGATATGGGAAAAAAGAAAAAGGTCGCTTCATAGCAGCCAACGAGCTAACGGTGCCCTAGTATAAAGTGGAAAAGCCAAACAGGGCAGCTCAATACGAAAAAAAAAACGACAGCCGCATTTTCGAAGACGGGACCGAGGAAGGGGAGCGCAAGGAAAAAATCAACTGAAAAAAAACTGTAGCCTTTAAAATGAACCTTACCGGAAAAATTTCACGAGGGGAATGTCGCAGGGGGATGCATCTGAAAAAAAAAAAGGGGACCCGGTGTTGAAAGGCCCTCCGTTAGACGGAACCGGAGGGCGAAAAGAAAAAATAACCAGGCTAAAGAAGAAAAGCAGTACAGAATACTGGCACCGAAATGGGCGGGGGGTAGGGAAAAAGCTTACTTACCAAAGACTTGGAAATAATGCCTTCGACAGTTGGCTGGGAAAGGAATTTATCAAAAATACTTGAGATCTTTGCCAGGAAGGAGGTCGAAAAAACAAAAAGGTTTTCCTGGGGTGGGGGGCGATGGGGTGAGGGAAGAAAACGGAAATGGAATCGGAGGGGGGGTGTGAAAGGTCGGGGATCAAAAACTCGCTTTAAGGATGCAAGAAAAAAAAATCAGGAGCGGTCGGCGACAGTAACGAAGAAAAAGGGAGGGAAAGCAGAACCGCCACACGCCCGGGGAAGTACGAGTCAAGACGAAAAGGAGAAAAGAAAATGGGCTGAATCCTTGGGACACTTCTAAACTACACCCGAGTAACGAAAAATAAAAGGAAAAAAAAGCGTAAAAAAAGCAATCCCCTTTAGGGCACCTACGACGAGGGTACGGGGGGGGGGAAGAATCTAAAGGGTGTCTAATCTCAACTCTGACAGGCACAAGTTGGGGGGGAGGCAGAAGCCGAAAATAAACACTAAACGTGTTCTGGGTCAAAAAAAAAAAGAGGGGGTTACGGGCACCGAAAGCAACTACTGCCGAGCATGGCGGTGGGAAGGAAAAGGGATAAGAGGATTCACAAACAAGAGGGAGAGAAGATGAATCATTTTCGACCTCCCAAACGCAGGGAGGTCCGGGAAAAACGTTCAAAACCAAAAAAATGAGTCAACGATCCCGTTGACCCCGGAGAAGGGAACAGGGGGAAAAAAGACCCTCCAATTGCAGGATAAGAGAGTGAGGGAGGGAACTGCCTGGGAAGATAAACAAAACGAGAACCTATCTCCCGCGTCAGGAGGGGAAAATAGGGACAGGTTTGCTCAGTGAAAAAGGAAGTTTCGGCCTATTGGGGTCTAGACCTACTCTGGGAGGTGGAGACCAAAAGGCTCGGCAAAAGATCGTGGGGGGTGGGGAGGGTACGAACCTACATTCGAATCCCGAAGAGGAAAAAAATGCTCGGAAAAAAAGGGGGGGGTCGTGAGACTTGGAAGGGAAAAAGAAAAAAAAAAAAATCTGGATAGTAAGTTTAGTGGGGACTATCGTGCGACCCAAAAGGGTTTCATCTTGGGCCGCTCCCTCTCAACCACGAAACGCCGAAGCCACCCGAAGAGTGCACCCCGAGGCTTTCAAAAGGAAGAAAACCGGACAGCAAAGAATTTTTTGGGGGGGGGGGGGTGGTTTTTTTTTTTTTGTTTTGCGAAACTTCCCTTCAAAAAAACGGAGGGGAGAGAATCCTCAAAAAAAACAAGAACGCAATCGCAGCTGGAGAAGCAGGGAAGGTGAAATCTTCGGGTCCAACGGGCCAAAAAGGGGGGAAAAGGGCCGGGCAAAAAAATAGGGGTCCGAGGGTTTGGGGGGAACCTGAACCCGAAACGAAAGGGAAAAAAAATCCGCTGGTTTCCATCAGATTTGGGGGGAAAGAGAGAGATGTCTTCAAACAAACCGGAAGAAACGCTGCACATCAGGGAGGACAACAGCAACCCTGTCCGCAGAGGGGGCGGCGAAGGGAAAAGGTGGGAAAAATGCTACCAAAGGGACGGGAATTGCGATAGCCACATCCCAATAACCATGTTCAGCGAAACTGAAGAGACGCGAACCCAAAGTCGAAGGAAAGGCATAACAAAACAGAGCGTATCTTCCACACTTATCGAATTGATGGGGCAAAGGAGGGAAATCAAAATCAAAATAGCAGCCGGCAGAGATGGTTTAAAGATGGAATCCTGCCTCCGCTGAGGGGGGGTAGGATACATCTCAAAAGAAGAGAGGTAGAACACTACCAAAAGGGACTCGGGGCGGACCAACTGGTTTTTTGGTAAGCAAGTAAGCTCAGGCCCGTAATTTCCTCTGGGCTCACGAGGCAGAGGCCAGCCTCATGGGGGTATGTTCCAAGAACGCACCAGGGAATGGGTATCACTCGAGAAAACGTGAAACGAAGCGATCTGCCGCAAAGTCCGGGGAGTGTATTCTCAAAAAAATCGTCAAGGCACGACTCATAAAAAACGTGGGGAAGGTGGAGCAGGGATCACAATTGCTTACGAGAAATCACGCGAGTCTGAGGAAGGAGCCAAGGGGGGTAATCCCGCAAAGGGGCAAATTAGTTCAGGGTTTGCCCTATGGAAACCCGTGGGGCTGGAGGGGCCCGTGAGGGGGTGTTGTAGAAAAAACTAAGGTTTGACCAGACGTCTTAAAAGAAAGGCCCCTAGCAAAAAGACTAGGGAGACGAGAATTGAATGTAAACGGACTCACGAGAAGTGTAAAAAGTCTGAGAACGCAGACAGAAACTGCAATCCCGCTTTCCCGGGGGGAAAGAAAGAGAAAAAAAAAGAATTTCCCTTTTACAGAAACCGTGGGGGATTCGAAGAAAAACGGATCAGCTAAAAAAGACCAAAGTTTCGTCGGGGGGGGGGGCACTAAAAATGGGAAAACAGGGCGGGCTGAGGGGTTGGCCTCGGCGGACAAAAGGAGGCAAATGTGGCGGCCACATTGGCGGCTGAGTAGGATTGAAGGAGAAAAAAATCAACAACACCGGGAGAGGGAAAAGGGAAAAAGAGAAAAAAAAAAAGGAGGATGGAACGAAAAGGGAAGAAAAAAAAGAAAAAAAACAAGAAAAACACTGAAAGTTCCGCCCGAGAAAAACAAGAACGCGAGGAAGGGAAAAGGGGGGCATGGAAAACAGGGGGAACGGGAAGCTTTTTTTTGAAACGGGGGTATGTACGCAGAACAGGTAAGAACTGATCAACGGGCGAATCTCCTCACAACAAGGCCGGAGAATTTTTTTTCACACGGAAAAGAGGGAAACCAAGGGTTTTTACACCGGGAAAACGCAAAGTCAACCTTGAAGAAAAACTCGCCAAGGCGCCGCTAGCCACTCCTTATAACGAAAGGACTGAAACAAAGAGGCCCTTCTTTTGGTCCTTCGAAAAAACCCCGCGGAAGCAGGTCGCGAGAAAAAAGCAGCAAAGGGTTGGGTTCAGAGGCACAACGCGGCGAAGGGAACGAAACTTTCCCTCCCAGCAGCCAAAGGACGAAGAAGGTCAGCAAGGGGATCTCAGTAGACCGAGGGACCGTCTGAATTATGCGTGACGCGGGGTTAAAACGCGACTACGAGTTCTTCTATAGAGTCCTGTGGAACGTTCCTGAAAAACGAGTAAAGAAGAAGGCCAGGGGTGACCGAAAAATAAACTAAGAATGTCGCAAGGAAGCGAAGAAAGCTGTGAGCAAAAAGACCGGAAAAGCGCTTACTCCGTTCAAAAAAACAAAACCCTGTGAAGTCCCACAAAATGGCCATCTTCCAAGGGGGGATCAGTCCTCCATGGCGGTTCTTGAAAGAAAGGAGCCGACGGAAAAGGAAAAAAGGCCGGAATCCCTCCTAGACAAACAGAAAAAAAAACTGCTCCGGTGTGGGTTAGAACCACAAATCTTCATATAAACCCCAGAACGCCACGAAGATTAAGTGGGAAGGAAAGGAAAGGGGGAGAAAAGCGGTTCTAGCCTGAAGTAACCAGTCCACAGAACCTCTCAGAAAATACTTCACGAAGGCACCTGAAGCCTGTTAGGGAGGACAAGACGGACCAAAAGGGCCAGGGAAACTTAATTACGAGCCCAGCCGACGCATTTCAAGACCGCAGGGGGTCAACGGGTCAGGAACCCTTGTGGGAAAAAAGGTCAAAGGGAGAGAATCTGGGGAGAAAAAAAACTCGGTCGGAAGCGCTCGAAAACAGGGAAAAAGGCCAAGGCATTCAATCAATAGAAAAAGTTACCTGCAGGCAACACGCACAAAAGACTGAAAGAAAAAGGAGCATCGCCAGCAAAGGGGGATTGCCAATCAGAGGGGGACAGGGCGGAGAGGACCTTGACCCGTAATGGAGGGTCGGCAAAAACGAGTCTGGAGATCAAACGGGAGAGGGGGCAAAGGAAAAAACCAGGAGGGTGTTCGAGCATCATTTCACGTGGGGGTGAGCAGGGAAAACGAGCAAAACAAAGGGGGGGGGGGCGGAATAGAAATTCGTGAGAGAAAGGAGTGAGTAGGGGCTAAAGAATCGGGGTGGAGTGGGAGAGAGAAAGGGTGTAACTGTGATAGAATTGTGGGGGGGGAGACTAGCGGGGGGGGAAGAGGGGGAAGAAGGGAGGACAAAGGAATGTGAAATTGGGGAAAGAGGGGTGAAAAGGGGGGGGGGGGGGGGGGGGAGGGAAAATGGATGGGACAGAGGGACTGAGGGTGCGAAGAGATTATTAAGGGGAGAGGAAAGGTGGGGAAAGCTAAGCAGTGAGAGGGGAGGGGGGGGAAGGGGGGTAAGTGAAGCGTCAAGACCACAGGAGACCGTAAGGGCCAGATTAGGGAACGCAAAAACCTCAACCCCATAAAGGACGATCGAAAAGGAAAAACTTAGAAGGTTAGAGGGGACTCTAACCCCCCAAGTTTGAGAAGGTGAACGTGAAAGAAAGAACAGAGGGGGTACCTACACTTAAAGACGGGTCCGAAAAAGGAAGGACTGCAAGTAAAATTGGGGACGCAGACAAGAGTTGTAAGTGGGAAAGTAGATTGTTTTCCATGGCATTCATTGCGAAGCTGAAAGAAAATAGAAAACCAGCGCGGGAGAGGAGGAAACAAAACATATCCACTTTCTTGATCTTCAGGACAGGTGGCCTCAAAAAGGAACGACTACAACGAGAAGGATTGCTTTTATCAAAAAGAAGAAAAAAAACAAAAAAAAGGGGGGTATTATGATTAAAAGAGAGGATGAAAAGTGAAGCCAGAGACATGGAAAGAGGGGTCAACTGCGGTGAAGAATTAAACCGCGCGGGGGGGGGGAGATCACGCAAGGAGGACTGGATGGGACCTCCCCTCCCCGTGTGGACCTGCTCAGAAGGGGGAGGGGAAAGGTCAGCACAAGGAGTATGCAACCTATAAGTATCTGCAACAGGGAAGGAGCAGGGAAAAAACGGTGTGCAGGAAAAAAACAGGAAAAAAAAAATCTGGACGATTCGGGTGAAAAGGGAGGGATGGGGTACCACATGTGAGAAAAGAGTCGCCATAAGCCCGTAGGAACTTTCCCTCCCAAGGAGAAGAAGGCCAAGGAACTTCCTCCAGTGATGTTGGCGGAGCAATACCAATCTGGTAGGTTAGCGGGGGGATAAAGGTCAAGAGAATTTTGGAAAGGCCAACAGGACTAAGGGGGCTAAAACAACACAGGAAAAAGTGCTTACTAACACCTCACGGCGAGGGGCCGAGACCATGTTAACAAAGAAGCAGACCGAATAACGGGTTTTTGGAAACTAAACCCACCTGTAGGTACGTCAACTTGAAGGAGGGAATTCTCCGCCCGCCTCCGAAAAAGCGCACACCCTTTCCCCGATGGCACGAGGGGGGAACTGGTGCCGGAGGGGGGTGAGGAAAAATACTAACTGTATCATCGTGCCTAAGGAGACCGACGAGACCGGCGAGGGTTCGGACCGCTTTTCCTTCAACGAGAAAGGAAAAAAAAAAAAAAGTTCTGGAGGAGAGGACTTCAAAAAAAACTACCGGGGTCTGAAAAGAGAAAAAAAAGGAAAAGGGAACAAGGGAGCCTGATGCTGCTCAACCCCTGGGGGGATCAGTGTTCTTTTTCAAAAACGGAAAAGACATCGAAGGATGGCGTAGCGAAAAGATACATCTACAGTATTGAGAAAAGGAAGGTCTATTAGCCGAAGTCCCGCGCGAAAGGAGGTAGAGAAGAAGCCAAGAGGTAGAGGAAAAAAACCAGTATCTTCTGGATTTCGGCGTGATAACAGTGCAAAAAAAAGGAAGGGTTCCGAGGTGATGACCTGCCGCTGAGACAACGTTCAAAACGGGCGGTAGAAAATAAAAAGAAACATTTTCTTCTTCTGAACAATAAAAAGGCAGCTGGGAGGGAGTCAAGAAATTTTTTTGGGTTGGAAAAAAGCTTGAAAGAAAAGTGAAGGGCCTCTGGGCCCCACGAGTAAGGAAGAACGACAAAAGAAATCTGGCAAAAGGAGGATGGAAAAAAAAAAACTTGCGAATCTGGTACGAAAAGGCGTTGAAGAGAAAGTCGAAAAATTAACTGCGCAGTGAGGAGGCGGATCTCGTCAAAAAAAAAGAAACGCTCAAATGACTTGGCCTCTCCCCAGAAGAAGAAAACCAAAGAAGAGAGGGGGGGCCTATATCTTTCGGAAAGGGGGGAGGAACCATTAGTCTACAACAAAAGAAGAAACAAAGTTGGCCCCTTCTCAGACGTGGACTGTCTGAGAGGGTTGAACACGAGGGGATACGGAAAGTAGTAGAAGGAAGAAGAGCGAGAACGAGCGTAAAAAGCGCTCCAGGCAGGTGAATTCCGGGGTCGCTGGGGAGATATGGCTAAGTAAAAAGGAGGGTAAAAAACGAAGCCGAAAAGACTGCAGTAGGACCAGGAAAGGTGAGGATCACTACATAGCAAGATGTCAAGAAAAAAGTGTGGGAAAAGGGATCAAAACCCTGGGCACAACAGCCTCAACAGAAAGGTGTGAAAAGGGGAAACAAATTTCTTCCCCTCCGGGGTCAAGGGAAAGGGTTCCGAGGGGAACATGTTCAAAGGTAAGAGGCAAATGGGCTTGATACCATGGAAAGAAGTATTCAAAACCAAAAACAACTAGGATTAAAGAGAGAACACGACAATGGGACAAGAAGCAAAACTCAATGCCCGTTCCGCGAGCAACAAGAAGCAAAGGAACCAGGTTCTTTAAACCCGCGCTGGGAGGCCAACGCTAGAGTCCCGGAGAATACACCTTGGGGAACTGCTACCCGA
>Ga0179591_1295216_pt1 | contig 15862 bp, 12 predicted proteins | sample CZOMad2_1_08_16f_FD_182891 | JGI IMG/M metagenome (GOLD analysis project Ga0179591, IMG submission 182891) | Vadose zone soil fungal communities from Angelo Coast Range Reserve, California, USA - CZOMad2_1_08_16fungal (PacBio error correction) | ecosystem: Environmental > Terrestrial > Soil >...
AAAGGGATGATCGAAGGAAAAAAAGGAAGACGCTCAAAGCATATACTTTTGCTGGCAATATCTCGAAAAAGATTCAGGAAAATGGACCAGGTTTTCCTAAAGAACGTGGTTGCGAGGGAAGGGGAAGACGCCGTAATCTTGGGGAAAGGGGGAATGGCACTGTGTAACTTGAACCATGAACCAGAAAGAATTAGGGGTTCACGACCGAAGTGGAAAAAGATTAAGGACGAGTCGAGAATCGAGAAAGAGCCAGGGGATTACTATCTTTTGCTCAGAGCGGGCGTCACCAGGGGAAATGGGCCCGAGACTACCGTCGAAGCAATGTCAAGGAGGTCAAAGGCGTGGGGGAGAGGAAAGGGCTTCAATCTTTACCATCATGCTGGCACCTGAGGGGAAAACTGACGTAGCGAAAAACGAGTTCAAGAAAAATAAGGCACGGGGCAACTTCAGGGTGGAATCAATCCGCGGTAGAAAGAAGGGAGGGGATCCCTACGGCGGCTCAAGAGAGGAGACAACGCTCGGGGGAAGAATGGAGGGGTTCGGGAAGAAGATACTGCGCTGGTAAGGAGCGCAAAAAATAAGATTAAGACAAAGGGGTGGGAGGGGTAAAGGTCGCCAGACGTGTCACTAAAAAGGTGGAGGCAAAAGAAGGGCCTGAGTTAGAAGTACTGTTCAGGCAAAGTAATGGGATAGTCTTTCATGGGTTCACAGGGCAGACGGGGCACTCTTCAACTTCAAAATATCAACGCCAAGGCTCGGAGGCTAAAGGTTCAAAGCAATTCTGTGGGGGAAACGAAAAAGGACTCGAACTTTCGCGAACGGGAGACAGTAGGAGTCTCACAAAAGAAACAGGCGGCATTCAAGTACACATATAGGAGGACAGGTGACATTCCTAGTTTTCGAACACGGCAATCTTTTGCTTCTGACCTGTGGATGAGAACGGGGTCGTAGAAAAGGATGGGAGACTCGCGAAAAAGAAAACATTAAATACTGGGAGCCAAATGGGAGAATAGGAGTCGGGGGAGAACAAGGTCGGGGAAAAATAGGTCACTCTCCTAGTTGGGAACATAGAACAGCGGGGGAGAAGGGAGCAGGCTACGGGTTGGCCGGGTGTTTTCCGCAGGAGAGCCTCAGGCGGAAAAAAAATAGGGTTCCTATTATAGGGAAGGGGACCACAGAACCCTATTGGGTGAAGGAGAGTCTCCAAATATCCGGTTAGGTAGGTGTAATATTAAATGGCGAGGGGGAATACGTGTGGATCAGCCGGGAAACGCTCCGACTGTAAAAGGAAACTATCAGGGAAGTTGACAAGTACTGATACAAGCCGGAGGGGGGAGGGAATGGACTGTTCAAGGACTCACAAACAAGGGGGTTCGTCACTACTTTATACAAAACAAGGGCAGGTGGAAGGCAGAATCTTGGGAGGACAACGGGGCGTGATTAAAAAAATCACAAAATCACTCTCAGGTCCCTCATAAACATAACGGTTTAGCCTCTCTGAGAGCCACGGTCACCGGGAGGAATGAAATCAGGATGAAAAAGCACAAAAGATGAACCAGCTCTCCTGTCTGGTCGGGCAGAAAGGGGGGATGTGTCTTCTGGCTGCAAGGACCGGGCGGAGGGGGGGAGAATGTGCTCCGTGAAGAGATCAGCTTCCCTGAGGGCTGAACAAGGGGGGAGGGTCTGCGGTGACCAATAAAATGGCAGAAAATGTGTCAAAAGTCTGATTTCTGTCTAACTGGGGGCAATAAGCCTGGCTGAAAATGACGAGTCTCCTCTTCCTTTCTAGGGATTTAGTGCATTTTCTATCTGGATCATAGCGCGGTACCAAACGCTGATAACGCCTTTGTCACCTCGGGTCGTACCAATGAAAGGCCTCAAAAGTCATACCGGAAACGTACACGGGGGATGTTGGGGGTCCAAAAAACGGCCCCTATTTAAAAGACTAACCAACAAGGCTAAGGCCAAGGGAAAAATGAGGCGATCGGGCACGTATCAGGGGTGGGAACCGGGAACTGTGAAGAGAATGAACGAGAAGGGGGGAGGTCGCCCGCTGAGGGAACAGTGGACCATAACGGTTGAGAAAATAGGGGGGCGACAAGAGGAAAATTGCACAACATGGGCGAAAGCATCGGCCGGGACGGGGCACTTTCGAACGACGATGTCCGGGCAAAAGAAGGCCGATGCCTAATTTGGGAATTAAAAAAGTGGGTTGGGTATTGCTTCAAACTCTCGGCTAAGGGGGAGAAGAGACCTTCGCTAACCAGGGCGGAGGCCAGAGCTGGTAAAGTTTGCAAGGAAAGGAAAAGGAATTCCCATGTACAAACACTGATCACGAGGGATTGCAAATGTCCTCGTCATGGAAAAGATGGTTTCAAGATAATGACAGTGCCACTTTGGACCAATCCCTATAAGCGGATGGGTTACGGTAAAGAAGGACAGTGAACGGGAAGTCCAGCAGGAACGGACTTCCCCCGGGATGGAGTTAGGAGAAAAGTTGCCGCACGAGAGGAGGACCAAATTCAGTAAGGGGGGCACGGTTATCTGCACAGAGTGGAAAAATAATGACTGAGAAAAACCCGTCTTGACGGCATCTTAACGTTGGATAAGGGCGTAATTAAGCACCCGACTTGATTTCATACGGGAAGGAAGCACTTCATTAGATTCACGCGAGGATTTCCGAACGGATTCCAAGCCGCTGAGAAGGTCGTGGGAAAGGGAAAGGTGAGGTACTGCCATCAGGAGAGCCTCAATTATGATGAAAAAAGGATTTGGAGGAGACCGCGTCCCTTGTCCTCCGGGCCAGGGAAAAAGGAGTCAATGACTCAAAGGAAGAGACAGAAGAAGAGGGTCATCCTCTGTCCTCATGCCATCACCACTAAAAGGGTGGGGAAGGGGGAGGTAAAAATTCATTAATGGCGGGAGAAGACGGGGAGAAGAACAGTGACAGTCAGGGAACCCCGAAACCTGTTCGCGGGTAGTAAAAAAAAACATAACGCGAAGAACGACCGCCGACAAATGCTCCAAAAAATCACTCTCGCAAAAGTAGGGAGAGAGGGCCTCCGTGGTCAGAGGTTGCACATAGGGGGGGGAAAAAAAATCCCTTTCCGGGAGTCGAGGCGGACAGAGAGAAGAACGAAGGGGGGGGTGCAGTCGACTTCAACAGGTAGCAAGACACAACTGAGAAGATCACGAGGGAAAAAAAACATGCCTCCAGGAAGGCTAAAAACTCAGAGGAGACTTCTAGGCTCAAACGAAGTAACAGGGACGACGATGTGGAACAAAAGATTTTACTTGGTTGGCCGACACCGGCTTACTTTGACCACTAAAGACGTCATTGGGGAAAGATGGGTTAAAGACAGGCGGCCCTTCTTTAAGTTGGAAACGGAAAGAAGGGGAAACGAAAAGTAAAGTGCTGTCAACAAGGAAAGATTCGGGGGTAGGCTGCGGGTTCCAAAGTCAACTCGTTCTCTTAAATCATGAAGAGGTCACCGACTCTTCATGAACTCCCAATCGACTCGCGCCCCTCTCCGCGTGAGTCGCTCCCACTAGGGCAGACTTCCGAAGCCCCAGAGAAACGGAGACTCCTGGAAAAAACGGCCTAAGGACGAAGAAAAGTACGCCTTCTTCCTCCCGCCGTACAACGTGAAGTAATACGACATTCATCCAAACAGGGTGCTGGGGGCAGGGAAAACACCCCGAGGCGGTGCAGTGACTCGTCCGAATCGCGTATTCTTCTTCCGTGTTAAGCTCCGTCAAAACGGCGCCGCAGGGAGGAGTACTGGGGGGAAAAAAAAAAGCCAAACTTCGAAGGAGAGGGAAACCGCCAGAAGAGGGAAGTGGAAGGTCTCGAACATTGGGGGGGTGTTCGAAAGACAGCAACCAACAAGATTTTCTTAAATAAGTATAAAAACACAATCTAATGGGAGCAGGAAGGGGGACGATGAGGGGAGGGGGTTAAATCCTAAAGACTTAAAGAGAAGGACGGGGGCCTAAAGGGAAAAGCCCTCAGCGTACGGAAAAACGGACGAAAAGAAAGATTCATCACACCTGCGACGCTCCCAGCACCGGAAAAGCGGCAGAGGGGGAACATGCAACAGAACTCGGAAAGACTTAATAGAAGAGGTACAGGGAACGCGAGAGTGACTAAGAGGAAAAAAAGGAGGAACGATTCCTTCCCCAACACTTAACGTGAGGATTTTGAAAGTCAGAGGAGGAAAACGACTGTCTAGGCGGAACATTCACGCTGGGGGGGAGTAACTAAATAGGTCTTGGCGGGGGAAACAGGCGAGTTTGGAAAAAAGTAAGACTATCGGCAATTATTTAAAAGCGCGAGACCTTTCGGTCCGAAGTAAAAGAAAGCTGCCCATTTAATACAACAGGGAAAGGTACTGTTGCACTAACCCGTGACTCAGCGGGGAAGAAAAAAAAACGGAGAGTCAAAACTAAGGAAAATTCCTTATGTGTCCTAACGGCGGAGTCCCACCTGCCGTTTTTGAAATTCCCGCAGGCGTTCGGAAAAAAAAAACGCCCAGGGGAATACCCCAGAATCAGCTCACAGTCGGGGGTAGAAACCGAGAAGCCCGCCCGACTTTTCTTTGAGCTGTCGAGCATTTGGGGGGCCAAAAACCGAAGGAAGAGAGGGGACCAGTCAATTACAAACCTGCGCGCACAGAACAACCGCAAAAAAGGGGAAGAGGTCAAAACGGGGCACCCAGGTCACTCGTAATTGAGCTGGAGGGGGAGAAAAATCGAACAAGGTCAAGGCCAACGAGCTCGGCGACTGTGGAAGGAGGTCTGTTTGATACTTTGGAGTGAGTCAAGGGGGCAGTTTCTACTCCAAATTTCCAAAGCTCCTATACGGCCTCGGAGAGCGGGGGGGGAATAGGATAAGGCTGCTACCCTTAGCATAGACTCAGTACAAGGGACAGAAAAGGGAAATCATAACCGCTGAGTGTTGCCTAGTCCCTTGAAAAGGGGGGGAAAAAATAGGATGTCCGGAAAAATGGGAGCGCAATGAAGGGAGGAAAGAGTCTCGGCCAGGAGGTCAACTGCACTAAAAAAATCAACTTCTGCCGAATCCTACGGGGACATCCAGATGAAGGGACCGACAGAGAAAAGGGAGCATACAACAAGAGCTAGCAGTTGAAGACTGGGTAGAACGGGATCATTGTCGCCTATACTTCGGGGGACAGTTCGGAAGGAAAAGCGGAAAAAAGAAGACGACTGCCGGGGACCTGGGTACTCGTAGGTAAGGGGGGTGTACAGAGTGGACTTCCAAAGGAATCCCGAAAAGCAAGGGTTTGGTCTGCCCCTCAGAAACCTCTTACCCAGGGGACCCCCACCGTAACAGGCCGCGACGGCGGACAAAAATTGAGCGCAACCGGGGGCCTTTTTGACTTCTCTCGGTGGTGATGGCACGGCACGAAAGGGGTTAACACGCACTTAGGGGCACAGGCAAAAAAAATCGGTTGGAGGACGACGCAAATGGGCATACTCCCTGAACCAATCTGTTGGAAAGAAAACAGAGGAAAAGAGAAGACATCGTGGTTGTGTTGGCAGGCTAGGGGATCAATTCCCGTAACATACCATAAAACTCCTGGCGGTACTCAGGGGGAACCGGAAGGAAAGAAAAACAGGAACGCGAGTTTGTCATAAAGTGTGATGGGCGAAGAAAAAAAAAACGCCGAAAAAAAAGTTGCCTTAAACGCTTATACCCTTCCAAGGCCCAGAAGGAAGGAAAAAATCCTGTGGGGGCAAAATCCCTCGAAACGATTGAACCGACAAGGGGGGGCCTCGCCCTACTAAAACGTGGAAAACGAGCCCTCTCTTCAGTTCCTTAAGGCAAAAGGGGGGGAAAACAAAAAAAGGGAAAAACACATACCCGGGGGAATCGGCTCTTACTTCCAAGCTGGAGTCTTACATTGGGATACCTCTTGTGTACAAAAACGTGTTCCAGAACTATGAAGGCCGGAGAGGGGGAAAAAAAGGAATCCCCCTTACTTTCAATCTGGACAGCGGTTGACCACATGTGTCACGACCTGTGTGTCTCTCCTATCATTAGACCCGGAACGAAGCCGTCAAAATAACCTCTATCCCATGGCATCTCGGGGAGACTCGATCCCAACGCCCCGCTTTAGAAAGGGGGAAAAGACCGAGCCTCTACGGACGAAGTGCTCGGAAAGGGAGGTTGGGGGTTTGACGTCAACGTTCTAAAAAGAGCAGTCGCAAAGGTTTCTCACCGTGGGAGAGGTGATTGGGGAATAACAACTCATCCAGCGCAGATCAGGGATGAAAGGAACAATCAAAAAACAAGAAGACAAACAACCCGACTCTCCAAGGACGCACTCTTACTAACTCTATATTCCGGGGGGGTTCCGAACGCTTCCAGAGAGGGGGGGATGAATGAGCCGTATCAATCTCCCACGTGACACCAGTGTGCTGGACAGCAAGAGAGAACCATTCTAAGATATTACGAAGCTTGGTGAGGGAAGAACCTTTTTCCCTACAATTCGACGAAAAAAAACTCGGAAAGAAACTGGGACCGCCTTTGGCAGCGTTGATCCATTGTACCGAGGCGAACAAAAAAAAGGTCCACCTCCGCAAGCCGGAACAGGAGGAGAGGTCGGCTGATACAAACATCTATGCACGAGCAAGGCCACTCCCACAAACGCACGCTATTGGTCAAACGCGCTGGATAACCAGACTTAGCGTGGTCAAACACGAGCAGACGAGGAAAGAAGGGTTCGCCGGACGCAGGAGAACGAGGAAACCCTGGCAAACAAAAGCGCCTCACCTTACAACTATGACTCAGAGGCAACAAATGAAGGTATCTGGCAAGTATTAAAAACTGGGAAACGACCACTCCACGGGTCGTCAGCTGCTCCCATGCCTTCCTCAAAAAAAAGTAGCGCGAGCAGAAAAGAACGGGAAAAAACCCTGGACCAACCGAGAGGTAGCCGAAACGATGACTTTGGTGAAATAAAAGTCGACTTATCAAAGGAAGCCGAGGCGAATTCGTCAAGAAAAAAGTTTGATACCAGGGCAGGAAATCTACCGCGATCGGAGCTAAGGACGCCTTTCCTCAGACAGTGGAACAATCCTACTGAAAAAAGAAGTCAAAAAAGGAGCGGATCGTTCAAGTGGAACGTAGCCATCCACCCCACTAGACCAATCGATGAAAGTCGGAGCGACAACAGAAACCAGGAAACTACGTCACAGATCATAGACAGTTGGCGGCGAAAGTACCGTTGGGTCATAAATCCTCTATACCACTCCATACAGCGCTCTTTCATTTGACGCGCAACCGAGGGGCAAAACGCCTGGGTAAGGAGACGGGGGGGAACACAGCAAGTATACAAAAAAAAGACCTCCGCTTTCGCCGATCTGGGAGGAAGGTACCTGAGTGGACATGTAGGTGGGGGCAACCACTGGCCGGGGGGAGTTAAAAACCAAAAAAAACTAGGTGTTCTTTGCCTCGGTCAGCTCGGGGGGAGAAGGGGGAGGACAGAAAGCGTCTCGAGGGGGGGGGGAAAGGGGGGTCGAAGGCAAAAACCTGACTACAAAAACTCAGCCACGCTGCGCCGGGGCGCAGGAAGACGGATCTCGGGAAACATATTTACAGGAACCAAATCGTCGCACAGATCTTAACATCCACGGCGATCGCAAAAATATGTCCTAATCGCAAAAGATGCGTTTACGTCGGGTGATGTTGAAACAGAACCGCAAAAGCCAGGTTCCAGATAACAAAAGGGTCCGTTTCCCCAGATCTCAAGGAAAGGGAGGGCCTGTCTCCAATAAAAGGATTTGAAAAAAGCCAAAAAAAAAATGTGTCCCAGAGTAGTCGGAGATCGGAAGACCGTCCCTTTAAAAGCAGGGATCCTGGGGGAAGCTCCTGTCTCTCCATCCGCAAAAGCGATTCAAACACAACAGGAAGGAACAGAGGAATGAATGCGAGGAGGGGCGGAGAGTCACCGAACTGCAAGGTCTCAGGGTCTGACGACGACCCTGACCAAGGTCAGGGGGTATCGATAGAAAGGGGAAGAGAAAGACGACGCTGTAGATCTTTCAAAAGGAAAAACAGGGAACAGTCATCTGCCCCTGTGGACCGGGAGGGCGGGTTGCAAAGCAAGTTGGGTCCAACGCAGAAAAAGGACAGAAATGCTGATGGACAGAGAGAAAAAAGAGGAACGGGGGGTTAGCGGTGCTACGCGATCGGGAGGGCCCGAAGGAAAAGGGAAAAGAGAAATCCAGCCATAAATCGAGTTCCTATAGCGGAAGGGGGGCTCTTCCAAGGTGGTCGACCTAGGGAAACAGAAAGGCGGAGACGTGAAAATGACTGAGTCTGAGGGGCAAGAACCCCGAACAAAAGGCAAGTCAGACTCAAAAAAAAAGAACGATGTCGGTTCATCCATAATTTCTTAGACAATACGGGGGGGGGCACATAGATAGTGCAAAAAAAAAAAACTCGGGGTTGTAATCAGGAGGGGGGGAGAAGATGAAAAAAGGGGGCGCTGGTAGTTGCTGCAGAGGAAACCTGAATGAAAATCACTTGGGGGTAGAAGGTCTACACAAAGAAGTCACCTACAACCGACAGAGGGGCCCGTTTCTCTTTCACCGTCACTGGAATTCGGGAGCAGGGGGGGGGGGGTGGAGGACAAGATTACGCCCGAAGAAAAAAGTGACATAGGAACGCGCCCCGCAAGGGATTGCAAGAGCCGGGGAGGGCTACCATGATTCCGCTCGTTCTTGAGAGAGTCAGGAGCAATGTCGAGTGCGGCAGGTGATAAGAGAAAAAAAGTGAAGGTACAGGCCTAAAACCTCGGATCAACCATCGTCGCGAATTGGGGGCGATAAACGCACGACGGGGGGCTGGAAGAGTGGACAGAAAGGGTCGGGGAGACACCGGAGACTCAAGGTAACTTTTTAGAGGAAAAAGGTTATCCGAATATGCGTGTTGGAGACGGAGTGCGGGAAAGTGTCGGCATGTAGGTCACGCGGACAGAAATGGGTCGGACCTTAGGGAGCAAGAAGCAGTCGGCTTGCACTTGGACCTCCGCGAGCATCCGACGGAGACCAACCCTGATTCTCAAAGGGAGAGGAGGTGAAAAACGCTAAGAAAGTTCGGCGAAAAAAAAACGCAAACAAAGAGCTTATTTTCGGATTTCCAGTCGCGGCATCAGTGGGGCTAGAAGAAGGGGGGGTCAACAGAGAAACCTTCACTATCATTAGGCACAAGCACGGGGGCGCTTTGAGCATTAGAACCAAAAATTATTGCCGCACGAAAGAACTGATCATCTCAGGTAGTGCGGAGGAGTGGAAGGACACCGTCGGGGGGTCGGCTTCACCACCAGAAGAAATAGCATAAGGGGTAGACAGGCATAAAACTCAATGGGGGGCCTTCTGGATATCATCCTTCGATTAAAACGCCTCTATGGTCCGCAGGATGGGGGAAACAGAGATCCCGGGACTGTGTCAGGGGATCAGGGGGGGAGGGTGGGATTTTGGTGGTCAAGGAGCAACAGGATAAGGCAGCGAATCTGAACCCAAGCGATAAATATCAGGGGTAAAACAACGTGCAAGGGCACGGGTTAAGAAACACCCATTCCTTCTACTTCTAGGAGGAGGAGAAATGGAAGCCAGAGGGAGTGGGGAGGCGGTAGCAGGAGATGGTTGCGAGTCTTTCACGTTTATTCAAGGGAATGGGGGGAAGAAAATCAAAATTAAAGCTAGGGAACACGGGGGTCAACCGCTGAGCGAAACCGCAAGTCGGAAACAGAAGTCCGAGCCATCAAAATCATCTTTATTTGAACAACAGGCGGGCCAACCGATTGAGCAAGAGGAAAAAAAAAAAGATTGCCAGGTACCACATCCGAAGAGTGTCGCCGTAGTCCAAGTTGGACAACGTGGCCGGGGGAAGACGAAAAAAGGGAAAACTCCGCGGAGGCCGTGCGGGACCCATGACACCATTGCGGCTGAGAGAGGGGGGAGGCAGAGAGGGTTTTCCCCCATTTTGGATCCCTCGGGCCGAGGTTAAGAAAAAACTCTGTTCCACACTTGAAATAGGCGGGTGCGGTCGGTCAGCACTAAGACAGGGTGACTCGGTCGGCCCAGTCGCGCAAGGGCTGAGAAGCTGAACTGTTAGACGGGGGGGAAAATGAGGAAGAAAACTAAGGCCACATAACACCCCTATGCTCACGCTTCGTCAAAAAAGAATCGTTTTCTGGAAAGTTTCATGAGAGCCTGACAACGGGGACAGCCCCTAAATCTTTGGGCAGTGGGAAAAAAGACCGGGGCCGTGACCCGGCCGTACCGGGGCAAAGGATAACAAGGGGCCCGGTGATCCCCGGGGCCGAAAGCAACGAAGTCCGTCTTATGGTATTGGGCAGGGGAAGCAGGCCTTGATGGGGGCCACAATCCTAGGCTGGTCGGGCCCGCTGCCGCAGGATACCAATTGAAAGAAGGCTTAAGGGGAGGGACGCGAAGGTCGCGGTCAGAGCCGAAAATAACTCGACGACCTTCACCGCTTTCGTCAACGAGGGCCAGTCACAACGAGAAAAAAATTAATGTGCAAAGAAGGGCTTAAAGGAAAGCGGGAGTCTGTCAAAGCATGGGGGAGAGTGCATTTTCCTAGAGGCGCCGAATGGGGGGCACCCAGGGACCTTGAAGAGTGAAAAGCAGGAGAGGCAGGGAGAAAGAGCATGCGAGGCCGAACTCGTCCCGGGACCGGCACAGCCCGAGGGAGGGGAAAGAACCACGATCGTGTGGGGTATGACCTTCTGAGTGCTTCAGGGGAAGTGGTTCGAGGCTGATGGGCAACCCGTGGAGCGTAAGGGAAACCAGCTAAGACTGCGACGTCGGGACGCAAAGCGGAATGCCTGACGACGGCAAAGATCCGCGAACTGCTCAAAAAAACTCGGAAAGTAACGAAAGAGAAAAGGGAAACGGTGAGGTGGATGGAGAGTAAGAAGGGGGAGTAGTGGGGTGAGCTTATTGGAGTGGGGGGGAGTTAGGGAGAAAGAGAGGGGAGTGGAGTGGAAAGTGAAAGGGAAAAAGGAGGGGAAGGGGGGGGAGGAGGGGAGACAAGAGGGAAAGGTGATTTGCCGACAACTGATACTGACTTTCCAAGCGTGCAAATTGGAAGGGGACGAAGCCGCTATGCAATAAGAGCGCAAGCGGGTGTCGAGGAGTCACAGTAGAACCAACACTCCGTGGCCTACGTCGCTGCTACCGGGTCGGGGACCAGGGCTAGCCGAGTCCAGCAATCTCAAAGTCCTTCGGAGAACGGTGCCGAGAGAACGATGGGGTTTAACCAGGAGAGAGGGGAGGGCCGAACAGACAGACGGGCCCGGCAAGAACCGCATGAGACTCCCGGAAGATGTCCGGGAAAGGGTCGGGGCCTTACGCCGGCATTCCGGCGGAGACCGGTGGAGGATGACTCGCGTTCACTCGTGTTGAAAATGATGACCCCTTCGTGAATCGCAGAAGGGACAGAGGTTTCAACGAAGGAAAGGCCTCTCCCTGACTCCCATCGCCGCCGGCCCACGCCGAGGGAGAGAAAAGAACCAATCAAGCTTAAACTCCGTAGGGTCCGACGAAAGCGGAGCAGAACGATCTTAAGAACGAAGAAAAAAAGGGGCCGCTGTACGCTTCTTAACTGAGTATCGCACGAAGATACCGTGAAGGGAAATGCACAGGGCAAACGGAACTTAAAAATACGGGGGACATAGAAAGGCCCAGGGGGGGCGTGGCGGGTCACGGTACTTGGAGTGTACGGGATAAGAGAAAAAGGTCTTTTAGCAACGGCCTCCGCCTCCCTGGGAGTACGTTGGGAGAAAGAAAAGAGGAGTGTGCCCAGGCGTACCGTGACCACTCAGAGAGAAAACGTAGTCCGAGAGGGGGTTAGAGATCGCTCACGGAGGATGAAGAAAAAGGGAACAAGTCCGACGTTTTTCGCGAGGGACCGGGACGATGGCGGGTCAATATTCTTAAATCAATCGACGGGTGCGTGAAGGCAACGGGACGGCACTCATGGCCACGCCTCCAAAAAAACGAGCATCCGTACCGAAGAATATACAACCTAAGAGCGGAGGCCAAAACCCAGGAAAGAGGAAGACGGCACAGGGGCCTGAGGTAAATGCGGCGATTACGCGAGAAACAGCGGGGAAAAAGCGTACCCTCTTCCAGCCACGTTCCTGCCTGGTTCAGGTCGTGTCGCACCTTTCGGTACACTTAAGAAGAGTGGAGGAGAAGAAAGAGGAGGAGGGGACGGAATCTAGTAAGGAAACGAAAGTATCGCCGAAATAGGTTCGACAGTTCACGAAAGGCATCACCGGAACAATCAAAAAAGGGGAACGGAAATGCAAGGTTGCCCTCACGTGAATTCAGAGGAATGAAACGGCTGGAACTAAACGGCAGAAGGAGGGCCAACGGCTTTTCCACCTCAGGCGTGAGGGAAGTCCGTTTGTTCTCAAAAAAAGAAAACTCTTCAAAGCGGGGGTCGTCGCATTAGGAGACAAAAAAGGCAGTAGTCACGCTTTTCTGTGAAGTCCAGGGAGGGAAAAGGGGAAATACCGTAAGAAAGCCCCCTCAGAGGGATGGACTAAAAAACTGACGAGACGCCGGACATACAGGAAGCCTTTCTTTCGCGACTCGATCCGGCAAGGGGAAAGGGGCCACGTAGAGGGGTTTGGCAGAAAAAGGTCAGGCCCGGAGAGAAGTCAATTGGGCCCCTTGTGTGGAAAAAAAGATCGGAACAAAGTCGTTGTCCGTCTCTGCGACTGACGCTTGGACCAAAAAAGACTATCAGACTCCTGCGTCGAAGAGGGTCAACGTCACGGGAAGGAACAAAGTCAAAAGAGACAGTCAGAAGCACGAAGAAAAGGGCAAGCCCAAACATTCTGTGCAAAAGAAAAACAAGAGGCTGCCGACCAGAAGGGCGCGTAAAGCCTGCCGCGTCGAGATCATGACTCCGAGAACAGCTTCCGAAGAGGAGGGGACAGTCAAACAAAATAACTGAGACTGAGTCCTACTCGACATACAGTAATGGTCGGCATCCGCTACCGGAGGACTAAACGGAAAAAGAAGAAAGCGCTCATGGGGGCGACCGGCTAAATATTCCTGAACGTTCGTCTAGACAGGTGAGGGAACGCTAGGACCGTCGAGGATCGAATCCAAAGTTCCGTAGGAGGAAAAAACCAACGGGGTTATATTGCTTCTGAACAGAAAGGAAGGGGGGGAAAAGATCGTAGGGTCAGCACTTGGAAGCTTACCACGGGGCCCCACAGCAACTGACAAAAGAGGGCAAACGAAAAAGGAACATCTTGGATAAACCTCCGGCCCGGTTTTCCGAAGACTCGTTAGGGGAAACGGGCCATGCATCACGATGAAAATTGGAAAGCAAAAACGGACGGCGTTGGAGCTGCAAAAGACGGGACATTCTCCCGAAATAGGGGATAAGGAGGAAGGGAAAGGGAGCAGAGGGTGGTGTCAATGGGGAGGAGTTTCTAAAATTGGGAAAACACACCGCGGGGGAACAGCCGGGCTCGAACGCGGGGGGGCACGAAAGAGGCAAAATGAGGCCGTGGGTGGTGGGAAGGAGGGTCAAGGGGGGGCAAATAAAACAAAAAGGGGGGGAATCTCCATCTTTTCCCTGGAAATCGGGTAGGCGTAAAGAGCCTTGAGTGGGGGGGGGAATACGGTTAAAATACTAAGAGTTTGGAGCAAGATGAAGGCTCAACCGCCTCCGTAATTTTTTCGCTTGTAAGAAAGCAGGCAAAAGCGGCGGCGGGGTTTTCAGGGGCGGTTTTGCGGCCCCAGCAAAGTCGGAAAAACTCCAGACGATCTACGCCGATCCGGATGCGAAAAAGGTCCTACAGGCGGGATCCTCGGGTTGTGCATGTCTTCGTTTCAAAACACGCTGAATCAAGGCGGGGGGGGTATGGGGCACCAGAAGTGGGCATATGCCAGCGTTACCCCATGGTTAAGCAGGATTTGGCAATCGGAAGCCCACCGCACCAGCACGTAAAAAGTCAGAACATCCGTCTTCAAAAACTCCCCTTCCCACGCACCTCGCTCTGGGAAAGGGGGGGGGAGCCGACGCCGCGAAGGGCCGACGGTGAAGCCGGGAGGGGGTTGTTGACCCCGAAGGGGGCGGGCAACGGGGGAAACCAGGAGGGCTTATCGGGCACTACGTGAGAAGGGGGAAGAACTAATCTCGCCTGGACTAAAATTCCCGTCGCGCCCAGCCAGCAAAGGACCACACCTCCAAATCCGCAATCAGAACGCAAGGGAGATTAGGGTGACAGGGCGGCTGAGAGCGGCGGAAGTCAGGGAGCGAATCTCCGAGCACGGGAAAACAGTGGCGCTAATCACAGAGAGAACCGGGTAGGATGTCTGGGAAATAAACGGTTGGAACGAAGACCTCTCTTTGGACGACCTAGAACGACCTAAGGAAAGGCGAATATCCGGGCGCGTCGAGAACCATGGGCTCATAAGTGAAAAATCGCCACGCCGGGGTGGAGGTCAGAAAAAACCGCCCGCCGGGGTCGCCAGGGTAGGAGCGGTCGGGGGAAAAAACACTCTAGGCCAGAAGGCATCCCACGCCAGATAAGGGGGGGGGCAGATTAAACCCAAAAGCCGAGCAAAAACGTGGATGAGAAAAAGGGGGACCGCACATGACGAAGCCTAGACCTGGGTGGGGCAACGTGAACTCTGCTACGAGTCCCTTGAAAAATCACCGGGAGAAAAGCCGTCTATCTAATTTCCTCTGACCAAGAAGAGGGTCAATATATACAGCCTACTTTGAAAAACGTTAATGAGCGCGACGATTCTCCAAACTTTTAGCAGGAGAAACGACCGCTTGTAACTAATAATTCCGTCTCATCAGCAAAAAGACCCTCGGTGCAAACAGCGTCGAAAAGACCGCGGCGAACGCCGCAAAACGGGGGAGGAAAAAGTTCGGGACGGGGGAGAAAAGGGGAAGCCGAGGAAGAAGGGAAAGGGCTCATTGTCCTCTTTCGACCAGGTCCGGGGACAATCTACAAGGAGCGACTCGGCTCGGAAGGGTCAGACTCATGGCGGAGGGGGGGAAAATAACTCATAACACGTAAGAATCAGAGATTCTTCTTTCAGTCCTTTTGGAAGGAAAGAGGAGGAACAATGGCGACCCAAAAAGACAAGGCAGTCCAGTAAGGAGATCAGACCCTATAGGAAGGTATAACACTTGGGGTGAGGAGGAAAGTTTTTAGAGAAAGAAACCACCAGACGGTGATCATCTGAAGCAGTGGTGTCGCTCAAACGGAAAAGAAAAAAGGTTCTATCGAAACATCCGTTAAAGCGTCTTGGTCCGAACGGGTAGTCCAAAGTCGGGATCAGAAGTGAGTTTCCTAAAAGAAAGTTTGTGGAGCATTTGCCCCGGTGCCGTAAAGTGGAGTTCTGGGTCGGCCAGAACGGGACCAAGAGAGAGTCGGAAACGATCGTCGCCGCTGGTCACCTACGACCGGGCCACGGTAAACACGACGCGTCCAGCGTGAACTCACATCTGTAGACAAAGCGGGGAGAAACATTCGTTCAAAGAGTGTCGGACGTCCGAGCGCGGCAACCTCTCTCCATACACAAGAAAAGCAGTCCGAGGTCCCTCACAAGCTCAGCGGGGGACAAGGGAAATTGACCCCGAGGGACACCTGTCATTTCAGAGGCACACACGTGGAATGTGGACAAAAAAAAAAAGAATCACGGACGGACTTGAAACGAGCAAATAAACGCTCGAGGATAACTTTGGTCCCAGAATAGGGGGCGGTCGGAAAGAACCCGTCATAAGTCGAAGCATCACGAAGCTCCTTCTCCATAAACTCCGAATCAG
>Ga0179591_1325344_pt1 | contig 15861 bp, 12 predicted proteins | sample CZOMad2_1_08_16f_FD_182891 | JGI IMG/M metagenome (GOLD analysis project Ga0179591, IMG submission 182891) | Vadose zone soil fungal communities from Angelo Coast Range Reserve, California, USA - CZOMad2_1_08_16fungal (PacBio error correction) | ecosystem: Environmental > Terrestrial > Soil >...
TTGAGGTTTGAGAAAAGAGACTGCAGGCAGGTTTTGGTAACGTTGATGGGGGGGGGGACACCACTTCCCGACGTCTACAAAAAAGGGGGACAGAAACTAAACTTAGGGGAAGAAAAACATTAATAAGTTTGCAGAAAGCCGAACCCGTCCAACTCATTCATGAGGCAAAAAAAAAAAAAAATGGTGCATTTTTGCGTGGTGCAAGGAACAAAACGGCTTCGCATGGACAGAGGGGACTTACTTGGTCGACGCTTAGATACCGGACCATAAGCGGGGTCCGAATCATCCCCCGGGACGTGTGGGTGACAAGGATTCCGAAGGGTTGGTTTAAGCACCAGGGAACCCTGCCGAGTTTGAAAAGTCGGTGTATCCTCTTCCGTCGAAAGGGGGGCCAGGAAAAAAGAGGACAAAACTGGGCCATAATTAGGTGAAAGGGGGGAAAACGACTTTTCGGTTCACACTACCATAAATCGAGGGGTCTGGGGAAAAGATGTAAGAAAACCTGTAGTCAACTGACCCCTCAAACCTGAACTTACAAAACTTGGGTACCTTCGTCAAAGATCAAAAGAAGGGGGGATCGATCCCAGAGATGCTTGCATCAAACCCGGGGGACGAACTCAACTGTTACACAACGGCTTCTGAGAACGTGTTAGAGGGGGGGAGGTGTGGGGCCGAGCCTTCAAACGAGAGTTTGGGGTGCGTTTGCAAGACTCAAGGTCGTGCAACTATCATGGTACCGGGGACCCACGGAGAGGTCCCTGATCGGACTGTGGGAAGAACGGGCACCAGAAAAGGTTGAACGGGGAAATCTTGTAAACGCCGGTCGGAGTTATAAGTCTACGAAACCGGGGAAAAAAAGTGAGTATAACAAGACATTGACAAATACTTTACAATGCAGGCGGAAAAATACCCGCGTTTACACAAGGGCTCGATTTTTGAAAAAACGTCAAAAAAAACACTGGGCGAAAGGAGGTTCCAGCCAAGAAAAAGAAACCCAGACCGGCTGTGGTCCAACAGGAAGGAAGTCCTCCTAAACGGCCAGCAGCCACCTGTTTTGGGGTTCGGTGACCTCAGGAAAATACAAGCAACAGAGAGGATTGGAGAAAAGTCGCTTGGGATTTGAAAGATATTCGGAGGGGGACAATGTACCATCGTTTTGTGGAAGGGGCTTACGTTCGAATCAAGTGTTTGAAACTCCGGGGGACAAAGGAGGGGGCTGGAAGGGAACCGGGGGGGCAAAAAAATTCGCCTACCGGCCGTCCTATATGCAAAAAAACAAGACACTAAGAATGAAAAAAATGTTAAAAAAGATAAAGAAAATAGGAAAGTAGGAATGAATAAGTTGAATGGTAATGGTTAAAGGGTTGGGTAAAAAGCAAATGGCCCAAATAAATTAACGTAAAAAGAAGACAGAGAAATGATAAAAGTTTAAAAGTCACTAAAAATGAAAAAAATCGTACGAGTGGGGGTTAATCAAAAAAACAGGGGGATAAATTCCTGGGGACAATCGTCTAGGAGGATTTGGGGAACATAATGCAAAGGTGCCCTGTTAGTACGTTCAAAAAAAAAAATGCGGGCCCTGCGTGAAATGGGAAGGGCTGTTACAAAACCGACCCTCCAAGGAGGGCAGGATTTAGGGGTGACATCGTACCCTGGCTGGTTAAAAAAAAATAGGCCGGGGCAATCAAGCCTCACGGTTGTCAATCAAACCCTCACTGGAAACCGACGGAGAAGGGGGGGGGTCATCAGGCGCAACTTTTGAAAAAACTCTGCAACGTTAAACACTCCAAAATCGGAAGAAAAAAAAAAAAACAACGTGAATTGGAATGGTAGAAAATGATAAAGGCTGTTGGCATTAAATAACCAGGGGAAGACCGGATTACAGGAAGAAAGTGAACGCGGTTGCGGGATGACCGGACCTCGTCGTTCCCAGAGAACAAACATTTTAACACGGACCACATCTCCCATCAGTCCACATCAGTAGGGGTTTCCAACAGGGGTTTTGTCAAAAAGCCGGGAAGCGGCCAGAAGGTGAAAGGTTCCTCAACATCACTCCTTTGCAAAACGGCAAAGGCCCAGAAACCCTCCGATCGGAGCAAAAAGAAAACAGGCCCCAAGTTCGTAAAGGGGGGAGTAACCAAGTTGGTTAAAAAAAAAGTCGGGTGAAGCATGTGGAAAGACTGAGCGTATAAAAAAAGAGGAAACTGTCCTGGACAAAGGTCCTAAAACCGGGAAATGAAAGAAGGGGTAAATCGGAGTCACTCCAGCCCCTACCGGCCCGGTCAAAACCTGCGTAGGGAAGTCAATGGAACTGTCCTATTCTATTATAGAACTGTCACCTGGATCAAAGGTTACAACAAGGGGGGAAAGACTTTGTCCCTGGAAAAAAGTTGTTGAAAAAAATCTAAAAGGAAAAAAGAAGAGAAAAAAAACAAAATCGGGGTTCTGTTCAAAAAAGAGCACGCCAGTTAAAAAAAAAAGTCATGCAAAAGGACATCCGCGGGGGTGTGGTGTGTTGCAGGCGTTACTGAGGGGTGGTGAAACAAGAGGTGTCTGTGATCATGATAGGAGGGCTGCTTAGTTGGAATACAGCCCGGTCCCTTTTTGAGGCTTATTTCTGACACAAGGCGGGAACACCCCGGAAAGAGAAAATTCCAACCATCGAAACACACCAGGTGTGGAAGAAGGGGGTGTACGCAAAAAAATCAACGGCGGGAGGGGTGATAAGCATCAGACGTCGCACAAAAAATGGCAAAAGAAAAAATAAAATGACCTCACGAACGAGAAAGACAATTTCTTGGAATTGGGAAACAAAGGCGTCCGAAGCCAGAATTCAAAAAAGGGGGGGCAAGGGGGTAGTGCGAGGTTCAGGGGCCTAATTAAAAAGAAGGGCCAACGAAAAAACGACGCAGGGGGGACAGGGGGAACAGGAATCGGCCAAACTGTCCACCGTCAGCAAAAAGGCTAAAAAAAAAATAATGTTTGCCGGGCGCGGGGGGAAAGGGGGAGGGACCTAAGTGCGGTTTAAAGAAGCCATCCACTAGTTGAAGTGAAGCAAACACGGGGGAAAGGGGAGGGTGGAAATTTACTGACTCTGACCTGAGCAAACGGCCTCGAGGGACTGAAAGTGGACAGCAATCCAGGAAAAAAAGGAAAAAACCATACTAAGGGGAAAGTCCAGTGGGCCTGTAATGCTGTAACTTTACATCAATTGATAAAACTCAAAAAGGAAAAATGGAAAGCGCCAGGTGTCCGCCAGTCGAACAAACGGGGGGAAATCGGCACAAAAAAAACACCGTAAAAACGGGCAAGAAAAGGGTTACCATGAAACAAGTATTTTGGGTCACCGGTGATATTCAAGATTAGACCTGAACTACAAAGCATGCCCGGCCGGGAAGAAGTGGTCCTAACTTCTACACGCAAAAACAAACTCTCAAGCGCCCGGAACACGCCGGCAGTTTTGGGAGGAAGACTTCGGGACCTCTACAAATGTGATCGGAGTCCGTAGGCAAAGGGGGGGGGGGGGAGAAGGGGCAGGGGGGGGTTGGGACGAGAACGGGGAAAAAAAGCTTGAGACCAGAAACGGCGCGTTCGTAGGATCGGGGGGAGGGAAAAAAAAAAGGAGGGGAGGAGGAAAAGATATAGGAGGGGGAAAGACGACTTGAAGGATCCACGAATGGTACAGGTATTGGAAAAAACCAAAAAAAAAAAACCAAAAAAAGGTTCAGAGAATCGAGACACCATTGCTGGCGAACAACCCGTCCCGGACGTTCCAATTGGGACTTGATGAGGGGGGGTGGTGAGGGGATTGCAACGGTAACAAATCCCCTCCGGTCCGCAACAGAGGGGTCTTCAACAAGTGCTCTCTTAGCGAAAGGTACTCACTAGGGAGAAAAGGCGTCAAACTGTGGAAGGGAAACATTGCCGGTGATGAAGCCAATTGGGGTGAAAAGAGGGGAAACCCTGTCATGGAACCGTAGTATACAAAATACCTGTAAACAAAAAACCAGGGAAAAATTAAACAGCACATGTGTCAAAAAAGGCTGAAAGTTACAGTAGGGGAAGGGATTTTCAAAAGGGCCAGCCCCCTACCATGCTGGGAGGTCTCGTAACTCTGAGTACCAATCCCTCTACCATTTTTCTTCAACTCCCTCAAGAGGGCACAGTCTCAAAAAATCACGAGCTAAACCATGGGCCCAAGCAGTGTCCCAACAGTCCAAAACTTTGAACTGGTCGAGACCAGTGGGAACTTTGGAGGACTCAGGCCCTTCCTTGGAGAGTGGTTTGAATTGCACCTGGAAGGATGCGGAAACGAAACAAGACTTCACAGGGGGAAACCAGTGGGGGGGAATCGGCTTCGGACAAAAAAACGGGAAAACGTTCCTCCCTTGGAAGAGGCCACGTGGCGCGATGGAAGGGGATAATTAAGCTGATGAACTTGAAGAAACCATGCACGACGGTGGACCGAAGGAGGAACATAAACAGGAGTGGGACACTTCGCGAGGTTTTTGGAAGAGGGACGGAGACGGGGCCAGCAACAGGGACCAGCCTAAACCAGACAATAAAAAAAAAAAAACCTGGCACTCAGAAGAACAAACACCTAACTAAAAAAAAGGTTTCCCGACACACACGGTTTTGGAAGGGGGGACAAAGAGGAACGCCAGGGGGACCAAATCTTAGGTAGGCTGCAAATTTAACGACGCGAAAAATACTTGGAGGAAAAATCCTAAAGGGTTCCAGGTTGGCGCTGAGTAAGCTCTCAGGGGGGCAAGCATAAGGAGGAACCAAAGTCCTTGCGGCCCCTACCAAAAGGACAAGAGATGAAGGAAGACTCACTGTTGGACCTGATCAAAGAAAAAAACAAACCCAGAAAAGGGGGAGGAAAACAAACCGGGAGGCCGCCAAAAAAGTAGCAAGGAGGGAATTCGTGGGATTTAGGGTGTACTGCAGGCCTCGAAAAAGTCCGATATCACAGGGAGACAGGCAAACAACCAAAAAAACTCCCAAGGGAACAGCAAGGGGGGAGAAAGGGGACTCCAGGGGGCGTCGCTGAAGGCTCTTGGAGGGGAAAGGTAAAAAAGAAGTTCTGTCGACGGTGCAACCAAAGAAAAAATCAGGAAAGTGCAGGGGAAGAAAAAATTGACAAAAAAGCTTGGAATGGAGAGGGTTAAAAAAGAATGAACAGGCAATAACGCCGTAAGCACGCGTGCATAAAGAAAGCTTAAACGAGCAAAGCCCTGGGGGTCACAGCAGGGCGAAAAACTGACCATGGGGGAAAAAGAATAGAGCTCACAAAAACAAAAAGGGAGGAAAAGAAAAAAGAAGAGGAATGAGGTGCATTAAAGGGAACCAAAAGGTTGACGCGGATGACACAAGTCCAAAACGTTAACTCCGGAACGGATGAAGAGGAGCGGTCGGAGGGGGAAAAGAAACATAAAAGGGGGAGTCAAAAACCCAAAATCGCCCAATAGAGACAGCCAGGGGGGGGACAAGTGGGTAAGCGAAAGTTTCAGACGCATCTCCGGCCACGGGAAAATCAACTCGGGAAGTTCCCACTGCAAAAAAAAAAAAAACGGTGACGAGGTCGGATCAGGGAAACGGCCAGGGCGTTCAACATTGCGCACCCAAGGGAATAGGTGCCCGTGGTGAAGAAGGGGACAATAAAATCGGGAAGAACTGTCAAAAACGAAAAAAGAGGCCTTGAAGGAAAAAAGTGCAAAGGGTTTAACGGTCCATTAAAAACCTTCCATGAACAGAAGGGACGTCCGGTCACCACCTTCCCGGAGGGGCTTTAGAATACGCGCGGCGAGATAGTACGGCAAAAAACACTTGAGCAGAAGGGGAAAATCCTCCAGTCAAAGGGGCCCGTGCAAACCACAATGATTCTAAACGCAGCGCCACCAAAATCCAGTCTTTTCAAGACCAAGTATAATCCTAAATGGGGTTAAGAAAACTGCCGGTAAACAAATCAACTCAGTTGGTTGAAAAAAAAAGTTCCAAGAAGTGGACTCAAAAAAAGTGGGATTGGAATCATAGCTTTTAGGGGGCGGTGGAGGGACGACCCCGGTCCACGGTATCAGGAGGGCAATTAACAAACAAAGCAACGAAGCGATTGAAAAAAAAGCCAATCAAACATGGAAAGACGGTATCCGCCGCAGTTACCAAGAAGGGGGAAGGGGTTAAGGCATCAGCGGTCGCCGGGATCAACAGAAAGGGACACCGGACAACGGAAACGGGCAGTCCAAAGAAGTTCCGGGGCCGGTGTCAGAAATGTGGCACCTCTAAGAAAAACCAAAGGGAAAGTTACTGGGGACCAGAGGCACCGAAGGAGAGAGGAAAAATAAAAAACCAACCACCCTGACAGAAACTTACCGTTGCAAATCGGAAAAACTTTCAACTCCGGAGGAAACTTCTGAGCAAAGGAAGGGTTGGCACCGGGACAACAAGAGGGGACTGAATAACCGAAAAAGTGTCCATTTATAAGAAATTAAGGGAAAAAAAAAAAAAAAAAAAAGGCCGGGGGGGGGAAAAAGAACACCTGTGTAATTTTAGACCGCACCGCGGTGAAAGAAATCAAGCCAACTCTGAAGGGGAGAAAAAGGTCACATGCACACAAGAAAAATTCAAGTCCGCCTTCTGGACCAGGGGGGGGGAAAGGGTAAGGCGGGAGGGGTTACGTTCATAATGGAAAGGAACGTTTAAATTCGCTGGAAAAAAGGGGGAAGAGGGCACAACCACTGAAGGAAGAAATGAAACAAAGGCACACACTGACCTGGGAATTTGAGACACTATGAGGTCATTGAAAAGGAGAAGTGGCTTAAAAAGACGACCTCAATCGTCCCCGGCCGGGTTCCAAAATTTTTGTTCACACCTTACCCACCGCAACAAATCAGACGTTCCCGGACTAAAAAAGACCGACTGTTGGATGACCTCTTAATCATTTAAAACGGGGGGAATCAGATGGGGACAGTAAGAGGAAACCATGGGGGTTTAAAGCAAAGGACTTTACCTAACAGGAGATGGGGAGACACGAAAAGGGACTCCGGTCGAAAATCTAATCGAAAAAAAAAAAACAGGAGGGGGAGGGGGTAAGATATAGATTGGTACACCCTGCGAAGGCTTGGAAAAATGGAAAAAGTTTAGACCACAAAGGAAAGCGATTAAAAACAAAAAAAGGGGGTCACTACGACTAGTATCAAAGTTTATTTCGTATGCGAAAACCCGTCGTCCTGGAAGGGGGTTCTTGGCGCTTGTGGGGTGCGTGTTAGGTGAGGAAAAAAAAACTGGGGTAGAACACAGGCCTGTCAACGCGGGGGAGGTGCAAGGTCTAATATTTGGCACTCCCATACTCCGTCAGGGGAGGAAATCGACAAAGGTTCACGGTGGTACCTTGGTCCGTTTTACTTCGCACGTGGTGGGGAAGGCTGTACCACTGGGCGGAATGTGAAAGAAGGGTACCGAACTGGATGCCCCGAACCTCCGACACTTTTACAATCAAATGGGGGGACCCACGGCGGATTTGACTTGTAGGAGGGTAAAAGGTCTCCCTCGAAGGAAAATCAGGGCAAAAAAAAAATGCTTCACGAGAGATCAAAACCTGTGACCAGGTAAAAGACTCAAAAATATTGGAAAGGAGGGGGGAAACTCAAAGCACGGACCGGGGTCAACACACTTTCACGGAACCTTGCACCTTCCAACCCCTGCTGAAACGAAAAACCGTGGAAAACAGGGGGTGGGAGGTTTCACAAAAAATTCCGGCTCTTGGTGGGGGGACATGGAGAAGTGGGAGTAAACTCGCCGCTTGACTTGGTGAAAAGAGTCATGGCTCCGCCCCCGTTGAGAAACTTAAACCCGGGGGGGAGCCGAGCAGGAGGTGATGCAAAATGCTAAACTCTGGGATGCCGGATCACAAAAAATGCACTCCGTGAAACCTGAGAGAAAAAATACCCGGAAGGGCAAAATGAGCTAAATGGTTGGAAATAGAGAAAAGGGTGAAAGTCAAGGGGAACATTTGACGACCGCCGAATAAAACCCAACAGGGAAAAAGGAAGGCCCAATACTTGAAAGCACCGAACAAAAAAACCCTGGTGGAGTTAAAAAAACGCAGTCAACAAAAGAGGAAGTGCCGAGGCGCTGCAAATGGAACTCTCGGATAGGTGATAACCATCCCGAGGGTTCGTGGGAAAAAAAAATATGAGGTACTTTGAATGCTCCAGTTGTAACACTCTTAAACCGGAGGGGCTCGGGTGGCCGTCTTCCCAGCCGGACTTGAAGAAGACTCGAACCCCTCAGTTACCTGGATCAAATAGCGGAAAAAAGAAAAATCAACACTGAGAATGCAGTGACATCTTTACTGGAGGTGAACTTTGGGGTTGGGTTGTCGCCCGAAATCCTGAGGAACTAAAGAGAACGTCAAGATCCTGTTAAAAAAAAAAAAACAAGAAGAAAGGCACTTGGCTCCCCTTGGACGAAAAATTGGAAGGTCATCATCGGTAACGGAGGGAAGGGCCGGAAAGGCAGAGTGCTTGTGGGAAGGGACATTAACCTGCAGAGACCGTTTGGCCGGCTAAAACCCGTGGCACCGAAAAAGGGAGGTGCGGGTGAAAAAAGGTTTAAAGAGTTCATGCAAAACGACCGCAGCCGGAGTAAAGACCTCAAGCCATTAAAAAAAAAGGGGGAAATAATGCGAACGGGACGGCCAGACAAACCCTCATAGATACGCAACACAACAAGGAAGTAAGAGATATATAAAGGAAGGGGGCATGACCCTTCCAAAAGTTTGAGCCTGGGGGGGGAAACCAGACGCGCAGGTACGATTAAATTTATGACTGAGGCAGTTCTTTCAAAGAGGAGCCCCCAAAGCAGGAATAGGGGGGGTTTGTGTAAATCTCAATCTGAGAGGAAGTGAGGGGGGTGGGAACTTTGTTGGTACATAGGCAGTGATCAAAAGTCTCAGCCCGTTCAACGGAACACTATTCCGGGGGGTTGGTCCTGAACCCTCCAAAACCACAGAGACTAAAGGACCCAGGGTGGGGTAAAGGGAAATGGGACTGTCCCTTGGAAACCGAAACTGTTGTTGAACAGTGGTGAACTGAGCAGATCAAAGAAAATGGCAAACTAGGTGCCGGGGGACAGAAACCAAGTGAAACCATAAGAAAAGGAAAAAGCTGAAGTGCAGCCAAGTAAAAACTACCGTAAGTCCCTTTATCATTTGAAACGGTGCACGCGGAAGGGGAATATGGGGAAAACTTGGGAAAAGTAATCCAAAAGTCCTCACAGGGGGAAAAGAGGGGGGAGGGGGAAAACCCAAATGGGAATAGAACTTAGCAGCAAACCACCAAAGCAAAGGCGCAACAAAAACAACGGTCCGCGTGTCAGCAACGCAGAGAACTCCTCAAGTGGGGGGGGGGGTGCTTTTTCGCGGGGGGACCCTGGGGAAGAGGGGGTGGCAAAACAAAAACCAAGAGTTGATACAGGCAAGACTGATTGCCGTACAGGGGGAAGAGGTAGGGAACCTGGAAAGAAAAAAAAATACTGGTGTTTAGCGGGCACCGTGTCCAAGGAAGGGAAAGGCCTCAGGGGCTATGGGGAAAACCAGCTCCGACGAAGGGGGGGAAAAAATTTAAAGTCCAGAAACACCTAGGTCCAATGCATTTTGAGAGAAGAAGCAATGGTCGGCCTTGGGATTCACAGGCACCACGATAAAAACTCTGCGTAAATTCGTACGGGGGGAAGGAAATACAGGGCATTAAAAAGCCTGGGCCACAGCCATGTAGTCGATTAAGGAAGAAGGAAAAAAGAATTAACGGGACCAACAAATACGCTCCGACGCCCGGCCAAAAAAAACCTCCAACGGATAAGGGGTCCGCAAGCGCAGTTTGAATTTAATCGTGGACCTTTGGGGGGTATCCTCCCGTTCTGAGACGCTTAACAAGAGGGGGAAATCAACTTTACGTCCAACCGACTTTAGGTGAAAAAAGAAGGAGATAAAAACACAGCGAGGGCTGGGTTTGAAAAATCAACTCCAATCAAAGCCGGATTAACAAGGGTATGGAAATTGCACGGTTCAACTGGAAAAAACCAGAAAATACAAACGGTCAAATTCATAGCAAGGGGGGTTAGCCCCGCTAACAAACCACCTGGCACGAAGAAAGGTAACATAAAAACCTTACCTGGAGAATGCTGAAAAAGAGGAGGTGAATGAAAAAGCCGACGGGGCGGTAGAACTGTGGAAACCTCAACGGGGGAAAACGGAGTAACTGTGGTGGTTTTCCTAACGAAAACAAAGCCAAAAAAGTCTTACCGCCTAAGGCCAATAGTCGCGCCCAGGAAGGGTTAGAAGAGTCAAATAAAAGTTCTACGGTGATCGTAAGGATGTACCAATTTGGGGGTAGAAAGCTGAAACCGGTGGGCAGACGGTAACCAGTTCCAGCACGCCGTCGCGGTAGAAAATGATCGAGAAAAAAAACAACAAGGGATAAAAAAGAGAAGAAAAAAGTTGTTCAAGAACCGCGACGGGACAATTGGAAGAGCCCTATGTCCGGTTCAAAGGGTCACCTCTGAGAAAAAACCTTTTGAAATTAACAAGGAGTAAAAGGGGAAGATGGAAACGAACCCGTCCGCGGTCCAGATTATCGGGTTGTTGCGAGGTGTGCAGGAAAAAAGAAAACGCACACTGGGGAAAACACCGCTAGTCCCGTAACAGTGTCGAAAGGAGGGGGTGCTGGGAAGGGAACCGGACGGAACCAGACGGTTCAGAACGAAAAGGGGCACGGGGGTCTGCCGGCTTCGCACGTGGAGGCTTAAAAAACCACTTGGTAAAAAGGTTGAAAATTGTCCTGGAGGAAAGAAAAAGGGCAAACCGTTCAAAAGAACTGGCCCGACGCGTAGGGAAAGCTTGAGGACGGGCCAACGAGGGATCAAAAATCAGTTAAGGTAGTAAGAGGGGCACTGGAAACAGAATATAAAACAGGTGGCGTCACGAAAATGAAAATGCGGCTATCCGTGGGCTTCAAAGAAAAAAGTGTCCAAGGCACGGGGGGGGCCCCTGCAAACTGAAGAGCTCACCTTGTGAAAGGTATTTTTCAAAAAAAAAAAAAGGTCCGTCCCAGGCGGCAGGGGGTTTTTGGCATGAGGCAGTGAGGGCGGCATAGAAGGACTTCAACCAGGGGGGTGGTGATCTTCCCAAAGTTTCGAAAAAAGGGTCACGCCCGTGTCCAAGCCTGTGCGACGGTTGTAATGAGGTTAAAAGAAGGAAAGACATCTTTTTTTGGGGGATGACTGGGGGGGGGAAAGAAAAAATGCACTCCGTCTCTTAGGATAACCGGTCTTGAAAAGGAGGTCGGATTGGGTTGGGGGGGGGCGATGAGGGACCGCCGCTGGAACGGGCACAGCCGCTAAACACCAAGACCTGCGTGGGAAAAAAAAAACAGGGAAAACCACCGGAAAAAAACAAACCTGTTGGAGTGGCCAGCTTTAAAGGAGGAAAGGGAAAAACAAAAAGAGTGGAACTATTCAACTGCGGTGAACGCGGGAAACGTCAGACGGTGACAAAGACGATGGCCGGTGTTCTCTGAGTACGGGAGGAAGGAAAGGGGGCACGGAAAAACGCGGAGTACGGGGGGGGTGTAAAATGAAGCCTATAAAGGCCGTCCCTATGATGGGACCCGTCGCCTGTTAAATGATTCAACGCGAACGGACGGGAAAAAGGTATAAGTCGGGAAAAATCATCTTGGGGGCCTGTGTCGTTGAGGGGGTAAGGGGTGAGGAAACCGTTACCTCGGAAGCCGATCTCATCAGCAGTTCACACTGGATACACCCGTCACGCCAGATGAACAAATACGCCAGTGTGACGGGCGACGAGGGGGAAGAAAGTCTGGGGGGTCTGAAAGACAGGCCACATCTTTCCATGGAAATTGCCAACAGGGCGAAGCAAGAAGGCCCTTCAAAATAAGGACACCCGTGCAACCGCCGCGGCCCTGATTGCTGAGGGTTTGACAGCGTCCTTCATTCACTGCCACCGAAGACAGACCGTCAAGCCTGAAACTCTGGGAAAACGCTGTTCAATACAAGACTTTTTAAAGTAGAAAAAGGAATAATCTCCAAAAAAAAATTGTGATAGGAAAGAGAGAGATTGGGAAGTGGATTAAGTACTTCCACGTTGGGAAAAAAAAAAAAAATGCTAAAAAAAGGCTCTTGGGCGTCGGTCTTTGAAAAAGGAAAGGGCCGGTCGGGGGGACGGGAAAAAGGGAAAGAATTAATTATTGGGGAAAGAAACCCCAACATCGCCATCCAAATACCAAAAAAAGGAAGGTCACCAAACCACAACGGGACCTCTTAATAGTCACCAGAGGAAGGGGGAAAAGGGGGTTAAGGGAAAAAGAAAAGCTGCAAGTGAAAAAGGACCTCAACTGCCCGCCTCTATGCGGGCCCAGGACATTGTCGGAAAGGGGGAGTCCAGGTCAATCCTGAAAGGTTTTAGCGGGGTGATCTCAGTAACGGAGAAGTCAGGGGTTGGGAAAAAACCCGTCAGGTACCCATTGAAATCAATTGCAAACGCAGGCCAGAAGTCAATGAAATAACGTCTGTGTGGTACGGGCTAGGAAGAGGGAAAAAAATCTTAACTAAATGGGGGAAACGAAGGACCACGGTCCTACACGGTCCACGTCTGTGCAACCACCTGGAGCGAACGTCTCACAAGCTCAAAAAAAAAACAAGCAGGCTGGTCCCACAACAACAACAATCCGAAGGCTGTGGAAGAAAAATCTCAACGCCACTAAGGGGGGGGGGGGGGGGGGGGGAGGGGTCTTGTTAAAAAAAACTTCATAACTCAAAGAACTCCAAACCATGGTTTACTTTTATACAGGAGAAGAAAGGGACGGCCGGAGGGGGAACAGAAAAGGACCCCCTTGTTGATAAAAAAATGGCTTGAACAAAGGGAAAGGGTCGTTTCCCAGAATACTTCCTCCACCATCCTCTCAGTGGAAAGACGGGGGAGGAAAAAAGACTGGTCACGGAGTTGTCATGGCAAAGAGTGAGGGAAGAAAAAGACACATTGCCAACACTCCTGAGGGGAAGGGAAAATGAAAAAAAAACCTTTTCAAAGGATGCGAACGATATTTTCCAAAGGGGGGGGCACATTGGACAAATTCACAGAAATCCTGAGCCTGCAACGCCCCAAAACCAGCAAAACCTAACCTGGAACGGACCTAGGGCACCATCCACCTTCTCCAGATGGGAGACATCGAGGGTGACGTTGGCCAGCAAAAACTTTTAGGGAAGAAGGGGTACGCCACCGTGCGTTGTCCGCAGGTCCTATTTTTTATCTTTTTGACGTCCAACGTGGGTGGGGAAAGGACAGGGGGGTTTAGGGGTAACTAAAGCGGACTAGACCCTAAAGGCGAGTGCTAGAGTTTCCCCGCACTCCAGCGTCAATCCGCCCCCAGGGCTTCCAACAGTTCTGTTGTCTCAGGGTCTGGCCAGCATGATACACCGTGGAACCTTCCTCCAAGTTGTAAAAGGGGAACATAAAAAGTCATAAAGTCAGTGGACAAAGAACTAAACCAAAACCTTTCCTCATATAAAACCCTAACAAAATGTCCGGGTCTAGACGAGGTGGCCTTGTACGACCAACAAAAGTATTTCCCGTGCAGTGATACTTTTGTCAGACCAAATAAACTCAACACCTAAGCTACAGAAGGGAAGGGTTGGGTTCTCCCCTTAGTAGGGAACTACGGTGACTAGTAAGGAGGAACCAAATGGTGTGGGGGGGGTAGTAGAGCCCGGCGGAAGTTTCCGAACTGAACAGCGGCCCTCAAAGACCAAACGTCCGCGTGAAGAAACTACGGAAGAAAAAAATAAAAATAAATTATGGGGAGGGGAAAAGATAGAATTTGACACACGAGAAGGGGGGGGAGGGGGAATCCAAAAAAAAAAACTCTGGGTTTCCCGTAGTCAACCCCGGCCCGCTAACAAACCAAACCGGGGGGGAAAGAACTAAATGAAATGGAAAAAAGTAGATTGCTACGATTAGAAAAACAACCAGGGAACTGGCTTAGTCCAAAAGGGCTTCGCGGGTGTGAGGGGTATGGTGCGTGTAAGACCGGCCTCCAAACCGGCCACGGGAAGGAGGGGAAAAGGGTAAAGTCCCAATGCCTACTGCAGGAGCGGGGTCAAGTAGGCAAGCGGGTCGAGAAGGGACAAAAATGGTTCCCGTTGCTGGCCGCGGATTAGGAAGTGTGTTGGGAAGAAAAAAACCCTGGGGGGATAAGGGGGGGAAAAACATCAAAAAAGGAACTGCATGCCCTTAAGTCTCCTTACCCCAACGGCCGGGCGAATGGAAAGAATGGAGGAACAGGGGTTACAAAACTTCTCACATCGCAATGGGGCGAGGACATCAGCGGTCCCATAAGACAAAACATTCACACGGGTGGCGCACGAAAGAACATAGGAAATGCTCTCACCCAACGGCCTGGATCAAAAAGGGAACCAAAAAAGGGGAATTGAAAGCAACTTCCGTTCGGGTCCCGGGGGATAAAGGGGGGGAGGTTGTGTAAACAGAATGCAAGTCCGGAGACGTGGGGTTTGGCGTTGTCAGTCTCAGATATGTCGGAATAGGGAAAAGAACTTTCCCATTTTAAATTCAGTCTCGTCGTCCAACGGAACCCAGGCAGAAATGGGGGTAAACCCTCCAGTTCACGCGGTTCATGAGGGTGTTAGGCATTCCTAACTAAATGTGATGATTGAAGCAAAAAGCAACTGCCTTTACAGGAGGGAGGGGAAAGAAAAGAAGTTCAACACAGACCGATGGTGGAAGAGAGGCAGTCAAGACCCAAATGTCCTTGTAAACTAAAGCGCATACACACAGAACATGGATGGAAAAGAAGCATTGACACCTTCTCCCCTGTCCCGCACCTTGGGCAAACACAGATGGGGAAAAGAAGGGAAAACCAACAGGTATTTCAAAGGCCCGCACTGAGGAACGAGACAAATTGGAACCTTCGTGGCTACCAGCAATGGTCGTGGGGGGGGAGGAAGTGGGGTCTTGAGGGGTGACGCGCAGGACAAGCTTGGGGAAAAAATGGGGCTCGGGACAACTTCGCTACCGGCAAGTACATATAGACACCCTGGGGAACCTGATACAAAGCGACACGGGGGGAAAGGACCCAGAAAAAAATGCGTGCAGAAAGCCTTTTGAGGTGGAAGGGGAAAGGGGTGAGGGTTCAAACCATTAAAGGGAGGGGAAAGATCCGAGCAGGACCAACAGTCAATCAAAAATGTCACGGCCCACAGCTCCCTTGAACCCTCAAAAGGGAAGGGAAGGAGTCGGTGAGGCTGGGTGGAACTTACTTGAAAGCGTGAAAAACTTGGGCCAGGGAAGAGAAAGAGTCCAAAACTACACAAGTGAAAAGACCGAGGGAGACTGGGGGCGATGGGGGGTTTACATCGGCCTTTGCCTATACAGAACGAAAAAAGAAAAAAAAAAGAACCTCCCCTCCTAAACAGCGACTGACCAACGGTTGGGAGGGGAATGGAAAACAACAGAAAGGATCTAAAAAAAAAAACGGAGGAGGGGGAGGGAAAATAAATAGTCTTTGGAAGGACGTCATTTGAAAGAGGTAGGAAAAAGCAGAGGGGAGGGGGGGGAAAGCTTATCTTTGTGCCCTGGTGGGTATGCAACAAACAGGAAGACTGGGTCCCACATACGCAACATTCATCCAACGCTAAGCACTGATTTTCACTTGGTGTCCTCCTACTGCGAAGGGAAAAACTTGAAACTCACGCTGGAAGTCACAGGCACCCTAAATCCCCACTTCAACAGCAAAGGGAAAGGAAAGTGGGTTAAGGGAAAGAAAAAGCTTA
>Ga0179591_1262910_pt1 | contig 15858 bp, 16 predicted proteins | sample CZOMad2_1_08_16f_FD_182891 | JGI IMG/M metagenome (GOLD analysis project Ga0179591, IMG submission 182891) | Vadose zone soil fungal communities from Angelo Coast Range Reserve, California, USA - CZOMad2_1_08_16fungal (PacBio error correction) | ecosystem: Environmental > Terrestrial > Soil >...
CGGAGAAGTGAAGTGAATATGTCAAAAATATCATCGGCTTGTCCTCTAAACCCACCGCAAGATTCGTGATTGGGGGGGGAAGGAATCCATTAGTTCCCTTACAAAAGAAGCTCGAAATGCCATCAGCGGGAAGCAAGGGAACATGATGCTGTTCTCAACGAAACGAACCACGGCAAAAAATACCGACTTAAGGGCCTTGAAAGCCTAGTATGGAAAAAAATTCAGTGATGCCCCCCAGGTGCCACAAAGGAGGGCGAAAGTTGAGGGGCTTCGATCATGGACCGGAGCCGGGGGCAAAGGGATTTGCCAAAATGGGGGACGGACGCTAAGATCGAATAGAGGGAAAGGAAAAGTGAATCCGCGCAAGCAGAATTCTACAAATGGTAAAGGGACGGGGGGGGGGATAAAGTCAGCAAAAGAGGCGATCCCTTGGATGGTGGGGGCAGTGTCGCTTACCAATCAGGGCGACTACGACTAAGGAAGGGACGGAGGGTGCTAAACGGTCGAAAGGAGAAATGAGCAACGTGTAATCTTCATTCCCAGCAGCCTCATTGGAGCAAAAGGTCACCGAAGAAGAATAGACCCTGGGAGGAAAATGCGACATAGAAGAAGTTTCGCCCGAAGGGGAAAAGGAGCGGCCGGTCACATATTCATATAGAAGTCTGCGGATTGTGAGAGATGAGTTTGGATTTTGGGAGAGAGAAGGAAATAAGGGGCCATCTTAATCAAAGGGGAGAAAAAGATATGCATCCCCAGCGAAAGATGGCTTATGAAAAAACTGGACCTGTTCGTGGACTGACAGAGGGAACTGGGGTGTATAAGACCGGGAAATCTTTACCAAGTTTTGAAAAAACGAAGGCCCTCATGCCCAGAATGAGGAACTTACCGCGCTGTTGTTGGGTTGGCCTAAAAGGGGTCTCTCTGGCCGGTTAGAGGAGTTATTCTAACGGGCAGTGGGAGAAAGGGGGAAGCCGGGGTTGAATATGTCCTAGGAGGGTAGATACAGCAGCCTTTCATGGAAGTCTGTATTCTGTCAGCTGAGAAGAAAAAAACAGGAGCAGCATCGCCGGTGAGACCAATAGGGGGAAAAAACGGACGTTTGTCCGCGGTCTTAAGGCGAACGGAGGGGTGCTTTGGAAGAGGAAATGGCTAAAATGAAATCCACTTTAATTCGGAAAAAAAAGAGGAAATCTGTGAGGAGGAGCCTCCTATGGGTGGGTCCTCCGACAGAAACCACAAGCATGTTGTTTTGGTTGTCCAGAGGGGCAATCCGTTTACGGATAGGAGAGACTGGGATCGAGTTAGTGGGGGGAGCTGATTCTTTGTTGAAGGTGACGGTAGGTACGCAAAAGGGTGGAAAAAATGAGGTAGTCAGGACGCAGGTAGCAAAGTTCAAACACGGCATGGCTTCAGGGGAATCGTCTGCGGAGGAATAGAGGGGGGGAGCGATGCCGATGGGGTGGGCGGGGAAGGTACGCAACCGAGCGCAATATCCACGGGATTATGGAGGACTCACTGGGGGGTGGGAACTGGCCTTGAATCTCGCGGTGGTTTATTCTCTTAAGAGTTTGGAGTTTGGTAAATCCAGAAAGGTAAACACATGCGGGGGCAGAAACTCCTGCGCCAAAACCTTCCTTGGTAATGTTTTTTCAAAGAAGACTCTATCGAAGGGTATGATTCCGGAGAAAAAAAAAAATGGGATTGATAGTGAAGAGCCAGTCTGGGGACAGTTTCTAGGGTGACCGCGAAAGTAAGAAAGGCACTGTGCAATCATGACCAGACTCTGCGGGTTAGAAAAAAAGGGCCTGGAAGAAGGGGGCCACATCCGGAGTCGGTCGAGTGGGGGGGTGGGGGCCACGTTTCGGTAGCCATCATATCAGTTAAGGGGGGGAATGGTTCGAAAAGAGGATTTGGTAAGGGGAATTTAGTTTTTGTGAGGCGACGAAAAAGGTGGATGATCTCGCCAGAAAGAAAACTCTGTTCTAATCCCTTTGATTCACGGAGCTCAGTGATGGTGTCTTGTGGGGGGAGAAAAGAAATAAAAGGGACCCCGGCCAGTGAGCAGCAACGTTTAGGTTAGGGGAATCACTCCCTGGGCGCCATGTTTGTGTTGTATTCGTCTCGGGGAAGAGGAAATTCCAGACACCGTGGGGGGAGTGAAACACGTACGCTCAAGCTAAAGATGTGAAAAGTCTTGTTCAACATGGGACAAAACGAGTTAAAAGGGAAGGGGGGCTTTACAATCGGGGAGCTGAAACTGATGCTAAGCCCTTCATGGCAATGGACGGGTCCCCCGCAATTGGGAAGACCGGAAGACCAAAAAAAAAACTGTGGGGCCCATTACAGGCCAGGAAGGGGGCGAACGATACTGGTTCCTGTCTGTTTTCAGGGGCTCGTATGGGAGAACAGAAAATGACGAGTCGTGCACAGTACTATTAAAAATAAAGGAGAATGTGAAATTGTTTTATTAAGGGGTAATCTAACAGTGCACATCGCAGCTTACCTGGAAAACATGGGGGAAACTTGGGGGAAAGTGAGCGAGTGCGGGAGAGATGGTTCCCGAGCTCCAAATCTCAAACTGGGTGGGGGGAAAATGAGTAATGCACGTGGGGGTGCCCTGTTACATCGGGGGAGACTGCCAACATATGGCTCGAAAACAACGTCTGGGGGAAAAAAGGCTGGTCATGACAGCTCAGAATCTGGCGTTGGACAAGTATATCGTTGCAAGAAAACTGGGACGCCAAGTACGGAAGCGGCGTTTCTTAAGCCTGTCCCTTGAGACGAATCATCACTGAGGGATGGTGGGTCCGCCTTAACAGACGACGAAAGCTGAAGAAGTTAGGTGGGGCGAATTAACGGGAAGAAACGGAGGTGGTTGCAGGGAGATAGAAGATATGGGCCCTAGCGTTTAAAAAGGGTACAGTGGGCCCGCTTCCCTGGCGAGAGATGGGGAAAAAGGGGAATCTAATCCATTTACTCATACCAGAGCTCTAAAAAAAACAACGGAGGGGAGGAAGTCTATCGATGAACAGGTTCTATCATACAGTCTCCTTTGGAATCGGGCTAGAAAGGGCACGGGGTTCTGGGTCACCCATGTCTTGCACTCGCTTACTATCCTGCGAAGAAAAGAGCCGGAAAAGTGGGGCCAAGGGGTTATCATCGCCACCGGGCTCTTAGCTTTAGTTACGAAGTATTCAGGGGGAAAAAGGCCGCTTCGGGAGAGTTCCAGCGTCAAGACCATCATAAGCTTCAGGAAGGATGGGAAGGCCACAGCCGGAAAGTCTACCTTTTTGGTAAACCGCGATGAATGCCTTCCCATCCGGTTACCCTATTGAGTGCAGGGGGAGGCCTCTTGAACTATATCCAGAACAGCGGGCTCATCGCCAGGTGAACCCCAGAACGAAGCTCACAACACGTGCTGTGGTCATCCGAAATAGTCAGACAAGACGTATATTTCAAAGTCCATGTTTTCCGGAAAGGAGGAGCTGAAGGGGGCGTGTATTGAACCGAGACAAATTGCAACCTTCGAGGCAGAAGGCGCCTTTGCCGCGACGCCTCCGCAATTTCTGGGAATCTCCACGCAACGAGCCTGCCCGAAAAGGAAAGATAGGAGCTGGGGCACTGCATTGCCGGAAGTATGCCCAAAATTTGGGGGGGGACAGTAATGTGCTTGCCGCAAAAGGGACGTTGGGGCTTGCAAAAGTGCGGAAAAGAAGACCTAAAGAAGAAAAGGGGTCAAGTCCCTTGTGGGGGCAGGGAACCAAAGCACTCTCCCAGAATTACTCCGGGACTACTTGAACCTTGGGGGCAAAAAGGAGGGCGAGTGGCTAATGTTGGGAGGAATCCTGATCCACGGGGATTTCTCCGATAATATAAAAACCGTCATCAAAGGGAGGACAAGAGACCGGAAGATCAACTGGCGGGGCCACTGTCTTTCTGGGTTGGGCCCAAAACAAAGTACGAAGAAGGAATTAATCCCCTTTATCCCAGCTTCTTAGGGGCTTCGGAGCATTCGGCGAAAAAAAAACTAAGAACGTTGTCATTCCGTAAAACCGATCGGGGCACATAATCTGTTTACGGAGCGTCAGAAGGAGGCCAACAAAGCCCAAACTGCTGGATGACGAGTACTACCGGATGCAACGGGTTAAACGGCATTCACCGCCTGGGGTAGGTTAATATGAAGGATGGCACCCTAGCCAAATTCCATCAAGGAGGGGAAAAATATAAATCCATGCGCTCAGGAGAGCATGTGAAATAATCCAGGCGATCGTAGATGAGCCTTCCCCAGTACAGGAAGGTGTTCTCAGGTTGGGGGGGGAGGCCGGCCCATTGGGAGGGGAAAGTTAGGACTTACAAAAGAACAAACGTAAGCTGAATAGAGAGGAGAACAAAGATAATAATCTCCATCACCGGGGTAGGGAAGGAAGCAAAGAAAGCCGTATGGATTATTTAGTCGAAGGTTTGCTTAAACCTAACCGCCAAAACAGCTTCAATCGCGGTCAGGCCTCGTCCCCCACCGTTCTTAAAAAAGAAAGCGAAATGAAGGGAATTTGAGCCCCTCGTCCTAAATCATAGGGAAAAAAAAAAGGTTGCTGTACCTGAAAAACTACTCCCTATCAAAGAAACCGCTACCAGGAAAGAGGTAATGAATACGACGTATGCACGCGGCAAAACACAATGCCGAGATTTGAGGGGGCGAGAACAAGATGAGGGCTCGTACGATGGTTTTGTTAAAGGGGTAGTGGTCCTGGCCCAGCAAAGGTAAGCATAAGGGTTTGTTGAGGGAAAGACCCGAGGAACAAAAGTCAGAAAAAAACCGTTGCTATAACGGTCGATGGGAAAAGGGGGACATACCGAATCGAAGCCAGAAAGTAAATGAATTAAACGGCATCGTAATCTACGAACATATCCCGAGCCTGCAGGAGACAAAAAGTAGCCAAGGAAATGGAAAGGAGAGTCCCCGAGAATAAAACGGCAAAAAAAAGAACAACACCAGCGGTATCGACTTCCTGCTGAAAGGAGCTTTCAAACACTCAGGTACCGTCACGGTACGATCACAAAAAACAACCACCAACACAAAAACAACCCCAAAAAACAACAAACACACACCCCCAACCACCGCGCGTGTTGAGACCGAGTCAGCCCCGAACCATGGAATGGTTCATCACCCTCGGTGAAAAATCAGGAGCTTGTAAAATGCCTCACGAGCAAAAAGGCCACCATTCCGCTTCTTCCGCTGCATCAGACAAAAAACAAACCGTATCTCAAAAACAAATCCGCAGAAGCTCATATGTGGAGGAATCCGAGGAAAATGGTTACCGGGTGGTCCTAAGAAAAAACGGCTGTACGGATTCAGCAAACTTTTAAATAGATAGGAAAGGACCGGAATATGCGGAATGATTGGCAAGTTAGGGAAAAGAAGGATCTCAAAGTTGGACCAATGTCTGAACAGATATCAGCAGCGGTGCCGCTAGGAGGAGTGAGGAGTAGAAGAGAGAAGGAAGGAAGAGAAGACACCAACACCAAATCTCCTCTGGGGGACAAAAAGGGGGAAGGAATACCCTCTCAAACATCGATAGGTTGGCGGAATTCACCGAGGGGGAAGGATCCAATCTTTACGGCGAGAAGTCAGTCATTTGGGGCCAAGGAGCCCCCCCCCGGAGAAGGAGAAACACCCATTCTCCATAATTGGAGGAATGAAGTGGGCACATCGGCGGACGTAAGAAGGAAGGGGGGGGAAGACGATGCTTTTTAGCCAACAGAAACGAGAAAAGACTTGTCATGTGGGGGTGCCCCTTGGTTCTTTGTAGGGGGAAAAAAAAAGCCTCCGGGAAGTGTTACCGGCTTATGGGGGGAAGGTGAGGAGGGTCGGCAGTTTCAATCTTTCAAATTTGATCTCATTCCGAAGGCGCATATCAGAAGGGGAAGGGGGGGGGGAATTAACTCACTATAACTACTAAAAAGAAAAAACAAACAAAAGGATGGAAGATAGATCGGGACTAAGGAGGGAAATACTTATTCACAACGCATGAGCTTTCTCTTGACCAAGTTGAATGGGCGGCGGGGAAAAATGGGTGAAAACGGCTACCAGGAATCTAAAATTCAAAAGCAAGGAAAAAAAGGCCATAGCTGTTCCTTCCAAAGACAACGACAAAGGGCATAAATGCCGAAGACTTTGAGTTGGGGGTAAAAACATGATGTAGTCCTCTGCGTAAAAAAGAAGAGGGGTCGAAAGACATGGGCATCAGGGGACTGGGAACATTACTCAAGGGCAAGGGGCGGGCCAAGGGGTAAGACTGACTGCCGTAAATTTGGGGGCAGGACCCGTGGGGGGGAGGGCACCGCGCCCAACGCGATGCGATTGATCGGGTAAAAGGTCAGCAAAAATAGGCGAAATCCTGGTGGTTTGGCAGGTTACTGTCGAAAAAGAAGAAAAAAAGAAGAACATTAAAGGAGAGGAATGTTAGGCGGATAAATCATAAGGACACATGAGGGGGGGGGAGAAAGGGGGATCTTCATCGCAATTGCCAATCATGTGAAAATATGAATTTCCTAATCCAAGCATTTCCTCAAATTTCAAGGCATATCGAACTCAAGGGAAACAGTTTCCAATAGCAAGTGGTCCCTCCAGGACCCTAGGGAAGGATGCGGATCGTGAGTGATACTTTGGCGTGGTTGGGGAGGAATGCACCGGAAGAAAGAAATTGCAAAATGTCTGCAAGCGAACGGAAGAATCCCCAAAAGAAAAGAGTGTAAAAACTTACCCATGGGTAGGGCCCGTCGAGCGGGAAAAAAAGGAGCAAATGGTGTAGTGAGAACAGTTGAGAGGGGTATCGGGTTTGGAAAAAAAACCATTGGACAGTTAAAGGGTGGGGCGCCCTGGGTGGTGTTTTGAACGTGGGGTGGGTGCCGCAGGGTTTTACAAAAATCTCGGAAAGGGATTCGAAGAAGGGGCGCGTTGCTCTACCGAGGCCGGAATGGGGAAGATTTCTACGCTAGCGCTTAGAGTGATGATAGGCGAAGGGGCAGGGCCGGTTAGGCTGAAGGAGAGTACCAAGGCAGCACGCTTCTACTAAGAATTTTTGGTGGGAATTTTGTCCGCTTATTGCCGCTAACAACCGTCTGGTTAAACGTTCAGGGGGCTGGCACAGAAATACTGATGCAAAAAAAAAAAAGACGTAGCCTCGGAGCCATCAGCTGGGGACCTCCTACAGAAAGTCCATCGGCATTGTGTTGGGAGCGCTTTTCCTCTGGAAGAAGAAGAAGGGGGGGGTCGGAAGGGGGTTGGTGATCGGATCTTTTGAGAGGTACAGTTACAAACCCTTTGGGCTGAGGGCGTGGGCCGCAGTATCGCAAGGTCAACGGCATGTCGCTTTCTGAGCGAATGCGGGCGGCGTTTTGTGTTCTGAAGATGTCTGCGAGCCGAGGTTAGGGGAAGTTGACTCAAGAAAAAGCAGGAACCGTGAGGGAGTGTTCTAGGGCGGGGGGAGGGGGAGAGAGAGGGCAATGGCTATCCTCGCGTATGGTGGGAGATGACGGTGGCCGGAGGTGGGCTCCAAGTTCAACAACACCCCAATGCATTGGTGAAAAAAGAAAGGAAAAAAGGAGACTTTGTTGCGGCTCGCTCCGCCTATTCTTTCAGCGCATCGGGAAAGCCTCAATGGATGGGTAGGTCCCGCGTGTGCATTTGAAACGTTTAACGAAAGGGGGGGAACTAATCTTTGACCCCGCGCGAGAGGGGGGGGAAAGGTTTCAACACGTCCTGTTTTCAAGAAAAAGGAAAAGACCTTCATTACGTCGAGTTGGCCGTTTTAAGGGATCAATAAATCATTCGATTCTGTGATGGCAACACTCATAAGGGTTACGGGGAAAACAAATTCTGAGTTTTTGTGCGGAGGAAGAAATTTTGATGAGGAAAAGACATAACTCGGGCCCCTTGATTCCTGTCGGATTCACGTACTGGGGGGAGTGTGGCTACAAAAGAAGATGGGGGGCCGCTGCCCAAGGAAAGTCATCAAAGGGGATGGAACAGGGAGAGCTTGTGAGGCAGGGGGGGGGTTTTTTATCGTACGGAATAAATTCAGGACACAGGGGTTACGTACTACGCAAAAAAGAATCAGGAAAAAGCCATACTTGGCAGCGTGAAGTAGTTCGGTTTCAGCTTTGCCTGGGCGAAAGCAAAGCGAGGACCCGGGAGGGAGAAAGGTGCATAAACTTAACCTTTCTAGGCAATGGGAGGAAGAAAAGGAACAATGGGGTTTGGGCGGACACAAGCGGCAAAACCTGGTCCAGAAGTAAGGGGATATTTGACAGGCGAAAAAGGGGTCGGAGGGCAGGGGAGGTGGGGACATAATTTAGACAGGGGGAGCAGGGAAAGGGGCCATGCCTCGAAAAAATGGGAAAAGAATTTGTTTTGCCGGCGGGGTAACTAAAGCACATAGTCCATCTCAGCTTTAACGGTAACACTGGGTAAAAAAACGGGGAAAAGGGGTAGGGGAATCTAGGCTGAAGATTGTGACACTTAGTGAAAAAGAAAGGTTGTGATAGGCGGAACGAGGATCCTGGGGGTAAAGCCAGTGGATGATGAAAAAAAAGCGCGGCGATCGGAAAAAAAAAATATCGGGCCCGAAAAACGGCCGAAAACGCGTTACCATTCAAGAACGAGAATCGTAAAAGGTTGCCAAACAGTTATATCTTAGAGGGTTTACTTCCAACGCTTCCGGTCTTGAGACGTCTACTCTGGGACAAAGAAGGCAAAACCAGTGGTCCTCTATGGTTCTTCACTGAAAAGGGACGAAAAATACGAGTTTGGCGATAATCCCGTACAGAAACTTCCATTCCTGGAGGTTTGGTCGCAGAGAGAAGGGGACGAACGGTAAGATAAGAACTTTAGGTCACTCCGATGGTGGAAAGTCATCTCCCGTAACTAACAGACCAGTGTGACGAGCTCTCCACAAAAAAAATTGGTTCCGGGGAGGAGTCAACAAGTTGGGGGTAAAATCATTTCCCATCGGATCGAAAGGGAGGAACGCATAACCATTTTCTTCACCTCGGTGTCTAGCTTAGATAGACTGCGACAAACCTCGCAGGGGGGGGGTTAAGGGGAGGGGGGAACGCTGAATCGCGCCCCAACCTCGTAGCGTAGTCGTACGTGGGAAAAAAAAGTCCATCTCGGCAAGAGATAGGATAGGGACTCACAGAACCAGAGAAGAGAATGGCGGTGTGGCAAGAAAAAAGAGATAACATGGTTTGCAAAGCGATATTTAAGGATGGGACCAAAGGTGTACAACTGTGGTTCGAGAGCCTCTGTTGGGGGAAAAAAACCCAATCAGATCAAACGAACAGAGTGCGTAAGACCCGGGGAGTAAACGGACGAAGAGTTAAGCCGAAAACCAGGTGAGTGACCCCGGGAAATAGTCAGCAGTAGAATAGAATCCACTATTTGAAAGTCATTTTGCCAAGGTAAGCTGGAGGAATGGGGAACGAGGGTTGGGTAGATTAAACCCCTGAATAACAATTCTGGCACAGGGGAGAGAGTGGACCCCCCCCCAACCCAACCCCCCCCGCGAGGGAGCACTCCTTCCGCCATTTTAAGAGCAAGCACGAGCACCCTTCCCGAAAGGAAAAAATAATAGAAGCTAGGAAAAAAAGGGGATGGGAAAAAGTTTTGGCATTTTCTTTCCTCAAACAGGGGGGAGTGGGGGAAGCCATTGCCTATAAATAAGGGAGCAAGAAAACGAAGAATTTTCAAGAAAAACTTCAGTTTGTACGGAGGAAACAGCAAGAGAATGAACTAAGAAAGAAAGGAAAAAGATGGACCCAGGAGGACAGATTTGGTTGAGAAGTTTCACTAAACTGGAAGGAATTTCTACGATAACGATAATAACAAACAATGAGGAACAAGGGCGCTCAGTAACACCACGTGATCTTGAAAATGGGGGTACAAGGATTGTTGAAAAAAAACCAGGGAAAGAATCCTAGGAATCACGTCTCCAGCGTGGATCGATATATCCAACAAATTGTGGGAAAGGCGACAGCACACAAAACGCCGAGGGCCGTAAAAAATGTAGGGACGAAATCAACATAATCGGTACATCGGAATCAAAACCAAAAAAATACGAAAAAAGAAAGGGAAGGATTACAAGGACTCCTTCCGGTTTGAACCGCATTCACGCCGAGAGGCGGGGAGAAAAAAAAAAAAGGAACCCTTCGGCGGCATGACAAAATGGGGCACAAAAACTGGAAAAAAGATCAATAGGACAGTAGCTAGGAAAGAAAGAAGGCGATCGAGTGAGACAACCAATCGCCAAAAAGGATGTTTTGCGCATCTTGGGTTTGGGGACCGGCCATTCAGTGGGAATGATTTGAACTGGACGGAAACCACCTCAATCGCAAAGAAAAATACGCGAGACGCCAGTAAAACTGGGGGGAAAACCATCGCGAGCATAAGGGCAACAATACAAAGCCCGGGATATTGCGCGAAGGTGGCTAAACCACAGCCAACATCGAGAGGGGGAAAGAAATCAAGCGAAAAAAAAAACGACGCCATCCTGCACAGACTAATGACGGTAGTGGAGAAACTGCCGACATGATTTTAACATGGAGGTGGACTGACAAGAAAAGCCTCAGACATACCATTATCTTCAATGAAGTAACGCTGAAAAAAACCAATGCCGTTCAGGGATGGCGTGCTCCCAAGCAATAAAGACCCGGACACGGCTAATCTTTTGACCGGAAGTGCCAGTGATTTCCGGGACCCCAATGTAATTGTTTGCGCACGGTGGTTAGCAGGAAAGAAAAGACGGCAAAGAAAGGTAACCTGGGGAAGGCCACTGGTCGATGCGCCTGTGGTACTCGAAAAACACTGAATCTCGGAAACCAGCCAGGAAGCAGAGATCAACGGATTGAAGAAGGGGGAAAAACTCAGAAATGCGTGAGCAAGTAATTCGGGAAAGGGACGAGCCCACGACGCGAGAAAAACTGCCGGAAACAACCTCAAACAAAAAAAGCGGTACTTCGAGAACCTGGGCCATGCTTCAGAAAAAGAGACCTGGGACAGATCACCATCAGACGTGTGCCTCTCGCTTGGAAGCACTAAACAAAAGGAAGTGTTTTCAAGAAGCCAGCGGTTGGCGTCTTTATGCATAAGTGGTCATTGGGCTATGACAGAGGGGGGAAGGATTAGGTCCAGCAGAAAAAACCAACTTAGCGAGCACACTAAACAAGGATAAATGATATGGACGGTCTCTCGACAGGGCCCGGCGCGAACGAAAATTAGGTCGTGGAAACTTAGAGAGCAAAGGCAAATGTTAAAGGCGGCGGACGTATTTCAAGGCAGGAGCTAAAGGGGAGACTTCAATGTCCCAGGCTATCAAGGGGAAAAATTTTATCCCGCAGCTCCAACATTCCTTGTCGGCTTCTGTACGAGATTGTGACTCAACTGCACACAAAAAAAGGGAAGCGGACGCATTTAAGAATGGGGAAAGCCACGCGAAAATCTCATCAGACAGGGGTGGGAGGCGGAAAATGTCAAACGGCGGCATGGGGAAAGTCTTACTGCAGAGAGCAGTCAATGTTGGGGAAAAAGACAATAACCAGCAAAGTCCAAGACAGCAGGAAAAAAGTAATAGATATCGAAAGGGTGGGTGGCAAAGAGAGGGAAGAATTGACGGGGGAAGACTGCTTTTTACCAAGCACCAAAAAGAAGGCTGCGTCATTTATGGGGCCCTTGGGGGAAAGTGTGAGGGGGGAATAAAAGCATAGGGGGTCCACTGAGGTTTGAGGTTCTTTAGCATTGGTGGACCGAATTTGACCGCAATTCGAATGTGGAGGGGGGCATAGAGAAAGCTCAGATGCAGGGTATAATTACAGTCTGGGAGCAAGATAAGAAAGCACACAACAAAAGGGGGAGGGGGAGAGAGAGATCGGCTCAATGAAGTAATTATGACAAAAAAGAGGAAGAGCTGAGAGAAGGACATCAGCAAGTCGTAAGGAGCTAGTCATAGAAATCAGGGTCCAGACAAAGGCCGTATGGGAGGGGACTTACAAACAAAAAAGGGAAAAAAAATGCCGAGGATTAGTGAGCGTTGGAAGGATAGTATTTTCCCAGAGGAGGAAACGAGGTTGGAAAGACAAAAATCTGGGTCGAAATATATGAGCATTGAGGCCCTGATCGGGACCTTCTCACGGTTCAAGGGAAGCCAAAAATGACCGGCTAATAGACTGAAAAAGGTGATCAATGGCGGCCATGTGAAAGGAAACCAAGCGCCAAAGAATTCTAGGTGGGGGAGAGGGGGGGGGGAAGTCAGCAAAGCCAAAAATCCCCTTGGGGATGGTAGTTACCGCTCTAAGAAGAAATGGAATGGGAGGCGTTGGGGGGGGTGGCACTCTCTGTTAACTCATACAATTAGGGGTATAAAATTGGATCTTCATCTCACATCGGCCGAGGACTGGACGGGAAACGATAGGCAAATTTTCACTAAGAAGGGACAGACAGCAGTTGAGGCGGAAACAGTGTTTCGATTGAGAGAAGGGCTCCTAAGAGAGGATGTCTAGGGATAAAGGTTGGGAATTGGAAATTAATGCCAGGGAAGAAGCTAAGGTTCAGACGGGCGGGGGAGCATCACCAGTATCAGAATCAAAAGAGAAAAAAGATGGCTGAGAGAAAAAACAGTGTGGGGCGGGACCGGTCGGCATAAGATGGGGTAAAAAAGTTGATCGGACGGGGGGGGGGATAAACGGTACCGATGGGGTTCCTAAAGAGTCATGGCAAGGATGGCGGAATACCAGAGTTGGGGTGGGTGCGGTGCCGCAAGTTTCTCTGCTGCAGGGCTCGGTGAAACGGAGCGGGGCCATAGGAATTGTGAATATGGGTACTGCGTCCGATTAAGGGGGAGGCTCAGGATTCCGTATTTAACCTTGATGAGGAAGGAGGCCAAAAGACGCATCAAGGAAGTTTCCATAGGAATGGTTTGCACGATTTGTCCTCCGGGCGGGACGTCTAACAACAAAGTCGGGCTTTGAGCACAATTACGGTTTGCTGGTCCAGGAAAACTGGAAAGGTCGTCACCAAAAAATCGAGCCTCGGGTCCGCCAGAGGGGGAGAGCCGACATAACTCATGGCATTGTGGTGGGGGGTGGCCTCTTGGAAATCCGTTCGCTCATAATAAGTTTAGCTGGGTTGTGGGGAAGCCGAGCCGGGCTCTGTCATTGACAAAGAAAGAATGGTTTAATCTGAGGGCTGAAGCATGTAGAGCAAAGGGAACCTGAACATTTCAGGACATAAAGGAAAAAGGGGCGGGGCAACATATTGGGTTGAATTGGGTGGGCCAGAGGGGGCTGGAAAGGCGATGCCGTGGTTGAGGGTGGTGGAGGGAACCGGACAATATCACGGAAAGTGATGGTGTGTCATTCACAGCAGGTGATGTAGAGAGCCTGGCGAAGAGATGGTGACGCTCCGTTGTGATTTGGGAACGTCGTTCAACGGGTACTCCCCAATGCAAAGGGGTCCTCAACTAAAAAAATCTTAGCAAAATTAAGAAGGGGCGACTGGGTTTCATATAAAGCAGAGGATCCTTCTTTCAGGCGCTAGGACGATCAATGTTGAAGTTGGGACAGCGCGGGATTTGCCAGGGGAAGATTCCCGAGAAAGGGGGAAGAGGACTGGGGGGAACGGACCTAAAGAGGGGAATGCAGTTCAAATGCCTCTTTTTGTAAGGAAGGAAAGAAAGGGTAAAGTGGGCCGTTCCTGAGGGAAAGAAGATCAGGGAACCTATCTGACACACGAACCCCTCCTGGATTTGGCGGGGGGGGAAACAGCCGGCGTTTTTGTGCGGCTAAAAATGGTTGAGGCAGCTTGTAACAGGCTGGAGAAAGGGGGAGGACAAAACGGGTAGGATCGTAATGGTGAGGTTGTGCTAAAATCCGAAGTAATCCCCGGACCGTGAGGTCAAGGGCTGGTTACTGTGATAGCCCTTGGGCGGCCAAGGGTGGTTTATTATCGTGGACGGATTGAAAAACGGGAGGGAAGAAACAAAGATAAGCTGACGTCTGGAACAGAGACGTCTGTGGAAGGGACGCGTTAGAAGTGCTGGTTGAAAGACAAAAGGAAGTTTGAACTCAGGAAATTGGTGTGCTACCGGGAACTCTATGCTGGCGGAAAAAAAGCAGGGTTTAAAGAAGCGGCAAAACCGGGCCCATACCGTCAATGCGGGGAGGGGGGGAGAAATCGTTCCTTCGCAGGGTACTCAGGGGGAGGGCCGACGGACAAGGGCGACATTCGATGCACAAGTCTAGGAGAGGCCTCAGAAAGAATGGGTTAGGAAAAAAGGCGTTTAAATCGAAAGAAGTCATCGAACGCTGAAGGGGGAAACAGGGAAAAACATTAATAGGGAGAGAATACCATAATGCTTACTATTTCCGGAGGTCACAGCAACGTTGTTTAGGAGGAAAAAATGCAGGGTGTTGGGGGAAAATTTTCTATCATCACTAGAGGTTTCGGGGTCAAAAGAGCTACGAAACTAACAGTCTGAAAAAACCAAGCCGTAAATGAGCTCAGCTATCGGGGGGAGGGGTGCAAACAAGGTATATCTGTGTTTGGAGACTGACGGCAAACCTGCACCGAGCTTATCCTTTGTCTTAAAAGGGACAAAGGGCGAAAGCAAGGGCCCTTGGCAGGCGAGGGAAATTGGCTTCCCTAACGACTCACGAACTCCGGCCGGTTATTCTGTAAAAAAAAGTTAGGAAAGGTTGGGTCTGAAGGTGCAATAAAGGGAATAACTAACCAGTGGGGGGGCGTCCGCAGTTAGTCGCTCCGATGGGGAACTGGAGAATTCGCCAAAGTGTTAAACGAAGAGAAGAAAAACAAAACACCACCTGAGGGAGGAAAGAAGAAGACGTCCCCCTTTATTATCAGAGAAGACAGGCCATCGGGGAGCGGAAAAGCACATAACGTCACAGAGAGAAAAGGGAAAAGAAAACTGAGGTCTGCCCAAACCTCGCCGAAGGGTCTGGTCCCTAATCATCTCAACCAACGTCACCCCCACCAGGACACCACCCAAAAAACCTACATAGTAGTATGGTACGGGTAATACAGATTCCATCTCTAAATTGTACTGGGTCGTCGAGGAAGAGTAAAAAGCGCGGAAGGCATCTGGGTTGGGAAAGGGGAAAAAAGATGAAAAAGTCTTACCTTTTTTGCAACCTGTAGGAAGAGGAGCTTTAATTTCCGAAGCTTAAAGACTGTTGATTTAGAGAATGAATCGTTTGAACTCAGATAGGAGTTCAGAGAAAAAGGGACGGACCCCCCGGCAGAATCTTTACTCCTATCACAACTCTGGTGGAGCATCCGGAATAGTCAGAAAAAATAAACGCCGATTTCAAAGGGTTGTTCCGGGGAGGGAGAGGGACTAGGTGAGGTGAAACAAAAGAGATCCACAAGGGCGTTCACATTTTTCGAGGACATGGGAAAGGAACGGGTCCTACACTCCGTCGCCAGTTCTGTCCAGTAAAATCAAAACATATCAAAAAAGAAAACAGCAGGGACAGTGCAGGAAGGCAAAGGGGAAGGAATGTAGAAAGGTTCATTTGAAGACCAGGAAAAAAAATGGTCGTTTGGAATTGCCATAAAGGGGAAGTGTAGCAAGATCTCAAGAAGTCAGAGTAAAACTTCAGTTGTGGGGAGTTAACCAGCGACTACGAGAAAGGGGGGAAACAGGGGAACCAAAAAAAGATTTCCAGATGCAGAGGGGCTATTACTTTCACAAAAAGGGCATGGAAATTTCCTCCGATAACGATAAAAAAAAAAGGAACAAGGGCGATCCGCCACAATGCTGATCCAAGGGGACGCTACCATCGGAT
>Ga0179591_1371793_pt1 | contig 15858 bp, 17 predicted proteins | sample CZOMad2_1_08_16f_FD_182891 | JGI IMG/M metagenome (GOLD analysis project Ga0179591, IMG submission 182891) | Vadose zone soil fungal communities from Angelo Coast Range Reserve, California, USA - CZOMad2_1_08_16fungal (PacBio error correction) | ecosystem: Environmental > Terrestrial > Soil >...
GGACTGCGCCGCGCGTGACGGGGGGTTAAATTAGAAAAGAGCGGGCAAAGGGAGATAACGAAAAGGGGCGAAAAGAAGGGGGCGGGACTCCGAGGGAAAAAGGGTCCCAGCCCGGAGAAATCAGGAAAAACACCCGGACGGACGTCGGTCTCGGGATGCAGGAGCACCAGCGGGCTGTTCTGCAGCCGGGGGACCGACAAAGGGAATTTTTTTTAGGCATATCTACGAATGGCTTGCTAAAAAAACCTGACAAGGGCCGGGTGACCGGCGGTTGGGGGCGGCCCGACTTCGTCAAGGACACATCGAGGGACTGGCGGCCCAGACCCCACACATCCAGGACAAAACTCAAAAAAACGAGGAAAGAGAGAGATGGACCCGTTGATCTTCCTGGCACAATCTCATCGTCCGTGGAAACAGAGAATATCCCAGCCCCGCCCAGCATCCCCAGCCGCCTCCATCGTAAGAGGGAACCATGAAGAGCGTCGGCCGTTGTCAAAACGCCGGAAAAGCGGAACGCCACCGCGGGAAAAATCCCCCCAAAAAAAAAAAACCCCCCCCGGGGGTTTCACAAAGGGGAAACGTCCGGGGGGGGTCATCTCGTATCCGCCGTTCTCGTTCTCGGAGGCCCAGGTTCTCCACTGACGTGCGGGATCCAAAGGGAAAAGAAGTCAAAACAGGAAGGGAGCGCAGTCTGGAAACAACTCACAGTCCAAAGGTCAGACGGGCGCAAGCGCTCTTGTACCAGGGAGAAGGAAGGGAACCATGGAGGAAGGCCTCGCATCAGCGCTTTGGTAAGTTGAAGAGGAGGGGGGGCGAGAACAGTCCATCTGCGAAAGAACTCAAAAAAAAAGAAACAGCCGGAGGCCCACAAGTAAGAGAAGGAAAGCTGTCGGACGCGTTTACCCCCGACGACGAGCAGCAGAAATGGAGGGGCAATGGGAAGAGGAAGAAGACCCCGGTAACACCTGAAAAAAACTGGGGGCAAACCGAAAAAAAAAGCGTCCCGAGTATCAAAAGGCAACATTCCATTCCAAAAAAAAGGACAAGGAGCGGCGCCACCACCTGCACCCGGAAAAAAGGGGGGAAAAGGGGGGAGCAGAACGCCGGTCGGGATGCCAAAAAAAAGAGGACGGGGTGGCGTGTAGCGGACAACATCAACTCAGAGGCCGAGGAACGTCTTCCACTCCACTAAGAAAAGAGTCGGCGGAGCCCGGAAGAAGAAGGGGTCAAAAGCCCTTTCTTCTGGCTCTTCCAGACTGAAAAAAAAAAGCAAAAAAGAAACTGGTCCTCTGCCGCGAAGGGAAACTATCCCTATACAAGTATCTCCATCAAAAAAGGGAATCGGTCCCATCAGCAGAAGTCCTGCGTTGGGGGGGAGAGCATCAACCCATCATCATACAGGAAGGAAAGGCGCAAGTTCCAAAGGAAAGAAAGTGGCACAACTTGCGCAGCATTTTCAACCTAAACAGAGGGGGCCCAAGCGCATTTAACTGTAACCAGGCTTGACTAGCGGTTGGCCCACAAAAAAGGAGTAAACGTCTAAAACGTTAATTCGTGGGGAGAGGGCTGTCTAATCAATGAACCTTGAAACTCGGAGCCCACGGGGGGGGTTAGGGGGGGGGGTTAATGACGCGCCCCGGCAGGGGCACTGATATTTTCTAGTTGGAGAAATCGGGGTAGAAAACGCCTCAACCTTCATACCATCTTCGACAGAGCGGCCGCAGTGGGGCCATCAGAAGGGGAGTCTCGGTGGTGCAAGTCAAACCAATATACCTGTTTTGGGACGAAGGCCAGGAGGGGGACAGAGGTCACCCTGCCAGTAAGTTTCAGGCAGGCCCTGAAGACGCGAATTGTTATGGTTTTGTTTGTGGGGGGGGGGCCATTGGAAAGGTATAGATCCGTTCAAAGGTGGCGACCTCCGTTGCGTCGCCCTCAGGCTGGGCCACGCCAGGGTGTCAAACTAAAAGAGGGAAAATCAAACAGGGGACCGTGAGATCGTCAATGGGTTCCAGTTAGCACATACAGGAATGTAAAAAAAAAAGGGGAACTGTTTGGGAAGCACAAGGGACCGGCAACAAAAGAAGGGATATTTCTGGCTGGTAAGAAGGGATGCGTGACCTGGAAAAAAAACGGGGGGAAAGAAAAAAGGGGGGGGAGCGGTGCGTTAAGGGCTGAAAGGGGAACCCTGAAAAAAAAAAACAAGGGTAGCTTCGGAGCTTCCGGGGACCCGCAAGGGTAAATTCAAATCGAAGAAAGGAAAGCTGGGACGGACGTGAAAACGGACGTGGGTCATGTCGGAAAACCTACCATTCCCAAGGACCGGGGGGGAAAAGCCTCAGAGAAGAGACAAATAAAAAAAAGGTTAAACATTCAGAAAAATAAGGGAACAAATCCTTAAAAATGAAGTCAAGGGATGGGCAATCTTCGAAACTACCAGTTCGGCTCAGAAACCGGAAGTGTATGTGGACTGTAGAAAGACCCTTATCGGAGAGGCAGAAGGAAAATGGAGGCCATAAATTTTTGAAGGACCAAGAGAGTCGAGGAAACTGAAGGGGGAAAACAAGTCTTGACGACGACGGGAATTTCAGACCAAAAGAAAACAGAGGGCTCAGACTACTACCTTAAACAAACAAATGGCCTTGTGCGATCGGGAGAGGGGGGGCTTAAAAAGAAAAAAAGGGGGGAAAAAAGCGTTTCCCGTGTACAAAAGGGTCACCTGAGTAAAGGAAAAAGGGGCGAACCAGGAGAGAAGGTTCCGCACGAGACCCAGAACAACTGGGGGAAAAGGTAGGAAATCCTCATTAGTGGACCGGGCGGTCAGGGGAGGAAAACAAAAGAAATCGGCTGGCAGGATTATAGAAGCAAGAGGGGACGAACTAGATACGCACACTCGCGCTGGGCCGACTTAAAAGCGAAAAAAAAAGAATTGCTCGACGGTCCTCTTTTTGAAATGACTCCGGTTTGAAAAGAGACTTCGGAGGGGGGGTAGAGAGAACTTCAGTCAGAGAAGGGAAACATCTAGCCGGAAAAGACGTTTTCCGGCTGTGTCAACACGGGGGAGGTCAAAAGGCCGTCCAAAGAAAAAGAGGGGGCAAAAAGCTGTCAAAAGAACAGGGGACCGGCCGGCGAGCCTTGGTGACTAGAAAGAAAGGGGAGGCTGAGGGGAAATGCCTAAAAAAAATCGACGGCGAAGCCAAAGGTTAGTTATGGATAAAGGGGGAAAACTGACCCTCTGACAAAAATGCAACATTTCCCGCATCGTCGGGAACCAGGCGAAATGGGCTTTTTGGGAATCAGAAAGCGGGACTGGGGTGGCCGAACGGAACCGTAACTCGAAACCAAGCGAAAGCTCACTCCCTGGGGGAGAAAAACGAAGGTGGGGAACTCATTATTATGGTTCGAACTCGCGGCTGGGGACTGTGCCCTGCCACCGGCTGCTTTGACAAAAATGATGGAGACGTCGGGGGGCTGGTGCTTGTGAGGGGACTTAAGGTCCGGGAAACGCGGCAAAGAACTGATCGGGCGTAAAAAACAAACTTATTGAGGGGGGGAAAGGGGTAGGAAAGAAAGAGCCCAGCCCGGGAATCTTACAGGGGTCAAGGACAGCACCATCGCACAAAAAAATCATAAAGGGGGGAAAAGTCAGAAGAAGTTTATAGGCCATGACCATCAAGAGGAAAACAAAAAATATACTCCTTAGGAAACTAACATTTAACAGGGCGAAAGTTAAGGCGTCAGCTCGTGTCAGGGGTCAGGGCCTCAGGAAAAAGGAGGGCCCAAGGGTGAACCTCTGCTGGAGACCAGACATATCATTGGAAAGAAGAGACAAAGAGACCTCCGTGGTGGATCGTGGGGAGAGGGGGGGAATTCCCTTCAGAAATACACGGGTAGAAGAAGAGTTTTTTGGGAGAAAAAGAAAACAAGAAAACGGGGGGGAGCCCCGACGAGACGGACAAAAACGCTTCGATTCGATTCAGGGGGGCCCAGCAGCGAAACAAAAAGGATGAAAAAAGGGCCATTCCTTCCTGATACTGAAAAACTCACTCGTTGGATAATAGGGAAAGAGGGACAGATGGTCGCTACATTGGGGTGGGTTTTTTTGGTACTGCCCCCGGTGTTTCCAAAAAGGGAAAGCTTCGGGGACAGGGCGTGTCAGAGTAGGGTTCTCTGGGCCGGGGAAACTGGGGGCAACTTTGGAAAACCGGCGATGATGGACACATCGAAGGGAGTCGGTGGAAAAAGGGCGTCAGAACTCCTCAGCCCTCCCCGAAAAAGAGCAGGTACGGGGGGAAAGAGGGGGTAATGCGCCGCTTATAGGTTGTGAGCTGAGAAGAGGAAAAAAACCGTAACACTGACATGAAGAACGGAAAGAAAGACAAACTTTAGGGTCTGGCGCGGGGCTACCGAAAAGTGATCAGCACTGGCACACAGCCTTACAGGAACGTTTTGCAGTAAAAAGGAGGAAGAGCCATAACACACGCTCTTGAGTATGCCGTTAGACTGCCGGGGAAAGTAGAACCCGAGGGAACCAAACAGGGTTTGGAACTGGGTCTTCCGCAATCGTACCGCAGACCTGAACGTAAAGAAACGAAATTGATCCAGCCCGAAACGCCTCTTCGGAAGATGAGGAGGCAAAAAATAGAAGTTCCCAAAAAAACTTGGGGGCCCTCTCCAAGAAACAGGCGTCCGCCGGCCCCGATCCGGGAAGGGAAAGTCTTGAGGAAGCAATCGAAAGTCCCGGTCAGGGACGTAGTGCGGGGCTCGATGGACTGGCCACATCTCTGAAAAGGGGGGGGGACCGTGGGCGAGACGACAAGGACGCTGCGGAAAAGGGGAAGGTCGAAAAAGTCGGGGGCGGATGGGATTAGGAGGAGGGGAGGGGGAGATCCTATCGTCGAGGGGAGCGGGGAAGGAACGGAGCCGAAGAAAAGGGTTGAGAGGGGCGCTGGGTCAACGAAACTAATACTCTCCCTCCTGTGGGAAACCCTGAAGGAACAGTAAGGAGCCCGGAGGATCGTTACAGCAAAGCCATCCCAGTCCCCGAAAGTAAGGGGGAAATCAAACATTTACTGTTAGGGAAAATTTTCAAAATGCGAAAAAACAGAACACGGTCTAAAAGCCGAAAATGCGAACCGGCTGTGTTCATCTCTAGCAGGGGTCAGGCTGAAGAATGGGGGGGGAGAAAATCACATTTCGGCCGAAAGAGGACGGAAGCAGTTAGGACAGCTCCATTTTCTGTTGGAAACGAAGGGAACGTCCACCATTGGGGGGGGGGCTTCCCAGCACCACCTGATTAGAAGAGAGGGGGGGGGGTGCATAAGGGGATTAGAAAACGGCCCCAAAACAGGGAGATATTAGCTAGCAGTTGGGGGTGCCGTCGGCGAACTATTCAGAAAAAGGGCCGGGACAAAATAACGGTTGAAAACGCGTCAAAAGGGGGGCAGCCTGAATCGCACACTCCATCGACCCCCAAACCGGAAGAAACCTCAAACAAGACCACTTCAGAATGTCTTTCATCAGAGTTGACTATGGGTGGCAGGAAATTAAAGGAAGGGAAATGACAAAAGCGTGCTGGCCACAGACCTCGGGTCCCAGTCTGGTTGCGTCCCGGGATTTTCCAAGGCTGTGACGGGAGGGGCGGTGATGAAAAAAGGCAAGCGCCCGAGAGCCCCGATTCACGGCGTGCGATCGCCGATTAAAGGAAGGAGGGACCAGAAAAAGGCCAGAGGGCGGCCGCCATGTAGGAGAACAAGCCGGTCGAAACCGGATTTCGACTGAAGACCAGCACAGAGATTCCGTGTAGTGGACGATAAAAAAGGGAACAAACTCGTGCGTGGGGGGGATGTCGTACAAGTCACAACCGCAAAAGGGGCAGGGGGAACCGCTGCTCACAAGCCATTGGCAATCGGGGAGTGCACAAAGAGCGATGAGGGAGGGCCAAAAAGAAAAAAGACTGCGGCGGGCTGAATCCCCTGAAAAGCAAGGGTGCACCTCTGAGTTCTTCGGACGTCCTCAAAAAGGGCTACGCAACGGTAAGGCTCAGAACGCACTGTTGTACCAACTACAGATCTTTACGTCGAGGGGGACGGGAAGGATTCTGCCGGCGCGGTCGCGCGCCATTCAAGACCCAAGAAACAGAAAAACCGAGAAGTCTAAAAAAAAAAATGGGGACCGAGAAACGAAGAAAAGACGAACGTTCATTCAAAAACCGCTGCGCAAGCTGGACCTGGCGTTGAGGCCTAGAGAAAAAGGCGGGGGAGGGGGGGCGGATAAAGCGTGAAGGATGGCCCGCACTCATGGTCTACCGCTGGAGGGGAAAAAATCCTCTTAAAAGACTGAAACCCAACCGGCGGTTACTTGATTTGGGCTGAAGAAGGCCGGACGAAGCGTTTCGAAAGGACGGGGTGACGTACCGCCAGCTGACTCAAGAAAAGCTTCAAAAGGGGTGCTTCCAAAAAGCTGGAGGCTCTGGGGCTGAGAGCCGGGAGCTGCCAGGGGAGTGCAGAAAGAAAAAGCGAAAACGGTCAACAAAATCCTCACAACAACAAGAAAGGAGAGAGGGAAGTGTTGACTTTGAAAGGCCGCCCAGCCTCGAGTGAAAGCAAAAACCTGTGGAAAGAAAGAGGAAAAAAAAAAACCGGGAACACGACCCAACGCTCAGCTGGGGACTGGGCAGGGTCGTAAGAAAGGAAGTCCGCGTCGGCAGGGACACAAAGGCCAGAGAGGAAAAAACAGGAAAAGGGCAGGTAAAGTGCACTGGCCACGAAGAATCACGGCAATTTTGTGTCATCAGCACCGCCCGGGCGGGGGGCCCTCGGAAGGACAGAACAAGAACATAGAATTCCTCTCAGTCGTATGAAACACGAAAAAAAAAAAAAAAAAAAAAAAAAAAAAAAAGAAAAAAAAAAAAAAAAAAAAAAAAAAAAAGAAAAAAAAAAAAAAAAAAAAAAAAAAAAAGAGAAAAAAAAAGAGAAAAAAGAAAAGATAGAGAAAAAAAAAAGAAAAACACAAAACAACCAAGAAACCACAAAAAGGCTTAGAACAACAGGACTTTCTCATCGTCTATTGGGTGAATTCTAAAATGAGTCAGGTTAGGGCGGGCCCTCTTCATCAGCTCCGGATGGAAAAGGCTAGGGGAGTAGATAAAGTTCCATCGACCCTATCCTGCCGGAGGAAATCCACCACGTACAGCTCTACGTACCTCTTTCCAAAGGGGGAAAGGGAGAACCTCCTGGAGGGAGAGCCAGCAAGTTGTTCTTTAAAGGGTGCGTTGTGAGAGACAAAAACGTTGAAAAAAGGGCGTCTTTCTGTCCTTCGGAAAGGGAAGTCAAGCCCCATACGCCGGGGGTAGCCGTGAAGAGGGCCAAAAACAGGATCTGTGGCGCCACCCCGTCCCTAGAGTGTGGAAAGGACCGCAAGGAGCGTGAATGAAGAAAGCGCGGTCAGGCGGTGCCCCTCCATCTGTCAGAGGGCATCCCGCACCAGCTAGTTTTTCCAGAAAGCAGAAAAAAACGCCACGAAGGGCCTTCTGGGAGTATCAAGTGAGACATCCTCCGGGAAGGAGTAGAGAGAGGGCAAAATGGCGGCAAAAAAAAAATGAAATCAGACAAAGACTGGTATTCAGAAGTAGAGTGAAACCCCGATCGACCGCGATCAAAAAAATGAGAAAAATAAGTCAGAAGCCTCGGCGCTGACCGTGTCTCATCAACGACCAGTCTCAGCCCTAACATAACAATCCAAGAACTGGCAGGGAAAAGTTGCCCGAGCGGAGGTACGGAGCATTGTGCAGGGGGCATGCTAGATTGCCCGGAGTCCAAAAAAGAGGACACTCTAGGAACGACGAATTATGTAAGACCTTTAACAGATCCCTGGGGAGGGATTCAAAGACGAGAAAAAGTTCTACTTCGAGTGTTGTCGGCAAAGGGAGCAGAAGAGAGCCAGCCGCAACTAAAGGGCTCCTTCGAAGGTGCGGGGGGGGGGCGGGACGGGCCCATCCAGGAAAGAATCCGACAGGGGGTCGGGAAAGAGAACCGTGTAGAACCTGGTAAAAAAATGGTCCAGCAAGGGGACAACAGAAGGGAAAATTCGCTACAAGAGACGAACTAGATCCGGTACGTAACGGGGGAATTGGCAAGGTAAGACTTCCCACCCGGCTCCAAAAAGGTAAGCCGCCGATGGTCGAGGGGAAATGGGGAACAGTGAGAAAAGCACCAGGAAAAAGTTCTAAGCCCACGGTTTTGAAAAGAACGGTCAAAAAAACAGGGGCTGGGGGGTTCGTGCCTGTCCGGATGCAGGGGCAAGAGGGAAAGGGTCAAAGGGGGGAAAAAACAAGGTGAAAGCTGTCGTTGCGGAGGGACAGCGCCCACTAAAACCCACGTGCGAGCTCAAACGTCAGTCAGGGAGAAAAAAGGCCAAAAGCTTTCACCCGGGCGGATCTCCCAGAAGGGGGTGGGCGGACGGTCCGTGGGGACCGGGAGCGAAAAAAGGAATCGGTGGGCCATCCTAGGACGACAATTCTGCGCGGGACGAGAGAGAAAAATGAAGGACGGCCGGATCGAACGCTTCTGAAGGGAAAGGGTTCGGGGGATGACCAGGAAGTTAAAAGGTGACGTCCTTACCCGAAACGACCTCTAGGAAATGAGGGCGAAGGCGGAAAGGGCAAGACTAAACAGTCCAACAACTTCCTTGCGGGGCCACTCCAAAAAGAAAACATGGCCTGTCCGATCGTCGAGAGTGGTAGGAATGCTTGGGAAAGGTTACCGCGGTGGGGGGGGGAAAGTCCGCCCGGCGGGCGTTTTTCGACCAGAGGGGTCCCTGAAAAGGAAAGGTCTTAGGCTGGAGTGCAGCCGAGGGATTTAAAAAAAAGGGGGGTTGGGGCGAACGAAGAACCACCGTAGAGGCGTTCACCTCAGCGCTGGGAGAGACTATATGTACTACTTCCGTATTGATAACTGTTCCTACGATGGTTAAACATGGGGGTTAGTAGAAGGCAGAGGGGGGGGTGGAAACCATGCTCTGGCGGTTGCCGAGACTTCTGGAAAAATAAAAAAAAAAAAGAGCGGCACGGAAAACACCTGCAAGGGACTCCGCGTTTAAACACCTTTGTAGACAACGGGTCCGTCACACCATAGAGCGGGGAGGGGGAAAAAAATGGATTGAACGGGCCCCGGTAAAGAGGAATGGGGGTAGTCTCGCTCGGGTGAAAAGTCCTCCGGAATCGGCGGGGGAACAAGTTCTAAAAGGGGTGGTATGAGAAAGGACTATGAAACGATCACCATTGCCTCATCCTGGGGAAAGTAAAAGGCAGGAATGAGGCCCATCCGCTGAATCCCAGAGCGGGGAAGGGGCCAAGGGAGGGTGCGCCGAACTACCGGGGAGGCGCTGAGAAAAATAAACTGGTTCCAAGCATGAAGACTGGGGATGTGCGGACTCGGGCTGCTGGGACTGGAAGGAAAGCAAAAGGCTGTAAAGGCCCGATGTGAAGGATGGTTAGGGTGGACGGGGCTGTTTGCTTGGGGGCTAAGGGGAACGGTAGGTGGACTGGAAAGAGCGGCCTTCCATCTCAGATGAAAACCCCAACCCATGCTCTAGAGAAACCAAGTCCTCGTCCAGAGGAAACATTGGACACGCCGGCAAAGACACCAGCAATGGGCGCCCATGAGACATCGGTCGAGAAACTCCCTAAAGAATTGAGAGAAGCGAAGTCCACCCAAGAAAAGTGGTCACCAAAATTGGGGTTCAGGGGGTGCCAGGGGAGTTCGCATCAAAAAGGGGGAAGTGGGAACTTTCCGAATCTCAAAGGAAAAGTTCCCGTCGGGAGTAGAAAGTATACCCTCATTAAAGAAACCCCCTAACAAACCAGGGCGACCCGCCGCGCGCATGGGTGAGAAGAGAGCGGGGAAGTCCTTCTCAGCACGGGTCGAAGAGGGAGGGGGGAAAAAAGACAAACGAAAAGAAAAAAAGAAGGCAGGCCGCGGGTGGGGGGGGGACAGGGACCAGGAGGAAACCATAAGCAGGTGCGGGGAGGGGGGTGAGAGAGAAGGCGGAAGCCGAGTGGGTTACAGGGACCGGCCAAAGTGCGCAGATGTGGGGTGTGCCATGGGGGGGGGGAGTGGGGGGGGAGGGGAGGAGAGGGCGGATGACGGAGGGGGGAGAGGAGGCCGGGTGGGGGGGGGGGGGAGGTGATGGGGGGGGGAAAAGGGGAAAAGATGAAGGGTGGGAGGTGAGAAGTGGAGGAAAAGGAAACAATTGGTGTGAAGGAGCGGGGGGGGGCCCGGGGGGAGGCGTGTGGGGTGAGTGAGAAGAGGCTCGGTGGACTACGCAAGGGAGAGAGAGGGGTGGGGACTAGACCACGAGGGGGGGGAGGGGCGGGGGGGTTAGCATCCTCTTCGAGGGTAAGGATTCAATGGCCGAAATCTTCCCATCTAAGAACACTCTTCAGGGCGTCCGTTAACCCTTATACGCCCTCTAACGCTTTGGAAAAAGGACAAAGAAAACGGTGACTCCCCCGGTGTGAAACATGGGAAAAGGGACCGGTTCCGAAGAGGGCGGTCTTCAGAGAAGACTCAAGGTTCTCAAGAAGAAGGGAACGGTTCAACCCAAGACATGATCCAGAAATCGAAGATTCCCAGCCCGGCGTAGACAGTCAAAAAGGCAACAATCAGGTGGCCTCGCTGGACCGGATTCAAGCAAGAGGGTAGGGGGGGGATGCGACGGAAATTACCCTCAAACGGGGCACTCATGAGGAGGGAAGAGAACAGGGAGTGGGTAGGGGGCAAGGAGACCACGGATAACTGTCGAAAAAGAACGCCGGTTGGGAAAAGAACCTGACTGGGAAACGCAATCTGGCAGTCAGCTCTCATGACAAAGACCGGAATAAAAAAAGGAAATGCAAGGAAAGGTAAAACGCTGTTCTAACAGACCTAGTCTAAAGGTTCCAGTGTAAGAAACCGTGTGACCACGTACACGCAAAAAACTGGGGGGTCCTGAAAACCGATGGGCCCTCCATCAAGCTCCTCGGGAGAAGACAAGTTTAGGAAGGGAAACAAACAAACCAACATCGGTTCCGCTGCCAACCCGACGTTAAACTAAAGGCCAAATCCTCTGCCGTATTCAGGCGGTTGGATCGTGCGGGGAAAGGTCGCAGTTGGGCCGAAGGAGGGAATGAAACAAGGAGAGCCGGATGGGGGCACGCGACGGCCCTCACAGGAACCAACCCGCAAAAAACGTGAGACTTCAGGGGGAGGGGGAAGGGGAAAAGGGGGGAAGAGGAAAGGAAGAAGACACGCGCAATAATGATTTCGCAGGACAAGGAACGCAACGACGGGCTCCGGAAGGAAACCCGAAAAAAAGAGGGGACCAGCCATCTCGTAAAAATGAATCGATCATCCCTTACCGCGACAATGTACAGTGACCGGAACTGTTAAAGGGGAAATGTGAAATAGGGGGACGAGAAAACAGAAAAAAGAGGCGGTGCGGGGGGCCGGAGGAAGCCGGGTCACGCGGAAATCTAAGGGAGCAAGTAGAAAAAATAAAATCGTCAGGGCAGGGTATCGCACGGCCGCGGGGGTCGGGACAGCTACCGGAGTCCACCAGGTCGTGGTTCTCCAGCAGACAAAAGGAATCTAGAGCAGGAGGAAAAGTTAGGCAAAAACAGCGGCCGAACGGTGTCGAAGATTAGAGAATTCGGTCCTGAGCGAAAACTGATCTCTGTCCTCACAATAGGGAAGAGACAGCCGGGAGGATCATCTCAGTCCGCCAAAAAAAGATCAGAACGGTACTCCGCGGGTCCCATGTTTCATGGGGATTAGCACCAAAAGAACGTCAACGGGTGGGGATATGGGGGACCGCAAAGTCAACTAGCAGAAAGTGGAGTCACAGCAATGCAATGCCGCTGGAGGGAACTCCAAGATAGGGGGGAACCATGCTGGGAAAGGAAAGGGCTGGAGAAAGGTCCTGTTAAACACATGGGATGATATAATGAGTGAAATCGCCAGGGGAAAAAACATTCCCGGGCGATGGCGATCGCCGGAGGTTAGGCCGAAGGAAAAAGAAGGGAAGAAAAAAAGGCTGAATGGGGTCAGGGGAAACCGCCTATCCAGGAAATCACCAGGACGAAGAGACCAAAGCGTATTGGTTGTTTGAGGGAAGGATGCAAAACGGAAAGTGGAGGACGAGATCAGAGGGGTCACCTCGCGTGCAAAAGGGAAAACTTCCACAAGAAGATGGGCGGGGCCATCAAACCGGCTCCGCAAGAAAAACGAGGCCGGTTGGCGCACAAAATCAGTGGGGACGATCTCTGGAAAGGCTGGAAGGCCGGACGCCCGAAATCAAGCGGAAGGGGGTCAAAAAGGTCGAACGGAAGAAAACGGACAAAACCCCCTACGGCGGAGTGCAAAAAAAGCTCCCTGGGGTACGCGCTCTAAGGAAGCTGGAACGGGGAGAGCGAACGAGATAATGAAAGGGAGGGGCGCGCTGACTCCAGCCCACCGACAAAAAAGCTCTGGGGACGGAAAGTGGGGCAGACCAATAAATACAATGGCAGATCAGGTAATCTAAACTAGAAAAGCTTTACGAGGCGTTGGAGACCGAGCGGAAGAAGAGGGGGAGGGGGGTGACGGAAAAAAAAAAACTTGCCGTGGGGAACCTGGGCGGCGCAGGTGCCATCCAAGGGGAGGAAAACCAAACAGCGGAATGGGGGCGTCGGGCTAAAAGAGGAGAGGGCCCGAGGGTAGGCCGGGGGAAGCCGCCGTGAAAGCGGACTTCTGAGGACTACGACTGTAGGAAAAACCCAAGTGCTGCTCAAAGATTGGAAAAAAAGAAAGGAGGGAATTCGCAAGGGAGACCACGGTCAGCTGGCGGACCGCTCCTCACCCACTTCAAAAGAAAGAGGGAAACCAAACGGAAAATAGAGAGATGTGGGGAAACCGGTAGCAATCCCAGATATAAAGTGAAAAGAAAGAGAAGCCGGCCCCGCCAGGAGAACCAAACCCACTCTCCAGCACACTGAAGATCGTATACGAAGAATTCCGCCCGTCGGAGGGCTGAGTGACACCAAGGAAAAAAAACAGGATAAGGAACGGCTCGTTCAGCGAATCCTGCAATCAAGCAAGTCCGGCAACGGGCAGCCGTCAGAAGAGAAGAAGAGAAAAAGAAAAAACGGTAGACCAAGCACGAGGCAGAACCCGGGCAACGAATAAAAGGGCGGCGGTCGCAGTCAGGTCTCCAAACAGCAGGAACAAGCAATAGAGGGAAGAAGTGAAAAACGAGGCCCAGGTTGGTCATGACCGGCCGCGCAGAAAAAGCCTTGTCGTTTGAGCGAGTTGGACGGAAAAGGCTATCAAACAAGAGAAGCTTAAAAAACGGGCTAAACAGACATCCGAGTAATCCTCGCAGTACCAAAAACGTTCGCTGGACTGGGCATGCCAAAGGAAGGTTGAGGAAACAGGTAAAGAAGAAAAAAAAAAAAGAAAAAGGACCGGCGCGGGTGCATGCCTGTCCACGTCCAAGAGCGAAAGAAGCCGTTCCAACGATACGTCACCAATCGTGTGGAAGGAAACGAGATAAAAAAAAGAAAAAAAAAAAAATCCTAGCAGCGCGGGAGTAAGGCCCAATCCCATGCGTGGGGAAAAAAGGGACATCCCAGAGACGATTTTGGCGAAACGTCCCACCCACGGGGGAAGAGGGAACCCCCTAGACATCCGCCGGTGGAAAAGCTCCTGGCGAGGATACAATTGGAGACAGAAACCATCTGCAGCAACACGACGGCTGCAAAAGGGAAGAAGGGAAAGAAAACCACTATCCCTAACGGCTATATCCATCGAAGAAAAAAAAGGGAGCGGAAACTCGTTCAACTTTACCTGGTCATCAGACAACATTCAGAAGAGAAACTTTCCGAAAACTGGGGTGGGAAAACTGTCCAAAAATTTAAAAAAGGGGTGCCCCGCCCGTTCCGAAGGGGCTGAGGGCATTGCCCTTCTTCCGAACCAACTAGGAAGAAACTACGAAAAAGGAGATTGTATCGAGGGAGTGATAACAATTAAACAAAGGGGGGAAGTCAAACATATGTATGGGGGGTTGGCGTTGTAAGGAAAGGATACTGGCTGAAGGGGGGAAAAGACGAACGGACTGGGGGAAAAGGGGACCGTGAGATGGGTTGGAGAAAAAAACGCCGCAAACTTGGGAAGGGCCTTCATCTTCGAACACCGTGTTGCGGGCCGCGGGGAAACGAAAGAGGCCAGCAACGAGATCAGGAAAGGGGGGGGAGTGAACAACGACGTGGTGGAAGACGCCGGGGGGGTCCGCATGGACCGCTGGAACTGGCTCCTAAGTGCGCGACGAGCCTGGAAGCGAACGACGTTGTGCTGTCAGGCCGTCAGAATCATAGAGACCCAGTAGAGAGTTCCGGAAAAAACTCCGCTCTAGACGCGGTCCCAAAATGATCAGCCTTAACTTTCTCACCAGGTTTGAAACCGGGAAACGGTCAAGCCCGCTGGAACTTGGTGTGCGGGAAAAGAGAAGAAACAGGTGGTCCTGTAACCGGCGAAACTGGGGGGGAAAGGGGGGGATCGACCTTTACGTTTGCGGAGGAATTGACAGCGAAAGACCCCGAAAGGCGACGCGGCGTGGCAGGTCATGTCGGCCACCGGATAACGGTTGTCAAAAAAAGAGAGAAGACTCCCGCGGGCGACGGACCGCCAGAAAAAGGGTCGGAGAAAAATGGCCCCATCCGCTCGCCGGGGGGTGTTTGGGGAAAGGAAAGCCAATAAAGGGCGAAAACGGAAAAGCCGGAAACGATCACCAAAGACCGTGTGCCGAGAACGGAAAAGAAATTTTTTACAAAGCAAAAACGGGGGGCAAGGGGGGGACGGTATAAGTCCGTGAAAAAACCAGGGCCGATCAAGAATGGATGGCACTCGGAGCCCATGGGGGGGGAGGTCTTCCCAGCCCGGGTGCATGAAGGAGGACTATGGACCGCTACGTAGGCCCAAAGTCCTTCGTGGAGCTGAAGAACATGAACCCTCCCAGTGACATGGGAATTCCAACGGGAAGCGGATGAACATATGGTGGTACCTCCCGAAAAACAGACGTCCGGCTGCCGGAGACAGGGGGATCAAGGACGCGAAAAAAAAAGACTGGAAAAAGTCTTGAGGCAAGCCTCATTAATGAAAATGGTGCAGGGGAACTGGGCCGTCGGAAATAAACCAAAAGAAGAGAAGAGGGAAACCGAGTCAAACAAGTGCGGCCGAAGAAGGAGGAAAGGGATCGGGCCGACGAACTAACGCTTTTCAAATCGACTAGGGGAAAACAATATTTATCAGCGGGGTGACCGGAACGTCTGAAAGAGCCCGAGAACGGAGGTCGATAAGACCGACCAGTTCGAAAAAAAAAGGAAAAAGGAAAGAATGAGGTCAAAACGGTTGCGTCAAGACGGGTCCCTTAAACGCGTTCTAAGGTCTGAGGGGGAAACGTGGGAGGGCCGGAAAGGGCAAGAAAGAGGTCAAAAATCGACAAGATGGAGCAGGGCAGAAAAAAATAGGCAGCGGGTGTTCCACCCATCAGGAGGAAAACGGTGGGAGTAAGAAACTGACAAAAAAAACCAATTGAAAGGGGCAGGGGGGGGGTCCATGCTCATATTTTCACAGGAGAAACCTAAGGGGGGGGGATAGAATGCACCCGGAACTACCGGTCACTGGGGGCGTCTGGCCGAAACCCCAAGGGGGGCTCGAGAAAAGGGGAGCCAGTGGGATGGGACTCCCAGCCTTGGGAAGAACGATCCAAGAACCCGGCCTGTAGGTGACAGGGAGGGGAGTTCTGAGAGTTGCGGCGCAGGTAACCCTGGGGGACGCGGGAACCCCT